>RCUN01000763.1_pt1 | contig 14023 bp, 13 predicted proteins | sample 2166181 | NCBI WGS metagenome assembly RCUN01 (sample SAMN09932603, study PRJNA488358) | compost metagenome | feature: garden; material: soil; isolation source: compost soil in crotononitrile-enriched culture | place: Germany: Experimental Botanical Garden Goettingen | collected 2016-01-27 | reverse complement strand
TCGCAAGGAAACCGGCATGACTTTCGGCCAATGGCGCCAGCAAGCGCGACTGCTGCTGGCGCTGGAACGCATCGCCGTCGGGGAGAAAATCATCGACATCGCCGGGGCGCTGGGATACGACAGCCCGAGCGCGTTCACCACCATGTTCAAGAAGCAGTTCGGCAAGACGCCGAGTGATTTTTTCAAGTGAGGCGGCCGCCCGTGGGACGGCCGCTTGACGCCTGAACCCGTTCAGGATCCTTGCGGTGTTTCACCTCGCGCCAGTCGGGCATTGATGTCTTCGATGACCGCCGGCAGATCGACGATGGTGTCGATCAGGTAGTGCGGGCGGGAGCCTTCGAACATCTTGACGATGCGCGCTCGCTCACTGTCCAGCCTGTCGGAAGGCAGGGCCTTGTATTGCTCGTAGGTCAAGCCCAGGGCATTGCCGGAACAGGTCAGCGCGACCGTCCACATCCCGGCGGCACGGCCTTCGAGAATGCCGGGCCAGGTGTCGTCGACCTTGACGCAGGCGGCGACGTCGCTGATCCCCAGGGCAATCACGTTGGCCAGGGCCTGGGCCGGGTAGGGGCGGCCGTTCGGCACCTCGTCGGTGGCCACCACATGGTCCGCCACGTAGCCATTGTGCCGCGCCAGTTCGGCCACCTTTTCCATGACCACGGCCGGGTAACCGGAACAGGAACCGATTTTCAGGCCCTTGTCGCGCAAGGCATCGATGGTGTTCAGCGCGCCGGGAATCAGGGCCGAGTGCAGGGCGATTTTTTCGATCTGCAGTGGCATGAAGCGTTCGTACAGTGCGGTGACATCGTCATCGGTCGGCAAACGGTCAAACACGGCACGGTAGCGCTCGGCGATCTGCGGCTGATTGCACAGGGTACGGATGTGATCCCACTTGCCCATGCCCATCGGGCCCCGGGCTTCTTCCAGCGAAACGGCGACGCCGAACTCGGCAAAAGCCTCGACGAAAATCTGCGTGGGGGCGAAGGAGCCGAAATCGACAACGGTGCCGGCCCAGTCCAGGACCACGGCTTGCAGTTGGGTCGGTTGTTGGTAGTTCATGGTGTTTCTCCATTTTTTGTTGTGGGCAGGCCGTCCCTCCTGTCGCCAGGAAGTAGGCCTGTGGATTGCTCAAGGGTGAGGTGAAATCAGGTGGCCGGCGTTGGGCTCGAGTCGAACAGCTCCGCGATCATCGGCCGGTTTCGGCGAATGCCCAGGCAGCACAGGTGGTAGTCGATGGAAAACGGGTGATTGACGAAGGTGATCGGTTTGGTGCCGGGCGTTTCGGCGTACTCGACGGCCGAGACGAAACCGATACCGATGCCCTTGGCGATGGCATGGACGATGGCCTCGCGGCTGTTCAACTGCATGACGCAATTGAGGGCGACGCCCAGGCGCTTGCAGCTTTCCTCTACCAATTGGCGAGTGCGGGAGCTTTTTTCCCGCAGCACCCATTTCTCTTCGCTGATCTGCTCGACATGTACTTCTTTCTGCCGGGCCCAGGGATGGTCCTCGCGCACCACCGCAATGATCGGGTAGCGCCGGTAAAGCTGCGTGTCAAAACGCTGGTCGAATTCGGACAGGGCCAGGATCGCCACATCGATATCGAAGTTGAACAGGCGATCCAGGGTCTCTTTTTCCGGAGAAAACGAGGTTTCCAGCTCGATGTCCGGGTGCCGCTGCATCAGTTCGTAGGTCAGGTTCATCGCAATGGGCGGGGACACCGCGCCCAGGCGCAGCATGCCGGTCTTGCGTTGCTTGAAACTCTGCAGCAGTTGCACGGCTTCATCCTCCTGGCCGAACAGGCCCTGGGTGATCGCATAGAGTTGGTGCCCGGCGGCACTCATTTCGATAAAGCGGCCGCGGCGATGGAACAGCTCCACGGAAAACTTCTTCTCCAGGGCATTGACCTGCTCACTGACCGTGGGCTGGCCGACGCTCAAATACTCGGCGGCGAGGGTGAAGCTGCCGGTCTTGGCCACTGCATGAAATGAACGTAGCCACTTGTGGTACTGGTACATAGACGATCCTGTTCCTGAGCCGCTGCCATTGGTTCAATCTGTCCAGCCGGGCCATCAACGCCGGATGAACAGCGCCACCGACGCGCTGCACAGACAGGCAGCGGTGACCACGATGAAGATCAGCGAGGTGTTGCCGGTACTGTCGAGCATACTGCCGATCAGCGGTTCCGCCAGGCCGGCGAACAGGTAGGACGAGAAGTTCATCACCCCGGTCGCGGTGCCGGCGCGCTTGGCGCCCACCAGGTCCGGGCATAGCGCCCAGAAGCTGGAAGCGGGGCCATACACGAAGAAACCGCAGAGGAACAACGCCACAAGACCGGTTGCGCTGTGGGGGGCAAGGGTCCACATCCACAAGCTGGTGGCTGCACCGAGGAACATGTAGAGCATGATCGCCAGGTAGCGCTTGGAGCCGAACAGCTTGTCCGAGATCCAGCCGTTGCTCAGCGCGCCGATGGCCATGCCGACTGGAAGGGCCACGGTGATCCATTTCGGATCGATCATGCTGTCGCCGCTTTTCCAGTTGGCGCCCAGAAAGTGCACCGGCACCCAGACGATCAAACCGTAGCGGGCAGCGTTCTGGAACCCCAGGGACACGGCGGCGATAATCAGGCGAAAGTTCTTCAGTACCGCTTTGTAGCGTTGCGCCGATGTTTCGGTTTCACCGTGCGCCACCTCATGGTTCTTGTCCTCGGCGTTGGCCACGCCCGTGTCGGCCAGCGGTTCGAATCCCAGGTCTTGCGGACGCTCGCGGGCCACCAGGTAGAAGAGGATGCCGCCCGCGAGCATGAGCAATACGGGCAGGCGGAAGATCCAGCGCCATTCCAGATGCATCACTTCCAGCACGACGATCGAGGTCACGTAGGAAAGAACGGAAGCGCAACCGGCTGCGAACACGTAGAAGCCGTAGACCTTGCCGCGCTCACCCGCGCTCCACCAGTTGGAAATCAGCCGGCTGCCCGGTGCCCAGCCCAATGCCTGGAAGTAGCCATTGATGCCCCAGGGCAAAATCAACGCGGCAAAGTTACTGGCGAAGCTCGTCACCCAGTTAGCGCCGCACGACAGTACCGCGCCAAGGGTCATGATGCGTCGGCCACCGAATTTGTCGGCGAGGTTGCCGTTGATGGCCTGGCCAATCGCGTAGGCCCAGAGCATGGCGGCCGATACCCAGCCAAGGTGCTCTTTGGTAAAGCCGAACTCGGCCTGGATACCGGGAATGGCGAAACCGAACGTTTGTCGCCCGGTATAGAAAAACAGATAGCAAAACATGGCCGCCAGCAGCATGCGCCACTGGGCGACGCGAAACGATGCGCTGTGTACGGCGAGACCTGGCATGGTTTGGGCACGATTCATGATCTTTTCCTTATTCTTGTTCGTTCCCTGCGAGTTGCGGCGCAGGGTGCACTCTTTTTCAGGTGCGGCAGGAAATCGTCGCGGCTCGTTACGCCGCTGGCAGTGTAGTGTCTTGGGGGCTGTCGAGCCCTAGGCCGCTCGTGAGCCGATGAAGTTCTTGCCGCGTGCGCCCTGCAGGGCGAAGTCGATCATGGCTTGCGCCTTCTCGGGTGTTACGCCGTAGTCGGCGAATTCGGTCTTCACATCCAGGCTGTGCAGGAAGGCGCGCAAACGGGCCTGGGCTTTGTCCAGGTCCGGCCCGAAAACCCGTTGCAGGGTCTTGTCACGCGTTGCGTCGTGGCCCCAGGCGAGGCCCAACACCAGTGGCAAGGTGAAGGAGCAGGCGATGCCGTGGGGCAAGCCGTAGTGCAAGGTCATTTCATAGGAAATGGAGTGGGCCAGCGCGGTCTTGGTGTTGGAGAACGCCATGCCGGCCTTGAGTGCGGCGAGGGCCATCCGTGAACGCAGTTCCTGATTGGACAGGTCGCGCCGCAGCAAGGGCAGGCATTCGAGGATGTCTTCGATGGCAGAGATGGCGAAGGTGTCGGAAAGCGGGTTGGCGTTGATGTTCCAGATCGATTCCAGTGCGTGGGACAAGGCATCCAGGCCTGTGGATACGGTGACGCTGGCCGGCACCGTGAGCATCAATTGCGGATCGATGATCGCGACCTTTGGCCAGGTACAGTCCAGGTGCAGGGAATACTTCTTGTGGTTGGCCGCGTCCCAGATCGTGGCCCAGGGCGTGACTTCACTGCCGGTGCCTGCCGTGGTCGGGGCTGCGATCAGCTGTTTGCTGCGCGCCGGAACGAAGGGTTTGCCGCTTGCCAGCAATGCCAGCAGTTCATCGAAGCGGCCTGACTCGGTGCCGACAATCAGCGCTTTAGCCGTGTCGATGGCACTGCCGCCTCCGACGGCAATCACCGCATGGCAATCGCCGGCTTCCTGCCAGAAGCGTTCATAGGTCGCGCGCAGTTGCGCGACATCGGGATTGGGCTGGACATCTTCGATCACGTAGACCAGACGTTCACCCAGCAGCGCCTGGAGGCGATCCACCAGCCCCAGGTCACGGGCTTCGGGAAAGGTCACGACGGCAACGTTCTGGTGTTCGGTGATGGCGGCCAGCTCTTGCAGGCTGCCCCAGCCGAAACGGGTATCCACTGGGTTGTGAAATCGGGCGGTCATGGCGGGTCCTTGGTTTTTGTTGTTGGAAGTGACGCCATGCTCGCGGTCCACGGACTGCTGCACAAATCGATAATTCGCAGGTTTGAATCGGCTGGGCCGATAGTGGGGCGAGCTCACGGGACACGTATCCAGCTGTGATTCGAATGAACGAACGCTGCCCGGCGTAAAGGAACTACCTAGAACACTGCGGAAAATGCCGTCACTGATGGGGTTAGTCTCAATATCCCGCCTGCGGGGGCTGCCTTAGGCTGTGGGCTTTTGGCAAACCAATGGGCGGAGTCGCCATGCGTTTTTTTGAACTGATCACTTTCACCGTGCGTGTGCGTACCGTCGCCGATGCCCTGGCGCGCATCGAGGCTGTACTGAACGACCCGAGTGTCGGCGGCATGCTGATGGGCTGTTGGGCCTCGGAGATCGGCCAGTTGAACCAGATTGCCGTACTGCGCGGCTATGGGAACGAAAGCCTGCGGCAGGCAGAGCGCGAGCGTTTCCTGCTGGGGGGCGGGGCGTTTGGCGTCAACGAGTTCATCACCGACCTGCGCATCGAAAACTACACGCTGTTTCCCTTCCTCGAACCCTTGAGCGCCGGCCGGCACGGTCCGTTCTATGAGTTGCGCGTCTACGACCTGGTCAGCAGCGGCTTGCAGCCGACACTCGACGGCTGGAGCAAAGCCATCGAGGCGCGAACCGCCGAGCAATATTCTCCGGTGTACGCGGCGTTTTACGCCACCGACGGCGCGCTGCCGCGCTATCTGCACATCTGGCCGTGGGCCAGCCTTGAGCAGCGCTTGCAGGTGCGCACCCAGGCGGTCACCGACGGCGTCTGGCCGCCGGAAAACTCAGGCCCGCAACTGCGTGACATGTGCTCGACGATCTATCTGCCGGCGAAGTTTTCGCCCTTGCAATGACGACGGCTCGGCTCATGCGCAGCCGAACGGTGCGCATTAGCGACGCGCCGGAAATGGCCCTGTAAACTGGCGGCGCAAAAGGCGCTCGCCTTACCCTTTCAAGCAAGAGAAATTCCAATGGCAAACCACGACCTGACCTTTACGCCTGACCTCGATGCCGATTCGATTTCCTCCGACGTCGTCGGTTTCGGCGGTGTGCTGGTCTCCACCCAGATCCCCACCCGTGCCGACGGCAGCCTGGAGCTGGGCGACATCACCCTGCAAAGCGAATGCACCCTGCAAGCGCTGAAGGTCGCGCTGGAGCGAGCCGGCAGTTCCATGGACCGCGTGATGCACCTGACCATCTACCTCACCGACATGGCCGACCGCGCCGCGTTCAACGAGGTCTACAAACGCTACTTCGCCAAGCCGTGGCCAGTGCGCGCCGCTGTCGGGGTTGCCTCGCTGGCGGTGGAAGGCATGCGCGTGGAAGTGACCGCGATGGCGGCCAAGGCCTGATTTCGGCAACACACACACCTGTGGGAGCGGGCTTGCTCGCGAAGGCGGCGTGTCAGCTTGCACAAGTGTTGACTGACCCAGCGCTTTCGCGAGCAAGCCCGCTCCCACAGTTGAATGTTGTTGTGCACAAGTTCTGAGTACGACATAAATCCCCTTGTGGGAGCGGGCTTGCCCGCGAAGGCGGCGTGTCAGCTTGCACAAGTGTTGACTGACCCAGCGCTTTCGCGAGCAAGCCCGCTCCCACAGTTGAATGTTGTTGTGCACAAGTTCTGAGTACGACATAAATCCCCTTGTGGGAGCGGGCTTGCCCGCGAAGGCGGCGTGTCAGCTTGCACAAGTGTTGACTGATCCAGCGCTTTCGCGAGCAAGCCCGCTCCCACAGGGGATGTTGGGCATTTGGCCGACGCCGATCAAATAATGTAGGAGCGAGCTTGCTCGCGATGAACACAAGGGCGACGCGTGCATACAGAATGCCCGCGTCATCGTTAACGTCCATCGCGAGCAAGCTCGCTCCTACAGGGATTGAGGCCTGCTCGAAGCACCACCTGGCAGCATACGGGTGCCGGTCAGGCGTTTCGCCGCTACAATGCACGCCTCGACCGTGACAAGCCTGACTAAAAAAACTATGTCTTTGCCCAAACATCACCTGGAATTGCTCAGCCCTGCCCGCGATGTCGCCATCGCCCGCGAGGCTATCCTGCATGGTGCCGATGCCGTGTACATCGGCGGCCCGAGCTTCGGCGCCCGCCACAACGCCTGCAACGAGGTGAGCGAGATTGCCGAACTGGTGGAATTCGCCCGTCGTTATCACGCGCGGATCTTCACCACCATCAACACGATCCTGCACGACAACGAACTGGAGCCGGCCCGCCAGCTGATCCACCAGTTGTACGACGCCGGCGTCGATGCGCTGATCGTCCAGGACCTGGGTGTGATGGAACTGGACATTCCGCCGATCGAACTGCACGCCAGTACCCAGACGGACATCCGCACCCTGGAGCGGGCAAAGTTCCTCGATCAGGCCGGTTTCTCGCAACTGGTGCTGGCCCGCGAGCTGAACCTCAAGGAAATCCGCGCCATCGCCGACGAAACCGACGCGGCCATCGAGTTCTTTATCCATGGCGCCTTGTGCGTGGCGTTTTCCGGCCAGTGCAACATTTCCCACGCGCAGACCGGGCGCAGCGCCAACCGCGGCGACTGCTCCCAGGCTTGCCGCCTGCCGTACACCCTCAAGGATGAAAAGGGTGGGGTGATCGCTTACGAAAAGCACCTGCTGTCGATGAAGGACAACAACCAGAGCGCCAACATCCGCGCCCTGGTCGAGGCCGGCGTGCGTTCGTTCAAGATCGAGGGCCGCTACAAGGACATGGGCTATGTGAAAAACATCACCGCCTACTACCGTCAGCGCCTCGACGCCGTGCTCGAAGACCGCCCGGACCTGGCCCGTGCCTCCAGCGGCCGCACCGCGCACTTCTTCCTGCCCGACCCGGAAAAAACCTTCCACCGTGGTAGCACCGATTACTTCGTCACTGACCGCAAGATCGATATCGGCGCCTTTGACTCGCCGACCTTCACCGGTCTGCCGGTGGGTGTGGTCGAGAAAGTCGCCAAGCGTGACATGCAGGTCGTGACGCACGAGCCGCTGTCCAACGGCGACGGCCTCAACGTGCTGGTCAAGCGGGAAGTGGTGGGTTTCCGCGCCAACATCGCCGAACCCAAAGGCGAATTCGAGGAGGACGGCGAGAAGCGTTATCGCTATCGCGTCGAGCCCAACGAGATGCCGGAGGGGATGTACAAGCTGCGCCCCAACCATCCGCTGAATCGCAATCTCGATCACAACTGGCAACAGGCGCTGCAAAGGACCTCGGCCGAGCGTCGCATCGCCCTGAGCTGGGTCGCTCGCCTGCGCGAAGAACAGCTGGAACTGACAGCGACCAGCGAGGAGGGCATCAGCGCCAGCGTCACCCTGGCCGGCCCGTTCGGCGCGGCCAACAAGCCAGAGCAGGCGCTGGAGCAGTTGCAGGATCTGCTCGGCCAGCTGGGTACCACCCAGTACCACGCCATCGATATCAAGCTGGATGCGCCGCAGGCGTTCTTCATCCCGAACTCGCAGCTCAAGGCCTTGCGCCGCGAAGTGATTGAAGCCTTGACCCAGGCGCGGGTCGCCGCCCACCCGCGTGGCAGCCGTAAAGCCGAAACCACGCCGCCGCCGGTGTATCCGGATTCGCACCTGACGTTCCTGGCCAACGTCTACAACCAGAAGGCTCGTGACTTCTATCACCGCCATGGGGTCAAGCTGATCGACGCGGCCTACGAGGCCCACGAGGAAGCCGGCGAAGTGCCGGTGATGATCACCAAGCACTGCCTGCGTTTCTCCTTCAACCTGTGCCCGAAACAGGCCAAGGGCGTGACTGGCGTGCGCACCAAGGTTGCACCGATGCAGCTGATACACGGCGATGAAGTGCTGACGTTGAAGTTCGACTGCAAGCCTTGTGAAATGCACATCATCGGCAAGATGAAAGGCCACATCCTCAACCTGCCGCAACCGGGCAGCGTGGTGGGGCACATCAGCCCCGAAGACCTGCTCAAGACCATCCCGCGCGCACCGCACTGAGTGACCGGCGAGCGCGCCGCAACGGCGCGCTCGCCTTTTGCTCAAGATCCAGCGAAAGGGCGTCCTCGTTTGTCGTTTTTTTGTTTTAAGCGCGGAGCATGGTTGCAGCCTGTTCTTGCTGGAATCCAGACGCTGGCGACAAATCCGTAGCTGCAGTCGACGCTACCCGCAGGTCTCGAGGACGGCTTTTTCAGCTCGTTTGAATTCCTGTTTGATGTCGGTGGGGATGCGTTGCTTTTTGAGTTCCTGGCCGAGGAAGGGTTGATCGCTGCGGGAGTGGACCTCGGCGTCTTCGGCCGTTATCTGTGCTTCGATGGCCGCGGCGTGCTTGTCGATGACGGCATTGACCTCTGCTTCGTTTCTGGCCGTATCAAGTGCCAGGACCAACTGGCCAGCCTCGGCTTTTTCGGCCTCGGCATAGGCTTCGACCGTCAACCCGGAGGCCAGGGCCCGCGCCTGGGTTTCCAGGCTGTTGAGATGCTCCCGGGCGGCCCTGCAGACCGCTTCCTGTCGCTGGCTCTCGATGTGTTCCCAGGTGTTCAGTCCATAAATCGCGGCCCCGACCACCAGGATGGTTGCAAAGGTGCCCATCAGTTTGCCTTTCACATTTTGCGCCCTCAAATGGCAAAGGAGGGGTGTTGAGCAAACGATTTCCGATTCCATCCCCTAAAGGAAAAGCGTAGCAGACGTGATCGGGCCGAATGTGCGCCGGGCACTTCCCGGGGACTTGGCTGAACACTAAGCATCTGTTTTAAAAAACAAATTGTTTTATTGGGGCTTCCCATACGAGGCAAAAGTTGGTAAATTGCCGCCCACACTTGCACAGGCCCTCAGGGAGCCTGTCACGCAAGCAGGCAACAGCGCTTGTTGCCACTCAAGAAAGCGAGTGCCTGGCACTCATCGCAACAGATACAGGGGCGTCGCCAAGCGGTAAGGCAGCAGGTTTTGATCCTGCCATGCGTTGGTTCGAATCCAGCCGCCCCTGCCATTTTTCTTCTTGCTCAATCAGAAAACACTCGACCGACGGTTGTTATTCGTCGATTCGTCGGTTTTTTGCGCTCGTTACTCATGTTCCGGATGTTCCCTCGCAAACCCGCGTGCAGCCAAGGCTTGCGCAAGGTCTTTGTGCACGAGCCTCTAGCGAAAGCGCTCCGGGATGGCCTCGGCAAACGGATACCAGGCAAACCAGGGCCTTGCCTCGTCGATCACTCGCTTGACCGAGGGTCTTTCGGTCAACCTGTCGAAATAAGCGCGCAAGTGGCGATGATCGTCGGCAAAGGGGACGAGGGTGCTGGCGTAGAACAGCGCCGGGGCGGCGGCGCAATCGGCCATGCTGAATGCCGGACTGGCCACCCAGGTTCTTGCCGCCAGTTGCCGTTCAAGCAGGCCGTACGCCGTTGTCAGCGCGGCGCGCTCGCGGGTCAGGTCGCCGTTGGCGGCGTTCAGGCGGTCTGCGACGATCTTCTGCATCGGCACCTGGACATGGAGGTCGAAAAAGCGATCCCACAGCCGCACTTCCAGGGCGGCTTCCCAATCGTACGGAATCAGGTGCGCCTGGCCGGTATGGAGCCGGTCCAGATATTCAATGATCACACTCGACTCCGGCACGTTCTTTTGCCGGGTGTGATCGCGAAGCACCGGGAACTTGCCGATCGGCCACAGCGCTTGAAGTTCGGCCCGGTCGGCGTCGTTGCCCAGGTCGATAATCCGTTTTTCAAACTCGATGTCCAGTTCATAGAGGGCGATCAGTGCTTTGTGGCAGAACGACGAGAGCGGGTGGAAATAAAGAGTCAGTGACATCCTTCCATTCCTCGGTGAGATGCAAGCCGCTTCATTATCCGTCGCCATCGGCCAGTGCGCGAGGCGCTCCATCATGATGTCCGGTGAGGGCTGTTCGGGTTAGAGTACGGGTCCTGGCCTGAATATCAGGCATGCCGCGTTCAGGGTCATACCGCCATGCACCAGATCGGACTCATTGTTTATCCCGGTTTTCAGGTTCTGGGGCTGGCCATGTGTGCCGCCTTCGAATTGGCCAACAGTGCCGGTGACGAACCGTTGTACCGCATTGCCTTGTTGTCCGAGCCGGGTGGCCTGGTGCAAACGTCCGCCGGTTTTGCCGTGCAGACCGAAGCGTTCGACCAGCGCGCGTTCGATACGCTGCTGGTCCTGGGCGACAACCTGATCCGCCCGACCACGCCGGGCATGTTGGAGTTTTTGCGTCGCGCCAGCCACGGCACCCGGCGTCTGGGCTCGATTTGTACGGGGGCGATTGCCTTGGCCCAGGCCGGTTTGCTTGATGGTCGGCGGGCGACCACCCACTGGGCGCATGTGCCGGCCTTTCGCAAGGCGTACCCGAAGGTGAAGGTCGAGCAAGACCGGATCTTCGTCAATGATGGTCATCTGTGGACGGCGGCGGGCATGAGCGCGTGCGTGGACCTGGCGTTGGCGTTGGTGGAGCAGGACCTGGGTGCCGACCTTGCACGCCAGGTGGCGCGGCAGTTGGTGGTGTACCACCGGCGTTCCGGCGGACAGTCGCAGTTTTCAGTGATGCTGGAACTGGCCCCCAAGACCGATCGGATTCAGGCCGCGCTGAACTACGCCAGGCAGAATCTGAAGTCCGCGCTGTCGGTCGAGGAGCTGGCCAGCGCGGCCAATCTCAGCCCCCGGCAATTCAGCCGGGTGTTTCATGCCGAAACCGGCCAGTCCCCGGCCAAGGCCATCGAAAGCCTGCGGGTCGAGTCGGCCCGGTTGATGATGGAAACCGGGCGGCACTCCATCGATGTGGTGGCGACGGACACGGGGTTTGGTGATCGGGAGCGGATGCGCCGCGCTTTTATTCGTGCCTTCGGGCAGCCGCCGCAGGTGATTCAGCGGGCCAGTCGGGGTTGATTTGTTGATGTCCTGAAAAGTGGTATATACGACATTCAAGCCTTAATATTATTGGCGTAATCTTGATCTCGTTGAAATCCTCCCTCAGTGAGATCACCGCCATGACCATCGTCAAAGCCGCCGCCGTACAAATCAGTCCCGTTCTTTACAGCCGTGAAGGCACGGTCGACAAAGTGGTGCAGAAGATTCTCGAACTCGGCGAACAGGGCGTGCAATTTGCCGTGTTCCCGGAAACCGTCGTGCCCTACTACCCGTACTTTTCCTTCGTGCAGTCGCCGTTCGAAATGGCCGCCGAACACCTCAAGCTGCTGGACCAGGCTGTCACCGTGCCTTCGCCCGCCACTGATGCCATCGGCGCTGCGGCCAGGCAAGTCGGCATGGTCGTGTCCATCGGCGTCAACGAGCGTGATGGCGGCACGCTGTACAACACGCAGTTGCTGTTCGATGCCGACGGCTCGCTGATCCAGCGTCGCCGCAAGATTTCCCCGACCTACCACGAGCGCATGATCTGGGGCATGGGCGACGGCTCAGGCCTGCGGGCCGTCGACAGCGCGGTAGGGCGCATCGGGCAACTGGCCTGCTGGGAGCATTTCAACCCGCTGGCCCGTTATGCCTTGATGGCCGATGGCGAACAGATCCATGCGGCGATGTACCCGGGGTCGTTTGCAGGTCCGTTGTTCGCCTCGCAAATGGAAGTCAGCATTCGCCAGCATGCCCTGGAGGCCGCGTGTTTCGTGGTCAACTCCACGGCGTGGCTGTACCCCGAGCAACAGGCGCAGATCATGGCGGATACCGGCTGCACCATCGGCCCGATCTCCGGCGGCTGCTTTACCGCGATCATCAGCCCGGATGGCACAGTGCTGGGTTCGTTGCAGGAAGGTGAAGGCGAGGTGATCGCCGACCTCGACATGGGCCTGATCGACAAGCGCAAACGCATGATGGATTCCCGCGGCCACTACAGTCGCCCGGAACTGTTGAGCCTGCTGATTGACCGTACACCGCACGCCCATGTGCATGAACGCAGTGCGCATCTGACGCTGGCCGAACAGACCGGGATGGAAGAAGTGATTGGGTAGGTTGTTCACGTAATTGCGGGGAATACCGATACCTGTAGGAGCGAGCTTGCTCGCGATGGAGGTCAACGATGATGCGGGGAGCCTGACACCCCGCGGTGCTCTCAGGTTTTTCGCGAGCAAGCTCGCTCCTACAGAAGTTTCGTAATCTGTGTGTCCGCGTTGCAGATTGCGTTTCAGCGACGCCAGAAGTAACGCGCCAGCAGTGCGTCTAGGCTGAGCTTGCCGGCACCGGACAGCAACAGCGGAGTAAGGGTCACAAGGTAGATCAAGGGCAGCTTGAAGTTACCGTAACCCTTGTTGCTGATGGCGTAACCTTGGGCAAGTTCACTCAGGGTGTGCCAGTCGGCGGGCCAATGCACGGCGGCGGTGGCGACGAGGGTCACCACCATCAGGCTCAACGCCGAGAAGCGTGTGCCAAGGCCCACCAGCAAGGTCATGGCGAAGATCAGTTCGGCCCACATCGACAGTTCCCAGTTCAGCGTCGCTGGAAGGTGGTCGAACGGAAACGGGAAGCGCTCCTGGATATCGGCGAACCAGTTCTGGCCGTTGAATTTTTCCAGGCCCGATTCAAGGAATTCCCAGGCAAGGAACACTCGCAGCACCAGAGGCGCAACCCAGACGCCGGCACGGTCGAGGCTCAGGTTCAGGCCTTTGATGGCCGAGGAAATGGAGGTGTTCATGGACGATGATCTCCTTCAGGTCGGGGAGGCGGGGCGAGGGCATGCCCCGTGAGTTGTGCGCTTTGATCGGCCAGGCCAATCGACCGGCGTATTTCATCAAGGGGGTGTATCTGCGGTGTGTCGTTGTGGCGGGGTTTTGCGTGCGGGGTGTGTCAGGGGTGGGGCTGTATACATTGAGATACGTAAGTGCACAACCAGTGTGGGAGCGGGCTTGCTCGCGAAGGGGGTGTGTCAGCCAGACGGATGTTGCCTGACACACCCCCTTCGCGAGCAAGCCCGCTCCCACAGGGGATCACCGGTGCGAAGCGTGACGCTCCGGGGAAATTGCTATACATTTTCCGGCCGCCCCCTGCATGGTGAAACCGCTTCATGTCTCTCGCGCTCGAACGTCTAGTCGCTGGTACGCCCATCCCTTTCGCCGGCAATCGTGTCACCGTCGTCAGCCCCGAACTGGCGCAACGCTTCCAGCCCGGTGATCACCTGCTGGTGGAGCAGGTCAGCGGCGAGTTGTTGTTGATTCCCGTGGTGGACCAGCAAGCGGCCAACGTCGCGATCGAGCGCGCCCAAGCGGCGTTTACCGCGCTGTCGGCGGTGTCTGATCAAGCGATCAGCGCTTTCTTCGACCTGTTTGCCCAACGTCTGGAAACCCCGGAATGCTGGACCTTGATCGAGGCCGCCAACCTGGCCGACATCGAACGGGCCAAGGCGCGCGGCCGCTCGACCACCCGGTTGCTGGCCGATGAGCGCATGCGTCGCGACATGATCGCCG
>RCUN01000761.1_pt1 | contig 14086 bp, 12 predicted proteins | sample 2166181 | NCBI WGS metagenome assembly RCUN01 (sample SAMN09932603, study PRJNA488358) | compost metagenome | feature: garden; material: soil; isolation source: compost soil in crotononitrile-enriched culture | place: Germany: Experimental Botanical Garden Goettingen | collected 2016-01-27 | reverse complement strand
AGCACCGCCTTTTCGTTCTGCAGGCCGTCGCGCGGCCCGACCTCGACGATCTGGATGAAGCGACCCATCAGCGGGCGCTCCGCTCGCCGGCCCCGGCGGGCGCATAGACCGTCAGGCGCACGTCGTCGCCCGAGGAGTAGTTGTGGCCGCTGACCACGCCGACGGCCCGTCCGGCGGCGCCCAGATCAGCCAGGGCGCGGCGGAATTCTTCGTCGTCGTGGGCCTCGACTATGGCGGGGCGGCCCTCGGCAAGCGCCCGTGCGGCCCCGGGACCGTCGGTCAGCTGGGTGTCGCGGCCGGTCAGGAAGACGAAGCTGGGCTCATGGAAGCCGGTGATGGCCACCGGGCCGGGATAGCGGCCCTGGGCGGGGCTCAGCTCGGCCGACTCCAGCGTCTTCACCAGACGCGGGGCGATGGACAGGGGACGCAGCTGGCGGATCGTCCCGGCCAGACCGGCGTGGGCGATGACGCCGCACAGGATGGCGGCCAGAACCCCGGTGATCGCCGCCCGGTTGACCAGCAGGAAGCCGCCGACCGCCGCCGCCATGACGGCGAAGACGATGGTCACGGTGGCCCAGGTCTGGGCTGTCGAGCGCCCGAACTCCGTCAGGCCATAGACGGTGATGGCGCAGATGACGACGGCGGCGAACAGGCCGAGCAGGGCGCCGGAAATGCGCGAGACCTTGCCGATCGGCTGGGTCAGGGCGGCGGCGGCCAGAAGCGCGATCGCGCCGAAAGTCGGCAAGGTGTAGTGCCACAGCTTGGTCGGGGCGATCTCGAACATCAGCCAGGCCGGGATCAGCCAGCAGACGGCGAAGCGGATGGCCGGCTCGGCCCGGCGATGCCAACCCGTCGACAGGGCGGCGGGCAGCATCAGGGTGACGGGGAACAACAGCAGGGGCGACAGCAGGGCGTACATGCCGATGAAGCCGCCGTGGCTTTCGTGGGCGCCGGCCAACTTGGGCGCCAGGTCGCCGCCGATGGCTTCACGCCAGAAGCCGCCGTCGGTGGCGATGGTGATGGCGATGGCCCAGGGCCCGACCAGCAGGGCCACGAGCGGCAGACCCCAGCCCCAGCCCAGCTTGCCCAGCCATTTGATGTTCCGGTCCCAGACCGACAGGGCGATGATCGACAGCGCCACGACCAGCAGGCCGATGGGGCCCTTGATGAGGATGGACAGGCCGATGCCCAGCCAGAACAGCAGTTTGTGCCAGCGCACCGGCTTCTCGCCCGCCCGCGTGGCCATGTAGATCCGCGCCAGCGCCGCCATCGACAATGTGGTGAGGCCGCACAGCATGGCGTCGGTCTTGGCGATGCCCGCCTCGGACGACAGCAGGAAGGTCGCGCCCAGCATGGCGCCCGCCAAAAAGCCTGCGCGGTTGCCGAACAGGGCCGCGCCCGCCCAGGCCACGGCCCAGGCCGCCAGCATGGCCCCGAACAGGGACGGCAGGCGATAGGGCTGGATATTGCGGTCCTCGACGTCCGAGGTCAGGCCGACGGCGGCGGCCTGCATCCAGTAGATGCCGACCGGCTTCTTCCAGCGCGGTTCGTCCTGGAAGCGGATGTCGACATAGTCGTCGCTTTCCAGCATCTGCGCGGTCGCCTGGGCGAAGCGGCTCTCGTCGCGATCCAGCGGCGGCAGCAGCATCAGGCTGGGCAAGCCGGCGAGCAGGGCCAGCAGGGCCGCCAGAACGGGGCCGCGCCAGCCGGCGATGAGGTGATCCAGGTTCGGGCGGTTCATGGCGCTGTCGTATCACGCCGACGCCGCCCCCCGGAAGCTTCAGCTTTGGATCGGTCGCGCGTCCCCCGTTTTCCTCGCCCCCGGCGATGCGCTACAGAGCGACGATGACCGATAGCTCTGCCTCGACTCCCGAAATTTCCGTCGTCGTGCCTGTTCACGACGAATCCGGCGCGGCCGTGCCTTTGGCGCGCGAGATCGCCGAGGCCTTCGCAGGGCGGTCCTATGAAATGATCTTCGTCAATGACGCGAGCCGGGATTCCACCCTGGCCGAACTGCAGGCTGCGATGGCGGAGCTGCCGACCTTGCGGGTGCTGTCGCATGCGACCAATGCGGGTCAGAGCCGCGCGGTGCGCACCGGGGTCCTGGCGGCGCGGGCGCCCATCGTCGTGACGCTGGACGGCGACGGCCAGAATCCGCCCGCCGACGCCCCGCGCCTGGCCGAGGCCCTGATCGCCGCGCCCGCCAACGTCGCCCTGGTCGGCGGCGTCCGCGCCAAGCGTCAGGATTCGAACGCCAAGCGTCAGGCCTCGATCTGGGCCAACCGTATCCGCAGGAAGCTGCTGTCCGACGACGCCGACGACACCGGCTGCGGGCTCAAGGCCTTCCGCCGCGACGTCTTCCTGCGCCTGCCCTACTTCGATCACATCCACCGCTACCTGCCGGCGCTGACGATTCGCGAGGGCTATGAGAACCGCTACCTTGAGGTCGATCACCGCCACCGCGAAGTCGGTCGGTCGAAATACACCAACTGGGGGCGGCTGCGGGCGTCGTTCTCGGACCTGCTGGGCGTGATGTGGCTGAAGTCGCGCTCGCGTCGCCCGGGTGCCATCAGCGAGTTCTGATCCCGCCATTCTGGTCGTGGGGGCCATATGGCCGCGCGCCGGAAACCGGGGTAAGCAGGGCGACCTGGAGGGACCGCCCATGCTGATCGCCATACCTCTGCTGATCGTGCCGGTCGTGGTCTACAATCTGGTGATCCTGCTGGGCGGAAGCGCGCCGGACGCGGTGCCGGGTCCGGCGTCGGTGCTGAGCGAAGTCCTGTTCCGCGTGCCGATGACCTCGGGCGCGGTGTGGAGCGTCAACGTCGGCGACCTGATCCTGTTTCTGTCGCTGATCCTGCTGTTTGTCGAACTGCTGAAGTCGACCTCCAGCCAGAGGGTCGCCATCGTCAATCACGCCCTGTCGATGGTGCTGTTCGTGGTCTGCCTGGTCGAGTTCCTGCTGCTGCCGGGGTTTGCCGGATCAGTCTTCTTCCTGATCCTGACCATGGTGCTGCTGGACGTGCTGGCGGGCTTCATCGTCACCATCATCGCCTCGCGGCGCGACTTCGACATGAACCCGCGCTGAGCGGTCTCGGGCCTAGCTGAAGGCGACGAAGACCAGGGCGACCACGGTCACGTCGAACAGGCGGGCGGCGAGATTGAGGGCGGCCATGGGCGAAACTCCGGTCGAAGACGCCGGAGCCGTCGCAAGCGGCGTGCCATTCGTTGGAGCGGCCTAGACCTCGGTCTGTCTCGCCCTGCCCACGCGGGGACGCCGGTCGCGCTTGCCCGAATATTCCGCGCCCAGATAGGTCGAGCGGGCGGCGTCCAGAACCGGCGGCCCGCCCTTCAGTCCGCGCTTCTGCCCCTTCTGACCCAGCACCTGGGCGGCGAACAGGGCGGGCGGCGCGAGAGGCGACACGGCAGGCTTTGCCGGGGAGGCGGCATGATCGACCCGCTCTCCGGCTGGAACCACGGCGCGCGAGGCCTCTTCGGCCCGGGCGGCGGCGCGACGATCACGCTCGCGTCGATCGCCTTCACGGCGTTCGTGGACCGTCTGGCCCTCGATCGAGCCGATGGGGCGGACGCCGTCGGTCACTTGTCGGCGCCGGCCAGGCGGTCGATTTGCGCACGCATCTCGTCCATCTGACGTCGCATCTCGTCCAGGGGCGAGACGGCAGGCGCGGCCTCGGGTTCGGACGCCTTGTCCGCCTCGCCGGCAGGGCGACCATAGGCGGCCATTCCCGGGAACATCTTCATGGCGCGTTCGAACATGGCCATGTTCTGGCGCACGGCTTCTTCCATCAGGCCGCCGCCGGGCGTGCCGGCGAAGGTGCGGGTGAACTGGCTGCGCAGCTGCTCCTGCTGACGGCTGAAGCTGTCCAGCGACATCTCGAGATAGGACGGCAGGACCGCCTGCATCGAGTTGCCGTAGAAGCCGATCAACTGGCGCAGGAACTGGACGGGCAGCAGGGCCTCGCCCCGGCTTTCCTCCTCGAAAATGATCTGCGTCAGAATCTGACGCGTCAGTTCGTCGTTGGTCTTGGCGTCATAGACGACGAATTCGACCCCCTCGCGCACCATCTGCGCCAGGTCTTCCAGCGTCACATAGGCGCTGGTGGCGGTGTTATAGAGCCGCCGGTTCGCATATTTCTTGATGACGACGACGCCGTCACGGGTTTTTCCGCCCTCGGATTTCTTGTCGTTCACGCTTGTTCTCGCGTTGTTGCAACGCCGCACTATCACGCGTTGCGCGCGCGAAGGCCAGAGGGCGCCGTAAGGTCAGGTCGCGCCGGGGACCAGGACGACCCCGATCAGGATGGCGGCCCAGTGAACGCCAGCCCCGGCGACGACGAAGCCGTGCCAGATGGCGCGGCGGAATTTCACCTTCTGGCTGATGAAGACAAAGACGCCCGAGGTGTAGATCAGCCCCCCTGCGACCAATAGGCCGAGCGCCAGCGGATGCACCGTCTCGATCATCGGCTTCAGCGCGAAGATGGCCACCCAGCCGAACAGGACATAGACTCCGCTCCAGAAGACATCGGAAATGCGCGGGGCGAACATCTTCACCGCCACCCCGGTCAGGGCCATCAACCAGACGGCGAGGGTGAAGCCGATGGACCAGGCGCCCTCGAACCTCTGGGTGGTGAAGGGGGTGTAGCTGCCGGCGATCATCAGGAAGATGGCCGCCTCATCCAGCCGCCGCAACACCGGGCGGGCGGCGCAGGGGTGGGTCTGGTTATAGATGGTCGAGGCCGTCAGCATGGCCAGCAGACAGACGGCATAGATGGCGGTGGCCACCACGGCGCCGATCCCGCTGTAGAGCCCGGCCAGGACCGCCAGGACGACCCCGCCGACCGCCGCCAGGCCGAGGCCAACAATGTGGACCCACAGGTCAGCCAGTCGCTCGGCGCGCGACTGGTAATGCTCGATCATGTCGAGGTCGTCGGGGGTACAAACCCGGCTCGCCAAGGATTTCAGCCGCACCAGCATCGCTCCTGAAAAGCATCAGTCGAGGCTATCGTTCCCGACAGATTGCGCCCGGATGATGACGAAGTCCTGAACTTCGCACTTGCGAGAGGTGACGCGGAGTGTGCAATGCGGCACAACCTCGCCCAGATTTCTCCCCGGAGTGAATATCATGACTGACGTAGTGATCGTTTCCGCTGCCCGGACCCCGGTCGGCTCCTTCCTCGGCGCCCTGTCCAGCCTGCCCGCCTCCAAGCTGGGCGAGGTCGCCATCAAGGCGGCGCTGGAGCGCGCAGGCGTGGCCGCCGCCGACGTGGACGAGGTCATCCTGGGCCAGGTGTTGCAGGCGGGCGCGGGCCAAGGCCCGGCGCGTCAGGCCTCCATCGGCGCCGGTCTGCCCAACGAAACCCCGGCCTGGAGCCTGAATCAGCTGTGCGGCTCGGGCCTGCGCGCCGTGGCCCTGGCCTATCAGCAGATCGCTCAGGGCGACGCCAAGATCGTCGTCGCCGGCGGTCAGGAAAGCATGAGCCAGTCGCCGCACACCGCCCAGCTGCGCAACGGCCAGAAGATGGGCGAACTGGGCCTCAAGGACAGCATGCTGCAGGACGGCCTGATCGACGCCTTCCACGGCTACCACATGGGCCAGACGGCCGAGAATATCGCCGACAAGTGGTCGATCGATCGCGCGTCGCAGGACGCTTTCGCCGTCGCCTCGCAGAACAAGGCTGAGGCCGCCCAGAAGGCCGGCAAGTTCGTCGACGAGATCGCTCCGGTGACCATCTCGACCCGCAAGGGCGACGTGGTCGTGGATCAGGACGAGTACATCCGCCACGGCGCCACCATGGAGGCGATGGAGAAGCTGAAGCCGGCCTTCGTCAAGGACGGCTCGGTGACCGCCGCCAACGCCTCGGGCATCAACGACGGCGCCGCCGCCCTGGTGCTGATGTCGGCCGATGAAGCCAAGGCGCGCGGCCTCGAACCCCTGGCCCGCATCGCCTCGTGGGCCACGGCGGGCGTCGATCCGTCGATCATGGGCACCGGCCCGATCCCGGCCTCGAAGAAGGCGTTGGAAAATGCCGGCTGGACCGTCGCCGACCTGGACCTGATCGAGTCCAACGAGGCCTTCGCCGCCCAGTCGCTGTGCGTGGTCAAGGAGCTGGGCCTGGATACGGCCAAGGTGAACGTCAACGGCGGCGCCATCGCCATCGGCCACCCGGTCGGCGCCTCGGGCGCGCGCGTCCTGACCACCCTGTTGCACGAGATGAAGCGTTCGGGCGCCAAGAAGGGCCTGGCCACCCTGTGCATCGGCGGCGGCATGGGCGTGGCCATGTGCGTCGAGCGCTAGGCCTTCAAACGACAGGCTGAAATGCAAAAGGCCGGCGGATCGCTCCGCCGGCCTTTCTCATGTCTGGATAGTCGGGATCAGAACCCCCGTCGCCAGCTGCCCAGCAGGGCGTAGCCGGTCGGGGCGCCCGCGCGGTGCTGTTCGTCGCGGCTGGCCACGGCCTCCAGTTGCAGCATGGACCCGCCGGGCAGGGGGTGCAGGCTGCGAACGGAGATGTCGATCTGGCGACCCGACGGGCTGGCCGAGAAGCGGCGCTCCGAGAAGGTGACGGGGTCGAAATATTCCAGCGGCACGTCGGCCAGGAAGGCGCTGAAGGTCCCGCTCTCGATCCTCAGCGGCTGGGAAATCTCCCAGGTCAGGCGGCTGCAGCCGAGCGCCCACGAAGGGCAATCCGACTGCAGGGCCATGCGCCAGGTCGAGCTGACGGCGGCGCTGGACAGGTTCAGGAACCGGCCCTCGATCTCGGTGCGGCCGAACCCGGCCTCGCCGCTCAGCACCAGGCCATGCCCCAGCGACAGGTCGCCGCCGAAGGCCGCAAAGCGGGTGCGCGACGGCAGGGCGAAGTCCGAACGCGTCGGCATATAGGCGCCCAGCGGCCCCATCTTCTCGTCCAGCGCCCCCATGCTGAACGACAGGCCGCCATGCTCGCCGCGCCAGTCCAGCGCCGCCCGGGCGTAGGAGGAGACGTCCTGCTCGACCGAGCGCAGCGGGGCGCGGCGGTCGCCGGCGCCGGTCTCGGCGCTGAGCGTCAGCGGGCCGAAGCCCAGGCCGTCGAAGACCATGGCCCCGCGCACCGCGTGGTCAGCCTGGGCCAGGGCGGCGAAGCCGTCGCCCGATCCGGTGCGGAAGGGCGAGCGCGACCCGCCCTTGCCCTGCCAGGCGGCGAAGGACATCCGTCCGGCGGTGACGTCGAACAGGGCTTCCTGCCTGATCTCGTCGCCCAGCCAGGGCGCGTCGAAGGGCGTGTAGCGGTTCAGGATCGGCTCGGGCGTCTCGACCGGCACGGCGGCGACCAGCGACAGCTTCGCCCCGCCGGGGCCGTCCATCGTCACCTGCGACTGGCGCATCGGTGTGGGGTTTTCCGGCTGATAGCTGCGGCGCGGCGCGATGCGCCAGGCCGCGCCCATGTCGATGCGGAAGAGGCGTTCGTACTCGTCATAGCCGATGGTGCTCAGGGCGTCGGTGCGGCCCATGGCGTCGCCGAACGGTCCCCCGACATAGGCCCCCGGTTCGAGCGCGACCTGAACCGCCCGCCCTGTCGCCTGCGGCGAAGAGGTCGCGCCGACGGGCTGGAAGGCCTGGGCGATGTCCAGCAGACCGCGGCCATAGACGGTGTCGACGCCCAGGTCGCCGGCTTCGCGTCCGGTGCGCAACAGGATGTCGACCGCCTGCTTTCCGGTGAGGTTGGGGAAGGCCTCCAGCAAGAGAGCCAAAGCCCCGGCCACCGCCGGTGAGGCGAAGGAGGTGCCGTTCACGACCCAGCAGGAGTTGCCTTCGCAGTCGGAATAGATCTGAACGCCCGGCGCCGAAAGAAAATAGGCCTGGGACACGCCCGCCCGATTCGAGAAGCCAGCGATCTGATTGGCGCTGTCGTGGGCTCCCGTGACGATGATGTTGCCGGAAAAACGCGGGTCGCTGGCGTAGCGGCCGGGCCATTCAGGATTCGCGCCGGACTCGTTGCCCGAGGCCACGGCGAAGACGACGCCGGCGTTGATCGCCCGCGTCAATGCGTTCTCGAAGGCGCTGCCCAGCGGACCTTCGCCGCCCAGAGACAGGTTGATCACTCTGGCCCCGTTGGCCACCGCATAATCCAGGGCGCGCGCCAGATCCGATCCGTAGAAACAGACGTCGTCGTCAGGATCGCTGCAGTCGCTGACATCGGCGCGGATCGAGAGGATGGTGGCGTTATAGGCGACGCCCACGGTGCCGTAGTCGTTGAACGCGGCGGCGATGACGCCTGAGACATTGGTCCCGTGCCCATCCGGACCCTGCGGCTGGTTGCGGCCCGCAATGATGTCGGTGGACAGGGGCGAAATGTTCACCGCCAGATCCTGATGGTCGAGCTTGATGCCGCTATCGACCACGCCGACCGTGATGCCGCGACCCGTCGCGCCTGTCCGCCAGGCGGCGATGGCTCCGGCGTTCATGACGCCATAGTTGCGCCTGTACTCAGCCGAGAACTCGGCAGGCGGCGGCGGCGGCGGCGGTGGGGGAGGAGGAGGGGGAGGAGGGGGAGGAGGAGGGGGAGGCGGTGGTGGCGTCACCACGCCTCCACCCGTTCCACCACCCCCGCCGCCGCCGCCTCCACAGGCCGCCAGAGGAAAGGCTGTCAGGCAGAGAAGGCAGGCCGAAACCGCCACGCGGCGCAGAGGTTTGAAATTCACTGTCATCTCCCCCAAAGATCAGAACGCCATTAGGCCATAGAGGGAGATCTTGGCGAGCCCTGATTTCGGAGGAGAGCGGAGCAATTCGGCGGGCCGCGGCCTAGTCGCGCAGCAGTTCATTCACGCCGGTCTTGGCGCGGGTCTGGGCGTCGACGCGCTTGACGATGACGGCGCAGTAAAGCGACGGGCCGCCGTTCGGGTCGGGCAGGGCGCCGGGGACCACGACCGACCAGGCCGGGACCTCGCCGCGGAAAATCTCGCCGGTGGCGCGGTCGACGATCTTGGTCGAGCCCGACAGATAGACGCCCATGGCCAGGACCGCGCCTTCGCGCACGATGACGCCCTCGGCCACTTCGGCGCGGGCGCCGATGAAGCAGCCGTCCTCGATGATGGTCGGGTTGGCCTGCAGCGGCTCCAGCACGCCGCCGATGCCGGCGCCGCCGGACAGGTGGACGTTCTTGCCGATCTGGGCGCAGGAACCGACCGTGGCCCAGGCGTCGACCATCGAGCCTTCATCGACGAAGGCGCCGATGTTCACGAAGGAGGGCATCAGCACGACGTTCCTGGCGATGTGCGCGCCGCGACGGACGACGGCGCCCGGCACCGAGCGGAAGCCGGCGGCCTGATAGTCGGCGGCGCTCCAGTCGCCGAACTTGTTGGGCACCTTGTCCCAGAAGGGGCCGACGGCGACGGGATGATCGGCCGACAGGGGCAGGGTGGGGGCGTGGCCCGCGCGCATGATGACGTTGTCGTTCAGGCGGAAGGACAGCAGCACGGCCTTCTTCAGCCACTGATGCGTGGTCCAGACGCCGTCCTCGCCGCGCGTGGCGACGCGGGCCTGACCGGCGTCGAGCAGGGCCAGGGCGGTGTCGACGGCGTCGCGCACCTCGCCGCGCGTGGCGGCGGAGACCTCGGCGCGGGCTTCCCAGGCGGCTTCGATCACGGATTCCAGATGGGTCAGGTCGGTCATTGCGGATCTCCGTCCAGCATGGCGGTGGTCAGGAAGGGGCCGACGGTCGCGGCCCGATGTTGAATGTGCGCGCCCTCGGCCGTGAAGGCCTTGGGACCGACCAGAACCGTGGTCATACCGATGGCGTGCGCCGGTTCCAGGTTCCTGGGCGTGTCCTCGAAGAAGCAGGCGGTGGTCGGATCGACGCCGAACCGGGCCAGCATCTTGTCGAAGGTGCGCGGGTCCGGCTTGGGAATGAGGTCGGCGTCTTCCAGGGCGAAGACCCCGTCGAAGAAGGGCGTCAGCTCCAGCCGCTCCATCACCCGGCGGGCGTGGCCGATCGAGCCGTTGGTGAAGATCAGGCGCGGCCCGCTCAGGCGCTCCAGCGCCGCGTGCAGGCCGGGGTCGGGCGTCAGCACGTCGAGAGGCACGTCGTGGACCTCGGCCAGGAAGTCGTGCGGGTCGATCTCATAGTGCAGCATCAGCCCGGCCAACGAGGTGCCGTAGTCGTGCAGATAGCCGCGCTGGACGCTGAGCGCTTCGGCGGATTCCAGCCCTGAGGTCCGCACCACGTATTGGTTGATGCGCTGCTCGACCTGTTTCAGGAACAGGCTTTCCGGCGGGTAGAGGGTGTTGTCGAGATCGAACACCCAGGACCGAACGTGGCGCAGGTCGGCGCCGATCTCGGTGGTCGTCGCCAAAGGCTGAGTCGTCGCTTCTGTCGTCACTGGGCCTTCACCAGGGTGCCCGCCCCGAACTCGGTGAACAGCTCGACCAGCATGGCGTGGGGGCGGCGCCCGTCCAGGATGACCACGGCCTCGACGCCCGCGCGGACGGCGGCCATGGCCGTCTCCAGCTTGGGAATCATGCCGCCGTTGGCGACGCCGGTGTCGATAAGGGCTTGCGCCTCTTCCAGGTTCATCTGGCGGACGATCTCGCCGTCCGCGCCCTTCACGCCCGCCACGTCGGTCAGCAGCAGCATCCGCTTGGCGCCCAGCGATCCGGCCACGGCGCCGGCCACCGTGTCGGCGTTGACGTTATAGGTCATGCCGTCCTCGGCCACGCCGATGGGGGCGATGACCGGAACCCAGTCCTCGGTCTCGGAGGCGATCAGGCCCTTGATCAGCTTGGGATCGACCTTGGTCGGCTCGCCGACGAAGCCCAGATCGACCTCGTGCTCGATCATGCTGTCGGGGTCGCGCTTGGTACGCATCGTCTTCTCGACGGTCAGCAGGCCGGCGTCCTTGCCCGACAGACCGACGCCGCGCACGTCGGCCTCCTTGCCGGCGACGGTGATCCAGTGGGCGATCTCCTTGTTGACGGCGCCGGACAAGACCATTTCGGCCACTTGCATGGTGTCGCGGTCGGTGACGCGCAGGCCGTCGACGAAGGCCGACTTCACGCCCGCCTTGTCCAGCATGGCGCTGATCTGCGGCCCGCCGCCGTGGACCACTACGGGGTTTACGCCCATCAGTTTCAGCAGCACCACGTCGGCGGCGAACTGTTTCGCCACGGCGCTTTCGCCCATGGCGTGGCCGCCGTATTTGATGACCACGGTTTCGCGGTCATAAACCTGGATATAGGGCAGGGCCTCGGCGAGCGTCTTCGCCGTCTCCCAGCTACGTTCTTCGGATTGCCGTTCGGTCTCTTGCATGATGTGCGCTCGATAGCGGCGGAGGGCGCGGAAGTCACGACATCACCGCGGCGCCAGGTCGTGAAACCCGCAGCGCAGGCAACCAAATCATCGCTTTCAATCGGGATGAAGTGGGCTATCCAAGCGCCATGGCTCTCTATCCTGTGATCATGTGCGGCGGCGCTGGCACGCGTCTCTGGCCCGTTTCCCGTCCCTCGCGCCCCAAGCAATTCATGTCGTTGGGGGGCAGCCAATCCCTGTTCCAGGAAGCGGTTTCGCGTGCGGCGCCCCTGGCGAGCGACGACGGGTGCGTGATCGTGGTCGGCGGGGTCGATCACAAGGCCTGGATCCTCGATCAATTGGAGCAGATCGGCGTGCAGGCCCAGGTGCTTCTCGAGCCTGAAGCGCGCGATTCCGCTGCGGCCATGGCGGCGGCGGCCATCTGGACGCATGCCCGTGATCCAGACGGGATCAACGCCTTTATCGCCTCAGATCATCATATTCCTGACCACCCGGGTTTTCGCGCCGCAGTTCTGCAGGCGGTCAAAGGCGCAGCCCAGGCACGCATCGTCACCCTGGGCGTCAAGCCGAACGAGCCGTCATCCGCCTACGGCTACATCGCGCCGAGCGGGCGGGGGTTGTCGCCCATCAAGGCTTTCGTCGAGAAGCCAAATCAGGAGCGGGCCCTTCAGTATATCGAGGACGGCTATCTCTGGAACAGCGGCAACTTCATCGTCGCATCCGATGTCCTGTTGTCCGAACTGAAACGCCTGGCGCCCGAGACCGAGGGCGCCGCCCGGCGTGCGGTCGAAGTTCTGGGGCGTGGGACGGTCGGTCTTTTGGGCGACGCCTTCCGGCAAGCGCCCAAGGTGTCGATCGACTACGCCGTCATGGAAAAGACGTCCCTGGCCTCGGTTCTTGAAGTCGACTTCAACTGGTCGGACCTCGGCGCCTGGGACGCCATCGCAGCCAGCGGGCAGGGCGAGGCCGGCGAGCTTATTCTGGAGGATGTCGAGGGCTGTCTGACCCGGGCTGCCGACGGCATGCTTATCGCGGCGGTCGGGGTGCGCAATCTGGCGATCATCGCCGAGCCTGACGCCGTCCTTGTCTGTGACCTGAGCCGCTCTCAGGATGTGAAGAAGGTCGTTGAGCGCATCCGGGTGTCGTCGCCGCAGCATGCGGATTTTGCGCGTCGTTCCGACGAGGCTCTGGATGTCGGCGCCCGTGGCCTTCAGGACTGGCTGCGCCGCAAGGCCCTGCCGATCTGGGCGACCCTGGGGCAGAGGGAGGATGGCGCCTTCGCGGAGGCGCTGGCGCTGGACGGCCGGCGATTGTCCGCGCCCCGGCGCGCCCGGGTGCAGGCCCGTCAAATCTATGTCTTCGCCCAGGCTGGCCTCATGGGATGGCAGGGGCCATGGGCGCGCGCCGTGCGTACCGGCGTCGAACATCTGGAGGCCGCCTTCTTGCGTGAAGACGGTCTGATGCGGACCCTGCTGGACGATGATGATCGGCCGCTGGACGAATCAGCCATGGTCTATGATCAGGCCTTCTATCTTCTCGCCCTGGCGACTGCGCTGAAGGCCGGGGTGATTGATGAAAGCGTCGCGATCGGGCGCGGTCAGGCCGTCAGAAACGCCCTCGAAGCTCGGGCCGTGCAAAACGGGGCTTTCAGGGAGGCGGGGCGGTTCCCGTTCCAGTCAAACGCCCACATGCACCTTCTTGAGGCGGCGCTGGCCTGGGAGGAGGTCAGCGAGGATCCTGTATGGGCCGCCCTGGCTGATCGTCTCGCCAATCTGGCGCGGACGATTTTCATTGATCGCAATACGGGTCGCCTCGGCGAACTTCTGGACAAGACCTGGAAGCTCGAGGGCGATGAAGGGGGCGGGCGGGTCGAACCCGGCCATCAGTTCGAGTGGGCCTGGCTGCTGGCGCGTCATTCGCGTCTGCGTGGGGACGAGGACGGCGTCGAGGTGGCGCGACGCCTTTACGCCTCCGGGGGGGACGGCGTCAGCATGCGCCACGACGTGGCCGTTGACGTCTTGAACAGCGACGGCACCGTCCGCACGAATCAGGCCCGGCTCTGGCCGCAGGCGGAATGGTTGAAGGCGGCCCTGATCATGGCGCAGGAATCCGAGGGGGCGCGTCGTGCGGCCTATCTGAACGACGCCTCTGTCGCCCTGAGGGCGTTGTGGCTCTATCTCACGCCGGACGGGCTGTGGCGGGACAAGAAATTGCAGAACGGGGCCTTGGTCGATGAGGCCGTTCCGGCCAGTTCGCTTTACCACATCATGTCCGGTTTCACGCAGTTGGCGGAGCATTCGCACCTCCATGGCGAAGGATGGGATCTGTCCGCTTCCCTGGGTTAACAGAAGGAGTTCTGCGGTTAAGTTTTTGTAGCGCTGCGGCCACGGTGGGGTTGCAACCTTTGGTAACGGCAGCGTTTGCGGCTCGACCGTTCACGGCAACGCTGATAATGGAGGGGCAGGCGACGTGTCCGTCGTCCTCGAAAAACAGATCTCGGAGGGCCGCTTATATGCGCGTCAAGAGTTTGATCCTGGCATCCAGCGCGGCGGCGGCTCTGGCCATGTCGGCTGGCGCCGCTTCGGCTGAGCCGAACGGTTGGTACGGCGCTATCGACGCCGGCTACCACATCATCGACGACGTCGAGCTGGAGTCGTCCACGACCGGCGCCGAATGGAACTGGGACGTCAACGACGGTTGGGCTGCGTTCGCGCGCCTCGGCTACCGTTTCAACCCCAACTGGCGCGTTGAACTGGAAGGCGGCTACCGCTCGGGCGACATCG
>RCUN01000759.1_pt1 | contig 14115 bp, 14 predicted proteins | sample 2166181 | NCBI WGS metagenome assembly RCUN01 (sample SAMN09932603, study PRJNA488358) | compost metagenome | feature: garden; material: soil; isolation source: compost soil in crotononitrile-enriched culture | place: Germany: Experimental Botanical Garden Goettingen | collected 2016-01-27 | reverse complement strand
AGAGGGTCTGCTTCTGGCAGTCCCTGTACAGCGGACTTTGGATTCTTCTGTTTCGCCCTTCGCAAGTCAAGCCGTCAATGTGCTTTATTCTAGTAACCACATGAGAACGCAAGAAAAAACCCATAAATCCCATGTGTGTTAGCTTCAATTGCGCAACTTTTGACAAGGAATTGGCATGCGTACGCACTTCTTCACCGCCGGCCTGATGCTCGCGCTCAGCCCGTTGTCCATGGCCGCGCAGATTTACAAGTGGGTCGACGCCCAAGGCGTTACCCATTTCGATGCACAGCCGCCGCAAGGCCAGCAAGCCACTGTAGTGGTAACGCCCTCCTCACCCGCCAGCAAGCCGCCCACAACCACCAATAGCGGCGTGATCGGCGATCAACGGGCCATCGACAACACCGTAAAGAAGCAGGTCGCCGAGCAGCAGGCAGAACTGAAAGTGTTTTGTGATCAGGCGCGAACCAACCTGGCGCAGCTGCAGAACAACCCGCGGCTCAGAGAGGAAGTGGAAGGAGAATTGCGCCGACTGGATGATGCACAGCGGCAAGAGCGCATAAGCGAAACGCAGAAACAGATCACAGATAACTGCCAGTAATCACTGGCAGCGTCCGATTCAGCGGGAGGCGGTAATCAGCAGATCAAACTCTTTGAGCAGCACTTGCAGCTGTCGATCCTTGCCTCGAACATTGCGCCCAGCGAAGACCATTTCCGCCATTTCCTGAATGCCCGAAGCGTTCGGCAACGGGAGATCCTGTTCCAGGATTGCCTTCATGCGCGGCAGGAAAATCCACTGCAGCCACTGTTCGAACTCCAGCGTATCGACCGAAAACGGTTCGACGCTGGAAAGCGCTTCGGCGGATGGAGGAACGTCGTCCCACCAGCCTTGCACCCGCAACTCACGCTCGATCAGCAGCAGCTGATCGGCGATTTCAAGAAAACGCGCATCCATTACGACGTAACCTTGGCTTTCTGACGGGCCAATGCGGCGCCAGCGGAATCACCCTGTTTCTCACGTGCTTGGGCAATCAATTCCCACAGACTGGCCTGAAGTGCTGGACGACCATTGGCGAAAGTCAGGCCACGGCGAGCGAATTGCTCAGCCTGCGGCGCGTCACCTTGAGCCATGCGCACTTGCGCCAGACGATAAAGCACTTGCGGTTCACGCGGGGCAACACGCTGGGCGCGCTCCAGACTTGAAGACGCACCGTTAAGGTCGCCACCGGCCTGTTGCTGCTGAGCGGTGGTCAACAGTGCCAGGACCGGACCGTCCAGTTGCTCGTCAGCGGACAGCCCGCCGGAGCTGGCCGACGGAATCCCGCTCGGGGTCGACGGCATGCTGTAGCTGCCCTGATTGATCGGCGCGGACTGAACCGGCGACGTATCAATCGGCCCTGGCGTAATCGGACCCGGGGTAATCGGCGTGGTGCTGATCGGCGTCGACGTCGTTGCACCGCCACCCGGCACCATCACGACCACACCGGTATCGCCTTGTGGAATTTCCTGAGCCTGAGATTGCACAGGACGTTTTACTGTCGTCTGACGGTAACCACCGTTCGCAGAAACGCGCTCGCTATTGGAAACCGTGGTGCCGGAGTCCACTACCGGAATCGAGCCACGCTGTACGCTGGAACAACCGCTGAGCAAAGCTACGGCGGCAACCGCTGGAATCAACCACTTGTTCACTTGAAACCCTCTTTGCTTAATTCATCCAGCCCTTGACCCAGTCCATCACCGACTCCGCAGGGTTTTCACCACCGCATGCGGCGCCGGGAGGCGGTTCGCTGCCGCGAATATACGGCATCTGCACGGCGCCTGGGCAACCGGCATCAGAGCCTTGTCCTGTCCGTGAATCGACCCAGGCCTGAACGACATTATCCGGCTGCGGCATGTCCAGCGGCAACGGATCGGCTTTGCGCATGAAACTGGTCCAGACCTGCAACGCACCGGTAGCGCCAGTGAATGGCGTCTTGCCGTTATCGTCGCGACCGAGCCAGACCACTGCCAGCAAATCCTGGCTGAAGCCCGCGAACCAACTGTCCCGCGAATCGTTACTGGTGCCGGTCTTGCCGGCCAGGGTCAAGGTTTTCGGCAACACGTTGTAAACCGAACTACCGGTACCTTCACGCATGACCCGTTGCATGGCGCTCTGGATCAGGTAGATGGACGCCGGATCGAAGCGCTGCTGAATCTGGAACGGATAACGCTTGAGCGGCTCGCCTTCGGCCGTCAGCACGCTACGAATCCCGCGCATCGGTGTATTGAAACCACCGTTGGCGAGGGTCTGGTACATGGTCGCCACTTCGATCGGGGTCATGCCGCCCGCCCCCAGCAACATCGACGGGAACGCCGGGAATTCGCGGGTAACCCCCAATCGGCCGAGGGTCTTGAGCACATTCGGCACACCCACCGCCAGGCCTAGACGCGCGGTCGACAGGTTGTAGGAATGCGCCAAGCCTTGATAAAGGAAAACCGTGCCATGGGAGCGGCGATCATAGTTCTGCGGTTTCCAGACCTGACCGTCCGCACCTTTGACCGAGAAGGATTCGTCTGACAGCCAACTGGTCAATGTGTACTGACTCGGTTTCTCGAGTGCTGTCAGATAAACCGCCGGTTTGATCAACGAGCCGATCGGTCGCACCGCATCCAGTGCGCGGTTGAAGCCGGCAAAACTGGCCTGACGACTGCCGATCATGGCCTGGACTTCGCCGGTTTCCGGATTGGTCACGACCATGGCCGCTTCAACGTCATCGGAACCCTTGCGCCCGGACAGGCGCTTGAAGGTGTCGTTGACCGACGCCTCGGCTTTCATCTGCAGGATCGGGTCGAAGCTGGTGAAGATTCGCAGGCCTTCTTCGGTCAAGTCTTCGTCGCGATAGTCTTCGCGAAGCTGGCGCTTGACCAGATCGAGGAAGCCAGGGAACGAGCTGTCCGCCAATTTGCCTCGCGTAGTCACTCCCAACGGCATTTTTTTCGCGGCAGCGACCTGCTCGGCGGTGGCGACGCCCTGTTGCTCAAGCACATCGAGCACCAGATTGCGCCGCTCGAGCGCCCGCTCAGGATTGCGACGCGGGTTGTAATAAGACGGGCCCTTGACCATGCCCACCAGCATTGCGACTTGATGCAGCTTCAGTTCCGACAATGGCTGCCCGAAGAAGAACTGGCTGGCCAGACCGAAACCATGCACCGCCCGCTGACCATCCTGACCGACGAACACTTCATTGAGGTAAGCCTCAAGAATTTCTCGTTTGTCGTAATGCAACTCTAGCAACATCGCCATCATGGCTTCGGTGAGTTTACGGCTCAGACTGCGTTCACTGGTCAGGTAGAAGTTCTTGACCAGTTGTTGCGTCAGCGTACTGCCGCCCTGAGTCATCTTGCCGCCAGAGGTGTTGACGTAGACGGCTCGTGCAATCGATTTCGGCGACACGCCCCAGTGGCTATAGAAATCCCGGTCTTCCACGGCGACCAGGGTTTCCAGCAAATACGGTGGGACCTGATCGATTTTGATCAGAATGCGGTCTTCGAGGTTCTTCGGATAAATCCCGCCAATCAGCAGCGGCTCCAGGCGCACCACGGATAGCTTCGAACCGTTCGTCGCCGAGAGTTCGGCGACATAGTCACCGGAGAAACGCACACGTACCGGCTGAGCACTCTCCTTGCCTTCATAGAACTGGAAGCCACGGGTATTCAAGTCGACAGTATTGCCGCTAACCGCCGCCGCGCCGGGGCCATTGCTCACGCTTTCACGGCGATAGCCCAAGGCATCGAGCTCAGTGAGAAAGTCGTCGCGACTCAGCTTTTGTCCGACGAACAGCTCAAGCGGACGCGCGTAAACCTTGGCCGGAATCGTCCAGCGCTTGCCGGAGAACTTCTCCTGCACGATGGCATCGAGATAAACGGCGAATCCGGCCAGCACCACAAGGCCGACCAGACTGAGTTTAAGGGCCCAGCCCAGCCAAGGCCGCAGGCCTCGGGAAGGTGGTTTTTTAGGAGTGCGGGGGGATCGAGTACGAGTCATGGCGGCGGATTATACGCACTTTATTCATACTCAACAGGAGCGCTCCGAGGTTTGCGTCAAGCGGACTTGCAGCCATAATGGCGGCCTTGATTTTCCAGACTCTGAAGGATCGCCTGTGAGCCAGACCTTGATCGCTGCCCTGCAAAACCCTGCCCTCTACCCGCACCCGGTAGAAGGATTCCAGGTCATCGAAACCCATATCTCCTGGGTCATTCTCACCGGCCCCTTCGCTTATAAAGTGAAGAAACCAGTCAACTTCGGTTTTCTCGACTTTACCGGCCTTGAGGCTCGCGAGCATTTTTGCGCTGAAGAGCTGCGCCTGAACCAGCGCCTGACCGACGATTTGTACCTGGAAGTGTTGCCCGTCACCGGCAGCGCCGAAGCTCCGCAATTGGGCGGCGAAGGGCCAGCCATCGAATATCTGCTGAAGATGCGCCAGTTCCCGCAAAGCGGCCTATTGAGCACCCTGCAAGCCAATGGCGAACTGACCACCGCGCACATCGACGAGATGGCCGAGCAAATCGCCCGCTTCCACCTCAGCGCGCCGAAAGTGCCGGCCGGGCACGAAGCCGGCACCCCGGACAGCGTCATGGCGCCGGTGCGGCAGAATTTCGAACAGATCCGTCCGTTCCTCAGCGACAAAGCCGACCTGTTGCAACTCGACGCCCTGCAAGCCTGGGCCGAAAGCAGCTTCGAGCGCCTCAAACCGCTGCTCGCCCAGCGCAAGGCCGAAGGTTTCATTCGTGAATGCCACGGTGATATCCATCTGGGCAATGCAACCGTGATCGACGGCAAGGTCGTGATCTTCGACTGCATCGAATTCAACGAACCGTTTCGCTTTACCGACGTTTATGCCGACACCGGTTTCCTGGCGATGGACCTGGAAGATCGCGGCCTGAAGTGCCTGGCGCGTCGCTTCATCAGCCAGTACCTGGAGCTGACCGGTGACTATCGCGGTCTCGAACTGCTGAACTTCTATAAAGCCTACCGCGCACTGGTTCGCGCCAAGGTTGCCCTGTTCAGCATGCCGGCCGACGCCACTGCGGTGCAGCGCGCCACGACCCTGCGCCAGTACCGCAATTACGCCAACCTGGCGGAAAGCTACAGCACCATTCCTTCGCGCTTCATGGCCATTACCCACGGTGTTTCCGCTGTCGGTAAAAGCCATGTCGCCATGCGCCTGGTCGAAGCCCTGGGCGCGATTCGCCTGCGCTCCGATGTCGAGCGCAAGCGCCTGTTCGGCGAGCAAACCGTCGCGAACGACCTGCAGGCCGGCATTTATAGTGCCGACGCCAGCACCGCGACTTACAACCGCCTGCATGAAATTGCCGCCGTCATCCTCCACGCCGGTTTCCCGGTGGTGATCGATGCCACTTACCTCAAGCATGATCAGCGCGCCAGCGCCGCAAAAATTGCCGAGGCCACGGGCGCGCCGTTCCTGATCCTCGACTGCAATGCACCACAAGCGGTCATCGAGAGCTGGCTGGCCCTGCGCCAGGCAGATAAAGCAGATCCGTCCGACGCCACGCTGGAAGTCATCGCCGCTCAGCAAGCCACCCGGGAAGCCCTGACGCCAGCAGAAATCCTCTGCAGCAAACGCGTTCAAACCAATGAAAGCGGGACGCTCGACACAGTCGTGGCACAAATTCGCCAACGCCTGCCAGGCCTGTAAAAAACTATTTCAGTCGTGAAGCGTTCACCCGCTTCACGGCTGTCAAATAGTGGCACTATACTGGCGTCATAAAACCATCAGGTGATGCGACATGAGCCAGCCGAAACTTCTCGACACCCCGCTTTACGCCTTGCTGCACAAAGACGACATCACAGGTTTTAACAACGAACGCCCCAAGGATGGGCCTGTCGACATGGTCGGTGGTGACTTCCGGGGTCTTGATCTGCGTGAGTTGAACGCCGACGGCGTCGATTTCACCGATGCTTATTTCCGCTCCGCCGATTTGCGCGGCATCGACTTTCGCAAAGCATCGCTTGAAGGCGCGAGCCTGGCTCATGCGCAGATCTCCGGTGCGTACTTTCCGGCAGAGCTGAGTGCCGACGAGATTCTGATGTCGATGAACTTCGGCACCCGACTGCGTTACCGCACCCGCTGACCGTTAACGTAACTTGACGAGTCCGGTGCCCCCGCTTCGCACTGGACTTCGGGCAGACTTGCCCTGAATCACGACCTCTTCAGCGCCTTTCCCGATCCTTTCCCAGATTTTCATGCATCCGCGAGCGCCTGCCTCTTAGAAGCATTTGCGTAGAAAACGACCAAACAATCACGCTTTTCCTACTGATGGCTACACTCCTCAGAAGCTTGCCCACGCACCATTCGGCCATCGCAAGGAGGCTTGATGAATGATGAACTGCAACACCTGAAGAATCTTGGCAAGACGTCGGCGCAATGGCTGCATGCCGTGGGCATCCACAGCGCCTCGGACTTGCGTCGCCTGGGGGCGGTGGACGCTTATCGGGCCGTGCGCACGCGCGGGTTTCGAGCGTCCAAGGTGTTGTTGTATGCAATCGAAGGCGCCCTGATGGACGTGCACTGGAACGACATTCCTGCCGAACGCAAAGAAGCCCTGAATAAACAGCTGGAAGCTATCTCGTCGCGCCACAAGAATTGAACCAGTGCCCCTTTCATCCTGGCGCACTAAAAACGACAGACCAATATTCAATGATTACAGTAACTTATCGAGATAGAACGACAGAAATCAGGCAAACAGGAAATCAGCTGTTGACTTGGTAATGAGAATCGCTATGATTATCACAACTGGTCGCGAGACTGGTCGATATTCTGAAAAGCCCTTGGTTCGGACTCTCAGATTATCTCCTCATCAGGCTAATCACGGTTATTTGACCCGGCTCTTGCCGGGTCTTTTTTTGCCTGTGGAAAACTACTGGCTTATATCAGCGGGAAAGAACCCGTCTGACAGTTTCTTCAGGCTTTCCGGCAATCGTGGCCCCAACCCGCCTACCAGCAAAGTGGGATCAAGCTCGATGACCCGCCCATCCCTGGCTGCGCGGGTAGAGGCCAGAATCGGATTTTCCTTGAACAACGCTGCCCGCGCCGCGTCGCCGCTCAACGCTCTGTCGGCAAACACCAGCACATCGGGATCCAGACTCACCAGCGACTCGTTCGAAAAGGGCTTGTACCCAGTGTGGGTTGCCAGATTGTGGCCACCGGCCCGTTGCAGCAACCAATCGGCGGCGGTGTCCTTGCCGGCGATCAACGGCTTGCCGCCAGCGTGTCCGAGCAACAACAGCACACCCGGAGAGGGTTGCTTCAGTTGCGCCTGGGTAACCCGGACCTTCTGCTGCTCCAGCGCCGTTGATAAGTAGTCAGCAATTGAGTTGCCCGTTCTTCGGCGCCGAGCAACCTGCCCAAATGCTGCAGATTGGTTTGCAGCGTCGGCAGGTCCGGCTGGGCCGAGAACAGTTCGACCTGCACGCCTGCGCTACGAATCTGCGAAAGCACCGGTGGCGGCCCCATTTCTTCGGTTCCGACCAGAATCTGCGGGCGCAAACTCAGTACACCTTCCGCCGAAAGCTGTCGTTGATAACCGATACTGGGTAGAGCCTTGAGGGATTCCGGGTGTTGACTGGTGGTATCGACGCCCACCAGTTTCGACTCACCGCCCAAGGCGCTGACCCACTCCGAAAGCGCGCCACCGGCACTGACCCAGCGCTGCGGCAAGTCTGCCGCGGCGGCGTGATGACTGGCGAGAAGTCCGACACAAAGCACGGCGACGCGGGTACTCAGGCGCATAAACAGCTTCCTTTGAGGGTTTCCCGGGCATCAGGTGGGCAGGGCACGTATCCTGTGCACCTGGCACCCGCACCCACGGGGCAAGTCAGCCATTTGATAATCGCTTGCATTTTCACGTCAAGCTCGGACATACCCGGTCACAACTGCGCGACCTGAGGATAGGCATGAAATTTCTGTGTACTGGCATTGAGCTGGCCGACGCCAGCAGCCGTGGATTCGAACTCGACGGGCAAAAGCTGTTCGCCGTGCGTCGGGGCGGCCAGGTTTATGTCTATATCAATCGTTGCCCGCACCGCGGTGTCGGGCTCGAGTGGACTCCTGACCAGTTTCTCGACCCGAGCAACAGCCTGATCCAGTGCGCGACCCACGGCGCTCTGTTTTTGATCGAGGACGGCGAATGCGTGTCCGGCCCCTGCGCGGGACAGTCGCTGACCCGCGTCAATTGCCGCGAAGACGCACAGGGAATCTGGGTCAGCCTTTAACCGCCGAGCAACACTTCCAGGCGTCGATCCACCACCATTTCTTCATGGGTCAGGCGCACGCCATAGGCCAGCACCTCAACCCCACACGCCACCGCCTCACGCAGGGCCTGTGCGTAGACCGGATCGATTTCTTCGGCAGGACGCACAGCGTCGACCCCGGTCAGGTTCACGCAGTACAACTGCACCGCACGAATCCCGTCCCGCGCCAGATGCGCCAACTCCCGCAGGTGCTTGGCCCCGCGCTGGGTCACCGCATCGGGAAACGCTGCCACCGCGATGCCGTCAAACCCCAGCGTGACACTTTTGACTTCCACATAGGCTGGGCCATCGGGGTATTCGAGACGAAAATCGATCCGGCTCTTTTCTTGACCGTAGGCCACTTCGCGCTTGAGTTGGGTAAAGCCGTTTAGCTCAGTAATCACCCCAGCCAATAATGCTTCCTCGATCAAAGCGTTGGCCCGACCGGTATTGACGCAAAAGTGACGGCCGTGCGGCGTCTCGCCGATTTCCCAAGTGCCGGGCAACTTGCGCTTAGGGTCGTTGGAGCGGCTGAACCAGACCTGCCCTCCTTCGACCTGACAATTGAGCATCGATCCGGTGTTGGGGCAGTGAATGGTCAGCAACTCACCGGTAACGGTTTCGATATCGGCGAGAAAACGCTTGTAACGACGGATCAGCCGACCTTCTTCGAGGGGAGGATGAAAGCGCATCAGCCTTGCCAGCTCCGCAGACCACGCGCGATACGCTCCACCGCTTCCTGCAAGCGTTCGAGGTTTTGCGTGTAGGCAAAACGCACATGGTGCCCGGCCTGATAACGCCCGAAGTCCAATCCTGGCGTGAACGCCACGTGCTCGGTTTCGAGGAAGTGCCGGCAAAACGCGAAGGCATCACCGCCGAACTTGCTGATATCGGCGTACAAATAGAACGCGCCCTCGGGCTCGACGGCGATCCCGAAGCCCAATTCGCGCAGGGCTGGCAACAGGAAATCCCGACGACGACCGAACTCGGCGCGACGTTCTTCGAGAATGCTAATGGTTGCGGGTTCAAAGCAGGCCAGGGCAGCGTGCTGAGCCATGCTCGGGGCGCTTATGTAGAGATTCTGCGCGAGTTTCTCCAGTTCACCGACTGCCGCTTCCGGCGCCACCAGCCAGCCGAGTCGCCAACCGGTCATGCCGAAATACTTGGAAAAACTATTCAGCACAAAGGCGCTGTCATCGACTTCCAGCACGCTGGCCGCATCGGTGCCGTAGGTCAGGCCGTGGTAGATCTCGTCCACCACCAGATGACCATGGCGTTCCTTGATCGCACGGGACAGCCCGGCCAACTCATCACGGGTCAGGATCGTCCCCGTCGGATTGGCCGGCGACGCGACCAACGCACCCACGCTGTCGTGGTCCCAATACCGCTCGACCAGATCCGGCGTCAGTTGATAACGCACATCCGGACCTACAGGAACAAGCTGCGCAGCGCCTTCCACCAAGCGCAGGAAATGCCGGTTGCACGGGTAACCCGGATCCGCCAGCAGCCAGTGCTTGCCCGGATCCACCAGCAAGGCGCTGGCCAGCAGCAGCGCGCCGGAACCGCCCGGCGTGATGAGGATGCGACGCGGGTCGATGTTCAGCCCATAACGCTGCTGATAAAAGCCCGAAATGGCCTCACGCAGCTCGGGAATTCCGCGCGCGGCGGTGTAGCGCGTCTTCCCCGCCGTCAATGCCGCCTGACCGGCACGGATGATCGGTTCGGCGGTGGTGAAGTCCGGTTCGCCGATTTCCAGGTGAATCACATCGTGACCGGCGGCCTGTAATTCATTGGCCCGCGCCAGCAACGCCATGACATGAAAAGGTTCGATCGCGCGACTGCGGGCACTGTAGGACTGAGCCATTGGCCTTCCTTCAACGGGGAAAAGAACCGATTCTACCCAAGCGCAGGAACGAGCGAGAACCTAAAGCGGTCAGAGGCCATAAGACCCCGGCCACAAACGACTCAAGCGAGTGCCCAAGGTTTGACTAAAATCATTAATTGAGCAGGGCTCCACCCCCACCAGACAGCGCTTTGCCACCATCTGCGAGCGCCTCAGGCCGCAACCTCGACATCCGGGAGTAGCGCGCTCTGATTTGATCTGGTAAGTTCGCCCGCTTGCAGCCGCAGGGCCGGCAGGTGTCGGTGATGGAGCAATCCTGCGCAGATGGATTACAAGAGTAGAGGCGGTCTATTTCATGTCCACCCAAGCAAAGCAACAGGCAACCCCGTCGATCAGCGGCTTCGAACCCTACAAAGAAGTGAAGGGCGAGGAGTACATGGGCAAGCCCATGCGCGCGCACTTCACCAAGGTCCTGAACAAGTGGAAACAGGACTTGATGCAGGAAGTCGACCGCACGGTTGATCACATGAAGGACGAAGCAGCCAACTTCCCGGACCCGGCAGACCGTGCCAGCCAGGAAGAAGAGTTTGCCCTCGAACTGCGCGCCCGCGACCGCGAGCGCAAGCTGATCAAGAAGATCGACAAGACCCTGCAACTGATCGAAGACGAAGAGTACGGCTGGTGCGAATCCTGCGGCGTCGAGATTGGCGTCAAGCGTCTGGAAGCCCGCCCTACCGCCGACATGTGCGTTGACTGCAAGACCCTGGCGGAAATCAAGGAAAAGCAAGTCGGCAAATAATTGCGACTTGAACGAAGAACGGAGCGTGCGAACGCTCCGTTTTTGTTTCTGATGTTTTTTTGGCTTTAAATGCATTCATGACCGCCATCACCTCCCCCACCTACATCGGGCGCTTCGCCCCTACGCCCAGTGGCCATTTGCATTTCGGTTCGCTGGTCGCCGCATTGGCTTCGTACCTCGACGCGCGCTCGGTGGGCGGCCGTTGGCTGATGCGCATGGAAGACCTTGACCCGCCCCGTGAAGAACCCGGCGCCCAAGCCGCGATCCTCAAGGCGCTGGAAAGCTATGGTTTCGAGTGGGATGGCGAAATGGTTCGCCAAAGCGACCGCCATGATGCCTACGCTGAAGTACTCAATCGCCTGTTCAATCACGGCTTGGCTTACGCGTGCACGTGCTCGCGCAAGCAACTGGAGCCGTATCACGGCATTTATCCGGGACTCTGCCGCAATGCCGGGCACGGCACCGAAGACGCCGCCATCCGCGTGCGCGTCCCCGAACTGGACTACCACTTCATCGACCGCGTGCAGGGTGAATTCCATCAACACCTGGGCCGGGATGTCGGTGATTTCGTGATTCGCCGCCGCGACGGGCTCTACGCCTATCAACTGGCGGTGGTGCTGGACGATGCCTGGCAAGGCATCACCGACATCGTGCGCGGCGCCGACCTGATCGATTCCACGCCACGCCAGCTCTACTTGCAGGAGCTGCTTGGCCTGCGGCAACCGCGTTACTTGCACATCCCGCTGATTACCCAGCCCGATGGCAACAAACTCGGCAAGTCCTACCGTTCGCCACCGCTGACCGAAGATCAGGCCACGCCTTTGCTGCTGCGGGCCTTGCGTGCGCTGGGACAAAATCCCGGCACCGAACTGGCTTACGCCACGCCACGGGAAGTGCTGGATTGGGGCATCGCCCACTGGGACGCCCTGCTGATCCCGCGCGCACTCAGCCTGCCCGAGGCGCAGCTACAGTGATCGTGCTTGCAGTGGCGCGCCCATCCGTTACCATCGCCGCACGTTTTCGGGCACCCGCATAAAAAAGAGAGGCCGGGATGTACATCTATCGCTTGGTCCTGCTCCTGGTAGTGGGGATTTATCTGTTTTCCCCGGCCATCATGGATTGGTGGATCGACGCCACTGGCGCCTGGTATCGCCCTTATCTGCTCTGGCTGATTCTGATCGTCGTGACCTTCATCCTGCAGAGCCAAAAAGATGCCGATGAGCTTTAGCCTGACCCAGATGATCCTGATCAGCGCCGCGTACCTGGCGGTGCTGTTCGGTGTGGCCTGGATCAGTGAACGGGGCATGATCCCCCGGGCGATCATTCGCCACCCGCTCACCTACACCCTGTCGCTGGGCGTCTATGCCAGTGCCTGGGCGTTTTATGGCACCGTGGGCCTGGCGTATCAGTACGGTTATGGCTTCCTGTCCAGCTACCTCGGTGTGTCCGGCGCTTTCCTGCTGGCACCGGTGTTGCTGTATCCGATCCTGAAGATCACCCGCACTTATCAGCTGTCGTCCCTGGCCGACCTGTTCGCGTTTCGCTTCCGCAGCACCTGGGCCGGTGCGCTGACCACGATTTTCATGCTGATCGGTGTGTTGCCGCTTCTGGCCCTGCAGATTCAGGCGGTGGCCGATTCCATCGGCATCCTCACCCGCGAGCCGGTGCAGCATCGCGTGGCCCTGAGTTTCTGCGCCCTGATCACGCTGTTCACGATTTTCTTCGGCTCCCGGCACATCGCTACCCGCGAGAAGCATGAAGGGCTGGTGTTCGCGATTGCCTTCGAGTCGGTCATCAAGTTGATCGCCCTCGGCGGCGTCGGACTCTATGCGTTGTATGGCGTATTCGACGGCCCGCAACAGCTGGAACTGTGGCTGCTGCAAAACCAGACCGCCCTCGCCGCCCTGCACACGCCATTGCAGGAAGGCCCATGGCGCACGCTGCTGTTGGTGTTCTTCGCCTCGGCGATCGTGATGCCGCACATGTACCACATGACCTTCACCGAAAACCTCAACCCGCGCTCGCTGGTCAGCGCGAGCTGGGGTCTGCCGCTGTTCCTGCTGCTGATGAGCCTGGCGGTGCCGCTGATTCTCTGGGCCGGGCTGAAACTCGGCGCCACGACCAACCCGGAATATTTCACGCTGGGCATCGGCATCGCGGCCAACAGCAAGGCTTTGGCGCTGCTGGCGTACGTCGGCGGATTGTCCGCTGCCAGTGGCCTGATCATCGTCACCACCCTGGCGCTGTCAGGCATGGCACTCAACCATTTGGTGTTGCCGCTTTATCAGCCTCCGGCGGAAGGCAACATCTACCGCTGGCTGAAATGGACACGCCGGGCGCTGATCGTCGCGATCATCATGGCCGGTTATGGTTTCTACCTGTTGCTGGGCGCCGAGCAGGACCTGGCCAACCTCGGCATCGTCGCGTTTGTGGCCACGCTGCAATTCCTGCCGGGCGTGCTGTCGGTTCTATACTGGCCGACCGCCAACCGCCGCGGCTTCATCGCCGGTTTGCTGGCGGGGATTCTGGTGTGGCTGGTGACCATGCTGCTGCCGCTGGTCGGCAACCTGCAGGGCTTCTACATTCCGCTGTTAAACATGATCTACGTGCTGGACGACACCAGTTGGCACATGGCCGCGATCGCCTCGCTGGCCGCCAACGTACTGATGTTCACCCTGATCTCGCTGTTCACCAACGCCAGCACCGAAGAGGCCAGCGCCGCCGAAGCCTGCGCCGTGGACAATGTGCGTCGCCCGCAACGCCGCGAACTGCATGCCGCCTCGCCGCAGGAATTTGCCACGCAACTGGCCAAACCGTTGGGCGCAAAAGCAGCGCAGAAAGAAGTCGAACAAGCCCTGCGCGACCTTTACCTGCCTTTCGACGAGCGCCGACCGTATGCCTTGCGACGTTTGCGTGACCGCATCGAAGCCAACCTCTCTGGCCTGATGGGCCCGAGCGTGGCCCAGGACATGGTCGAGACGTTCCTGCCCTATAAGGCCGGCGGCGAAAACTATGTCACCGAAGACATCCACTTCATCGAAAGCCGTCTCGAGGACTATCACTCGCGCCTGACCGGGCTGGCTGCTGAACTCGATGCCCTGCGCCGCTATCACCGCCAGACCCTGCAAGAGTTGCCGATGGGCGTTTGCTCACTGGCCAAGGATCAGGAAATCCTCATGTGGAACA
>RCUN01000758.1_pt1 | contig 14120 bp, 10 predicted proteins | sample 2166181 | NCBI WGS metagenome assembly RCUN01 (sample SAMN09932603, study PRJNA488358) | compost metagenome | feature: garden; material: soil; isolation source: compost soil in crotononitrile-enriched culture | place: Germany: Experimental Botanical Garden Goettingen | collected 2016-01-27 | reverse complement strand
GCCGGGAAGGTCCGCTCGCGTTGTGTAATTGGCTGGTTGTTACGCATGGCTTTTTAATCCGCAAGGCTTTCAAGTGCTGTATCGGCCTCTATCGGGATTTGTTGAGAATATTTTTCGATAATCAGTGGCACGTCGCAAAACGACCCTTGCGTCAGCGCGCCAGCATCGGATAGGTGAACAGGCCAAAGTGCAGCACGTTCAAGCCGAAATGCGTGGCAACGGCTGCGGCCAGTCCGCCAAAACGGTAGGCCAGTCCGTATCCGACGCCGGCGAGGCTCGCCAGCAACACCCATTGCCAGCCAGCCCCAGCGTGCACCAGGCCGAACAACAGCGAGGCGAGCAGCAGCGCGAGGTTTTCGCCGTACGCCAGGTGCTTGAAGCATCGGCTCAGACCGCCCTGGATATAGCCGCGAAACAGCGCTTCTTCCACCAGCGTCACCAGCAGCAGATTGTTCAGCAGCCACAGCCATGCATGGTCCGGCCATTTCGGCGCCCAACCGATGACGCCCAACAACAGCGCGCCACTCAAGGCCAACACAGCGCTCAGGGCCAGCGCCATAGGCACGGCATGTAGAAACAGTCGCAGCGAACGCCGGCCGACAATCCACGGACAGGCCAGCAACAACCAGAAGCCGATCAGGGGTTTGTCCAGATTCAGGTGCATGGCGAACCGCACGGCATCGTCGGTGAAGCGCTGAGGTGGAATGACTCGACCGTTGTAGAACCCCGGCAGCCAGTGCATCGCCAAGGCCAGGGCAAGGAAGATGAACAGACCGTGGCCGAGGTAGCGACCGAACTGAAGTTGTTGTTGGCGGACGGCGTAACCGGCGATCAGCAACAAGCCGACGGAAATCCCGGCGAGCCAGCCGAGTCGGCCATAGGTCAGGGCCATGCCGTAGCCGAGGGAAAGCAGGGCCAGAAGCGTCCATGGCAGGGCGAGCATTGTTATTCCTTGTGCATAAAAAAACTGCGGATACCTCAGTCCCTGTGGGAGCGGGCTGTGTCGGCCGCAACATAGAGGTGGGCGATTGTACGGGTGACTGCCCAAATAAAAACACCGCCCGAAGGCGGTGTCTTTGTCAGCGCACAACTACGACGCAATCAACTGCCGCAACACGTAATGTAAAATCCCTCCCGACTTGAAGTATTCCACTTCATTAAGTGTATCGATCCGGCACAGCACCTCGATCCTTTCACTGGTGCCGTTTTCACGATTGATGACCAGCGTCAGGTTCATCCGTGGTGTCAGCTCAACGCCGGTCAGGCCAAGAATGTCCAGGGTTTCGGTGCCTCTGAGGTTCAGGCTCTTGCGGTTCTGATCGAGTTTGAACTGCAGCGGCAGCACACCCATGCCTACCAGGTTGGAACGGTGAATGCGTTCAAAGCTTTCGGCGATGACCGCTTTGACCCCCAGCAGATTGGTGCCCTTGGCCGCCCAGTCGCGGCTCGATCCGGTGCCGTATTCTTGCCCGGCGATCACCACCAGCGGCGTCCCTGCGGCTTGATAACGCATGGCCGCGTCGTAGATCGCCAGCTTCTCTCCGGTCGGGATGTAGAGGGTGTTGCCGCCTTCTTCGCCGCCGAGCATTTCATTGCGAATGCGGATGTTGGCGAAGGTGCCGCGCATCATCACTTCGTGGTTACCACGGCGCGAGCCGTAGGAGTTGAAGTCGCGCGGCTCCACGCCTTTCTCGCGCAGGTAGCGGCCCGCCGGGCTGTCAGCCTTGATGTTGCCGGCAGGGGAAATGTGGTCGGTGGTTACCGAATCGCCCAGCAGCGCAAGAACGCGCGCGCCACTGACGTCCTTGACCACCGGCGGTGGTCCGCCAATGTCATCAAAGAACGGCGGATGCTGGATATAGGTTGAGTCGTCCTGCCAGACATAGGTCGCTGCTTGCGGCACTTCGATGGCTTGCCACTGTTCATCGCCGGCAAACACTTCGGCGTACTCCTTGTGGAACATGGCGGTGTTGACCTGTTCCACGGCCTCGGCGATTTCCTGGGTGCTTGGCCAGATGTCCCGCAGGTAAACCAGATTGCCGTTCTGGTCCTCGCCCAAGGGCTCGCGGCTGAGGTCAATGCGCACGGTGCCGGCCAGCGCATAGGCGACCACCAGCGGTGGCGACGCCAGCCAGTTGGTTTTCACCAGCGGATGAACCCGGCCTTCGAAGTTGCGATTGCCCGACAACACCGAGGCCACGGTCAGGTCGGCTTTCTGAATGGCTTTTTCAATCGGTTCCGGCAAAGGACCGGAGTTGCCGATGCAGGTGGTGCAGCCATAACCGACCAAGGCAAACCCGAGCGCATCGAGGTATTGCGTCAGGCCGGCAGCCTTGTAGTAATCGGTGACCACCTTCGAGCCGGGGGCCAGCGAGCTTTTCACCCAGGGTTTGCGGCGCAGGCCTTTTTCCACGGCTTTCTTCGCCACCAGGCCGGCAGCCATCATCACGCTCGGGTTGGAGGTGTTGGTGCAGGAGGTAATCGCTGCGATCACAACTGCGCCGTTTTTCAGGCGAACCGTTTGCCCTTCAAAGTCGTAGTCCACTTCACCGGCCAGATCGGCGTTACCCACCGCCACACCGCCGCCGCCCTCGCTTTCCAGGCGACCTTCTTCCTTGCTGGTGGGCTTCATTTGCAGGCCGAGGAAGTCGCTGAAGGCTTGCGCCACATTCGGCAGCGAAACCCGGTCTTGCGGGCGTTTCGGTCCGGCGAGGCTGGCTTCGACGCTGGCCATGTCCAGCGCCAGGCTGTCGGTGAATGCCGGTTCCTTGCCCGGCAAGCGCCACAGGCCTTGCGCCTTGCTGTAGGCCTCGACCAGTTTCACGGTTTCAATCGGGCGACCGGACAGGCGCAAGTATTCCAGCGTCACGTCGTCCACCGGGAAGAAGCCGCAGGTGGCGCCGTACTCCGGAGCCATGTTGGCAATGGTCGCGCGGTCGGCCAGCGGCAGGTCGGCGAGGCCATCGCCGTAGAACTCGACGAATTTGCCGACCACGCCTTTCTTGCGCAGCATTTGGGTGACGGTCAGCACCAGGTCGGTGGCGGTGATGCCTTCCTTGAGCTTGCCGGTGAGTTTGAAACCGATGACTTCGGGAATCAGCATCGACACCGGTTGCCCGAGCATCGCCGCTTCCGCCTCGATACCGCCGACACCCCAGCCAAGCACGCCGAGGCCGTTGATCATGGTGGTGTGGGAATCGGTGCCAACCAGAGTGTCCGGGAAGGCGTAAGTGCGGCCGTCCTCGTCCTTGGTCCAGACCGTGCGGCCGAGGTATTCAAGATTCACCTGGTGGCAGATCCCGGTGCCCGGCGGCACCACGCTGAAGTTGTCGAAGGCGCTCTGGCCCCAGCGCAGGAACGCATAACGCTCGCCATTGCGCTGCATTTCAATGTCGACGTTCTGCTCGAAGGCGCTGCTGCTGGCGAACTTGTCGACCATCACCGAGTGGTCGATCACCAGGTCCACCGGCGACAGCGGGTTGATCCGTTGCGGATTGCCGCCGGCCTTGGCCATCGCCGCGCGCATCGCGGCCAGGTCGACCACCGCCGGTACGCCGGTGAAGTCCTGCATCAGCACCCGCGCGGGGCGGTACTGGATCTCGCGGTCGGAACGACGCTCCTTGAGCCACGCGGCCAGTGCCTTGAGGTCGGCACCGGTGACGGTTTTTTCGTCCTCCCAGCGCAGCAGGTTTTCCAGCAGGACTTTCAACGACATCGGCAACTTGTCCAGCTCGCCCAGGCTCCTGGCGGCGTCGGGCAGGCTGAAGTAGTGGTAGGTCTTGTTGCCGACCTGCAGGGTTTTCAACGTATTCAGGCTATCGAGGGACGGCATTGCGATCACTCCTTGAAGTCCGCACGGCTACGGACTGAGGGGACGGGCAGAGCATTAAACCTAGCCCTGTTTTAAGTAGCTGGCTAATAACTGGACTCTATCGACAAGTCCGAGGTTCCGAAGTCGGCTATCATGCGCCGGTTTTCGTGACAGGCTTTGCTTCAGGGCAAGCTTGGGCATCGCGCAGTGGTTGAATGTCTCGCCATCTGCCCAGGAGTAAGAATGAACACCCTTTTCATGCATTGCCGGCCGGGCTTCGAAGGTGAAGTCTGTTCCGAGATTTCCGACCTCGCCGCACAATTGAACGTGGCCGGTTATGCCAAGGCCAAGGCGGCCAGCGCCTGCGCCGAGTTTGTCTGCACCGAAGAAGACGGCGCCGAGCGCCTGATGCGCGGGCAGCGTTTTGCCGAGCTGATCTTCCCGCGCCAATGGGCCCGGGGGATTTTCATCGATCTGCCGGAAACCGACCGCATCAGCGTGATCCTCGCCCATATGGCGGACTTTCCGCTGTGCGGCAGCCTGTGGCTGGAAATGGTCGACACCAACGACGGCAAGGAACTGTCGAACTTCTGCAAGAAATTCGAAGTGCACCTGCGCAAGGCGCTGATGGCGGCCGGCAAGCTGGTGGAAGATGCCCACAAGCCGCGTTTGCTGCTGACGTTCAAGAGCGGTCGTGAAGTGTTCATGGGCCTGGCGGAGTCGAACAACTCGGCGATGTGGCCGATGGGCATTCCCCGTTTGAAGTTCCCCCGCGAGGCGCCGAGCCGCTCGACCCTGAAGCTGGAAGAGGCCTGGCACCACTTCATCCCGCGCGACCAGTGGGACGAGCGCCTGCACAGCGACATGACCGGCGTCGACCTCGGGGCCGCTCCCGGTGGCTGGACCTGGCAACTGGTCAACCGCGGCATGCTGGTGACCGCCATCGACAACGGCCCGATGGCCGAAAGCCTGATGGACACCGGTCTGGTGCAACACCTGATGGCCGACGGTTTCACCTTCAAGCCCAAGCAGCCGGTGGACTGGATGGTCTGCGACATCGTCGAGAAGCCGGCGCGCAATGCGGCAATGCTGGAAGAGTGGATCGGTGACGGCCATTGCCGCGAGGCGGTGGTCAACCTCAAGCTGCCGATGAAACAGCGCTATGCCGAAGTGAAGCGTTTGCTCGAGCGCATTGCCGATGGCTTCAAGGCCCGGGGTATCAAGGTCGAGATTGGCTGCAAGCAGCTGTACCACGACCGCGAGGAAGTGACCTGCCATTTGCGTCGACTGGACGTGAAGAAACCCAAGTCCCGCTGAAACACCGCAATCCCCTGTAGGAGCGAGCCTGCTCGCGATGGACCTGAGAGCACCACGGGGTGTCAGGTCTCCCGCGTCATCGTTGACGATCATCGCGAGCAGGGCTCGCTCCTACAAGGGGCGGCGTAATGCCACAGATGACGTTACACCCGGCAATGCGCGACAATGCCGGCCAGCTTCAGGAGTGAATCATGAGTGAAATGCTTGATACGCCGGTAGACGGCACCCTCGACGCCACCGGCCTCAACTGCCCCGAGCCGGTGATGATGCTGCATCAACACATCCGTGATCTGGTGCCCGGCGGCCTGCTCAAAGTGATCGCCACCGACCCGTCGACCCGTCGCGACATTCCCAAGTTCTGTGTGTTTCTCGACCATGAACTGGTGGCACAGCACGAAGATGAGGGCACCTACCTCTACTGGATTCGCAAGAAGTCTGTTTAACCAACAAGCCCCCTGTAGGAGCGAGCTTGCTCGCGAAGATAACGAAGGCGCCGTTGGGCATCTGGTTTTTGCGCGTTATCGTTCACGACCTTCGCGAGCAAGCTCGCTCCTACAGGGTTGTGGCGATCAACCCTGGCTGTTACGAATCCGCCGGCGCGCACTGAGCGTCAGTCGGATCGACAGCATCAGCGCCGCACAGCTCAAACCGGCAATCAACCCTTCCCACAGCCCGCTCGGGCCGCTGGCCGGACCGAACCAATCGGTCAGTCCCAGCACGTAGCCGACCGGCAGGCCGATGCCCCAATAGGCGAACAAGGTCAGGATCATCGTCACCCGGGTGTCCTGGTATCCACGCAGCGCGCCGGCGCAGATCACCTGGATGGCATCGGAAAACTGATACAGCGCGGCATACACAATCAACATCGACGCAATCTGGATCACGGCCTTGTCAGGCGTGTAGATCGAGGCGATCGGTTCGCGCAGGAGCAGGATCAGGCTCGCCGAGAACGCCGCGAACACCAGTGCCGCGCCGAGCCCGACCTTCGCCGCGAAGCGCGCCTGCCAGGGATTGCCGGCCCCCAGTGCCTGACCGACGCGCACGGTCACCGCCATGCCCAGCGAATAAGGAATCATGAACAGCAACGAGCTGATATTCAGGGCGATTTGATGCCCGGCCACCACGGTGGAGCCGAGACTGCCGATCAACAGGGCGATGACCGCGAAGATGCTGGACTCGGCGAAGACGGCGATACCGATCGGCAGGCCAATGCTGACCAGGCGCTTGATCACGGCCCATTTCGGCCGGTCGAAGCGCACCAGTACCCGGGTGCGGGCATAGAAGGGGGCCCAGAAGGTCCAGCCGGCCATGCTCAACGCCATGAACCACATCACGATGCCGCTGGCCCAGCCGCAACCGACGCCGCCCAGGGCCGGTGCGCCGAAATGGCCATAGATCAACGTGTAGTTCAGCGGGATGTTCAGCAGTAGCCCGCACAAGCCGATGACCATGCTCGGACGGGTCCGACCCATGCCATCGCTGTAGCAGCGCAGCACGTAATAGAACGCCATGCCCGGCAAGCCGAAGGCGATCCCGTGCAGGTAACCCATGCTCGGCTCGATCAATTGCGGATCGACTTTCATCCAGTGCAGGATCGGCTCGGCGCCGAGCAACAGGCCGCTGCCGATCAACCCGACACACAATGCGAGCCACAGCGCCTGGCGTACCAGCGGGCCGATTTCGTCAAACTGCCCGGCGCCAAAGCGTTGCGCGACCTTGGGTGTGGTTGCCAGCAGGACGCCGGACATCAACAGGTAGACCGGAATCCAGATCGAGTTGCCCAGGGCCACCGATGCCAGGTCCCGTGGGCTGACGCGGCCGGCCATCACCGCATCGACGAAGCCCATGGCCGTGGTGGCCAGTTGCGCGATCATGATGGGCAGGGCCAGGCCGAGCAGGCCCTTGAGTTCCAGGCGAACGGGGGTCGTCCGCGAAGGCGCAGTGGCGACGGTACTTTCAATAACAGGATTCAATAGCGAAACGTCCAGGAGGTTTTGATGCACAGCCGCGCATTCTACGCGTTGACGCGGCAGTCAGGAAAAGGCCCGTGTTATGGATTTGTAATCAACCCTCTGTAGGAGCGAGCTTGCTCGCGATGAGCGTCAACGATGGCGCGGGATGCCTGAATGAACGTGGCATCCTTGCGTCCTTCGCGAGCAAGCTCGCTCCTACAGAGAGATGCGTCTAGGCGCGATGCGTCATCTACGCCTACACTGCCGATCCGCCAAAGGAGCCTGCCATGCTGATTGTTGCCGACGAAAATATCCCCCTGCTTGATGCCTTCTTCGAGGGTTTCGGTGAAATCCGCCGGGTGCCGGGACGCTCCATCGACCGCGCCACCGTCGAACAGGCCGATGTATTGCTGGTGCGTTCAGTGACCAACGTCAACCGCGCCTTGCTCGAAGGCAGCAACGTGCGCTTTGTCGGCACCTGCACCATCGGCACCGATCACCTGGACCTGGATTACTTTCAACAGGTCGGCATCACCTGGTCCAGTGCGCCGGGTTGCAATGCCCGGGGCGTGGTCGACTATGTGCTCGGCAGTCTGCTGACCCTGGCCGAAATCGAAGGCGTCGACCTGACCCGGCGCACGTACGGCGTGGTCGGCGCGGGTGAGGTGGGCGGGCGACTGGTCAAGGTCCTGCAAGGGCTGGGCTGGAAAGTGCTGGTTTGCGACCCGCCACGGCAAGCCGCTGAAGGTGGCGATTACGTCAGCCTGGAAGAGATCATCGAGCAGTGCGACGTGATCAGCCTGCACACACCGCTGACCAAGCAAGGCTCGCAATCGACCTGGCACCTGTTCGATAAAAAACGCCTGAACCAACTCAAAACGGGCGCCTGGCTGATCAACGCCAGTCGCGGGCCGGTAGTCAATAACGCCGCTTTGCGCGATGTGCTGTTGGAGCGCGAAGACCTGCAAGCGGTGCTCGATGTCTGGGAAGGCGAGCCGGAAGTCGATGTGGCGCTGGCCGAACTCTGCGTGCTGGCAACGCCGCACATTGCCGGCTACAGCCTCGATGGCAAGCAACGGGGCACGGCGCAAATCTATCAGGCGTATTGCGATTTCCTCGGGCAACCGGCCCAAGTCAGCCTGAGTGATTTGTTGCCGGCGCCGTGGTTGTCGCAAGTGACGCTGAGCGCTGAAAGCGATCCGGCCTGGGCGCTGGCGATGTTGTGCCGTGGCGTGTACGACCCGCGCCGCGACGATGCGGATTTCCGCCGCAGCCTTGTAGGCAGTGTGAGCGAGCAGCGTGCGGCGTTCGATGTGTTGCGCAAGAACTATCCATCGCGGCGGGAGATTGATGGGTTGCGGGTGCGGATTGATGGGGATGCGCCTGAGTTGCAGAGAATTGTGGCAGCGTTGGGTGCGACAACGCTCTAACGATGCAAGCCTTCCAGACATAAAAAACCCGGCCATCATGGGCCGGGTCAATGAAGACGGTGGCTATATCACTCTTGTTCGGCAGGCTTGACCAATCGCTTTTCCAGCTCGCTGCAAGCTTGCTGGATCATGTCTTCAGTGATCGGTACTTCGCGGCCCTGTTCATCGATAATCGAGCAACCCAGAGACTGGTCTGGCTGCGTGCGGATCACTTGAATCTTGTCATCGCTGCTGTTTTGCAAGGACATGGCCTGTCTCCTCATCAGGTGTGTGCTTACTGTAGAACCGCCAGGTGACCAGGCTGTGACAACTCCCTGCGATCTCTCCGTGGCGGCAATACCAGTCCACCAGAAATACCGCGTCGTTGCCACCCGGACCTTAGACCAATAGCGTCTATGACCTAGTCTTGCGGGTCATAATTAACCTGACTCATTGTGATTTACCAAGTTCCACCCCATTGAACGATGTAGGTTGAACCTGACTATTGCTCCATCCTGGATGATGCCCATGCTCACTGTTCGTCACCGTCGCGCGATTCGCCTGGCCAGCCGTTTCATCGCGCCTTATCGCTGGCACGCTTTCGGCGCGTTGCTCGCGTTGATCGTCACGGCGGGCATCACCCTGTCCATGGGGCAGGGCATCCGGCTGCTGGTGGACCAGGGTTTCATGACCCAGTCACCGCATTTGCTCAACCAGTCCATCGGTTTGTTCATGTTGCTGGTGATTGGTCTTGCGATCGGCACGTTTGCCCGGTTTTATCTGGTTTCGTGGATCGGCGAACGCTGCGTTGCCGACATCCGTCGGCAAGTGTTCAACCATCTGATCTACCTGCATCCGGGTTTCTACGAAAACAACCGCAGCTCCGAGATCCAGTCACGGCTGACCGCCGACACCACGCTGTTGCAATCGGTGATCGGCTCTTCGCTGTCGCTGTTTTTGCGCAATTTGCTGATGGTGATCGGCGGGATCGTCCTGCTGTTTATCACCAACCCCAAACTCACCAGCATCGTGGTGGTTGCTTTGCCGTTGGTGATCGCTCCGATCCTGATTTTCGGCCGGCGGGTGCGCAACCTGTCGCGCCTGAGCCAGGACCGGATCGCCGATATCGGCAGCTATGTCTCCGAAACCCTCGGCCAGATCAAGACCGTGCAGGCCTATAACCACCAGGTCCAGGACGAGCAACGTTTTGCCGTGACCGTGGAGGAGGCGTTCAACACCGCGCGCAAACGCATTTTCCAGCGGGCCTGGCTGATCACCCTGGTGATCGTGCTGGTGCTGGGTGCCGTGGGCGTGATGCTTTGGGTCGGCGGCATGGATGTGATGGCCGGGCGAATTTCTGCCGGTGAACTTGCGGCATTTGTCTTCTACAGCTTGATCGTGGGCAGTGCTTTTGGCACCTTGAGTGAGGTGATCGGCGAATTGCAGCGCGCGGCTGGCGCGGCGGAACGCATCGCCGAATTGCTGCGTTCGGAAAACATCATCCTGCCACCGACGACCGATCTGGTGACCTTGCCCGCGCGGGTGAAGGGCGATCTGCTGCTGCAAGACGTGCGTTTTTCCTACCCGTCACGTCCCGAAAGCTTTGCCGTCGATGGCTTGAATCTGACGGTCAGGGCCGGCGAAACCCTGGCCTTGGTCGGACCGTCCGGCGCGGGCAAGTCGACGGTGTATGACTTGTTGCTGCGCTTCTATGACCCTGTTGAAGGCCGCATCCTGCTCGATGGCACGCCACTGACCCAACTCGATCCGCTGGACCTGCGGCGCTGCTTCGCATTGGTCTCACAAACCCCGGCGCTGTTTTTCGGCAGCATTGAAGAAAACATCCGCTACGGCAACCCGGGCGCGACGCTGGCGGAGGTCCAGGACGCGGCAAAAATCGCCTACGCCCACGACTTCATCGAAGCGATGCCCAACGGTTATCAGACCCATCTGGGCGATGGCGGCCTCGGCTTGTCCGGCGGCCAACGCCAACGCCTGGCCATCGCCCGAGCGCTGCTGGTGGATGCACCCATCCTGCTGCTCGACGAAGCCACCAGCGCCCTCGATGCCCAAAGCGAACACCTGATCCAGCAAGCCCTGCCGAGCCTGATAAAAAACCGCACGACCCTGGTCATCGCCCATCGGCTGGCCACCGTGAAAAACGCCGACCGTATCGCCGTGATGGATCAAGGCAAACTGGTGGCGGTGGGCACGCATCAAGAGCTGATCGCGAGCAACGCGTTGTATGCGCGGTTGGCGGCGTTGCAGTTCAATGATGGGCACGAGGCTGCGTGAATGGGTGCTGCTGAATGCTGCCCGGTTCGGGCATTATGTCGTCTTCAGTCGTGAGCCCGGATGAGGATATGAGCCGTTACCAACCACCGTTGACCCTGACTTCAAAAATGTTGTCGCTGATCGCTGAAATCAGTGAGCAGATCGGTCAGCTAACGGCTATGGACGAACGCCTGCAGACTCCTCAGTTGCGTCGTGGCAATCGGATACGAACGATTCAGGCGTCCTTGGCCATCGAGAACAACACCCTTAGCGTTGAGCAAGTGACAGCTGTTCTGGCGGGGCAGCGCGTTCTGGGATTGCCTCGCGAAATTCAGGAAGTGCGTAATGCCTTCGCTGCCTACGAAGCCATGCCAGACTGGCAGCCGAGCAGTCGAGTCGATTTGCTTCGAGCCCATGAGTTGCTGATGGGTGGATTGATTGACGATTTTGGCCAGTTTCGTCGAGCCGGTGTGGGCATCTGCCGTAGCGACAAACTGGTCCACATGGCACCGCCGCCAAGTCGCGTTGCGCATTTGATTGATGACTTGTTGGCGTGGCTTGCCGCCTCTGATTGGCATCCATTGATCACAAGCTGTGTATTCCATTACGAGTTCGAGTTCATCCATCCCTTCGCCGATGGCAACGGACGCATGGGGCGTCTTTGGCAGACACTGATACTCAGTCAATGGCGCCCGGTTTTGTCTTATTTGCGAGTCGAGGCGGTCATTCGGGACCAGCAGGACGCTTACTACGCAGCACTGTCGGCTGCGGATCAGCTGGCTGAATCGACTCCGTTCGTAGAGTTCATGCTGCAAGCACTGAGCACTGCGCTTGAGGAGGCAGTCCTCGGCGAGTCAACAAGCGATCCAGTAAGTGATCCAGTAAGCGACCCAGTAAGGAAGTTGATTTCTGCATTGCACCGTAACGGCCCGCGCAAAATCAGTGATTTGATGGCTGACGTCGGATTGGCCCACAAGGCGAACTTTCGGGCTAACTATCTCAGGCCTGCATTGGCGAACGAATTGATAGAAATGACCCATCCAGAATCGCCAAACAGTCCGGTTCAGAAGTATCGCCTGACTCAGCTTGGCAAACAGGCTGTCGCACAACTCAAGTCGGCGTAGAAGCTTTGAATGCAACGAAAAATGCCCACATCAGTCGATGCGGGCATTTTTGTCAGTGCGCCAGGCCAACGATCACTGATCGTCGAAATACCGCTCATGCCAATCCACGATCGGCTGTGGTGCGTTGAGCTTCTGGCCGTAGATCACCGAGTACGACAAGACGTTTTGCACGTACTGGCGGGTTTCGTCGAACGGGATGCTTTCAACCCACACATCGAAACTCAGGTGATCCGCGCCGCGCAGCCATTGGCGCACGCGGCCTGGGCCGGCGTTGTAGGCGGCGGAGGCGAGGACGCGGTTGCCGTTGAACTGACTATGGACCTGGCTCAGGTACGCGGCGCCGAGCTGGATATTCTTGTCCGGGTCGAACAATTGCTGCGGCGAGGCATACGGAATGCTGAACTTGCGCGCGGTTTCCTTGGCTGTGGCAGGCATCAATTGCATCAGGCCGCTGGCACCGACACTGGAACGGGCGTCGTCCATGAAGGCGCTTTCCTGGCGGGTGATGGCGAACGCCCAGCTTGGATGCAAGCCGCGATTCTTCGCTTCACGTACCAGCGTGTTGCGGTGGGCCATCGGGAAGCGGATATCCAGATCGTCCCAATATTGCGCCTGACTGATGGTGCGAATGGCCGGGAAATACCATTTCAGGTCGTAGGCCAGTTTTGCCTGGGCGACCATTTCGTCACGGCTGAAGTGGCGGCTGACGTGATACCACTCGCGTCGACCATCGACAATCTGCCCGCGGGCGTGGAATTCCAGAGCACGGCGTATACCGGGGGTGTTGCGCACTTTATTGATCAGCGCCTGGCTCATCACCAGCGGTTTGTTGTTCAACGAATAGGGGGATTGCGAACGATCCGCCGCGAGAAATCCATAGAAGTCACGTTCGCGGGCGAGGCTTTTGTAGAGGGTCTGCGGTTCCGGGCTTTGCGGTTGCGCCAGCTCCAGGCTGCGGGCCTGCCAGTAGCGCCAGCGGTTGGTGGTGGCCAGATCCTGCGGCAGGCGTCGGGTCAACTGATAGGCGTCGTCCCAGCGGGCCAGGCGCAACAACAGGCGCAATCGCCATTCGGACACGGTGTTGTCGCGCAATTCCGGGTCGTACTTGGTCATCATCTCCAGCGCACGGCTGTCGAAACGCTTGGCGAGCGTCAGCCCGATTTCTCTGGCGATGGCGACCTTTTCATCACGGGAGAAATGCATGCTGCTGGCGTACCCGTCCAGCAGGTTCATGGCCTTGTCGGGGTCTTGGCGAGCGAGGCGGCGCAGGCCGAGGCTGACCACATCGGACATCGGTTCGTCGGCCGGAGTGAAGCGCGATGGCTGATTCAACAGGTCCGGGTTCTGCGCTACATCCACCAGCAAGCGGCCGCGGGGGGCGAGGGTGGTCAGGCCGTTGGTCAGGCTGTTGGCGAGTGGGTAATTGCGCGCCTGGGCCGCGAGTTTGGTGCGTTCCCAGCGTTTCTGTTCGGTCAATTGGCCGTCGGCCGCCCACATGCCGAACAGCGTGTCGCACGCCTCCGGTTGCGATTTGCCGGTCAGCCAGAGCTTGTTGGCGTTGGCGTAACCTTCGGATTTGAGATTGTGGCTGATCTGGTATTGCGCATTCAGGCAATCCAGCTCGGTGAAATTCATTTTTGGATCGTAGTACTTGACGAATGTTGCCCAATCGCCGCGCTCGGCCAGCCAGCGCAACCAGCGCAGTTTCATCCAGTTGGCTTGTGGCAGGTCGCCATGTTCGGCGAGGAATTTTTCGATTTCGGCATTGCTTGCGGTTTTCAGGCGCGCGGTCAGCTCGTCATACGCCAGGTACGGTTCCAGCGGATAATCGGCCAAGGCCTGGCTGTAACGGAAGTAAGGACCGCTATCGCCCTTGGCCAGGGCGCGCTTGGCTTCATCGTAATACTGGCGTTGAGTGGACAGGTCCACCGCTTGGGCGGTTTGAACGGCAGCGGCAGAGAGTAAAAAACAGGACAAAAGCTTGAAGAGGCGACTGCGCATGAGACGTCCGGGCATAAAAAACATGACAAGTGCGGGCGATGGCCACACTGAATTATCCGTAGCTTAGCCTTTTGCCAGCAGCAGGCGAAAGCTTTGCTGACCTGTCTGCATCAGTTCGCAACATTTGTTATGCAGAGTGCTTCGACAGTGAAATTGCCGGCCTTCTGAAGCCTCGATTCAGGTAGAATGCGCGCCCGGTTTTTGGAGAAGCTCATGACCCTGCTCAAATTCA
>RCUN01000757.1_pt1 | contig 14130 bp, 6 predicted proteins | sample 2166181 | NCBI WGS metagenome assembly RCUN01 (sample SAMN09932603, study PRJNA488358) | compost metagenome | feature: garden; material: soil; isolation source: compost soil in crotononitrile-enriched culture | place: Germany: Experimental Botanical Garden Goettingen | collected 2016-01-27 | reverse complement strand
ATCAATACGAATCACAATCGTCTTGGACGCCTCGACATTCCCCGCCTTGTCCACTGAGCGGTATTCCACTACGAATCTGCCCTCATCCGACAGGGTTACAGGTGCGGCAGCGATAATCCAATCCCCATTGTTAACGCGATATTCGCTGCGTTCGACACCCGCACCTTCATCGGTAGCCGAGAAAGCCAGCGTAACGGCCCCAGCATTGAACTCGGCTTCGCCTGTCTTGCCGTCCACTGCAACCTGTGTCACAGGTGCCGTAGTGTCGGCCAGTTGAACCCCATCTTCGGAGATCGTCTTAAGCTGATACGTACCCTTGAATATAGAAGAGATGCCTGTGATATTCACAGTGGTTCCCGCTGGATAGCGCTGCTGGAATGCAGCTGCGTCTATACCAGTTCTGCCATCCACCCGCACATGCGTGGCGGCTCCATCCCCTGAATTTGAAGCCACATCGAACTCAAATGAGCCGGCTGGAGCTGCTGCCTTATAATTCTGAATGGTCACATTCTGAAGTGTCACCCGCTGCCCTTGGTTGCTGTCGGTTAAGGCCGACTGTACAAGTGGCTGGGGCAGCTCGGCAGTCCCCTTCTTCTCGATCTTAACCGGACTCTCCAGCTCGATCTCGCCATTATAAGTCGTCTTGGCCGCACTGATGACGATCTGATCACCTGAACGGTATCCGGCTGCGCTTTGAAATACATAAATACCTGCGCTGCTGTCCTGCAGGTAGAATCCTTGGCCGCCGAATAGACCGGGCTCTGTCGTAATTGTGCCCTGAACGGTAACCGCGGTACCGTCAGCTGCCTGACGTGCAGTCGCAATCGGCGTCACGGCTGGCACGGCTGGCCCATCATCAGGAAGCGGCTCCGCGGGTACATTCGCAATGGTTACACTCTCTGTGATCACATTGCTGCTGCCCTGCTTCAATCTAAGGCTGGCCGAGCCGGAAGAACCTGGCTTCAGCTGTACGTTAAGGTCTGCAGCGGCATGTCCGGCCGCATTAGCCGTCATACTGAACGCTGGGCTGTATCCATAATCTGACCAGGTTCCATCCGCATTCTTAAATTTAGCAATTTGCGTGCCTCCGGTTAGGTAGATCCCTACCTTTAGATCTGACAAGGTCTGCCCTGGAGTCAACCCATCGGCAGTGAGCCGAATCTGGAACTCCTGCTCACTGGGCAGCTGCTGCTGCTTAACGAATCCGTAGACGGGCTTCGCATCGGGAAGCTTGGTTGATCCATAGGAACCCGGCTTAAAGGTAGCTGGGTCATACCATTTGTAGCCAGCTTCCGGGGTTGCCCACGGCTCGGACTGCGGCTCTACCGAATTCGCCGGCTGCTCGGATGGCAGCAGTTCTGTCGGTGAATCCAGTGTAATACCTGGCACCTCGCTCAGGCGGGTATAGGCTTCCTTGTTCGCCAGCCATTCCACCGTATGAACCAGAAAAGCCGCGTCATCCACTTCTTTAAATCCATCATAGGTTGTCTTGGACTTTCCGTTCTCTTCGCGTACGTATTTCGGCGTGGCATCCTCAACCGGTGATGAATCCCCTATGAATGCAGCCTTGCCTAGACCCAGCTTCGAGATTGCTGCAAAAGGTCCCTCAGCGCGCCCGCCCCCGTTATATACGCCGCTGTCTACCGCATTCCCCCATGCGGGAACTCCGGTTGGCACATAGACAAGACCTTTGGCCTTTTGCGGATCGAGGATCGCTAGCGTAGAGCCTGCGTGGACCGCGACACTGCTGACTCCGGAAGTGATCCCGAACGACTGGTCGGGACTTACAATGTCACTGGCATTGACGTCACCAAGTGCATTATAGCGGAAGCGGAGCCCGAAGTTATCAGCCAGCCAGTCAGAGCTGGCAAGTCCCTGCATCGCGGGAGAAGCTGCCTCTTCAGCGCTCATGCCTTTGGCTGGATTATCCCAGGCTCCGCGACGGTAGCCGTTGAACACCTCGGAGGAATCCCAGCGGTTCTTATTCCGGTCCGCATTATAATGATCGGCAATAAAGAATACGCCCCCGCCACTCTTCACGAACTGGATCAGGGCATCCTGCTCCGACTTTTTGTAAGGAATGTTCGCTTCTCCAATCACGAAGACGTCATAATTCTGCAATTTATCATAAGTCACTGCCTGCTCCCCAAAGGTATAGGGAATTTGTCGCTCCAAAGAGTCTACGGTGAATCCGTCATTCTTAAGTCCATTCGCGAAATCGGAGAATGCCCCATCAATAACCCAATCCGCCGCCCCGGCCGTCTGGGCATGTGCGTTATCGAACAGCACCTTCTTACCTTGTCCATTCGGGAGCGTTACAGCGGGTGCCGCTGCCAGCTGAACCTGCTGTACACCGCTGTCTGCCTGCTCGGCACTTGCGGTCTGCGGCAGCAGTCCCGTCAGTCCGCTCAAGGCAAGTGTGCCGGCCAAGACGGCGCCAAGCAGCTTCTGTCTCCATGTTGTACTCATACGTTATTAATTCCTCCTTTAATATGGAAAATATGGATCTACTCTATTGTAATAGATAACTAAGATGTTAAGGGGCTATCTTTGTAAAGTAGACATGAAATGACAGAGTTGGTTCAATTAAAATTCGCGAAGGTTAATGATCATTATGCTGAGCGATTCTTACTATCACGTAAAGGTTGGTGTACTGGATGCCCAAGGGAGATTTATTGATCATTGGCGGCAATGAAGATAAGGAGAACGACCGGGAAATTCTGAGGAAGTTTGTCGATATTTCCCGGGAAAAGAATGGACGCATCGGCATCCTTACAACAGCTACAGAATATCCGGAAGAGCTTGGAAATACCTATTGTTCTATTTTTGAAGAATTGGGTTCATCTGAAATAGTGCTTTTTCATATAGATACCCGCGAGAAAGCGGAGGACCCCAAAAAAGTCAAGCAGCTCCAAAGCTGTAATGCCTTATTCATCACAGGCGGGGACCAGGTTAGACTTACAAGCATTCTGGGAGGAACCCTGTTCTATACGGCACTGAAGGATCTGTGGCTGCAGAAAGGCTTCATGATTGCCGTCTGCGCCTGCCACCCAGCGTCACCGGGGACGGGGTGCTGGCCATCCGCCAGCTGATTGAAGCGGAGAACTTGAAGTGCTGCGTCAGCTTGGAGTTCTGTCTTCGTAAAGAGCTGGGCCAGCTCGAAACCTACCGAAATCCGGTCATTAAGAACCATCTTGGAGAAGCTGTTGGCCGAATCGAGCCGGTATTTACCCTTCAGCAAGTTTAGGGGAAGATAAGAGCTCAACTAAATTCAACTATGTTGATCTGAGTTGATCTGTTTGGATCTGTACAGGTTCGAATAGGTTCGATGCAAATAAATTCGATTAGTTAGGATAAGCTAAGGCTCATCCAATTCGACAGTACTGCCTCGGCAGCTCTGTTTTGACACAACTAGGATAGGAACCTTCAAGACTTTGTTCACTTTACACGGTATTGAAGGTTCCTTTTTGTATCCCCTGGATAAATTGAGGGGCAGACTCTGTAGTCTTCGCGTCCGGAGTCCATTCAGACCTTGCTTCCAGCATGTAATCCATAAGAAAAAAGCACCGCCCCGCTGCATCACGCAGCTGTAAGGCAGTACTCTCTTACACTCTATATGTTATTTAAGCTATATTCTATATTCCGGCCTTATCCATCATGCCTCTTGCGATCCATACCCCTGCGGCTCCAGCCTGGGCCAGCCCGCGGGTAATTCCAGCGCCGTCTCCACCGCAGTACAGACCTTTGATCTCGGTCTCCAGTGCCGCATCCAGCTTTGGACGGGCGGAGTAGAACTTGGCTTCCACGCCATAAAACAGCGTGTGTTCCGAAGCGATGCCGGGCGTTACCTTGTCCAGCGCTTCGATCATTTCAATCAGACTCTTCATTGTATTATACGGAAGCACAAGGCCGAGATCGCCCGGTACCGCCTCTTTCAAGGTCGGCTCCAGAAATCCTTCCGAGATTCGGCTCTGGGTGGAACGGCGTCCGCGAATAATGTCACCGTACTTCTGTACAATAACGCCCCCGTTCGACAAATCGTTCGCCCGCTGACAGATTTCCCGTGCATATTCATTTGGCTTATCGAAAGGCTCCGTGAATTTATGTGATACGAGCAGTGCAAAGTTGGTATTGGATGAACCCAGTGCCGGGTCCTTGTAAGAATGGCCGTTCGCGGCCATCACACCGCTATGGTTCTCGACTACCACGTGACCTGAAGGATTGCTGCAGAACGTCCGGACCTGAGTACCCACCGAGGTATTGTAGATAAACTTGCCTTCATACAAATGTTCATTAATCTCTCTCATGACAACGTCAGAAGTCTCTACACGAACCCCCACATCGACCTGATTGTTATACATCTTGAGGCGGCGTCTCTTCAGGATCTCGGTGAGCCAGGCCGATCCATCTCGGCCCGGAGCAATCATGACCAGGTCGGCTTCATGGGTCTCGCCGCCCCGAAGGGTAATTCCGCCAATGCGCAGCCCGCCTGCTTCATCTTTGGCCGTAATAATATCTTCAACTTCCGTTTTGAAAGACATATCAATACGTGTTCTCAAATACTCATAGATGGACTTCAGAATCTCCAGATTCTGCTCCGTACCCAAATGCCTTACCTGTGCCCGCAGCAGCTTGAGTCCGGCGGCGTAGCCGCGCTGTTCAATCCCCCGAATCGCGTCCGTCATTGGATCGGTCACGTTCGTCGTTGCGCCGTGCTCCAGATTGATACTGTCTACATATTTAATCAATTCGAGTACCTTGGAGGGAGCGAGATAATCAGTCATCCATCCGCCAAATTCGGTGGTAATATTGAACTTCCCATCACTATATGCGCCTGCTCCCCCGAAGCCTGCAGTTATAGAGCAAGCGGGCAGACAGCCTGCGAATTCTTTCTTGCCCGCAGCCGGCGGACACAGCTTGATCTTCTCTTCGAGGATCGGACAGCGCCGCTTATAAATATCATGGCCCTTGTCGACCAGCAGCACCTTCCAGTGAGGGGCCTTGAGGCTCAGTTCATAACATGCGAATATCCCTGCCGGACCGGCACCTACGACGATTACATCATATTTACTCATGGTTCCTCCTGAAGTATACGGTTTAGTGTATGAGTCTCTTGATTAAGACGCAAAAAAATCCTGGCTATATGTCATGGACTAACAAGCATTTCGCTCCGTAGTTCATTCCATATATGTGAATAGGTATGCAGCGGCACCCTATTCGTAGCCAGGAATTTATGGTCCCTTGTAGAAACCCTCAATCCATATTATTGAGGATATACGAATAGTCAATTTGAAGTTGTAAGTGCCACCAAAGTCAGATGACATCTAGAATCATAACGAACGAATACGAATATGTCAATACATTTACTGTCTAATGTTCGTATTTGGTTTTCATATCTCATTGAAAATAGTTAACTTTTGAATATACAACAACTAAACACGAACAATGGGAAGGTAACAATAAAAAACCCACATTCCAACAACCTATACAGGTCAATTGAAATGAGGGTTTGTAGATGGGTCATTAGAATTGCTTCAAGCTGCCCAACTATTTTTACTCAGTAGTTGCAGCCTTGCTGATTCGTACAAAATCCAGACTAGCAGCGCTAATCTTGCTGCCTTCAGGAATGCTGTACGCCTTGCTAAGCGTTGCCGTCATCTTATTAGGGTAAGCGTCCGGATTAACAGACGAACTTCCCCCTGTTGAAGTACCCACGTTCTGTCCATCTGTCTCCGCAGATGATCCACCCGCTTTATTCCCGCTGCTTGCAGAGTTCCCGGCTTGCGAGGATGAATCGTCTGTCTTAGATTGTCCATCTACAGCTCCGCCAGCCACGGCATCACTCTTGCTATCTACCGAACTCGGAGATGTGCCGTCATCCTTACTGTCTACCGAACCCTCAGCCGTTCCCGCTGCCTTCTTGCTGCCGGATTCCATGCCTGCCGGGTTTGTGCTATCTGTTGTTCCCGCAGCAGACCCGCCTGCCGCCGCAGAATTCCCGCCGCCGCAGTCATGAGCCAGATTGGAAAGCTTCAAGTTCTGACTTTCCGCCTTTGCCTCTGGAGTGGTTACAGTAACTGACTTGGGACTGAAAGCTTTGCATTCCGAGCTCGACTTAAATAGAAACACCAGTCTTGTAACGTCCTTGCCGTTTTTGTCTTTGACCTGCTCGGCGTAGACGGCCCGGTCTGGTATTGGGACGCTAGGTGCCGGCTCGGTAACATCCGGCTTGTCCACGGCCGGAGGGACTACAGCCACAGGTACCTTCTTATCGAAGGTCCCTGACAGCTGGAGTATACCCAAGGTTCCTGCGAGCAGCAGCAGGATTAATACACTGAACAGGATCGGCTTCTTGCCTCTGCCGAACATTCTGGCCAGCGGAGAAGCAAGCTCCTGCCTGGCTTTCTCATATACCGGCTTCAGCGCCCGGCCTGCCTTATCGAAGTGCTCCTTCCAGTTCGCCCGCTTCTTGAATGCATCCCGGTCATGCCTCCGGAAATACGCCAGTATGGCGGCTTCGTAAGCCGGAGCAAGCTTGGTTCCCCGCAAATACAGCGGCTGCCTTTCTGACCATGCAAAGAACCGGTACACCGTAACTGATTTGCCCGCATGAGTCCGCAGTGCATCAACCAGCGGGGCATAATCCAGAGAGCCATCCTCTCCTCCCCGGTAGTAAGCCAGGGTAAGCCGGTCGAACCGCTCAGCATTTACTTCATCCCTCAGCCATCTGCGGCCAACCTGCTGAACCTCATCCATTTCTGTAGGCTTTAATGCATCAAACACAGGTACATCCGGTTCAGCCTCACTGAACCAGGCATATAAGGATTGCAGCTTAGCCAGCTTTGATTTCAGATGCCCATCGAGCCGCTGGGGGCCATAATCTCGATTTCCCCCTTTCAGCCAATCCAGGCTCAAGAGCTTCTCTTTTGTAAGCTTATCCAGATCCAGTTCAATCAGCAGCACACGCCGGGCCGCCTCAGCGAGAACAGCCGAGATCCCGGCTCCTCCCAGGCCGAATTGGCCTTTGGCTTCTTTTGCTTCTTTGCCCTCCTTGACCTGCCTTCTGCCAGCCTCGGACAGCATACTCCAAGGATCGCTCCCCTGTACTCCTAAGGCCGTAGGCTCTCCCACTTGCTGCCTCATCTTCAGCTGTCTCTTCTGCTCCTGCCATTCCTCATACTGTCCCGTCTCTTCGGGCCGTTCCTGCCGTGTACCGAGCATGAGAAGCACCTCATTCACGGCCGCAACAAGATCCTGCTGCGCCTTAAGCTTCCCGATCATTTCCGACCGGGCGAGCTCCTTCAAAGCAGACTTATCCCATATACCCGGATAAAGCCGGTCCCATTCCTGTACAAGACTCACGACTTCGCGGGCCCTTTCGGCAGCATGGAACCTTCCCTCAATGTAAGGCTCGAACAGAATCGCTGACAGTTGATCATCCTTCAGCACCTGATCGAAATAGGCTTTGCGCAGAGAAGGGTGATTCTCGATTAAGGCATAGAGCCTCGCAAATGCGGTCTTGTCCTTGACTGCGTTGACGGCAGCCCGTATGAAATACTCCACGATCTTCCGTTCATTGCTTTTCGGATCGATTCGGTAGTAATCCTTAATGCATTCTGCCACCGCAAGATCAGGGACCTTGCCGGATTTGACAATATCAAATTCCCGGTCGAAACGTGCCAGGAACAGGTCATTCAGACGCTCCTTGGCTGGTAGAGCCCCGGCTGGACGCAGATACTCCAGTATCCCGCTGAGTGCAGCAATTTTATGATTCTCATAGAGGGTTTCATCGCCTCCCTCAATTCGGTACAGCACACTGAGCTCATGATAGCTGGAGATCGACAGCGCCTTCTCAGGACCCATATCCTTCAGCATAATATCCGCAAATCGGTGGAAATCCTCAAGCTGATCCAGCCTTCCAAGCCGCGACCAGACTAGATCCAGATACGGCTGCTTCGCCCAGTCCAGCTCCATATTCGTCACCCGCCCAGAGGCGAGATCAAAGGTATAGTCCTTCTCGATACTCCGATCCCCATAACGCAGACTGCCGCGTTCAACAAAAGAAATATGGATGCCTTTCCGGCTCTGCGGCTCTTTGGCATACGTAAGGAAGCCGAGCTTCCTGCGATACGTATGCGGCAGGGCCGCATACAGCAGTTCAAGCAGGGGGATTGCCGCTTCCGATACATAGGAAGCCGGAACATCCAGCGCTACATAGACTTTGCGTCCACTAACTGCCGCGGACATAACAGCAGATAGCAGCTGCTTGAACATGGTCTCCGGGATATGCAGCTCCTCCAGCAGCTGCACAGGGTTCACCTTGGCAGCGCCGAGTGACGCTTGATCTACAGGAATCTGGTCCAAGGCAGTGATCTGCTCGCCCTGCTCAATATTATAGCTGTCTAAGAAATCGGCATGGAGATAGGATTGGAAATTCAGGACAAGCTCCTCTGATCTGGAAGAAGGAATTACATAATTATGACTGAAGAAGGCGCTGCGCAGACCCGTAAAATCAGCAGATTGATAAATGCTGCGGCCCAGCACCGTATCCCCATTCTCTGCGTGGAACAGGTGAACGGCGCCGGGATACGCCGAGTTATTCTTCTCACCGCGTGCGGTAAGCTCTGCGGGTGCATCGTAGACACAGAACGGATGCAGCACTTTTTTGATAAAAGAAGCCTCAAGGCCTGCTGATCTGGCTACCGTATCGAACCCTTCGGTCTGACGAAAGATGCCGCGCCGTTCGCGCGTATAGATCTGCTGCTGGATCGGAGCGAAGTGATTCACTACGCCTCACTCCCCTCGATGTAATTCAGCTTATACAGCAGCCAGATGAACGGCTCATCGACCCGGATCGGGCTGACGACCCCCTGCAGCTTCTGATCGACGGGGTTGCTCCCAAGCGCCGATACCGCGAAATAGGCGGTGTCCTTGAAGTACACATCCATCGTGCCTTTGAATGGACGATCCACCTTCTCGATCAAGTGACGGACCTCACCGTCAATGTTCTCGAACTCCGTCAAATTCAGCGTCCGGCGGTGGACGGCATTGTTGAAAATGTTGCTGTTCTTCTTGATGTACTCCCCTTCCTCATCCGCCAGCGCATGCAGCATATCACTCTTCGTAAGTACGACCGCGGTTGGAATATCGGTCTTCCCTTTATCTTCATAGGCGATGAAATCCCCGAATAAAGTCAGCACCACATCGCGCGGTTCGTCATACTGCGACACCCACTCGCCCGGCTTGTCGCCATGCTTGATGCGTATCTTCTCGCGGATCGAGCGGATCTGCAGAGGATCGACCATGAACAGAATCCCGGCGGAATTCTTGATATGCTGGCCGTGCAGGCCGAGATAATCCTGATCCACCATACCCTCGCCTGCCACATCGAAGAACACCAGCGTCAGCGGCGGCTTGGACTCATCCTTGAATACAAATTGGAAAATAAACGGCTCCTGCATCTTCTCCTTCTGCGTGGAAGCGAGCAGGTCTCCGCGCTCGAACAGCGGCTCCTCATAGGAGGAGCGGAACTTCCGGCTGATCTCGGCATTCAGCGGCATGCAGGCCGCGCCAAAGTGATCGGCTGTCTCATGCTGGAGCGTATGAATCAGCGAGGTCATATATACCGATTTACCTGCCTGTGAGGCCCCGATAATTGAGATAATATTGCTGGGCACCTTCCCTGCCGTCACCGGCAGCTCATTATGACACCTCGGGCAGAGTCTGCGGCGGGTGACCACGCCGTACCGGTCACTCAGGCCGATCAGCACATTGTCCGAATACATGCGGTGCTCCTCGTGAATATCCTGAGGGTGCAGAATCGCTTCAATATCATAGACTGTATCCAGCCCGAAGCGCTCCCGGTATTTGTTCAGCTCGTAATCCTCGCCGAGAGCATAATCCTCATCGTCCTCCCGGTGATGAGCTGCCCGGAACACCACTTCCTCCGGTGAGAATTTGCTGAAGCAGTAGGGACAGACGATATCGTAGAAAAGCGGGCGCTGAGCCGGCTGGGGTTTCTTTTTGAACATATTGAAAAAACTCATAGCTTCCTTCCTCCTTCCATGCCTGTTATTCCGGAATTAATACATACGTATGGCCGTATCTGGGGCCATCAGTGAAGAACAACCGAACATGATCCTGCTTGCCGACTTCAATGACAGGCAGCACATTTCTGCCTGCGGCAAAGGGAGTGACGAACGGATAGACCGTTCCATCCTCCTTGCTTGCCGGATAGCCTCCCTGCTTCTTCACATAACAGAGCACATCCTTGGCAATCGGGACCTCGGAGGTCACTGTAATCTGTACCGTCTTATATTTGCTGAACAATCCGCTCTTCTCGCGGACCGAATAGTAGATTCTTGCCTTACCTGTACTGGCTGTAGTCCGGTTCTTGCCGTCATGCTGGCGAACCAGGATGATCTCACCCTGCTCGGTCCATCCGGCGAAGACCGTATATTCAAGCTGACCGATCTCCTGGATCCGGTCATGAAACCCGTTGTTGGCCTTGTACTCGTCACGAGTGTACAGCCGAAGTGCGCTGACTGTTGGAAGCTCTTCGGAGAGGTCTGTGTCAGTCCTCACAGGTGCCTTATGAATATAGACGGACTGAATACCTTCAGGCCAGCGCCAGCGCAGGGTGCATCTGTCTTCATCAACCCGGTGTGTCAGTTCGCTGATTACCGGGGCGGATGGTTCATCCCCATCGATAAACCGCACGCTCTTCGCCTCCTGTCAAAAAGATTCTAAAAACCCTTGCTGCGGGTATCGTTCGGCCGTCCGGCGAAGCTTCCTGCGCCTCCGGTCTGTCCGGCACGCGCCCTTCCGCCCGAAGCACGATAATGCTCCTTGATCGGCACGATCCAAGCGAACAGCGTGATTACAGCGGCAAGCACCACATCCGCCGTCAGACGGCAGAGAACATCGGCATGCTCGTGACCGCTGAGGCCCAGCTCAAGGATCAGCCCTGCCAGCAGTCCGGAGACTGCGCCGCCAATCCCAAAGCTTCGCGCCAGATACCGGTTGTCGAACATGAGGCCCAGTGCGATTCCCAGTGCAACGCCAATGATAAGCAGTGCTGCAATTCGCACAATCATATAATAGACACTATCCGCCGCAGGGCCGGTGCGCTCGGTGACCAGGGTGCGGTCTCCGATTGTATCGTAAATCTGCTGGAATACGAAGCTGAGGTCTCCCGCGTTGGACACATCGCTGTAACTTCCACCCGTCTGTGAAGCAATCGTCTGGAGCAGATTCGAACCGCTGGAGTCGACCAGATTCAGCCCTACTGTATTCACCGCAATATGACGGCTCTTATATTCGGCCAGGGTACTCTCCATATCCACGTTGCTGACACCGTCAGACAGCAGAATAACCATCGTACCTTGACCGCCCACACTCTGGTCTGTGATATGCTTCATCGTCTCAGTCAGGGCAAGCCCAATATTCGTTCCACCATCCGTTGAAGGGATGCTCTCGATAGCTGACTTGACCCCGGTTCTCGCAGCCTGATCACTCAGGCGGACGAATGGCTGTACGATATTAGCTCCATCGTTAAATGTGATCACAGCTACTCTTTTGTCCCCATCCATCTTGTCTACGAGCTTCTTGGCCGCCTCATAACGGTCATTCTTCGGATCGTTCTGCTTCATACTCCCAGAGCTGTCAATCACCATGACGATGTCCTTAACCTGCTTCACACCTCCGCCATTCAGTTCATAGACGAACTCCAGCGCAAGGGAGACCACAAACAGCATCACCAAGGTGGCAGGAACAAGCAGCTTCCACGAAGCATCCACATAGCGCTGACGCCAGGATGTTCCGTTTAGCCGAGGTAGAATCATCTCCGCAATCAAGCAGGAGAGTCCCACTGACAAGGCAAGGACCCCGAAATATAGACCTATGATCAGCAGATTAGGCCACTTCCCGCCCAGTTCAGCGAGCAGCCACTCCCCGATAGCGAAGCCGATTACCCCTCCGATCAGACTGAACAACGTTAAGAGCAGATTGAATTTACGCTGCATTGTAGGCATGCATCCTTTCTATATAGCAACCGGTTTGATGAAAAACCTAGCGCCATCAAGCAAATACTTTCATCCCTTGATTAAAAACTTAGCGGCAAATCAAGGTGAAATTGAACTATTGATCAGTCAGCCGCGTGAAATGTTCTTACGATCGCTGTTGCGCCCAGATTTCTTATTTAAATTTATATAAGGTAGAAATCCGGGCACAAAGAATATGCTTCCGAAGTAGCTTTCTTTCAGAAAGCTTGTAGGCGAGCGCTTCGCTTCTCCAGAATCATTTCACACTCTTGCACGGAAGTAATTCTTAAGTTCAGCTTAGATGGCGATTATGCTTCGCTACCTCGTCCCTGGATGAAAACATAGTGACTACCCTCCACTACTTTTCATCCCTAGATGAATAATCAACGTTGTCTCCCGGTGCGTATTCATCCCTGGATGAATAATCAGCGTTATCTCCCGCCGCTTTTTCACCCTAGATAACCATTTACCGAAGCTCCGGCAGCCGCTCTGGCTCAATGCTATGAAGCTCATATCCATTCTGGATATAAGTCTCGTAGTATACTTTACCGTTCCTATAGAACATCAGATCCTCCAGGTGAAAGCCGCCCATCAAGCTCAGCTTCTCAACCCCGCTGCTCCGGTTCTCATGCACCATTCCGAGCTTGTAGATCCGGGAGGTCTCATCTGCGCTCAGTGCATACCGCATGAATTCACTGCCTGCATCTCCGAAGAAATACTTCTCCTCATAGCGGTGCTCATGCGTGTAATCGAACAGCCGCACATGAATCACAGCATGCTCTTCAAGGGTACGATACAGCTTCTTGAACAGTTCATCCTTGGAGAGCACCTGCTTATTGTTATACTCTATCGTCACATTGGCCCGCCGCAACAGCTCTTCTTCGAACGTCTGCGAGAACGGATCACTGGTCAAAATATCTCTGCGGCATACCGCGATCATCCGCTCCGCTAGGCCGCGAACGCCACCACTCAGCATATCGGCAGAACTGCCCATATAACGGTCCTGGAACAGAATGTCCGCCCCCCTGCGGGCCTCCAGCTCAGTCAGGACATCCGCGGTAACCCGCTCATAATACTCCATGATGTTCTGGCCAATGTAGTCGTCGGCCAGCCGAATGCTCTGAAGCGCACTGCTGCGCAGTGTGTCTTCGAGCTCCTCAAGCTGCTGTGTCGTCTTCCTGAATCGATCGTGAAGAAGATCGAGCAGAGCCTCATATTGGCGGGCCAGCTTAAGCTCCATTTCAAGGCGAAGGATATACAGCTTAAGTGCATAGACATGGTCGATAAAATACCGGATAAAGCTGCGCACATTGAGCTTATCCATCATCGGCACCCGCTGGAAGGACTGATCCTGCACCAGACCCTGATAGGTCTGGCTCAGCTCCGCCTTCGCGGATTCCACTTGCCCCGCCAGCTCACGGATACGTGAGCGGTAAGCCTCGCGCAGGCTGCCTGAGCCGCCTGCTTCATCTGTCCACTCCGACAGGTGGAAGAGACCCACCTGCGGGTGGAGAGCCCGGTTCCGGCGGACTGTGGCTTCCAGTTCCTCGTCCAGCCGGAGCGCGGCAAGCCCTCTATCCGCTTCACGGACATAGTTGCCTTGGAAATACAGCTCGCCGCCATCCCCGAACAGCGCCGCTTCCGCTTCCCGCAGCGTCATCGACTTTAGCGACGAATAGCTGACCCCATGGGTCATCATGCCATTCATATCGGCCAGCCGCGTCTCGTCCGGAACGATCCGCCGCGCCTGCTCGGCAAGTGAATCCGGGTCCAGACCGAAGAAGCTCAGCTTGTCGCTGTTCTTCCACTCAAGAGGTCCGTTCATCCGCAGGATGAGCTGCCTGTAGAAGTGGTAGAGCACGGTCAGAGCAATGGACTCATTCGGACGCTTCACTTTGGAAAAGCCGGCGGAAACGTAGCCTTGGCGGCCGGATTCGGTCATGATGTTATTTTTGAAGCTCATGTTATTGTAAGCTGCTCCTGAGACCGAGTCATACAGCGAATCTTTCTTCTGACGGTTCTTGAGCAGGCTAATCTGGGAGATGATCTCGTCATTATCCCGCATCCCGCCAGGCGAGCTGACCCCGCG
>RCUN01000749.1_pt1 | contig 14310 bp, 14 predicted proteins | sample 2166181 | NCBI WGS metagenome assembly RCUN01 (sample SAMN09932603, study PRJNA488358) | compost metagenome | feature: garden; material: soil; isolation source: compost soil in crotononitrile-enriched culture | place: Germany: Experimental Botanical Garden Goettingen | collected 2016-01-27 | reverse complement strand
GCTGTACGCACTTCAATAGGCAGGCAGGATTGAGTGAGTGTGTTCATGCGGCGGTCGCCTCCAGATTGTGATTGATATGGGATTCGCAGGTGTTGACCACCTGTCCGAGTTGGTCGGTCAGTACCGCCACCACTGAAGCCAAAGCACCTTGTTGGAAGCTGTCCGGGCGTTGGCCGCAGCAGTTCATCTGATCGAGCATATCGAGGAACAGCACCCCGACAGAATGCGCATGCTGTAGGCGCAGGAAATCGGCGTGCGGGATCGGGTAGTGGGTATCGCTATAGAAGCGGGCGGCCAGAGTATTCATGCCACCTCCGCGACAGGCAAACGGCCTGCGAACGACAGCACGTAATCACGCACCAGGGCGCGGCGGGCGGCGTGCTCACAGGTGGCAACGGTGCGCAGCATGCAGGGTTGTAATGTGGTGGTGTTGCGGCGCACGGCAGCAAACAGGAAGACAAATTGCGGGTGTGACGGGGTGAGGATCGTAGCCATGGTGGCAGCCTTCTTAGAGTAAAGGTTATTGCTACCACCGAAGTTCTCACACAAGGGTGGTAGCCCAGACGGGGGTGAGAAACCGGCCTCTAAGAATACCGGCCAGCCCGAAGGCTGCCCCGCCTGAGCCACCATTGATTGATTGTCACAATAGCATAAAAACCACTGTGCAAAAAATGAGCGCGCAAAGGCTGCGACGAAAAAAAACACGCTAGGCGCGTGCTGTGTCGCCTTAGAGTAACACGGGTTCTCACGCCCGGCTGTCGATTGTGCGACAGCGCAAGGACTATAACGTAGGGCTTGCCGCCAGGGCAAGCCGGAAAACGTATACGGACGTTCAATCGATCGCATAGTGATCAACAGTCTGTCAAGTCAGAGGTTTTGTAGCTGTCGGCGGCGTTGGAAAGCGGTACATGGCGCACTTGGGGCCGGTGGTAAATCGAGGGCCCTTGGCAGTTGAGAGCAATCACGCCGTGCTTGGCGCTGTGGCGTTCAGACAGGGCCATTTTAGGGTTCTTGCGCAGCATCAGGATAGCTTCTGCCACAAACAGGGCATCGCTGTGATCCAGGCTAAAGGTTTGTTGGCCGAGCGTCAGGAGCATCATACAGCAGCCTCCGGGTGACGGTTGGCGATACGATCAGCCATCCACTCTTCAACCTCAGACTCAAGCCAGGCAACATTCTTACCGCCCAGGGAAATCTGGCTGGGGAACTGTGAACGCCCAATCATTTCATACACGGTGGAGCGGGAAAGGCCGGTGGTATAGAGCACCTCAGGCAGGCGCATAAAGCGATCGCGGGGCGTGGGATCGGTCAGGGTTGGCGCGGGGATAGAACGGGACGGTGTGGCAACTGCAAGCATGGTTATGCTACCTCGTTTATATCCGGTGGTGACTCACCGGGACTGTGTGGACTCGTGTGGTAGCGCCCTATTATGTGAATATTTTTCATGATGGCAACAAGGGCTTGTTGTGTGGTGGAGAACTATAACTGATTGTAAAACATACAATTTTATCTATTGGCTGATATTGCCCATTATTGCCTTCTATTGACCCATTCAGCCAAAATTACTTATTACAAAAATCAGCATAACTATTATCTGATAGATAAAAATGTGATTAACAGCGGGTTATATGGCTAGCCAGAAAAAAGGTCAGTTTTGGGCAGGGTGAATAGTAGTGAACAGTGAGTGATGAGTTTTAAAGTAACTGTTCACTGCTTTACTTACTGATTTAACTCTATTTTTTATTAAAGTGAACAGTAGTGAATAGTTTATATAAAAACTAAAATCTCGGTGGTGGTTTTCTGGGCAATTTCACGGGGTGTTGTCCTGCCGGTGATCCAACGGGCATTGATAGCGATGTTGTGCGGTTATCAACAGAATGGCGACACATTGACGAACATCGGAGACACCACAATGAGTACCACGCTACCCAAGTCCATCACCGAAAAGCTGCAAGCGCTGCGTGATGCCCGCGCCGCCCACGACAAAAATGCCCAGGAGCTAACGGAGGTCGTAACAGGCATTGCCCGTTGCCATCAACAGAAGAAAGATACCGAGGTGGAAAGTCACGAAGCGGAAAGCCAGTGGCGTACCCTGTTTCGCAAACTGCGTGGGGAAATGACCCCGGAGTTGCAAGCGCAGCACCACAGCCGGATCTCCAAGCGGGAACTGACCAAAGAGTTCGACGGCCTGATTGAAGAAATGGAGGTGGATAAAATGTACCTCCACCTCTGTTGCGGAACGACGGCCCCCCAGTTGGTTGACGCGCACCGAGAGGCTTTGACCGCCTTTGCCGAGTACGCAATGGCTCAGGCTGCGGATGCCCTTGGGAAAGTGCTTCTAACCACCGATGTTGTCAATGCTTGCACCTTGGCAAAGAAAGCCTACAGTGTTTATCACGATAACCCGATGGACGTCATTGAACAGCGCATATTGAAGGGGCTAAATGCCCATGTCAGTGCAGCTATGGCGCAAAAGAATATAGAGCATCCGGTGCTGAGTGAAATCGGACTGGCACAGCCCGAGGAAACGGGGGTATTGCCGGAACTGCGCACTAACTTGATCAAGCGCATGCGGATAGCGACGGAAGTGGCGGAAAAACGCAAGAAATTTAAGGAACGGGGGATTAAATCATGATGCGTTGTCCCTTTTGCCGCAGTGGTTCACATACCCGCACCAGCCGGTATTTAACCGAACAGACCAAAGAGGCGTATTACCAGTGCCAGAATATCGACTGTTCCAGCACCTTTAAAACACGGGAAAGTATTGAGCATGTTATTCAGCGGCCCTTGCCACCGGAAACTATTCCGGCACCGCCCCCACCGGAACGCCGAACGTTAAACCGTTACGGCAGTAATAATTGCCTGCACTGATTAATCACCCCGCATCTTTTACCAGGATGCGGTTTTTTTGCATTCCACCGCTCTCCCGAAATCAGCCTTTTTCTGGCTAGCCTGCCTCAAACTGCGCGTGCATGCATAGAGTGCATGATTTTGCATGCGTATAATGCGTGTGTTTAGCCTACCTCGCCCCAGTGCTGGCGCGGCTTCAAGCCAGGCATGCAACTGCATGAAAAGCGATACATGAAGCGGGCAGGCGAGGCGGGGATAGCATTGCGCGCAGCGAACTCAAGCTATGGCAATGATTTGTTAGAGACAAGGTGTTCTAAATAAATATAGAATTTTTTTAATGTTGCTTCAGAGTCATCTTTTTCAAGACCTAAACTAAAGAATCCTACACAAGCTGATAAGATAGCCTTACTTGTCAAGTCGCAATATTGTCCAACATATAAAGGTTCGACATTCCTATATAAAGACCATGAGCCATGCACTATATCTGACCGAAGAGAATACATCTCCTTCGCAATAGTATTCCATCGCTCTTTATCCCCATGAAATATAGCCACAAAAGATGACACCCTACTCCTAAAAAATTTTGACGTGGCGTTTTCATCTTTTTCACTTTTCAAGCTAACTAACCGTTCTAATGCAGTAACTAGTTTTACCACTCGTGAACTTTCATCTTTATCCTGTAAAGCGCTGCTAAAAATGAAAATAGCATCGATAAGTCTATCAGCGATTATACGGTTATCCTTAGGCTCTACAGCTAAACGTGCTATTTCACATAAAGCAGTACCCAAGTCAGAATCAAAATCTTTTTTAAAATTTATCCAAAAATCAGGGCTAAATGCTGCCACTTGTTTCATTGATAATTTAAAGTCCCAATTCTCATTATTATCCTTTGAAAACCAGAATGTGTTGAACTTTGGGTATGGCGCTGTGGAAAGCGATATAAACTTAGGGTCAATATTATACTGCTCACTAAACAAATGAATGACACCAACAATAAATTCTGCAACTTGATAGGCTGTTCTTTCCCTACTTTTCTTTGTTCTTTTAGAAATAGATACTTTCAAAAAATAATTATAAGGGTGCTCATTTGCATTACAAAAACCCTCTGCTTCGGCTAAAAAAAATGGATCTATCGACATCTCAACAATTTTTAATATTTCCGCCCTGGGTATTATTTCTGCTATTTTGAATGAAAATCTACTATCTGATAGACCAAAGGCCAGCAAAGGAAAGTAAAAATCCTCTCTCTTCATCATCTTTTTCAATATGCCAAAGGTTTTATTCAATAAATCCGTACAACCTTTTTGGTCGAACTCTCCATCCTCTATAAATATGTGCTTATAGATAGCTAATTTTAACACTTCTACAAACTCATTAGCCGTCATAAGCATTTCTAATTTATTACAACGTATTTGCCTTTTGGCGATTTTATAAAAAGCATCATGAGAATCGTAAGATAAATTTATTTGTCTATAATCATCATCGTTAAAACTAAGATGCAAGTCTCTTGGAGGTCCAATAGTCAACCCCATAGAGCCTAATTCTCTATGATACTCTTTTTTTAATGCTTGTCTAAAATCGTCACCGTTTAAAATATTTGCAATTCTCACTGCCTCTGAAACTATGAAAGTAAAGTCATGCACATCCTCTTTCGAAGCATTCATTATTCACATTCCTTACAATCTAAAACTAGACCACTATACCACTGCAACATCTCTCTACGTTTCTCGAGGTATTGAGCATGGTTATATGTCCCTCGGATACTATTCTTATCCACATGTGCAAGTTGCATCTCAATCCACACACTATCAAACCCCTGCTCATGTAGGATAGTAGACATTGTATGTCTAAAACCGTGACCGGTAGCTCGTCCCTTATATCCTAGCAGCTCAATTACCTGATTCACACTTTCCTTACTTATAGGTTTTCTGCGGTTGTTGCGTCCAATAAAAATATAAGGGTAGTGACCAGTGATCGGCTGTAGCTGTTTGAACAACTCCATAACCTGCGTGGATAACGGCACAATATGGGGGCGGCGCATTTTCATACGTTCGGCGGGAACCTCCCAGATTGCACGCTCAAAATCTATTTCTTCCCAGGTAGCAAAGCGCATTTCTTGTGTACGCACGCCGGTCAGCATCACGATCTTAGCGGCGTTCTTGGTGATAATGCTACCGGTATAGCCCTCTAAATCTTTTACGAAGTAAGGCAGCTCTTCGGCTGAAAGGAACGGGTGGTGTTGTTGCTTTGGAACAGCCAATGCACTGGCGAGATCTGGAGCGGGGTTATACTCCGCCCTGCCGGTGATAATCGCATAGCGGAACACTTCTCCGCACCGCTGGCGCACTTTGCGGGTTTTCTCTAGTGCTCCCCTCTTCTCAATGCGCCGAAGCACTTCTAACAGCTCCAAGGGCTTAATTTCAGAGATCGGTCGCTTGCCGATATAGGGGAAAACATCAGCCTCAAAGGTGCTCATGATTTCCTCACGATAACCCAATGACCAGCGATCTGCCTTGGCCGTATGCCATTCGCGACTGATAACTTCAAATGAGTTCTCGGCGGAAAGTTTCTGAGCCAGCTTCGCAGCCTTTTTCACTTCACCTGGATCAATCCCTTCAGAAACTTGTTTACGCGCTACCTCACGCTTTGAACGCGCTTCAGCAAGGGAAACTAAGTCATAGGTGCCAAATGACATCAGCCTCGCCTTACCGGCATAGCGATAGCGAAAACGCCAACCTTTACTGCCACTGGGTTCGATCAGGAGTGAAAGGCCTTGGCCGTCGTTGAGTGTATAGGCTTTGTCTTGGGGTTTGGCACGGCGGATTTGTAAGTCAGTTAGCGGCATGTGTATAGCTCAAAGATGTATAGTCAAAATCTATACCCATCAGTATACACATTTTTCACGGATTTAGAGAGAAACCCTCGGACACCCTCGGACATAAAATCACAGTAACCATTGGTTTTATTGGTATTTTTTGGATTTATCGGGAGGTATTCGGACAAGCTTTGGCGGAAGATCACAGGAGTCGAACCTGCCCAGGACCGCTGGCGGCCCCAACTGGATTTGAAGTCCAGCCGCCCCACCGGGGACGAGGATCTTCCTCTAGAACTAGGAAGCAAGTCGCAGATTATAGCGCGAATCCCCCTAGCTGCTAAGAGGGAATTCAAGTTTCCGCGATCCCCTTCGTACACTTGCTCTCCCGCACAAAACTCCCACCTTTTATCTGCTACCCTAGCCGAGCCCGGGTTATTAACCCGTACATTGCTGGAGATGCTATGACCAAGAAAGTTGCCGTCCTGCTGAGCGAAGGATTTGAAGAGGCCGAGGCGGTTATCGTGATCGACGTGTTACGTCGTATGGAGATAGAGGTAGAGCTGCTGTCCTGCCAGGATAGGCTGGAGCTGCGCAGCTATCACCAGATACGTATGTTTGCCGATGCTCTGTTGGAACGCCGCATGGACCAACTGTACGATGCCGTGGTGATCCCCGGTGGGCCGCAGGCTACCGCCGCAATGGCGGAAAACGAGCTGGTCGTGGAGTTTATCCGCCGCCACGATCGTGCTGCCAAGCTGATCTGCCCGCTGTGTTCTGCCGCCGCTCGCGTACTGGCTGCCAACAAACTGCTGCAAGGCCGCCGTTATGTCTGTTCTGGCGATCTGCATCAGGAGATCGAAGATGGTACCTACGTGGCTGAAAGGGTTGTGGAAGATGGCAATCTGATCAGTGGCCAAGGGTTGGGGGCCGCGTTTGATTTTGCCTTCACCGTGGCCTACCGCCTGACCGGCGATCGCACTACCACGCAAGAGCAAGCCGTACATATCTATCACGAAAACTGGCAAGCCCCACAGGCAGTGCATTAATCGCTACTGCTGCTAACTAGGCGCGGCACAGTTTGCGTTTTCCGGCTCCGATGCCGAAAGCGAAAATTGTTACCGCGCTTTCTGTTTTTTACGGCTACTCCTCGCTATCCAGATACAACGTTTTGATCCCGCTTTTTCTGCGTTTTGCGGCAACCAACGCATAACAATGACCTGTAACTGTTTTACCAGATTAGCCGAAGCCGTGGTCAGTAATACCACGATCATCTACACGCCGGTAAAAATCCCGCCTAACCGGCCCATCATTTTTGTTAACCACACAATAGAAGTGCGGGAATAAGCTGCACCTTTGGCGGAAATTATTCATATTGATAACAACGTGGCAATTTTTTGATTTTTTCGGGGCAAAGATATTCGACAGTAGGAGCATATTTGGTTGAAAGAACCGTGACATCACTAATACTTATTCCCCTGTAGTGGTAGGTAGTCCATAATTACACCATGCAATGCCTTCACGGGATCTATGATAAAAAAGAGAGGGAATTCTTTATGGGTATGCCACAAACAAAATCTGAATTAATTTCATATCTTAATAAAAACCTCGATGAATTAATAAATGTCCTGAATACAGGTTCGCCGGAGCTTGCCTCAGATAAATCAATGGAGAGACATGCGAAAAATAATAACGTCAGCTTAAAATCAGTATCGGAGTGAAATGATTATGATGAAAAAGAAAAACAACACGCCAACGCCCCACGATGCCACATTCAGACAGTTCCTGACCCAGCCCGAGGTTGCCCGTGATTTCATGGAACTACACCTCCCGGCGGAGCTGCGTGCCATCTGCGATCTTAACACCCTGAAACTGGAATCAGGCTCCTTTGTGGAAGATAACCTCCGCCAGTACTTCAGCGACGTGCTCTACAGCCTGAAAACCACTGCTGGTGATGACGGTTATGTCCACGTGCTCATCGAACACCAGTCCACCCCGGATCAGCACATGGCTTTCAGGCTCATCAGGTACGCAGTAGCGGCCATGCAGCGCCATCTGGAGGCGGGCCACAAAAAACTGCCTCTGGTAATACCGATGCTATTCTATACCGGTAAGCGCAGCCCATATCCCTATTCCACCCGGTGGCTGGATGAGTTTGCTAACCCAGAGCTGGCCGGTAAACTTTACAGCGCTGCTTTTCCGCTTGTCGATGTCACCGTCATCCCTGATGACGAAATCGCAGGCCATCGCAGCATGGCGGCTCTGACTCTACTGCAGAAGCACATTCATCATCGGGATCTGGCGGAACTGGTGGATAGGCTCGCTCCCATCCTACTAGCCGGATATCTCTCTTCATCACAGGTAGTATCGCTGGTACACTATATTGTACAGGCGGGCGAAACGTCAGACGCCGAAGCCTTTGTACGCCAACTGGCACAGCGAGTGCCGCAACATGGGGACACACTGATGACCATCGCACAACAGCTTGAACAGAAGGGCATTGAGAAGGGTATCGAGAAGGGCATTCAGCTTGGTCGGCAGGAAGGGCATTCAGAAGGCGAGCGCGATGCTACGCTGAAAATTGCCCGTACCATGCTGCAGAACGGTCTCGATCGCAGCACTGTCATGAAAATGACCGGTCTGACTGAAGACGAGCTGGCACAGATCCGCCACTAATTTTATTAGAACAATGTTCTAGCCTTACTGTCGGACCTTGCCAGTAGTCTGAATAGTCGCAAAGGGACTATTTTATGGTGGGACTATTACCTGATGATATAGCAAGGTTTGGCAAATAACGGCGGTATGAAGAATTGCCGTGTAGTCTCACCGCCAGGATATTACACAAAATTGAACGTAACGCGTTTAATTAAAATGAAAAACTAATACTGGCAGGGTCTTATATCTCCCGAAAAGGGGGTGATTCGCTGTATTTTATTTGTCACCGTCATAAAAAGCCTCCCCACCAAGGAGAAGGCTTTGAGATAAAAGAGCCATTCACTGTTGCAGTAACGCCTTCATTGTTACCGCGCTTTCTGTTTTTTACGGCTACTCCTCGCTATCCAGGTACAGTGTTTTGATCCCGCTTTTGCTGCGTTTTGCGGCAACCAGTGCATATAGCGGGATGGTGAGCATCATCATCAATACCCCCCAGAACATGGCATTGCCTCCCGATCCGAACAGGGCAAACAGACTGTAGAGAATGCCAATCACCGCCAATGTGCAGTAGAAAATGAAGCCCCCGCCCTTATTCAAGGATTTGGCCACCATGATGATCGGTAGCGCGACCAGCGCATAGATATAGGGCAGTAAAGAGGCGAACACCGACATCAGCACAATCACCTGAAACTGTTTTGCCAGATTAGGCGAAGCCGTGAACAGTAATACCGCAGTCATCAGCACGCCAGTGAAAATCAGCCCCTTCATCGGTACATCGTTTTTGTTCACCACGGCAAAGAATTTCGGGAATAGCCCCTGCTTCGCGCCAGCTTTTGGGGCTTCAGACTGCAAGATCAGCCAGCCAGAGATCGAGCCAAAACAGGCGATAATGCTCAGTGCGGAAACCACTTCCCCAGCAAATTCACCAAACATATAACGGGCGGCGTCGGCAAAGGGGGCGGCGGAATTCACCAATTCACTATGCGGCACCAACCCCATAATCACCGAACAGCTGGTGACATAACACACGGCGGCAATCAGCAACCCCAATACCGTCGCCTTGGGCACGGTGGATTCGGGGTTTTCCACCTGTCCGCTGGACACCACTGCGGATTCCACACCCAGAAAGCCCCACAAAGCCAAAGACGCGGCGGAGAGGATCGCCGAAGCGTCGCTACCCTTGGTGCCATTATAAACTTCGGTAAACAACGCGGGTTTGAACCAGAACCAGCCAATAAAACCGATGCCCAATACCACCACCAGCATGCAGCAGGCGGTGAATGATTGGGAGCGCCCGGCAATCCTTGCCCCCAAAGAAGCCAGAGCGATAAACCCCCAGAGGATAACAATGGCGGTGATCGAGCTGACAAGCGGATCTTTGAGGATGGGGAAGAAATAACTCAGGTAACCCACACCCGCCACCAGCAGCGCCACGTTACCCACCCAGGCGCTGATCCAGTAACAGATGGTGGTCTGAAAGCCAATAAATGGCCCAAACGCGTCGCTGGCATAGGCAATAATGCCGCCATCACGCGGTGTCACCATGCTGTTCTTGGCAAACACCAAAGCCAGGGCAATCACGCCGACAATGGTAATCACCCAACCAAATAAAGAGATAGACCCGATGCCTGCCAGATTGGTTGGCAGCATAAAGACCCCGGATCCCATCATGTTAGAGGCGGTCACCAACGTCAGGGCGACCAACCCCATTTTTTTCACGGAGGCAGTATTAACAGAAGCCATGATATTTCCCATCATTATTGCGTTGATACACATCTTGAAGAGGGTGCGGATCGCACCCATGGGGATAAAGCGCGGGCCGATTAACGTATGGAAGCGCTGGCAGGCGTTTCTTTTATGCACCGCACCCAATAAGTGCCGTTCTCATCCACTTCCACACCCTGCAGTTCATGTTCAAAGCCGGGGAAGCGCTGGCCGAAGGTCTGCAAGGCCACCAGGTAATCGACGATGGCCCGTGATTCTGATGTCACCTTTTCACCCGGCATGATGAGCGGAATGCCAGGTGGGTAAGGGGTTATCATCACGCCCAGCGTGCGGTTGCTTATGTCGGCAGCCTTGACCTGCTCGGTTTGGTCGGAGATCAGGCATTGGTAGGCCTGGGAGGGGGTAAGAACGGGAATGGCCTCTGCAGAACAGGCAAGCTCCAAAAGCTCGGCAATTTTCAGTTCGATATTGGCCTGATGGATCGAGCGGCATAAATCACCGATGCCCATGTTGCGATAGGCGGGAGAGCTGGCCGCAACCTGCGGAAGCACCGAGGTAAGCGGGGTATTCTCGTCATAGTGATGTTTAAATATCATCAGCATATCGATCAGGGTATTCCATTTGCCCTGGGTAGAACCCAATGCAAATAACACCAGAATGGTGTAGTCACCGTTGCGGGCCGGGATAATACGCTGGGTATCCAGGAATTTTGCCACTACCGGCGCGGGGATACCGAAAACATTCATCTTTCCTTGCGCGTTCAGCCCAGGGCAGGTAATGGTGACCTTGATGGGATCCAACATCGCATAACCCTCCGGCAAGTCGCCGAAGCCGTGCCATGCCTCTCCCGCTCGCAGCTGCCAGCAGGTGGGATCGTTGGCTAGCACCTCGTCGGCAACCTGGGTGAAGGGAACCTTTTTGCCCTCCTGCAGCAACGTGCTCGGCTGCCAGACATCGAAGAACCATCCCTTGTCACTTTTTTCCGCTTTGAGCTTGTCTGCGACGGTCACCAGCGTCTTGCGGAAGCTGATAGCGTCGTGAATAGCTTCATCGACCAATGTCTTACCGGCTTGCCCCTCCATCATGGCGGTCGCCACATCCATCGAGGCAATGATCGGATAGAACGGTGACGTGGTGCCGTGCATCATAAAAGCCTGATTGAAAATGTCGTAATCCACCGGGGCACGTTTGGAATTGCGGATATGTATCATCGAGGCCGAAGAAAAGGCCGCCAGCATCTTGTGTGTCGATTGCACGGCATACAGCGTTGGGCCGTTGTCTTTATCTTCGGGGACATCCATGGCGAACCGCCCCTGATACAGGGGGTGGAATTTCGCATAGGCATACCAGGCTTCGTCAAATTTGATCCGGGGTACCGACTTGGCCAGCTTTTGGGTGACGGCAGTGACGTCATAAATCAGACCGTCGTAAGTGCAGTTAGTGATGATGGCATAAGCGGGGCAGCGGTCTTCCGCCTGATAAGCCAGCACGCTGTCATCGATTTTTTGCCGGATCGCGCTGGCCTCAAACTGATCGGGAGAGATCAAGCCAATAATGCCGAGCCCATTACGCGCAGGCTGGAAATAGACGGGTTTAGCCTGGGTGATGGTCAGCTCATGGTTGACGGACTTGTGGCAATTGCGGTCAACCAGGATGATTTTATCTTTTAAATCAATTGAGTGGCCCACTATCTGGTTAGATTGGGAAGATCCGCCTGTCACATAGAAGGTTTTGTCCGCGCCAAACAGTTTGGCAGCTCGCGTTTCCGATTCGCCCGGCGCTCCCTTATGTTCAAGCCAGTCCCCCATTTCTGGCGTAGAGATGCCGATGTCTGCCCGCATCAGGTTTTCACCAAAGTAATTGATAAACTCACGGCCTACCGGGTGCTTAAGATAGGCAACCCCTCCTTGATGCCCCGGGCAATCCCAATAGTAAGGGCTGTCTAACGCGTAACTTTTTAGCGCGGCGAAGTAAGGCGGCAGAAGGTTCTCAATATACTGGCGTATAGCCAGATGAATGCGGCCAGCAATAAACTTGGGTGTATCTTCGCTGATATTGATGTACTCATGGATCTCTTGAATCACCTCCGTCGATAAACGCCCTAACAAAGGCACACTTGACGAAAAGAAGATGGGCACCCGGCTGTTTTTAGCGCGGATCACGCGAATAATCTCCTTGATAATGGGAGAACCCTCACCCAGGTTAGTCCCATCACACTCATTAATAATGATACAACCGATACCCGCTTCTTTTCTGGCCATCGCCAGAGCCGTTTCATTGGTTTCAGCGTGGATAAAATGGTAGTTATTTAATGCCAGCACCTCCTTAATCGCATGATAGCTATCATCGGCCTGTATTTTATTATCGCGTACAGAAACAATTAATATGGGAAAATCAAGATTGCTTGCATAACTCATTGTATGACCTCTTCTCATCCATGTCATTGAGATATCAACTGGGATGCCAGATGATGAAAGCGAGCATACTCTTGAAGTGCAAACAATAAACTGTACCAAAGGTACAGTTTTAGCAAGATGATTAGCGGATGATATAACAGGGTTTAGAAAATAACGGTGGAATATAGAATTGCCACTGCTTCTTTCTGGCAAAAAATATAAATTCCCGGGTGGTTTCACAATGGACTTTCGCCAGAATGTTACTTTTATGGAACTTTACCGTTCTCAGCGTTCTGTTGAGAATACTGGCAATCTCTTTCTCCGCCATGCCTTGTAACAACAGAAAAGCCACGACCCATTCCTTAGCGGATAAAATCTCGGAGGGACAAGCAACCGTTAATTTACCGATGCCATCACCAGAGATAAAAAAACGCGGCGTGATGGAGTGCAGGGGTTTGATATGGCTGATAATACCGGAGCAGTGAGCCTGTTTGTCGTAGTAGGGCATGCGTTCACAATAAAACACGCTGAATATGCGTTTGCTATCGATAGGGAGGATCCCTACTGCCTCAATCTTCCTCATCTCATCAATAACGCGTTGGTCATGGATGGAGATAAAGGGCTTAAAAGGGGCTAGTGCAGAAGGTCTCCCATTTCCTTCCGGTTTTAGCAATAGGCCATATCTGGCATTGGCATACACAGGTTTTTTATGCACGTCCTTTAAACACCAGGCCTCATCACTAGACTCCCACGCAATCAAGATCTCCAAAGGAATAGCAATAGCTAACGAATTTAATTTCGCAATAATACTTTCGGTACTGACACGAGACATTTTCCCACCTTCAATCCTTGGTGCCATTATTCGCAATGCAAATGGCGACATAGTGTAAAACGCCCAGAGCAGACTACCAGAAAGCCAACCTGAAGCGGCAAGATTGAAAGTAACGTTTTATTAATATGCTTACCTGAAAATGACCGTGTTCTATATCTACTATGCTCCCCCAAAAACGGGGTCACTTAACGTATTTCTTCATCATCGGAATAAAAAAGCCTCCACCAAATTAGGAGAAGACTTAGCGATAAATGAGAATTTTACGGCTGTAGTAGGGCTTTCACATCCAGCAAAATAAATTCGTTATCATCCGCCACGTTGGGTTCGCGGCTGGAAGAGAACGGGAAGTTATTGTCGTTCCCCACGATGATATGGCTGCCATCCACCACGTCGACATTCTCGATAGTGAAGAACGGGAAGGTCAGCACGCCGTTATTCAGCGGTTTGCGCGCCAGCTTCTGCGGATCCTGAATGTTCAGCAAATCGATATACGCCATTTTTTCTACCGGTTTGCCGACATTGGCGTCGGAAAACGCTATTTTGTAGACCCGTTTGAATTTGGCGATCTGGCTGAAGCAGTTATCCGTTGGCGCGCCTGCCGCACAGGCTTTATCGGCGGTGCCTTCACCATTATCACGTTCGATCACCAGCCCATGATTGGCGTCGATCATATTGAAATCACCGATGGCGTTCTGATTATCTTCCAACACGTACTGCCAGCTACGGCCTGTCCATGCCTGCTGTTTGACGTCAAACTCCAGCACCCGCAGGTAGCGTTTGCCCGCCACGTTCTCAAACTGTTCGCCGTCCCACAGCGCCCCTTCCAGCAGGGGATACAGCTTGCTGCCATCCGGTGATACAGCCATTCCTTCAAAGCCCTTGGAGCGCGCGACCTGGAAGTTCTGCTTGCCGTCCGGCGCACCTGGCAGCGTCAGCGTCGGGTTATCCGGCGATTTCACTACCTTGCCGTCAACCTGGGTATCAAACACCGCCAGCACCTTGCCGTTCAGATCCGCTTTAATCAGGTAAGGGCCAAATTC
>RCUN01000747.1_pt1 | contig 14341 bp, 9 predicted proteins | sample 2166181 | NCBI WGS metagenome assembly RCUN01 (sample SAMN09932603, study PRJNA488358) | compost metagenome | feature: garden; material: soil; isolation source: compost soil in crotononitrile-enriched culture | place: Germany: Experimental Botanical Garden Goettingen | collected 2016-01-27 | reverse complement strand
CCCAATGGGTGACTGTGGTCTGACTGGCCGTAAAATCATCGTTGATACCTACGGCGGCATGGCCCGTCACGGTGGCGGCGCGTTCTCCGGCAAGGATCCTTCCAAGGTTGACCGCTCTGCGGCGTATGCTGCACGCTACGTGGCAAAAAACATCGTGGCCGCGGGTCTGGCAGATCGCTGTGAGATCCAGGTGTCCTACGCTATCGGTGTAGCGGAACCTACCTCCATCATGGTGGAAACCTTCGGCACCGAGAAGATCTCAACCGAGCAACTGACCCTGCTGGTGCGTGAGTTCTTCGATCTGCGCCCATACGGCCTGATCCAGATGATGGATCTGCTGCAACCGATCTACCGTGAAACCGCAGCTTACGGCCACTTTGGCCGCGAACACTTCCCATGGGAAGCGACCGACAAGGCAGCCCAGCTGCGTGAAGCGGCTGGTTTGAAGTAAGCCTGAGCGTTAGACGTAACAACGGCGAGCCTGAGGCTCGCCGTTTTAGTTTGTAGATGGGTGCTCATAGATCTCTATACCCTATGGATTTCAAGTTGGCCGCTCTTGCGCATCCCTGCGCTCACGGCATTTGTACATCCCTGTACGGCACAGCTCAGGCACCAAGCTATCTCATCCCCAGGAGCTTACGTTTTTGTAAGTGACTGGGGTGAGATAGTGCAGGTAACAACGCTGCGACTTGAAAGACGACGGGTATACGCTTACAACCAACGGGCGGGAGCAGGCCCCCGCCGTTGGGTTGCCTTACCGTTCGGATTCGTAGGCCAAAATGGCCGCAACCTCCGTGTTGCCCGATCGAATGCGCAGCTCACAAAGTTTGCTGCGCGTTATCCATACCAACAAGATCACCGTGGTACAGATAACGACCAGTTTTACGATATCTCCTCTGTTTGGCATCATGCCTCCTTATCCTTGCCTCGCGGCGAGTAAGAAGCTAACCTAACGTTGTCGAGCGTTAGAGTTGGCCTCGGGTTGATATTATCGACTCGGGGCTTTTCTCTTTGTACCTTTCGCTCAGGCTCCAGATACAAAGATCCAGAGCACCCACCCGCAGTATATTCACCTCTCCAGCCCGACTGGCGGCTGTTTCACGGCTAAATACCAACTTTGCGCAATGCCACGCAATGCTTTGCAACTGCCTGAAAAACCAAGGGCCCAGCAATGCTGAGCCCTTGAGGGCAATGGTGGTAACCCGAGATAGTCTACGAAGTTTGCTTACGCAGCAGATAGACAAAGTACGGCGCGCCAATAAAGGTCGCCAGCAGCCCGGCGGGGATTTGGTAAGGGAACATCACCATCCTGCCACACCAGTCCGCAAACACCATCAGCAGGCCGCCTAGCAACGCAGCAATCACCATCTGCGGCAGCGCCCGGCGGAATCCCAACATGCGGGCCATATGCGGTGCCATCAGGCCAATAAAACTCAGCGGCCCAACGGTTAGCGTTGCCATCGCCGTCAGCGTTGCCGCCAGCAGCAAAATGCTCAGCCTGGTCGGCGTCAGGGCAATCCCTACGGAACGTGCTGTAGCGCCGCCCAACGGCAGAATTGTCAGCCAACGTCTACACAGCGGGGCCAACAATATCAACACGCCAGCAATCGCCGCCGTACGTATTGCTTGCGGAGCATCCACCGAGTAGGTAGAGCCGGAAAGCCACACCAATAGCCCCCCCATACGGGGATCGCCACTGGCCAGCAGCAGGAAAATGGTGGTACTAAAGGCGGTGCTGAGGGCGATCCCCGCCAACAGCATACGTTCGGTAGAGAATCCGCCGCGCCCAGCCGCAATCATGATGATCAACAGCGTAGCCGCCGCCCCCAGACTCCCGGCGGGTAATAGCCAGATAAAAGCATCACCAGGGACGATAAACAGCATCACCACCACGCCGAAAGCTGCACCGGAACTGATCCCCAGCACTTCCGGGCTGGACATCGGGTTACCGGTCAGTTTCTGGATCAGCGTTCCGGCTACCGCCAGCATCATCCCGGCCGCCAGGGCAGAAACCACTCGTGGCCAGCGCCAAGGCATCAGCGCCTGTAATTCACTGCCTACGCTCCAGTGCCAGCCGTGGGGGTTTTGCCCAAACATCAGCGCCACCGCAATTCCGGCCAATAGTAAAACGCTCCCCAGCAGGATCCATATCGGCAAGTTGCCACGTTCGACAGGCACTCTGTCACCAAGATCCATCGGCGGCGGGGTTGCGCTGCTGCGTAAGCGTGGCAGTAGCCAAAGCAACAACGGTGCACCAATCAGTGCCGTTGCCGCGCCGGTCGGGATTTCACGCCATACCAATGTCAGCCAGATCATCACCTGATCGGTCAACCACAGCAGCAATGCACCCAATAGCGGAGCCAGCATCATGCGGTGCGCCAGACGGCGAGCTCCCAGCATCTTGGCCATCAACGGGGCAAATAGGCCGATAAAACCGATCACCCCGACCGCATTGACCAACATGGCGCTGAACACAATCGCCACCGCCAACGCGGCAAAGCGCGACATTGCCAGGCCTAGGCCCAGATTACGTGCCACGCCGTCGTCCAACCCTAACAGCGTTAACGGTCGGATCAATAACGCGGCCAGCACGGCAACCAGCAGCAAGCGCGGCAGGATAAACTGCACCGTCCCCCAATCCTGCTGGTTTAGCGCACCCGTGCTCCACAGGAACAAGCCTTGCAGCTGATCGTAATTGAACAACGCCAGCAGGCTATTGACCGCACCGCAGTACAGCCCAAGAACCAGACCGGCCAGAATCAACGTCACGGGCGACATCCGTTTGCCCCAGGCAACGCCGAACACCAACCCGCCGACCACAATGGCACCGACCATCGCCGCCAGCTGTCGGGTCAATTCGCCCCCAGGCAACATCCACAGCGTGGCAATCGTCAAGCCTAGCTGAGCCCCGGCAGCCACGCCGAGCGTAGCGGGTTCCGCCAATGGATTGCGTAATACCTGCTGGAACAGTACGCCAACCAATCCCAACCCTGCCCCCACCAGCAACGAGACTGACAGGCGTGGCAACAGGCTGTAGTGAAACAGCATCTGATCGACATTGTCGATGTCTGGTTGTACCAACGCCTGTGACCACTGGCCCCACGGCAGTTGATGCAGCAGGTTGAAGAACGTCAGGCCACCCGCCGCTGCCAGCAATAGCAGGATCAGCGCTATCGGCAAGATACGCAGGCGTGCACTCATGAGCGGGTCTCCTGCGCCTGCTCCAGCAAGCGGCAAAAACGCATGGCCGACAGCGTGGCGCCGTAGAACCACACCGCTGGCACCTGCCGCAGTTGTCCCTGGCGGATAAACGGCAAGGCCTGCCACAACGGCGTCTTGCTGACCTTATCCATCATGGCTTGATTACCATGATCGAGATAAATCGCTCGCGCATTTTTTATTGTCGCCAGGCGTTCGATCCCCACCACAGAGGTTCCCCAGAAGTTGGTTTCCCCCTGCCAGGCATTCTCGATGCCTAGCTGATCCATCACTTCCTGAAACAGACTCTTCTGGCCGATGACCAACACGTGCCGAGGATCGAGCAAAGAAAACAGCAGCAGCGGCTGTTGCCGGTACCCCGCCAGGCGGTTACGCGCCTCTAGCATGAAAGCATCAAACTGTTGCAGATGCTGGGTAGCCCGCGCCTCCAGACCTATCCGCTGTGCCAATTGCAGCAACGAGTTTTTGCCCACGGTGAGCGGTTTACCGCTGCCGTCGTTAAAGCCAAACTCCATGGTCGGGCCGATAGGCTGCAGTTTTTGTGGCGAAGGACCATAGCCTTTGGAAAGCAGGATCAGAGAAGGTTTGAGCTGTTGCAACAGCTCCAGATTAGGTTCGGTACGTTGACCGACGTCGATCACCGAGTCCGGCAACCGAGGGTCTTGTACCCACAGGTTATAGTTGTGGATATCGGCAACCGCCTGCGGCATCACGCCCAGTGCGATCAGCAGCTCGACCGGTAGCCACTCCAATGCCGCGATGCGGGTGATATCGGGCAAATCTGTCGCTCGCGACGGTAAAGAGAACAGCAGAGGCGATAATGCCATCGCCGTTAATAAACGCCGGCGCAGCGGATCATGATGAAAATCGGCAGAGGTAGGCATTAATAAACGAAGCTCACTGGTGCACCGCCACTTGGATGCGGCAATATGCCCATCGGGATGCCGTAGATCTGTTCCAGCACCGGCCCTTGCATCAGCTCAAGCGATGACCCCTGGGCAATCATTTCGCCACCGCGTAACGCCACCAGATGGTCGCAATACCGAGCCGCCATGTTGATGTCATGCAGCACTGCAATCACCGTCAGGCCGCGCTCATGGCTCAGGCGTTGGATCAACGCCAGCACTTCAACCTGATGAGCAATATCCAACGCCGAAGTCGGTTCATCCAGCAACAAACAACGGCTGTCCTGCGCGACCATCATCGCCAGCCAGGCCCGTTGACGTTCACCGCCGGAGAGGCTGTCTACCAGGCGGTTGGCAAAGGGTTTGAGCCCCACCAGCCCGATCGCCTCTTCTACCAGCTCGCGATCGCCAGCCTTGAAACGGCCTAACGCGCCGTGCCACGGGTAGCGGCCGATGGCGACCAGTTCGCGCACCGTCATCCCTTCCGCTGCGGGCAATTGCTGCGGCAGATAGGCTACTTGGCGAGCGAAGGCTTTACTATCCCATTGGCCCAGCGGTTGCCCGTTAAGCAGCGCCTGGCCGGAGGTAGGATTTTGGTGACGACCGAGGATTTTCAGCAGCGTGGATTTGCCGGAGCCATTATGACCAATCAATCCACACACTTTGCCTTGAGGAAAGGCCAATGACAGCGGCTGTAACAGCACCCGCCCTGGCACGGCAAAGCTCACGCGGTCGAGCTGGAACGTAGCATCGCGATTAAGGTGTTTATCCTGCATAGGCCCTGCTTGGCGGGGAGCGACCAAAGGCCGCTCCCGGTAGCCGATTAGAAACTGAAGGTTGCCGTGGCGACCACTTGACGTTCTGCACCCCAGAAGCAGCCATAGGTGGCGAAACAGCTAGAGACATACTCTTTATCAAACAGGTTGTTAACGTTAAGCGCTACGGAAGAACCTGGCAGGTTGAAGCGTGCCAAATCATACTTGATCACGGTATTCCACACGGTGTAGTCCGGCACTTTGAAGGTGTTGGCTTCGTCACCATAGGTTGAGCCGGTATAACGCACACCCGCGCCCAGCGTCAGGCCACTCAACGCGGTTTCATGGAAGGTGTAATCTCCCCACAGCGAGGCCATATGCTTAGGAATGATCGCTGGCGTATTGCCCTGGAAGCTATTGTCTTCGGTATATTCAGCATCTGTATAAGTGTACGAAGCCAATACGTTAATATTAGCTGTCAGGGCTGCTTTCCCTTCAAGTTCAACGCCCTGAGAACGGATTTCACCACCAGCTACGCTGAAGAAGAGGTTCTCTGGGTCTGACGTCAAATTGTTGGTTTTGGTCAAATGGAATACGGCTAAGGTCGCTGATACCGGACGATCTTTAGGCATGAACTTCACGCCTGCTTCATATTGCTTGCCACGTGATGGATCAAACGGCACACCACCGTAAGTTGCACCCGCTTGCGGCTCAAAGGACTCGCTGTAACTGACGTAAGGGGAAATCCCGTTATCGAACAGGTAATTCAGGCCAACACGGCTGCTCAACTTACGATCGTTCTGATCTGTAGTTTTCTTGTTAACACGATCGTCAGTGCTGGTTTTTGCCCAGTCATAACGGGTACCGGCGGTGAGGATCCAATTGTTCCACTCACCCTGTTCCTGAACATAAACACCGGTTTGCTCTTGGCGATCCAGACGGTTGGTGGGGGAGAGATTGAATTTGCTATCATCACCGAACTGCGGATTTGCCAGATCTAGCGGATTGGCAGAACCGAAGTATGCATTGATATCATTGCGCATACGCATGTAATCAACACCAACCAGCAGCGTATTGTCTACTTGACCCGTTGCAAACTTGGCTTGCCCTTGGGTATCCACAGTAAAGCTGTTCAGATGCTCATCAGAGATACTCACAGAACGATTCAACATGTTCGGATTGGTTGGCTGAATGCCGACCCCATAGATGCTGTTTTGATCGGAGTGAATTTTGCTGTAACGCAAATTCTGACGCACCGTAAAGGTGTCATTAAAGTCATGATCGAAACTATATCCGATCAGTTGCTGCTGGCGAGCGAACTTGTTACTGGCCTCACCTTCATTAAAGTTGGTTGGTAATTTGCCATACGGAGCATTTTCGACCGTTCCTTCCTTAGGCAACCAGCCGTAATAACCTACATTCGGATCATCCTGAAAATAAGACAAGATAGTCAGATTAGTACGATCGTCAGGGCGCCAGCTGAAGGCAGGGGCAATGGTATAACGTTTACGTTTTGCCATTTCCTGCTGGTCGTCAGCATCGCTTGCCAAACCGGTCAAGCGATAGGAATAAACACCGTTATCGTCTAATGCATCACTAAAATCGAAGCCTGTCTGGAACAGGTTATTCGTACCCATCTTGAATTGAATTTCACGCAGTGGTTCTGTCGTCGGGCGCTTGCTTACCAAAGCCACAACACCACCAGGGCTACTCTTGCCGTAAAGAACAGAAGAAGGACCACGTAAAACTTCGACTCTTTCAAGGAAATAGGGATCGATAGAAGCTTCGTTAAAGAAATCTCCCTGCAGCTTCAAACCGTTAAGATATTCATTCTGATTGACCGAGCCAAAACCACGAATATAAACCGCATCATAAGCGTTTGAACTACCGCGGCTGCCGACCATCACACCAGGGGTGAACCCCAGCGCTTCTTTGACCGAAGTTGGTTGCAACGTATCCATCTGTTGGCGAGTTATCACGGAAATCGATTGAGGGGTCTTCACCAACGGCGTATCCGTTTTGGTGCCGGTCGCGCTGCGTTTCGCCACGATGGTGCCCACTGGGCCCCAGGCGCTTTCCTGTGAAGCACCACCGCTGCCGCCCCCTACCACCGTAATAGTATCGGCATCCGCGGCAGCCGTCGTCTGAGCTGCAACCGCAGGCAAGGTTAGCGTAGCCGCGATTGTGGCAGCCAAAACGCTTACGGGGAACAAGCCTGATTTGGCCGGTGATGAGGAATGACGCTTGGTCGGCATGTCTGGTTTCTCTGATGTGATTTGATAACGAATGTGAACGATAATAATTATTATAAGCGCGGCATTTTATGCAGAAGGCTAGCGGAACTGCAAGCGTATTTCGGCCGTAAAAAAGCTATGGGATTGGTGTGGTAACCGCATTAACAGAGTGGAAATAAAACCAACAACACAGAAAGGAAAGCCCGTAACAGAACGCTACGGGCTTGATAACACAGTAAAATCAAATGATAAATATGCTTAACATAACGGCTGGAGTTTATTTGCCAAACATATCTTTTATCCAGCCAGCAACGCCGTCGGCATCTTTCTGTTCGCCGGCTTGCTGCTGTTGAGTTTGTTGCTGCTCGGCCTGGCTTGCCTGGCATAGCCCCTGCGGGTTTTCAGTCCAAACCGGGATGGTGCGCCAACTGCTGCCACCACAGATAAAGTTACCGGCAGAATCAATCCCCATCTGGCTAATGCCTTCCGGTTGTTGCAGCTTCAGCACCAGCGGCGTCTGGTTTTCCAGATAGCGGCGATACAGCGTCAAAGCACCGTTGGCACCCGTCAATTTGGCTGGGCCGTTATTGTCACGCCCTACCCAGGCAATCGCCACTTCCTTGCCGTCGATACCGGCAAACCAGCTGTCACGCAGATCGTTAGTGGTACCGGTTTTAGCGGCCAGGTTGTAATTAGGGAACTTGACCGACAGCGAACGTGAAGTCCCGCGTGCCACACCCTGCTGCATAGCATACAGCGTCAGGTAAGCCGCCTGTGCTGGCACCATACGTTCCGCCTGCGGGAAGCTCTGATACAACGCTGTGCCATCTTCCGCAATCACTGAACGCACGGCAGACAGCGGCGCACGGTTACCCCCACTGGCGATGGTCTGGTATTCCTGTGCTACTTCCATCGGCGTCAGGCCGATGGCCCCCAGCAACATGGAAGGCACCGGAGTGATCGCCGATTTAGGAATACCCAACTTTTGCAGGGTCGCGCTGATCTGATCCAGCCCTACCGACATCCCCAGGTTGACCGTTGGCACGTTGAGCGAGTTGGCCAACGCATCCACCAGCATCACCCGGCCACGGAACTGGCGATCGTAGTTATTCGGCTGCCACGAACTGCCATTAGACAGTTTGATCGACAGCGGCTGATCGGCCAGCCAGGTATTGAGCCGATACTTATCCGGTTCCGACAGCGCGGTCAGATAGGTTGGCGGCTTGGCCAGTGACCCAACCAGACGGCGCGCCTGCAGCGCACGGTTAAAACCCGCAAACTGAGGATCGGCACCGCCCACCATGGCGCGAACCTCTCCGGTGAAGCGATCGACAATTACCATCGCCGCTTCCAGATCGTTCACATGACGCGCAGCGCGCAGAGCTGGGATACCGTCTTCCACCGCCTTCTCGGCCGCATCCTGTGAAACCGGATCCAGCGTAGTGAAGATCTTCACGCCGGAAAGATCGTTAACCTTGTCACCCAGCTTGGCCTGCAACTCCTGACGCACCAGTTGCATAAACGCAGGCTGCGGTGAAATCACCCCACCTTTCGGCTGTACGCCCAGCGGGCGAGCGCTCAGCATGTTATACAGCTCAGCGTCGATCACTCCCTGGTTCTGTAACAGCTTGAGCACCAGGTTACGACGCTCCAGCGCCAACTTTGGGTTACGCCAAGGGTTATACAGCGAGGCCCCTTTCACCATGCCCACCAACAGCGCCTGCTGATCCAGGCTCAGTTCATCGACCGGGCGACCAAAGTAGTACAGGCTGGCCAACGGGAAGCCACGGATCTGATCGCTGCCGCTCTGGCCGAGATACACCTCGTTCAGATACAGCTCCAGAATACGATCTTTGCTATAACGGTAGTCTACCAGCAAGGCCATGTAGGCTTCGTTGGCCTTACGCCACAGCGAACGCTCGTTGGTCAGGAACAGGTTTTTTACCAGTTGCTGAGTCAAGGTACTGCCGCCCTGCACCGCACGCCCGGCGGTCAGGTTGGCCACCACCGCACGGCCAATGGAGTAGAAGCTGATACCATCATGCTCGTAGAAATGGCGGTCTTCGGTAGCGATTAGCGTGTCGACCAGCAGATCAGGGAAACCAGAGCGCGGTACAAACAGGCGTTGCTCGCCATTCGGCGATTGCAGCATGGTGATCAGGCGCGGATCGAGGCGGAAGAAGCCAAAGTTACGCTGATTTTCCATGTTGACGATTTTCGCCAGACCATTGTTTTGGAAATCGAGGCGAGCGTGGATCTGGCCTTCTTTGCCATCCGGGAAATCAAACGGGCGGCGCAGCATCTCGATGCTGTTGGCCTGCACGGTAAACTCCCCAGGCCGGGTCATGCGGCTGACCTGGCGATATTGCATCCCCTCCAGCAGGGCGACCATTTCCTTTTTGCTATACGGCATGCCCGGCTCAAGGTTAACCATGCGGCCATACACCGCCGCCGGTAACTGCCAGACTTTGCCATCGATGCGGCTACGGATCTGGGAATCCAGATAAACACCGTAGATCGCCAGCAGCACCGCAATCACCAGGAACAGTTTTATCAGCAGGCCGAGCCAACGGCGCTTTTTACGCGGCGACTTCGCTTTTACCTTGGGCGGCATGCGTTGTTCCTCTTCGTCGTCATCGTACTCATCATCGTCATACTCATCCTGATACTCGTCTTCTTCATAATCGTCGTCACGTTGACGACGCGCCGCTTTGCGCGGCTGATTACGTTTTGGTTGTTTGCCTTTGCGCCCGATGGGCTCGCGGTCATCCCCAGCCATTGCGGTTCTTCTCCACGCTTGCTGCAATTTATACCCTATGGATTTCAAGCTGCGGCTAGGCGACAAACTATCTCATCCCCAGGAGCTTACTTTTGGGTAAGTGACTGGGGTGAGATAGTGCAGGTAACAACGCTGCAGCTTGAAAGACGACGGGTCCGTTATTTTGTCGCTTAATCTGTGCCTATGTTGCCGGGCTGAACAGAAGAAACATCTGAATTCGTTACTGGTATTTCTTGGTGCGCCTGGTGGGGGCGGTATTGGCCGGATCGTCTGGCCATACGTGTTTGGGATAGCGCCCCTTCATTTCCTTTTGCACCTCGCGGTACGCCCCTTGCCAGAAGGCGGCCAGATCGCCGGTGATCTGCAATGGCCGGTGCGCCGGAGAGAGTAACTCAAGCACCACCGGGATGCGACCCTCAGCCAACGTTGGGCTACGCTGCTCACCAAACATCTCCTGTAAACGCACCGCCAATACCGGCGGTTTGTCGGCATCGTAGCGGATCGGCAAACGGCTACCGGTCGGCACAGCATAATGAGTTGGCAGGGCATTATCCAGCCGTTGCTTTTGCTGCCAGTCTAACCGGCGGGCCAAGGCTTCAGCGATATTGACCTGCTTTAATCCGCGCAGATCGCGAACGCCGCTCAATGACGGCAGCAACCAGCTTTCCAGGGAGTCGAGCAACGTCTCGTCATCCACCGGCGGCCAGTCGGCCTCTGGCAACCAACGCTGGGCACAGTGTAAACGCAGGCGCAACTGTTCGGCAGCGGTGTCCCAGTTAAGCACGGCCAATCCCTGGGCGCGGACCCAGTTTATCAGTGCCTGTTGCAGTTCCTCTTCCGCCGGCTTGGCCAGCGGCTGAGCCCGCAGCGTCAAGCGGCCAATCTGTTGGCGCTTCCAGGCCCGCAGGGTGCCCTTTTCCTCATCCCACTCGACGGCGGTCTGGCTACTGACAATCTCGGGCAACCTCGCCACCAGCGCATCAATTTCGATGGGTAACGCCAGCAGGATACGGGCATCCGGGCTGTTATGGCCTTGCAACAGGCTGGGAATAATCAACCAGGGAGCACGCGAGAGCGCTTCGTCCTGAGCCATCGCTGCGCCCAGGCCATTGGCCAACAGATAGCGCCCATCCTGCCCGCGACGTTGAGCGATACGATCGGCAAATGCCTGCGCCAGCAAAGGAGCGGCCAGATCGGCATCAATCTGCCCACTTTTTTGCGGTAAGCGCTTACTCAGTTGCGCCGCCCGGCGTTGCCAATGCGGCTGTGGACGGCTTAGCCAATAACCGATATCCATCTGCCCGCTGCGTGGCGGTTCCTCCAGCAAAGCGGACAACATCGCCGCCGTGGCTAATCCATCGGCTCCCATCTTGGCACCGGCGCACAGCATGGCCGCCAGTCTGGGTTCACACCCCAACCCGGCCATTTGGCGACCAATGGTTGTGAGCTTCTCACCGTCATCAATAGCCGCCAGGGTATGCAATAAACGGCGAGCGGCAGCTAATGCGGCCAACGGCGGCCGATCGAGCCAGGTGAGTTGATCCACATCCACACAGCCCCATTGCAGCAGCTCCAGCCAGAAGCTGGCCAGATCGCTTTGCAGGATCTCCGGTTCAGCATGTTCCGCAGCACGCTCAGCCTGCTCTTTGGCAAACAGATGCCAGCAAATGCCAGGTTCCAAGCGCCCGGCACGCCCAGCGCGCTGGATCATTGAAGCCTGGCTGATACGCTGGGTGACCAATCGCGTCAGGCCATTACGGACGTCATAACGCGCTACGCGCTCCAGCCCGCTGTCGACGACCAGACGGATGCCTTCAATGGTCAAACTGGTTTCGGCGATATTGGTCGCCAACACCACTTTACGCCGCCCGTGCTGCGCCGGTTGGATCGCCTTTTGCTGCTGTGCCAACGGCAATGCGCCATACAGCGGGCAGAGATCGGTATCCGCTGGCACTTCGCCAATGAGCCGTTCCTGCACGCGGTTAATCTCCGCCACGCCGGGCAGGAATAACAGCAGCGAACCTGATTGCTCAGCCAACAGACGCTTCACCGCCGAGGCAACGCCATCCTCCAACCGTTGATGGCTTGGCAAAGGTTGGTACTGCCGGTCAACCGGGTAGCTACGCCCTTCCGACACCACCACCGGCGCTTGCGGCAGCAGTTGCGACAGCCGCGCATTATCCAGCGTCGCCGACATGATCAGCAGTTTCAGATCGTCACGCAGCCCTTGCTGCACATCCAGCAGCAGGGCCAAGGCCAGATCGGCCTGTAAACTGCGCTCATGGAATTCATCAAGAATAATCAGCGAGACACCCTGCAGTTCGGCGTCCTGCTGCAACATGCGGGTGAGAATGCCCTCGGTCACCACCTCCAGCCGCGTATGCGGCCCACTTTTGCTCTCGGCACGCATGCGATAGCCCACGGTCTGACCCGGTTCTTCACCCAACTGTTGTGCCAACCGATAAGCGACGTTTTTTGCCGCCAGCCGCCGTGGCTCCAGCATGATGATACGCCCCGGCAGCCCGGCTTTTGCCAGGATCTGCAACGGCAGCCAGGTGGATTTCCCGGCACCGGTGGGGGCATGCAACAACACCTGTGGGGCAGATTGCAGTGCGGCAAGCAGCTCATCAAGAACCGCGCTGACGGGCAGTGAGGACACAAAACTCTCCATGGGGTAGTTAATGGACAGCGCACATTGTAGCATTAGGCTCAGCATTTCATTCATTTACCGGGGTTCCATGTCCAGCTCGCGCCGCCTGTTCTTCGCCTTGTCGCTACCCGATGCCTTGCAGCAGCAGGTGATCCGCTGGCGGGCCGAGGCATTTAAACCCGAAGATGGCCGCCCGGTGGCCGCCGCCAATCTGCATCTGACGCTAGCCTTTCTCGGCGAGGTCAGTGCACAGAAAGAGCTGGCGCTAAAAACGCAGGCCGGGCGTATCACGCAGGCGGGTTTTAGCCTCAATCTGGACGATCTTGGCCACTGGCCGCGCCCCGGAGTGGTATGGTTGGGCAGCAAACGCCCCCCACGCGCGCTGTTACAGCTGGCGGAATTGCTGCGTTCGCAAGCGGCCCGCAGCGGCTGTTATCAAAGCCCGATGCCGTTTCATCCCCATATCACGCTATTGCGGGCAGCAACCCAGCCGGTCGCTATTCCTCCTGGCACGCCGGGTTGGCCGTTCAACGCCAGCCATTTCTCACTCTACCAATCGTCGTTTGAACAGGGCCGCACCCGCTATCACGAATTAGAGCAGTGGCCACTCGCCGACAGGATAAATCATGATTTTTGACCCACCGCTAAAACCGGCCACGCTCATCAAGCGCTACAAACGTTTTCTGGCCGATGTGATCACCCCCGAAGGTGAAACCTTTACCCTGCACTGCGCCAACACCGGCGCCATGACCGGCTGTGCTACGCCAGGGGACACCGTTTGGTACTCCACTTCGGACAACGCCAAACGCAAATATGCCCACAGTTGGGAGCTGACACATACCCAGGCTGGCGACTGGATCTGCGTCAATACCCTGCGTGCCAACACCCTGGTTCGTGAAGCTATTGAACAGAATATAATCAGTGAATTATCCGGTTACAGTAAAATCACCGGCGAAGTGAAATATGGCGACGAAAACAGCCGTATCGATTTGTTATTACAGGCAGAAAACCGGGTTGACTGCTATATTGAAGTTAAGTCAGTCACACTATTGCAACATCAACAGGGCTACTTCCCTGATGCCGTAACGCTGAGAGGGCAGAAACATCTGCGTGAGTTGCAAAACGTGGTTGAACAAGGGCAGCGGGCGGTGCTGTTCTTTGCCGTGTTACACAGCGGCATCGATCGGGTCACCCCAGCAAATCATATTGATGAGCATTATGCGGTGCTACTAGCGCAGGTTCAGCAGTTGGGAGTGGAAGTTGTTTGTTACGGAGCAAAATTATCACCTGACGGTATCTCGCTAAGCGCTAAGTTACCGTTTTTTATTGGCTAGCGGTGCCGGGCACAAATAAATCGACAACCGGATATTGCTTCGCCAAATACGCCTTCCTTCACACCATTGTCAAGCAGGCGACAGGAATAATTGCCAACCTACTCCCCATCTGGTATTTATAGCGGCCTGTTTTTCCCCCGCATTGGGGATTCGATAGTGCGTGTGTATGTAGGAGAAGCAACATGCAAGAAGGGCAAACCCGTAAAACCTCGTCCTTGAGCATTCTCGCCATCGCTGGGGTGGAGCCGTATCAAGAGAAACCGGGCGAAGAGTACATGAACGACGCCCAGTTGACGCATTTCAGGCGCATCCTTGAAGCATGGCGCAACCAACTCAGGGACGAAGTCGATCGTACTGTGTCGCATATGCAAGAAGAGGCAGCCAACTTCCCGGATCCGGCAGACCGTGCCACTCAGGAAGAAGAGTTCAGCCTCGAACTGCGTAACCGTGACCGCGAGCGCAAAC
>RCUN01000745.1_pt1 | contig 14386 bp, 12 predicted proteins | sample 2166181 | NCBI WGS metagenome assembly RCUN01 (sample SAMN09932603, study PRJNA488358) | compost metagenome | feature: garden; material: soil; isolation source: compost soil in crotononitrile-enriched culture | place: Germany: Experimental Botanical Garden Goettingen | collected 2016-01-27 | reverse complement strand
TGCGTGTGGCAGGCAAGATCGGCATCCCCGGCCTCTACGTGACCGAAGACCCGGGTGCTGTCGACGCTGCCGCGAAAATGGGCAGCCTGAGCATCCGCTTCGGGCTGGGCTGGGCCAAGTCCCACAGCTTCCACACCGGCCAGACCCCGGTCATGAAGTACAATCGTGCGCTCATGCAAGCGATCATGTGGGACCGTATCAACATCGCCGAAGTGGTGGGCGTTCAGGTGATCAGCCTGGATCAGGCTCCGCAGGGTTATGGCGAGTTTGATGCCGGCGTGCCGAAGAAGTTTGTGATCGATCCGCACAAGATGTTCAGCGCTGCTTAAGCGTTCGGGCAATACCAAAACGGCGACCTTCGGGTCGCCGTTTTGTTTGGGCTGTTACTCAGAACTGGTGATTCACGCCAGGATCAAAAGATCGCAGCCTTCGGCAGCGCCTACAGAGTCGCGACAAGCTCGCAGGGCCGGGAACAATCCTTGAGAGCGTCAGTCCAATGCACAGTTTTTTGCCGCCCATTGCCGGGCGGTGTTCATCGAGGATGTCTGAATGAAGATTTCACGCGGTTTTGCACTGGCATCACTCCTGACCCTGGCTGCCAGCCCGGCCTTTGCACAGTTCAACCTGAGTGATGCAGCCAATGTCATTGCCGGCATGAAGGGCGATGACGCGACCGCGACCGCGACCGCCGCACCGACGCCGCAGACAGCCGATTTGCTGAGCACCCTCAGTGAATTGGACATCACCCCACAGCAAGCCATTGGCGGCGCCGGGGCGATGCTGGGCCTGGCGAAGAACCAGTTGAGTTCGACCGACTACTCGGAACTGGCCAAAAGCGTGCCGGGTATCGACATGCTCTCGGGCGGCGGTGAGTTGGGTGCGCTGGCCGGCCTGCTCGGCTCCGGCGGCAAAGCTGCAGGGCTGGATAATGCCCTGGGCAACGTCAAGGACACCAACGACCTGAACAACGCCTTCAGCGCCCTGGGCATGGACAGCGGCATGATCGGCCTGTTTACCCCGGTGCTCTTGCAGTACCTCGGTCAGCAGGGCGTCGGCGGTACGCTGCTGAGCAGCCTGGGCAACATCTGGGGCGCCGGGGCCGGCACCGGTAGCTGATTCAGTAGCGCTCGGCGCGCAAGGCGTCGATGCGCCGGTCCTTCTCGATCCAGAGCTGGTTGACCCAGTTCTGGATCTTCTCGCGAAACACCGGATCGTTTTCGTAATCGCCCTGCCACAGCGCCGGGTCGAGTTCGCGGGTCTTGATGTCGATGATGACCCTGGGCACATTGCCGCTGATCAGGTCCCAGAACCCCGGAATCTTCTGCTGCGGGTAAACCACTGTCACATCGAGAATGGCATCCAGCTGTTCGCCCATTGCCGCCAGCACGAATGCCACGCCGCCAGCCTTGGGCTTGAGCAGGTGAGTGAACGGCGACTGCTGTTGAGCGCTTTTCGCTGCGGTGAAGCGCGTACCTTCCAGATAGTTGACCACCGTCACCGGCTGGCGCTTGAACAGCTCGCAGGCCTTTTGGGTGATCTCCAGGTCCTTGCCCGCCAGCTCCGGGTGTTTGGCCAGGAACGCCTTGCTGTAGCGCTTCATGAACGGGTAATCCAGCGCCCACCACGCCAGGCCCAGGAAGGGCACCCAGATCAGCTCTTTCTTGAGGAAGAATTTGAAGAACGGCGTGCGCCGGTTCAGCGTCTGGATCAGCGCCGGGATGTCGACCCAGGATTGATGGTTGCTGATTACCAGATACGAGGTATCGCGGCGCAGATCTTCACCGCCACGGATGTCCCATTGAGTGGGGATGCAGACGCGGAAAATCAGCTTGTCGATTTCCGACCAGGTTTCGGCGATCCACATCACGGTCCAGGACGCGTAGTCGCGAAAACGGCCGGGCAGGATCAGCTTGAGCAGGGCAAACACCAGCAATGGCCCGATCAGGACCAGGGTGTTGAGCAGAAGCAGCAGGGTCACGAAACAGCCGGTGAGCAGGCGGCGCATAAGTCACTCGTCGAAGCGGTTGGGCGCGCCATGATAAGCAGCTTCGGGGGACAGGCCAAATCGGGGGTGACGAATGTTTCACCTCCGGGTCGGTAACCTTGGGGGAACGATCAAGCGAACAACGGTCTAAAATCCGGCAGTTCACTCTTATGGAAGCCCATTACGTGAAATCCCTCCTTGCAGTGCTCTCCCTCATCGCTTTGCCGGTCATGGCCGCCGAGCCGACCCTGTACGGGCGTTACGAATACATCGCCCTGCCGGAAATCGGCGGGCAAGTCCTCAAGGCGAAAATGGACACCGGCGCCCTGACCGCTTCGCTGTCGGCCAAGGACATCGAAACCTTCAAGCGTGACGGCGAAGACTGGGTGCGTTTCCGCCTGGCCACCAAGGATGCGGGCAACCAGGTCTACGAACACAAGGTCGCGCGCATCAGCAAGATCAAGACCCGCTCTGAAGAGGACGAGGAGGACAGTGAAGTCGTCGCGCCGACCAAGCGTCCGGTGGTCGATCTGGAGCTGTGCCTGGGCAACGTCAAGCGCACCGTGGAGGTCAACCTGACGGACCGCAGCAGCTTCAACTACCCGTTGCTGATCGGCGCCAAGGCGTTGCGCGAGTTCGGTGCGGCGGTGAACCCGGCACGGCGGTTCACGGCGGACAAGCCCGATTGCTGATTGACGGGGTGTGAGGCTTGGGGCACCGTTCGCCCACATCCCTGCCGGGCTCGGACGCCATGCCTCATATCCTGATTGTCGAAGACGAAGCGGCCATTGCCGACACCCTGGTTTTCGCCCTGCAAGGCGAGGGCTTCACCACCACATGGCTGAGCCTGGGCGCGGCGGCGCTGGAGCACCAGCGCCAGACCCCGGCGGATCTGATCATTCTCGATATCGGCCTGCCGGACATCAGCGGCTTCGAAACCTGCAAGCAACTGCGGCGCTTCAGCGAAGTGCCGGTGATGTTCCTCAGTGCCCGGGATGGCGAGATCGATCGCGTCGTGGGCCTGGAAATCGGCGCCGACGATTACGTGGTCAAGCCGTTCAGCCCGCGGGAGGTGGCGGCGCGGGTCCGGGCGATTCTCAAGCGCATGGCGCCCCGCACGGTGAGCGAACCATCGACGACGCTGTTTCGTATCGATAGCGACCGTGTGCAAATCAGTTATCGCGGTCAACTGCTGACCCTTACCCGCCATGAATTCCGCCTGTTGCAATGCCTGCTGGAACAGCCCGAGCGCGTCTTCAGCCGCGAACAGTTGCTCGATGCCCTGGGCGTGGCCGCCGACGCCGGTTACGAGCGCAGCATCGACAGCCACATCAAGAGCGTGCGCGCCAAGTTGCGACGGGTGAAGGCTGACGCCGAACCGATCCAGACCCACCGCGGCCTTGGCTACAGCTACAGCCCGGGGCACAGCTGATGCCGCTGGGAATCCGGTTTTTTCTGGTCTACGCACTGTTCATCGGCCTGACGGGCTACTTTGTGCTCAACACGGTCATGCAAGAGATCCGCCCGGGCGTTCGCCAGTCCACCGAAGAAACCCTGGTCGATACCGCCAACCTGATGGCCGAGATCCTGCGCGACGACTTCAAGGCCGGCACCCTCAATCAGAACCGCTGGCCGCAACTGCTCAAGGCTTATGGTGAGCGCCAGCCGGCGGCGAAAATCTGGGGCTTGCCGAAGAATCAGGTCAACCATCGCATCTACGTCACCGACGCCAAGGGCATCGTCGTGCTGGATTCCAGCGGGGTGGCGGTGGGGCAGGATTACTCGCGCTGGAACGACGTCTACCTGACCCTGCGCGGCGAGTACGGTGCTCGCTCCACCCGCAGTGACCCGAACGATCAGGGGTCTTCGGTGATGCACGTCGGCGCGCCGATTCGCGACAACGGCCAGATCATCGGCGTGGTCACTGTGGCCAAGCCCAACAGCTCGTTGCAGCCTTATGTGGATCGCACGGAACGCCGGTTGCTGGCGTACGGCGCCGGGCTGATCGGCCTCGGTCTGCTGTTCGGCGCGTTGTTATCCTGGTGGCTCAGCCGAGCCCTGCGAAGATTGACGGTGTACGCCCAAGGCGTCAGTGAAGGCCGGCGGGTTGAAGTGCCGCATTATCGCGGCGGTGAGCTGGAGCAATTGGCCACGGCAGTGGAGCAGATGCGCACGCAGCTTGAAGGCAAGGCCTACGTCGAACGTTACGTGCACACACTGACCCACGAGTTGAAGAGTCCGCTGGCAGCCATTCGTGGCGCGGCGGAACTGTTGCAGGGCGAGATGCCGCCGATCCAGCGACAGCGTTTCGTCGGCAACATCGATAGCGAAAGTGCGCGCATGCAGCAGTTGATCGAACGGCTGTTGAACCTGGCCCAGGTCGAGCAGCGCCAAGGGCTGGAGGAGCGGGTAGCGGTGCCGCTGGCGAAGTTGGTCGATGAATTGCTGAGCGCTCAGGCGGCGCGCATCGAAGGCAAGCAGTTATGTGTGGAGCAAACCATTGCAGCGGATCTGACCGTGACCGGTGAGCCATTCCTGTTGCGTCAGGCGCTGGGAAATCTGCTGGAGAACGCTCTGGATTTCACCCCGGCTCGTGGCTTGCTGCGATTCAGTGCCACAAAGATCGGTGAGCAAATCGAATTCAAGCTTTTTAACCAGGCCGAGGCGATTCCAGACTATGCGTTGCCGCGCTTGAGCGAGCGCTTCTACTCACTGCCGCGTCCGGACAGTGGGCGAAAAAGCACAGGGTTGGGGCTTAACTTCGTTGAAGAGGTGGTCAAGTTGCATGGTGGGGAGATGAGTGTCGGTAATGTCGACTGTGGTGTAGAGGTCACGTTGCGCCTGCCTTAGGACCGAGTCGCGGCCATCGCGAGCAGGCTCGCTCCCACATGGGATCTCCCGCGAACACAAAATATATGCGAACCGAAGATCAAATGTGGGAGCGAGCTTGCTCGCGATGGGGTCGGTCAAGTCTCCACATAATCCCCACATTTCTCCCATAAAACCCCCACACAGCCACGCCAGACTTTCCCCATCCAAAACAGGGAGAGTCCCATGAACCGTAGCCTGACCCTAAAACTCGGGGCGATTGCCCTGTTGATTCTGTTGTTGCTGATCCCGCTGCTGATGATCAACGGTGTGATCCGCGACCGTCAGCAACTGCGCGACGGCGTGCTCGACGACATTGCCCGCAGTTCCAGTTTCAGCCAGCAGGTGAGCGGTCCGTTGCTGGTGGTGCCGTATCGCAAAGTGGTGCGCACCTGGAAGACTCGTGAAAAAACCAACGAGCGTTATCAAGACATCAGCGAAGAGCGCGGTCGTCTGTACTTCCTGCCGGAACGCTTCGAGCTCGACGGCCAGGTGCAGACCGAGTTGCGCTCCCGGGGGATTTACCAGGCGCGGCTGTTTCATGCCGACAATCGCATCAGTGGGCTTTTTTCGCTGCCGGCGCGGCTCGGAATCAAGGAAGACTTTGCCGATTACCGGTTCGACCCGCCGTTTCTCGCCGTTGGCATCAGCGACATCCGTGGTATCGAAAATGCCTTGAAACTCGAGCTCGACGGCCAGAGCCTGGACTTCATTCCCGGTAGCCAGGTCGGCTGGCTGGGTGAGGGCGTGCACGTGACACTGCCGGCGCTGAACACCGAACAGGCCGCGGAGCTGGCTTTCGGTTTTAACCTGCGCCTGCAAGGCACGGGCGTGTTGCAGGTATTGCCGGTGGGTAAAACCAGCACAGTCTCGCTGAGCGCCGACTGGCCTCACCCAAGCTTCATCGGCAACTATCTGCCGGCCCAGCGTAACGTCACCGATCAGGGGTTTACCGCCAACTGGCAGGCGTCGTTTTTCTCCACCAATCTGCAGGAGGCCTTGAGCAGCTGTGTCACCGGTGGTGACTGCGCAGCCTTCAGCGGTCGCAGCTTCGGTGTGAGCTTTATCGACCCGGTGGACCAGTACCTGAAAAGCGACCGGGCGATCAAATACGCGCTGCTGTTCATCGTCCTGACGTTCGCCGGCTTCTTCCTCTTCGAAGTGTTGAAAAGCCTGGCCGTGCACCCGGTGCAATACGCGCTGGTGGGGGTGGCCCTGGCGTTCTTTTATCTGCTGTTGCTGTCGCTGTCCGAGCACGTGGGTTTTGGGCTGGCCTATCTGTTGTCGGCGGCTGGCTGCGTGTCCTTGATCGGTTTTTATGTGTGCCATGTGCTGCGCAGTGTCGTGAACGGGTTGAGCTTCTCCACGGGACTGACGGCGTTGTACGGCCTGCTTTACGGCGTGTTGAGCGCCGAGGATTACGCGCTGTTGATGGGCTCGTTGCTGCTGTTCGGCTTGTTGGGCGTGTTCATGGTGCTGACCCGCAAGCTGGATTGGTATGGGGTTGGGCAGAAAGCGGTGAAACCGTTGGACTTCGATATTGGAGCGGTGCAATGAACCGGTCGGTGGGGTTGCGCGAGGATCAGCGCTGGAGCGAGGTGTTAGTGACTCGGATTTTGCAGTGGTTGCCTGATGAACCGCGTTGGTATTTTCGCGAGCAGGCTCGCTCCCACAAGGGTTCTCCAGTGAATACAAAATTTGTACGCACCGACGACCTACTGTGGGAGCGAGCCTGCTCGCGAAGCGGCCAGTACAGCCAGCGAAGTTCTAAGCCTTCGGCATCGTCGCAATCATCGAAGGCCGCTGGCTCACCTCGAAGTACCACCCCGCCAGTTGTGGATTCGCCGTGCGCCAATCCAGATCCGGATGGCGCAGGTCCAGGTAACCCAGTGCACAGGCCACGCTGATCGCGGCCACGTCGAAGTGGCTGGTCAGCTCGGCAATCGCGTCTTTTTCCAGCAGGGCCAGGGCGCGGCGGATCTTGTCGCGCTGGCCGTCGAGCCATTCGTCCCAGTGTTTCTCCGGGGCACGCAGGGCGACTTCGTAGCGCACCAGCACGGCCGCGTCCATGATTCCGTCGGCAAGGGAAGCGAGGGTCAGGCGCCGCCAGCGGGCCGAGCCTTCGCGGGGGATCAGCGGGTTGCCGACGTGCTGCTGATCGAGGTAGTCGAGGATGACCCGGCTGTCATGGATGACATTGCCATCGGCCAGGCGCAGGGCCGGGATTTTGCTCAGGGGGTTGTCGTCGATCAGGGCCGTGTCCGGGGTTACCGGGGTGAGGACGCTGGTCTGCAGCGCCACGCGGTCCTGTTGACCGGTTTCGTACAGCAGCACCATGACTTTGCGAACGAAGGGTGAGAGCGGGTTGTGGTACAGGGTCATGCTCGGGGCGGACATGGCAGCGTCTCGATCGGTGGCAGAGTCGGGCAGCATAGCGTGTTGGGGCGATAGCTCAAGATGGCAAACCCCCCTGTAGGAGCGAGCTTGCTCGCGATGGACGTTAACGATAACGCGGGGAACCTGACACCCAGCGGCGTTCTCAAGTCCATCGCGAGCAAGCTCGCTCCTACAGGGGGTCAGCGGCGTTGCAGGAGGCCGCGCAGGGCCAGCACAGCCGGGATGCCCAGCCCCACCCAGCTCAGTGAATCCCACACACCATCGCCGAGCAACGCGGCAAACAGCCCTGCCGCGCTGAGCACCGCGATGACGGTGGGAATGGCAAAGACCTTCCAGAAATTCGACTGCCGGGGCTTCATGCCACGTTCTCCGCTTTTTCCAGCACAGGCCTGGCAGCCTTGCGCCGCACCACCCACAGGTAGACCCCGCTGCCGAGCACAATGATGGTCAGCACATCCAGGGTCGCCCAGAGGATTTGCATCGGCATGCCGCCGTAGTCGCCGAAGTGCAGCGGTTGCGACATGCCCATGGCATCCATGTACCAGGGGCGTTCGGCCACGGCGGTGACTTGCAGGGTGCTGGCGTCGATCAGCACCGGCGTCAGCAGGTGCGAGGTCAGGTGCGTGCTGCCTTTCATGAACACCGCGTAATGGTGCTCGCTGGAAAACCGCGTGCCGGGGAAGGCGATGAAGTCCGGCTGCATGCCCGGTGCGACTTCCTTGGCGATGTCGAGCAAACGGGTCGCGGGCGCGAGTTGCGTCAGCGGTGGCGCATCGCGGTACGGCGCGACCATCGCGCTCAGGCTGTCGTTGCGCCAGGCGGCAATGATCAGGTCGGCGCAGGCACTGATCACGCCGGTCACGCCGACCACCAGGGCCCAGGTCAAGGTCACGACGCCGATCAGGTTATGCAGGTCGAGCCAGCGCAGGCGGGTGGATTTGTCCTGGCGCACGGTGGCGAACTTCAGGCGGCGCATGAATGGCAGGTACAAGACGGTGCCGGAGACGATCGCCACCACGAACAGAATGCCCATGAACGCTAACAGCAGCTTGCCCGGTAAGCCGGCAAACATGTCCACGTGCAGGCGCAGCATGACCATCATGAAACCACCGTTGGCCGACGGCATCTCCAGGGCCTCGCCGGTACGGGCGTCGAGCATGAAGGTGTGGGACGAATTGGGCTCGGTGCCGGCGGTAGGGGCCATGATCGCAATCGCGGCATTGGGCTCGTCGTCCTCGAAGCCGAAATACTGCATGACTTCGCCAGGGCGATGCTTTTCAGCCGCCGCTACCAGTTGCTGCAAATCAAGCCGCGGGGTGTCTGCCGGCATCTGCTTCAGTTCGGCTGCATCACCGAGGAGGTGGTCGATCTCGTGATGGAAGATCAACGGCAGGCCGGTCAGTGCCAGCAGCAACAGGAACACCGTGCAAATCAGGCTGGTCCAGGTATGAACAGCGGACCAGCGGCGAATTGTTTTACTTTTCATTTCATAGCCTTCAGAAAAACCAAAGCCGCCCACGAAGGACGGCCTGGTCATTGGGCGTGTCAGCTCAAAGCGTTACCACTTGTAGGTTGCACTGGCGACGACACTGCGCTGGTCGCCGTAGTAGCAGTAGAAGCTGTCACAAGTCGAGATGTAGTCCTTGTCGAACAGGTTGGTGGCGTTAACGGCCAGCGAAGCGCCCTTGAGGCTGTTGTCCAGGCGGCCGAGGTCGTAGTGTACCGCGGCGTCGAACACCGTGTAGGCGTCGGCCTTGCCCAGCCAGGTGTTGGCCTCGTCGCCGTAAGTGTTGCCGGTGTAGCGCGCGCCGGCGCCGATGCCGAAGCCGTCGAGCACGCCGTTGTGCCAGGTGTAGTCGCCCCATATCGATGCTTGCTGGTTAGGCATCAGTTGCAGGCGATTGCCCTTGAACGCGCCGTCTTGCACTTCGGACTTGGCCAAGGTGTAGGCGGCGGTGACCTTGAGGTTTTCGGTCACGTCGGAAACGGCTTCCAGCTCCAGGCCTTTGACTCTCACTTCGCCGGTCTGGCTGGTGACCGTCACGTTGCCCACATTGTTGGTGACGGCAACGTTTTTCTGGGTCAGGTCATACACAGCGGCCGTCAGCAGTGTGTTGCTGCCCGGTGGCTGGTACTTGATACCCAGTTCCCACTGCTTGCCTTTGGTCGGCTTGAACGAATCGGTCGGCGAGGCGACAGCATTGCTGGCCGGCTGGAACGATTCGGCGTAGGACAAGTAAGGCACGAAGCCCGAGTCGAACACATAGCTGATCGCCGCGTTGCCGCTGAAGTTCTTGTCGCGCTGAGTGTTGGTGGCATCACCCTTGTTGAAGAATTTGGTGCCGGTATGCACCCAGTCTTCACGACCGCCGAGGGTCAGGCGCCATTGGTCGAGGGCCATTTGATCCTGGACGTACAGACCGGTCTGGTAGGTCTTCTGGTCATAGTCATAAAACGCCGAGGAGCGTGGTGGACGGGTGATCGGCAAGCCATAGACCGGGTCGTTGACGTTGATGGCCGGTGCGCTGCCAAAGATCGAGGTGTAGTTGGTGTTGCTGCGCTGGTGGTCCAGGCCGATCAACAGCGTGTGATTAATGTCGCCGGTGGCGAAGTCGGCCTGGAAGTTGTTGTCCACGGCGAACTGGCTGATGTCTTCGTCGACATTGGTCGTGCCGCGCCCGGTGTTGCCTTCATCGTCTACGACAAATCCGATGGAGGGAAAGTAGCTGTTGACGGTGACCGTCTGGAACGACAGGTCCGACTTGGTGTAGCGCAGGTTCTGGCGGAACTGCCATACATCGTTCAAGCGATGCTCGAAGGCATAACCGAGTGCGTAATAGGTGCGATCGTAGAAATCGTAGTCCGGATCACCCAGGTTCTTGTGGTGCGAGATCTTGCCGAACGGCATGTCGATCTTGGTGCCCTGAATCGGATAGAACTGGCTGGTAACGCCGGTATCGTCACGGGTGAACTGCGTCAGCAGGGTGAAGCGGGTGTCTTCGTCGATGTTCCAGGTCAGGCTTGGCGCAATGTTGTAGCGCTTGTCATCGATATGGTCGATCTGGGTGCCGCCGTCACGCACCACGCCGCTCACGCCATAGAGAAACCGGCCTTCGTCGTCGATCTTGCCGGTGCTGGCGAAGTTGATCTGGCGATGGTTGTCGCTGCCGTACTGCAGCTGGATTTCGCTGCTGGCTTCGGCGCTCGGGCGACGGCTGACCATGTCCAGCAGACCGCCTGGCGGGGTCTGGCCGTACACGGACGAGGCCGGGCCGCGCAGCAAGGCCAGGCGGTCGAGGTTCCAGGTTTCCTGTTTCGGGTTGGCGTATACGCCTTTTGGCAGGGGCAGGCCGTCGAGGAATTGAGTCGGCTCGAAACCACGCACGCGCAGCCAGTCAGCGCGGGTGTCGCTGCCGTAGCTGCTGGCGGTGATGCCCGGCAGGTAGCGCACGGCGGCGTCAAGGGTATGCGCGTTGCGGTCGTCCATCTGCTCGCGAGTGACGACCGAAATCGAGCGCGGTACCTCGACCAGCGCGGTATCGGTCTTGGTGCCGGCGGCGGTCCGCTTGGCCACGTAGCCTTGCACCGGGCCCCAGGCGCTTTCAGCGTCTTCCACGCCAATCACGCTGGTTGCCGGCAGAGCCATCACGCCCTCGGGCACGGCCACCAGGCTGTAGGTGCCGGCACTGCTTTGCTCCATTTGCAGCCCGGTGCCGCGCAGGGCCTCGCGCAGGGCGCCGGCGGCGTCGAACTGGCCGTTGACGGGCGCCGAGGTTTTGCCTGCCGCCAGGGAGGGGTTCAACGACAAGGCCAGGCCGGCCTGGCTGGCGATCTGGTTCAGGGTGCTGGCCAGTGGTGCGGCTGGCAGGTTGTAGGCGCGAACGCTTGACGCCTGCTCAGCGGCGACCAGTTGGCTGCTGCCCAAAGGGGTGCAAAGGGCAACGGCGACCGCCAGCAAACTGGGGCGCAACAGGGTGTTCAGCGAACGGGACATACAGCGGCTCCTGAATGGAAATATTTCTCAATTGCCTGTGTGCCGAACGAGAATCAGAAAGTGATAGGGCTGGATGAAAATAATTTGTATTCAGTTATTCAATAAGCACTGAAGGGTTCTGTGTGCGGATTCAGGGCTTTGTTTCGGCCTTGGCGACTACCTTCACCCACCACTGCGTGTGCTGTTCAATCTGCACTGGCAGAGTCGGCAGCAGGGCATTGAGCGCCAGGTCGGTATCACGCAGCGGGAAGCTGCCAGTGATGCGCAGGTCGGCGACTTCCGGCGCGACGCCTGTGTAACCGGGTCGATAACGGCCGATTTCATGCACCAGATCTTCCAGCCGCGTGTTGTCCACCACCAGCATGCCGCGGGTCCAGGCATCCGCGCCGAAATTGACGGCCAGAACCGGACCCAGGCCGTTATTGCGGATCAACACCTGCTGGCCTTCGCGCAGAATCTGTTCATCCGGACTGGACTCGGGGTGAACCGCCACCGCCGACTGCAACACACTCAGGCGTGTGCCTTCTTCTTCACGCTTGACCAGAAACCGCGTACCCAGCGCGCGCATGCTGCCTTCACGGGTTTCGACGATGAACGGCCGGGGATCGCCATGGCCGGTTTCAACCAGGATTTCGCCTTCCTGAAGCACGATGCGCCGCTGCTTCTCATCGAAGCGCACATCCAGGGCGCTGTGGGTGTTGAGATTGACCAGTGTGCCATCGGCCAGGCGCAGGGTGCGCTGCTCGCCAACGGCAGTGCGCTGGTCGGCCAGCCAGTAATCGATCGGCAGGTAACGTGGCCCGGCAAATAGCGCCAGGCCGATCACGGCCACCACGCTCGCCACGCCATTGCCGAGCTTGCGCACCCGTCGGCGGATGCCTTCGCGCGATTGCAGCAGGGCAGTGCGGGCCGGGCCACTGGCTGCGCTGAAGCGTTGGTCGAGCATGCCCAACTGGCGCCAGGCACGGGCGTGCTCCTCGTGGGCAGCGTGCCACTTGGCGAATTCTTCGCGCTCTACCGGGTTGGCGCCATCCATGGACAACTGCCAGGCAATCGCTGCGTCCAGCACGTTGGCCGATACCGGTTTGGAACCGAGCGGGTTCATGTCGGCTCACCGTACAGCGCGATGTAGCATTGGCGAATGCCCTGGGCCAGGTACTGGCGCACCCGCGGCACCGATACCCCCAGGCGCTCGGCGATTTCTGCGTGGCCAAGACCGTCGAGACGGTTGTAGAGGAACGCCGCCCGGGCCTTGGTGGAAAGCTTGCCGAGCAAACGGTCGATGTTTTTCAGGTCTTCGAGGATCATCTGCTGCTCTTGCGCCGACGGTTGTTCGGCTTCGGGAATCAGCATCAGTTCGGTGAGGTAAGCCTGCTCCAGCGCGGCGCGACGGAAATAATCGAACAGCAGGCCCTTGGCGATGGCCACCAGGAATGCCCGCGGTTCGCGGGGTTCCTTCAGTTCCTCGCGCCCCAGCAAGCGCACGAAAGTGTCCTGGCTCAGGTCTTCGGCCCGCTGTGGGCAGGCGACATTGCGTCGAAGCCAGGCCAATAGCCAACCGCGATGGTCGCGATATAACGCACCGACGAGCTCACTTTGAGGGCTTGGGACTGACGACACGCCGCATCACCGCTTGGGAAGTGTTAACTAACGAGAATTGTTCGCGATTGTGGCAGAGGCGCGGGAGGTCCGCAATCGGCGTTGGTCGGGTGGGAATCTGGCGAAGGCCCCTGTAGGAGCGAGCTTGCTCGCGAAAAACTATCTGACACCTCGGTCTTGCCAGAAAAACGCGTTACCGTTGACGACTTTCGCGAGCAAGCTCGCTCCTACAGGGATTGCGTATAGGTCAGAAGGACGGCGCTTGTTTCCGACGCTTCCACTGACTCAAGCGCTGTTGCAAATTCAGCGGGCTATGAATCTGCTGCTGCCGCGCGCGGCTGAACAGGATCAGTGCCAGTTCAGCGGTGGCCAGGGCGTCGGCGCTGGCGTGGTGACGTTCGAAGACTTCGAGCTTGAACCAGTCGATCCAGTCGTCCAGCCCGGCCTCGCGAAAGTGCGCTTGGGGGCATAGCAGCGGTGCAATGTCCGCCACATCCAGAAACGGATGCTGCAACTTGAAGCCCAGGTGATCTTTCAACGCACGGCCGAGCATGTGCTGGTCAAACGGCGCGTGGAAGGCCAGTACCGGGCTGTCACCGAGGTATTCCATCAGGTCCACCAGCGCTTCTGCGGGATCGCTGCCCGCCGCAATGGCGCTGGGGCCAATGCCGTGGATCAGCACGCTGGGGCCGAGTTTTACTTGCGGATATTGCAAGGTGCGTTCGAACTGCTGGCGAAAATCGATGGCCCCGTCCTCGATCGCTACCGCGCCAATCGACAACACATGGTCCTTGTTCAGGTTCAGCCCGGTGGTTTCCAGATCGAGCACCACCCAGCGCTGCTCACGCAGGCTGCATTCGCCCAAGGCGGCAGCGGCTGGCAAGCGTTCCAGGCGATGTTGCAGGTCGGCGGGCAGGGTGGGGCTCGGCGGACGCAGCCATGAAAACAGGCTCACAACTGATACCGCAAGGTCAGGCTGCTCTGCAGGCGTTGGGCCTGACGCAAGGACTCACGCAGGATGCGCCGGTCCAGGTGATTGAGGCTGTCGGGATCGACCCGGTTCGAGTAGGGAAAATTCTCCCGGGTCTGTAATTGATGTTGCTGCATGCGGGTTTGCTGGATGAAGTGATAGGCCTCTTCGTACGCGGCGCCGTCCAGGGGCTCGATGACCTCTTTGGCGACCAATTGGCGAAAACGCTCCAGCGTGTTATTGGCCTCGATGCCATGGGCCAGGGCCAGCAGTCGGGCGCCATCGACAAAGGGTGCCAAGCCCTGGATCTTCAGGTCCAGGGTGGCTTTCTCGCCATTTTTGCGCGTCAGCACGAACTCGCGCAAACGCCCTACGGGCGGGCGATTGCGCAGCGCATTCTCGGCCATCATGCGCTGGAACAAACGGTTGTCGCCGACCTGGTCGAGAATGCCCCGGCGCAATTGCTCACAGCCTTGCTCGCTGCCCCAGACCACGCGCAAATCGAAATAGATGCTCGAACCCAGCAGGTTCTCCGGGGTGGCCTCGCGGATGAACGCCGCAAAGCGCCGCGCCC
>RCUN01000742.1_pt1 | contig 14454 bp, 13 predicted proteins | sample 2166181 | NCBI WGS metagenome assembly RCUN01 (sample SAMN09932603, study PRJNA488358) | compost metagenome | feature: garden; material: soil; isolation source: compost soil in crotononitrile-enriched culture | place: Germany: Experimental Botanical Garden Goettingen | collected 2016-01-27 | reverse complement strand
TGCTCCACAGAACCTCCGGTAAAACCTCGGGGAGATGTGATTGAGCGAATAGTCCCTGAGAATGCGCCGGATCGCCGCAAAGCCAAGCAGCCGCCTGCCAGCATCTCGTTTGTTCCGCCAGTGGTTGGACTAATTATGACTAGTGTAGCGGTTCGGGAAATGTTGGAGACAGGCAGGAAATAAGCGATGAATGAACCACTTGCGCGCAAGCTGAGGTTACCCGCACAGGGAGAGCTGCTCATACTTAACCCGCCTGATGGCTACCTGCAGGATTTAGAACTGAATAATCAAGTTACAGAGTATGCAGAACTAAAGGCACAAAGCTGTGACTTTGTTCAGGTCTTTGTTCACTCTGTCCAAGAAGTGGATGAGCTTGCACCCACCGCAATTCGCGCGATCAAAGATGACGGACTGCTCTGGTTCTGTTACCCGAAAGGCGGAGCTAAAGCGGGAACAGACCTGAACCGGGACAAGGGCTGGGACACGGTCCAAGATTTGGGATACGAGGGCGTCTCGCTCATTGCGATTGATGACAAGTGGTCAGCCATGCGTTATCGTCCCGTGGGAGCTGGAAGCTCCGCACCGAGAAAGAAACGGAATGTTGGAACTCCGGTGCAGAAGGTGGACAAAGCTTCACCGGGACCTGAGATCATCCCGGCTGATTTACTAACGCTGCTGGATCAATCTGCTCAGGCCGCTGCATTTTTTGCTGGCCTTGCTCCTTCACATCGCAAAGCTTATATTCAGTGGATTGAGGAGGCAAAGCGGCCAGAGACGCGTGATGCGAGAGTTCGCAAGACCATTGAGAAATTAACACAGGGCCAGAAAAGGCCCTAAATAAGTTGAATTTAGCAGGCTGAAATTGGGACGACCGTTCCCCTGGACATATCCGGGGGGCGGTTGTTTTTCATTTCACTTTTCGCCAAAGGCTTGTTCATGATCGCTTTTTCGTGGGCTGAGTGGTATACTTAAACTCCTTTTTTACAAAATTTATCTTAGGAGGTAACTGAAATGGAAGATTTTCAAAGTGCCTATCAAGAAGAGAAGGCGCGGCTGGACCGCACCTTGGACACGATAGACAAGGAACTGAATAGATTGCGCGGCATCCCTATGTATACGGGACATGACTATACCGAGCAGGTGCTGGAAGCGGGGCGGGATACTCAGCGAAGACAGCTGGCCCAGTCGGGGCAGGAGCCGTATTTCGGAAGGCTTGATTTCGAAGAGCAGGGCGGAACAAGGACCCCCCTGTACATAGGTAAGGTAGGCGTAGGCGGAGATACCGCACAGCCCATGGTCATTGACTGGCGAGCTCCGGTAGCCAGCTTGTTCTATTCTTTTACCGGGGGGGATTCGGCCTCTTATGAGGCGCCGGAAGGGCTGATCGAAGGACTCGTCTACCTGAAGCGCAACATCGTGATTCGCAAGCAGATCCTTGAACGGGTGGTCGATACGTTTAACTCGGAAGAAGAAGGACCTGCTGTGTCGGATGAATTCCTGCTCTATCGGCTGGGAGAGAACAAGGACAATAAGCTTAGGGACATTGTCTCCACAATTCAGGCTGAGCAGGATCAGATTATTCGTGCGGGCAGGAACAGCGCGCTGATCATCCAGGGTGTGGCAGGGAGCGGGAAGACGACTGTTGCTCTCCATCGGCTGGCTTACCTGCTGTACCAATACAAAGAGCAGATTTCCGCGGAGAAAATGATTATTTTTGCGCCTAACCGCATGTTCATCAATTACATTTCCGAAGTGCTTCCTGAGCTTGGAGTGGGAGACATCCAGCAGAATACATTCAGTGATTGGGCTTCCAAGGTACTGGGTCTGGATGAAGCTCCGAGTGACGGGCCTGAAGCTTTGACGGAGTGGTTCGATCATACCGTGAAGAGCAGGTTGGATGATAGCGAGCTTCCAGGAAGGTTTAAAGGTTCTCTTTTATTTCGAGATCAACTTGACCGGTTCGTGGAGCAGCTGGAATCAGCTTGTCTTCCTGAAGAGGATTTCATGCCGTGGGATGGCGCGAAGCTTCCATTAAGAACGATTAGGGAATGGTACGAACAAGAATATAAGCCTTACCCTATAGCAAGGCGTAAGGACCGGGTGCTTGCCCGTATTCACCGGTGGGTCGAGATGGAGCTGAAGAAGTCCCCATCAGCAGCAGCGCTCAAGGAACGTAAGTCCAAAGCTTCCCAAAGAGAGAAGGCTTACGCCAAGAAATGGCCGGATCTCTCTCCGCTGGCCCTGTATAAAGCTTTTATGGGAGTCAAGAAAATGCAGGGTCTTAAGTTTGAAGATATCGTAGCTGAGATACCTAAATCCATTCTCAAAATGACGCAGGCCAATCTCAAGAAGAATGTGATCAAGGAAGAGGATCTCCCAGCACTTCTGTTTCTGTTCACCCGCGTGGATGAGATTGATGGAAACCTTCGGTTCGACCATGTTGTGATCGATGAAGCCCAGGACTTTTCTCCTTTCCAGATCGCGGTACTGGACCGGTTCTGCAAAGGTCATTCCTTTACGATCCTTGGCGATTTATCACAGGGTATCCACTATTACAAAGGTATTCGGGAATGGGCCGAGATGCAGGTGCTGTTCAAGCCGGATGAGACGGCCTATTTCGCGCTTACCCGGAGCTACAGGTCCACGATGGAGATTATCACTTTTGCAAATGATATCTTGAGACGGGGTGTAGGCACAGATCTTCTTGCTGTACCCGTATTCCGGAGTGCCGACCCGGTTCGGATCATCCAGGCTGCAGGAGCTGAACGCCTCGCTACAATTAGAAAAGCCCTGGGCCGAATCCAGGACGGTCCTTACAGGACGGCGGCCTTGCTCACTCGGAATTTGAGCGATGCGCAGCAGCTTCATCATGAACTCAGCGAGTTGGGGTATGATCTCAACCTGATTGATGGTCGAAAAAATGAGTACGAGGGAGGAATATCGGTACTTCCCGTATATCTGTCCAAAGGGCTGGAGTTCGATGCTGTGATCATAACGGATGTCGATGAAGATCATTATGGAGAGCGGGACGCTAAGCTGCTGTATGTAGGCTCGACCCGGGCGCTGCATGAGTTATGGCTGCTTGCCGGAGAGACTCTGCCTGCTTATGTTACAGCAAATGACCCTGAAATCGCGGTTACTGTGTGGCCGGAGAAGTAGATGAAGTAAGGGCCTTCCCCAGAGGATGTAGGATAACATCCCTTAAGGAAGGCCCTTTATTATATTGCTTCATGGCTCAGGAACGGTAAGAGGAATTCAGCGTTCCGGCACTGCTGAACCCGCCATTCACAGCCTGTTTCTGTTCCGAATGTCTGGCTGCTGAGCGCATTTTGGTAATGATTTTACGAATACTGTCTATGGATAAATGATAAGCTGACGCCAGCTCGGTTGCTGAGAGCCCACCGCAGTACGATTTGAAGATTTCTTCATTTCGACGTGCGATCAGCTTGCGTGATCCGCTGACTTCGCCCCATGGGGCCCGTTTGCTTTCCAGCTTGGGCACATATACGAGTTCGCCCTGAATATAATGCTGCAATTCCTTCAGCAGCCTAGGGGGAAGCACATCCTTCCCGTTTCTGTAATTCACGTTCAATTTCCTCCTTAAATCGTTGTCCGTCCGCGTCATTCTTAGCGATAAAAGTCACCATTGCCGTGATCCTCCTTTCGTATTTTAAATTCATCATTGTTATAGGTTCTTATATGTGAGGTATGTCTAAGATCCAAGTGAGACAGTAATTATGCCTGAACAACCGGGAAACTTCGGATGGCACACAACAATTGAATCATTTTCAGCACCTCTTTCCAGAGTTATGTAATTTATATTAAGAATAACTTATAGTCGATCGTAAAAACAACACTTCATGTTTGAGCAAAACAGGAATCCATAACATTGCAGCCTGTAATAATCAAAAGGGAGGCCATACGGCCCCCCCGGTTTGTGGTTCCCGCTTACGCGGAAGCCACCTCGTTCACTGTGATCAATTCGATCAGCCCCCTTTCCCAGCTGTTTTTGTCGGCCCGACACCTATATTAACTCATATCCTGAGCTGGGAATAAAGTGAAAGAATAGTTATAAATGTTCTTTACGGTGTCCTATCCCTGCTGATGAACAAACATCAGTTCGGAAAATGGGCTGCATTATGATAAAATTATAGAGAAAATAGGGACTCGCAAGTCACGTAAGGAAGTGAGCATTCATGGATTTATTCTCATACGGAAGGGAAACGGACCCGGGAACGCGGCTTCTGGCCGACCGGATGCGTCCGACCACACTTGATGAATATATTGGTCAAGAACATATTGTAGGCCAGGGCAAGCTGCTCAGAAGAGCTATTGAGGCTGACCAGGTCTCTTCCATTCTGCTGTATGGTCCTCCAGGCTGCGGGAAGACTACCTTAGCCCATATTATCTCGAACCAGACCCAGGGAGAATTTGTGAGGCTGAATGCGGTAGATGCTTCAGTCAAGGATGTTAGGGCTGTTATCGAGAAGGCACAGACGGACAAGTCTATGTATGGTACGAAGACGATTCTATTCCTTGACGAGGTACACCGTTTCAACAGCTCAAGGCAGGACGCGCTGTTGCCCGCTGTCGAGAAGGGCACAATCATCTTCATTGGAGCTACGACGGAGAATCCGTTTCACTATGTGAACGGTGCCTTGCTCAGCCGCTCGACCCTGTTCCAGCTTGAGCCGCTGACCAAGGAACATTCGCTGATTGCTATGAAGAGAGCGCTGTCTGATTCGGAAAAGGGCCTTGGCTATATGAAGCTGCAGGTGGATGAGGAAGCGCTGGAGCACATTGCCTGGGTGTCGAACGGCGACATCCGCAGGGCGCTCAATGCGCTGGAGCTGGCTGCACTGACGACCCCGCCGCAGGCGGACGGCAGCGTGCATATCACCTTGGACGTGGCGGAGGAATCCATCCGCCGTCCGATTGTCAAAGCCGACGAATCGACACAGTACGATGTCTTGTCGGCCTTCCACAAGAGCATCCGCGGCTCCAGCGACGCGGCGCTCTTCTGGTTCCTCTATGCCGTCGAGAAGCTCGGCATGGACCCCATGGTGTTCCTGCGGCGGCTGATCGCAGCCAGCAGTGAAGACATTGGCCTGGCCAATCCCCAGGCCATGGTGCAGGCGGTCAGCGCGCTGGACGCTTACCGCAATAACGGCTGGCCGGAGGCCAAGCTGAACATTGCGCAGGCGATTCTGTTCGCGGTGGAGAGCCCGAAGTCGAATGCGGTATATACCGCAATCTCCAAAGCCATGGGCGCGATGGACCGCATGCAGTCCGCGGAGGTTCCGCTGCATCTGCGGGACGGCCATTATTCAGGGGCCATGAAGCTGGGGCATACCGGATATAAGTATCCGCACGATTATCCGGGTCATTACGTGAAGCAGGACTATCTGCCGCCCGAACTGGCGCGCACTGTCTTCTATGAAGCGACGGAGCAGGGGAATGAGAGCAAGATCAGGCATAACCAGGAGCTTAGACGCGGACAAGGCCGGGAGGGCGGACGGAGCAGCTGAACGGCTGACTTCGAACTAACTGAACTATCCTAAACATCTGAACGCCCCCGAACACCCGCAACACCGTAGCTCGGACTACCGGACCGCCGAAACATCTGACCGAATCGTACAACCTGAACACTGAAACACGTGACACAGGAACATCGGACCCACGAAACAAAGGCCAACGGAACCATCGGGATCATCGCGACCCTCTGGACACCCTGGGCGATCCAGACCCGCCCAGACCCGCCCAATATCCAGCAGGTCTGTCCCTGGTGGAAGGTGAACTGACTATCCCAAATCAATAATAAAGAAGCCATTCTCTCAGATTCATACCTGAGCTGGAATGGCTTCTTTCTAGTTTATTTATTCAAGTGAAGTTCCCGCTGAACCACTTTCTCCACAACATCAATGGTTCCGCCGCCAAGACATACATCACCGTCATAGAATACAACCGCCTGCCCCGGCGTGATCGCTTTCTGAGGCTGATCAAAGGCAACATACACATTGCCGTCTTCGCGAAGAGTTAGAGTTACGCCTTGGTCCGGCTGACGGTAGCGGAATTTGGCTGTGCAGTGGAATGAATCCTTCGGCATATTTTCGTTGCCGGCAATCCAGTTTATACCTGAAGCAATGAGCCCGGTCGAATACAGGCTGGGATGCTTGTCTCCCTGAACGACATAAAGAATATTTTGCTCAAGATCTTTATCAGCGACGAACCAAGGTTCACCATTACCTGACCCTGTTCCGCCAATACCGAGCCCCTGACGCTGACCCAACGTGTAATACATAAGCCCATCATGACGGCCCTTAACCTCGCCTGTGGCGATGTCTACCATATCACCGGATTTAGCCGGAAGGTACCCGCTCAGGAATTCACGGAAGTTCCGTTCCCCGATGAAGCATACCCCTGTACTATCCTTCTTCTTGGCCGTGTAGAGACCCGCTTCCTCAGCAATTCGTCTTACCTCCGGCTTAGGGAGATGCCCGATCGGGAACATTGCTTTGGACAGCTGGTTCTGATTCAGGGCGTTGAGGAAATAGGTCTGGTCTTTATTCGAATCGACCCCGCGTAGAAGCTCGAAGCGGCCATCTTGTTCCACCACGCGTGCGTAGTGTCCGGTTGCCACGTAATCTGCACCCAAATCCAGGGCTTTGTTCAGGAACTCGCCGAATTTAATCTCGCGATTGCACATCACATCAGGGTTGGGTGTGCGTCCGCGTTTGTACTCTTCCAGGAAGTAGGTGAACACTTTATCAAAGTATTCTTTCTCGAAATTAACTGAATAATAAGGGATGTCGATTTGCTCGCACACCCGGCGGACATCTTCGGAATCCGCTTCAGCTGTACAATGGCCGAATTCATCGGTATCATCCCAGTTCTTCATAAATATGCCTACCACATCGTAACCCTGTTGTTTAAGAAGCAGCGCGGTAACGGAGGAGTCAACGCCTCCAGACATCCCGACAACTACCCGGGTTTCACTGTTGGTTTTAGACATGATTTCCACTCCTTTAACAATTGTTATAAAATGTAAAAAAATCTAAATGAACATCGCGATTTCTTTTCCAAAATCGCTGGAGATATGTTACGATAAGCTGAGATCAAAGATCGGAATAGGGCGATATAACAAGTATACTCCAGTTGAAATTAGTTTTGCCCCGTTTCTAACTTTTATAGGTTCAAAGATCTATTATATAAAGATTATGCGAAAATTGAAAGAGGTGGCTTCTTTGAAAATATCCACTAAAGGACGCTATGGATTAACAATTATGATGGAACTCGCGGCTAAATTTGGCGAAGGACCGACCTCGTTAAAGAGCATTGCTGAGAAAAATCAACTTTCCGAACATTATCTGGAGCAATTGATAGCTCCACTGCGTAACGCGGGGCTGGTAAAGAGTATCCGCGGAGCTTACGGCGGGTATATTCTTTCCCGTGAAGCAGCTGACATTACAGCAGGAGATATTATCCGGGTGCTCGAAGGCCCGATTTCTCCGGTTGATTTTACCGAAGAGGATGATCCTGCTAAGCGGGATTTATGGCTTCGCATCCGTGACAGCATCGCTGAAGTACTAGATTCCACAACCCTGGACAATCTGATTAACTTTGAAGAGCAGGGTGCCAAAGAGAATTACATGTTCTACATCTGATTTGTTAACCAGCTTCCTCTAACGGTAGCTGACCATGCAGATCATCATCAGCAGCCCGTTCTCTATGAGGACGGGCTGCTTTTCTTGAACAGGAGGATTACTCCTATCCATTTCGGCTGCATTCTGTCTATGGCTGCAAGTGAACAAGATTTACCTACTTAAGCAGTGCTCATTTAGGTAACAAATAGGTATGCCGACGCTCGAAGAGCAGGCTTGTTAGAAGTATGCTGGAATTATTGTTAGCATTAATTTAGGACCAATCCACTTTTAAGTAGAAGGATGCGATAGTCGTGAACAAACGCAAGGTTATTTTGTTTCAGGGAGATTCCATCACGGATGGCGGCCGCGGCCGTAATGACGATCCTAATCATATCCTGGGACATGGTTATGCCTATCTTATCGCAGCCAAGCTGGGGTTGGAGATGGCCGAGCAGGAGCCGTACTTCGTCAACCGGGGCGTTAGCGGAGACCGTATTTCCGATCTGTATGCACGCTGGAACGAGGACGCAATCAGCATAAAGCCGGATATTCTGAGCTTGCTGATTGGGGTGAATGATCTATGGAGATGGATCAGCGGCGAAGCAAGTGGGGTTACAGACCGGTTTGAACGGGCCTACCAGCATCTGCTTGAGGAGACAGCCGAGGTGCTGCCCGAGGCGAAGCTGGTCCTGTGTGAGCCTTTTATTCTTAGAACGGGTGCAACGCTTGAGAAATGGGATGCTTGGGAGCAGCGGATCACTCAGTATCAACAGATCGTCCGCCAGCTCGCTGACCGGTTCGGAGCCGTCCATGTACCTTTGCAGCAGATTTTCAACGAGGCATGCCAGAGAGCGGATGCAGACTACTGGATTTGGGATGGCGTTCATCCAACGGCAGCGGGACACGCTTTGATTGCGGAGCAATGGCTAAACATAGTTCGGCAGCACGAGCTGTTGAAGAACTAGCTTCGCAAGTCTTAGTTTTCCACCTTTACGACGCAGGTAATTTAAATATCGGTAAGAGGCGGGTGTATCTTACGGGCATCCCTCATTCGGGCATATATTGCTGTATAAGTCATATATGAGGAGATGGAGAAGAAGTGCCATTCCGAAGAATTCAAAGCAAATTGCTCAAGGATAGAACGATGCGGAGATCCCCTTTGCTTCGCCGTCATCTTCCCGAAACCCGTCCTTATCATCCTTATGTCCTTAAGAGAATGCTGAATCAACACTCTACCGTATTTGTTAAGCCTGATACGGGCAGTCAGGGCAGGGGGATAGTAAGATTAAAGCGGATAAAGAATAAAGGTGTTCATATTTCATGGGGACTAAATAATAGGAAAGTAAGCCGGAAATTCGTCATTCGCGAACTTCATCAACGGCTTAGTCCTTATCATTCTTATTTAGTACAACAGGGTCTTCACCTCACCAAGTATCATCATCGGCTGGTTGATATTCGTGTCTTTCTTCAGAAGCCCGGAACCAAATGGCTGATCTCGGGTAAAGTAGTTCGGGTTGGAGCTGCCGGGAGGTTTGTGACCAATTACAGCCAAGGGGGAAGGCCGGTTCATCTGCCTAAAGTTCTGAATTCCATCTATCACCATAATCCGCAGAAGGTTCATAGAACCATCCAAAAGATCGACCAGATCGCATACCATGCGGCAGCTGCTTTGAATCGCAGATTCCCTGGAATTCGTGTTCTTGGAATTGATATTGGACTTGACCGTTCAGGCCGGATTTGGATTATAGAGGCGAATACTAGACCCGGAACCCAACTTTTTAAGAATTTGGGAGATCAGTCGATGTATCATGCCATTGTCACAAGACGTGAGCTCATAGATCGCCAGTATAAAGGCCGGAGAAGGAAATAGATTTTACTAACTCCTTGATTATTTATGATAACATCTATAGAATAAGGTCTCGCGAAGTTGCGAAAGGTTTGGCCTGTAAGCATGAGAGTCTATATTAAATAAGGGTGAATTCTACGTTGAGAAATATATATCTAGATCATGCAGCCTCCACTCCGATTCATCCGGAGGTGGCGGAGGAAATGCTGTGCGTCATGCAGGGACAGTATGGAAATGCATCCAGCATCCATGCATTCGGCCGGGCAGCCAAACGTACAGTCAATGGGGCACGGGATATTCTCGCTGCCTCTTTGCACTGCCGTCCTGATGAGCTGGTGTTCACCGCCGGCGGGACGGAAAGTGATAATTTGGCCCTCTTTGGAGTGGCGGCCGCCAGCAAGAAGAAGGGTAGACATATTATCACCACTGCAGTAGAGCATCACGCTGTGCTTCATGCTTGTCACCGTCTGGAGGAGAATGGATACAAGGTCACATATCTGCCCGTAGATACCCATGGATGGGTGGATCCTAATCAGATCAAGGAAGCAATTACAGATGAGACGATACTGATCAGCGTAATGTATGCGAATAATGAAGTAGGAACCGTGGAGCCGATTGTGGAGATCGGGGAAATCGCCCGTGAGCATGGGATTGTTTTTCATGTTGATGCTGTACAGGCGTTCGGTTCTCTGGAGATTTCCTGTGTAGACCTGCCCGTGGATCTCATGAGCTTCTCCGCTCACAAAGTCAACGGCCCCCAAGGCATTGGCGCACTCTATGTCCATCGGAACATTGCACTGGAGCCGCTTCTTTATGGCGGGCTTCAAGAGAGAAAGAGGCGTGCAGGAACAGAGAATCTGGCTGGAATAACTGGCTTTGCCAAGGCTGCTGAGCTCACGGTATCCCGTCTTCGGGACAAGCAGGCGGAGGATGAACAGATACGGCACCATTTCTTGGCTGCTCTTGATCGTTATGTAGGGAAGGAGCATTTTGTACTTAATGGGCATCCCACATCGAGACTAGCTCATATTGTGAATGTCAGCTTCCCTGAAGTGGGAACGGAGACCATGCTGATGAACCTTGATATGGAGGGGATTGCGGTCGCGAGCGGCTCTGCCTGCACCTCAGGCTCGCTTGAACCGTCTCATGTACTTGAGGCCATGAAAGTTCCAGAAAATGTTTTACGTTCTGCGATTCGTTTCAGCTTTGGTTTGGGTAATACTAATGAAGAAATGGAATACGCGGCCAAAAAAGTTGGAACCATTCTGGACCGTATACGTAGTAGGAAATAAGGTCTTCGTTCTTTTTACTACTAACCGGCAGGGAGCGTGTCTTCGTTTTCAAAGGTTAAGGAGGGATCTAGGGCCATGAGACTTCAAGAATTAATTGGTTTATCCGTATTTGACGTTGAGGAAGGCAAGCAAATCGGGAAGGTTCTGGATGTCCTTCTAAGTAGTGACTGGAAGATCGAAGGAATTGAACTGGAGAGCAAAGGCCTCTTCTCGTCCAGTATCAAGGCAGTACTATGGGAAGATATCGTCGCTTATGGCGAAGATGCCGTAATGATTCGTAATCAGCAGGCTGTCCGTAAGATGGAGGCCGAGAATATACAGCTAACTTTTGTCCTGGGTAACAGCAAGCTTAGGGAGCTTCCAGTTCTTACTAGCGATGGGGTTATGATTGGGCATGTAAGTGATGTTTATTTTGACCAGGAACTGGGAAACACAATAGTAGGATTGGAAATTAGTGATGGGTTTATTTCCGATCTGATGGAGGGCCGTAAATGGCTGCCTTTCACTTCAGAGATGACTAAGGGGGAGAGCGCAATTATTGTGCCTCCGCTAAGTGAAGAAAGGCTTGAAAAAGGGATTTATACTGCTAACGAATAGGTGTGATACGATGATGAAATGTCCAAATTGTAGCTCAAAAGATATAGGCAAGATTGGTTCTCACCAGTTTTATTGCTGGGGCTGCTTTATTGAACTAACCGTGAACGGGGAGAAAATGTCCGTGTATCAAGTTGAGGAGGACGGAACACTGAGTTCTTTGGATGATCTGTTCTTTGGCGAGGAAATGGTTCAGGACTTTCCTCATATACACGCATCTTCTTAAGGATTTCCGTTCCTTGTACATATGAGATCCTTTTAGCCGCTTAGCTTGGTGGGCTCCTTGAGTGGAGCTTTCCGGGCAAGCGGCTTTTGTTTTTCGCTTTTTGATCCAACTTGTCCCTGCACCCGATTATTTTCCATTCCCTGCGCATATACTCTCTACATACATACAGCCAGTCCGTCTAGAGGGAGGGAATACGAATGGAACCATTCTGGAACAGCAAGATGTTCCGCTATGGCCTATGGGTACTGCTGGGACTTATCATTGTATACTTCCTGTGGCTGCTCAAGCCGGTTATTGTACTTTTCTTCAGCTTCCTGAAGGTGATCTTTGCTCCATTTGTCATTGCCTTGATTATTTCCTACGTGCTGAATCCGATCGTCAAGCTGCTTGGAGAACGTAAGGTTCCCCGCACTGCAGCGGTACTTCTGATTTACGCTGTATTTCTGACGAGCCTTGCGGTCATTCTGGCCAATATGATCCCCATGTTCATGAATCAGCTTCAGGAGCTTGGTGAGCATCTGCCTGAGCTTACGCTGCATACTCAACAGATCATGAACAGCTGGGATACTTCTTTTTTGCCGAACGGGGTACGTATGGGGATGAACAACTGGTTTTTTCAATTTGAGCAAAAGCTGGCTGCCGGAATCTCTGATTTCATGAATAATATAGGAGCGACGATTGGCGTGATTTTTAATGCGTTCATCATTCCGTTTCTTATTTTCTATATGCTAAAAGATTTCGAAGTCATCGAGCGGATGATTATCACTTATCTCCCGCATACAAGACGCAAATCAATCGTGCTGCTGATGAAAGAAATCGACGAGGCGCTTGGAAGCTACATACGGGGTCAGCTCCTGGTATGCGTCATTATTGGAACCTTTGCTTATATTGGCTATATGATCATCGGAATGCCTTATGCGCTTCTTCTTGCCAGTGTGGTGGCGCTCTGCAATATTATTCCCTATCTTGGCCCTTTCCTTGGTGCTGCCCCGGCAGTCCTTATGGCCTCAGCCATTTCATGGCGAATGGTTCTGATGGTAATTGTGGTCAACACAATTTGCCAGCTACTTGAAAGTAATGTGATATCCCCGCAGGTTGTAGGAAGAACGCTTCATCTGCATCCGATGTTTATTATTTTTGCTTTGCTTGTTGGCGGAGAGATTGCTGGCATTCCGGGTCTGATTCTGGCCGTTCCCTGCTTCGCCGTTCTCAAGGTAGTTATTCAGCATTTCTATGCCTATTATGTCCGCAGAAAGACGGTGTAGGGCCAATTGACAGCATGACATGGGGCTTATATACTTGAGTGTATATGTCAAATCGTTGATGAGATAAAGTACGTCCAGGCCCGGATTCCCCCAGAGAGAAGGTTCCTTCGTTAATGCAGGTGCACAGCATCAGATTGACGATGGGTGAGAGAACCTGAATTTCGGTTGTGCGGAAAGCAGATCTCAGAGAGCGGGCCAAATCCGCCGGATGGCTTTCGTTAACAGCCAATCAAGGAGATCGTTCTTAAGTTCCCGGATAATCCGGAAGACCAAGAACGGTAACCAGGGTGGTACCGCGAGTTCATCGTCCCTGATATTCAGGGGCGTTTTTTGTTTTTTTATATAAACGTTTAGGAGGCTGTCCCATTATGAAAGCAAGTGAAATTCGCGCCAAATGGCTGCAATTCTTCTCATCCAAAGGACACAAAATTGAACCGAGTGCATCGCTCGTCCCGCATAACGATCCCTCTTTGCTGTGGATTAATGCCGGAATGGCACCGCTTAAGCCTTACTTTGACGGCCGTGTCAAGCCGGAGAACCCAAGGCTTGCGAACTCGCAGAAATGTATCCGAACCAATGATATTGAGAACGTGGGTAAGACCCGCAGACACCACACTTTCTTTGAAATGTTGGGTAACTTCTCCATCGGAGATTATTTCAAAGAAGAAGCAGTAACCTGGGCTTGGGAATTCCTGACCAGCAAAGAATGGATCGGCTTCGATCCTGAGCGTCTGTCTGTAACGGTATATCCGGAGGATGAAGAAGCGTACAAGCTGTGGAACGAGAAGCTGGGTCTGCCGGCGGAGCGAATTGTGAAGCTGGAAGATAACTTCTGGGATATCGGCGAAGGACCTTGTGGACCTTGTACGGAAATCTTTTACGATCGCGGGGAAGCTTATGGAGATCTGTCTGATCCGGAATGCTACCCGGGCGGGGAGAATGAACGCTTCCTGGAAGTATGGAATGTCGTGTTCTCTGAATTCAATCATAACAAGGACGGCTCCTATACTCCGCTCCCGAACAAGAATATTGATACGGGCGCAGGTCTGGAGCGTTTTGCCTCAATTCTGCAGGATGTAGCCTCCAATTTCGATACAGATCTTTTCCAGCCAATCATTGCTAAGACAAGTGAAATCGCAAAAGTGAAATATGGTGAAAATACGGAGAACGACGTGGCTATGAAGGTCATTGCCGATCATATCCGTACCGTATCATTTGCAGTTGCTGATGGGGTGCTTCCATCCAATGAAGGTCGGGGGTATGTTATCCGCCGCCTGCTTCGCCGTGCGGTCCGTTACGGCAAGATGCTAGGTCTGGATCGTCCGTTCATGTTCGGCCTTGTCGAGGTGGTAGGCGAGATTATGGGCAGTTACTATACTGATGTGGTGACTAAGCGGGAGTTCATCGAGAAAGTCGTTCGTACGGAGGAAGAGCGTTTCCATGAAACCCTATCGGATGGTTTGGCCATTCTGGCCACGATCAGCGAGGAAGCTAAGTCAGCCGGCAACAACGTGATCAGTGGACCAGATGCGTTCAAATTATATGATACCTACGGCTTCCCTCTTGATCTGACTGAGGATTATGCAGC
>RCUN01000733.1_pt1 | contig 14590 bp, 14 predicted proteins | sample 2166181 | NCBI WGS metagenome assembly RCUN01 (sample SAMN09932603, study PRJNA488358) | compost metagenome | feature: garden; material: soil; isolation source: compost soil in crotononitrile-enriched culture | place: Germany: Experimental Botanical Garden Goettingen | collected 2016-01-27 | reverse complement strand
ACCCCGTTCTCTGTAGGCGAGATCATTATGATTCTCAACGTATTCATTCTTGGCGGTGCAGGCTTTGTATTTGGCTGGGATTCGGCTTTATTCTCGATTCTTGCTTACTATATTGCTTTTAAAGTCATCGATATTACGATAGACGGGCTTAACGAATCGAAGTCGGTATGGATCATTAGTAACAATATCGACGAGATCGGCGATGCCATTATCAGCCGCTTAGGGCGCGGTGTTACGTATCTGTCCGGTGAGGGCGGGTTCTCAGGTGATCCGAAGAAAGTTATTTTTTGCGTAATTACGCGTTTGGAAGAAGCTAAGCTCAAAGAGATTGTGAATCACTTTGACGAGCGAGCTTTTCTTGCAGTTGGAAACATCCATGACGTGAAGGGCGGCCGTTTCAAGAAAAAAGATATCCATTAATTCTAGAAAAGGGTTTCTCTCCCAGCCGAAATGGTTTATCATATTAAATGTATTTGTCACAATTTAGGGGAATAAAGAGGGGAGAACTTCATGCGTAAGATTATGGGATTGACCCTGACATTACTGTTGTCAGTGGTCCTAGTTTTGTCAGGTTGCAGCAGTAAAAAAGATCCAAAAGAGGCTCTTCAAGGTGCAGCTACAAATGCACTGAAAATGGATTCATATGTTCTTAAGAATGAAATTAAAATTAAGGACCTTTCCGTGAATATGGCTCAGAATAACGAACAGGTGGGATCTGTCGTTAATATGCTGAAGGATGCAGAGATCAATATCAGCCAAATTTATCAAAAAGATCCTATGCAAACTGAAGCCACACTTGAAATTAAGCTTAAAGGTGACGTGGCAACAACAATTACAATTCCTTTTGTACTGACAAAAGAGAAGATGTATGTGAAAATTCCAAAGGTGCCATTTTTCCCAATTCCGGACAGCGTAGTTGGTAAATTCTTGGTGCTTGACTTCAAAGAACTGGCTGCTCAAAGCGGTAACGAAGTTAAACTGGACACGATTGACCTTAACAAATCACAAAAGTTCGCTTCAGAAGTAGCCAATGCGGTATTTGCTGAATATGATTCTGCTAAATACTTTAAGGATGTAGACACCAAAGATGCAGCTCTTCCTGATGGAGTGAGCGCGAAGCAAGTGGTTCAGTTCAATGTAACGAACGACAATGTTAAAGATGCAGTAACGATCTTCGTGAATAAAGCTCTTCCTAAAATTTTGGATATCATCAGTAAAGATGAGTATCGTGAAATGTTCCAGGTAACGAAAGAAGATATCGATCAAGCGAAGAAAGAAATTCAATCCGGCAGCCAAGCTGAACTGAGCAAAGGCATTGACGAAATGAAGAATCATTTGAAGATCAATCAATTTACAGTGAACACAGCGATCGATAAGAATGATTTCCCGGCATACCAGAACGTGAATGCCAATGTAGAGATCAACGATCCGGACACTAAAGACAATGTGAAAATTGCAATTGAGGCAAAAAGCACATTTACAAACATCAATGAGAAGCAAAAGTTTGTAATTGGAATTCCGACAAACACGATTACAATGGATGAACTGCAGAAAGAATTTGGAGCTGCTGGTCTTCAATAAGAATTTAGACTTCTTGTAATAAGGAACCCGTGCCAAAGGCACGGGTTCTTTATTGATTAGATTTAGGGGGCTTGGCGCGCAGTTGACGGAAGAATTGAGTCAGCAGGCTGGAGCATTCGGTCTGCAGTATACCGGTAGTTACTTCTGTCTGATGATTAAACCTTGATTCCTGCAGCAGATTCATTAGAGTTCCGGCACAGCCGGCTTTAGGATCCGTAGTGCCATACAGCACGTGAGGAATACGGGCCTGGACAATAGCACCTGCACACATAGGGCAAGGCTCCAAAGTGACATACAATCTGCATTCCAGAAGTCTCCACGATCCTAGGTGATTGCTCGCTTCACGTATTGCAATAATCTCGGCATGAGCGGTAGGATCATAAGTCGTCTCCCGAAGATTATACCCACGACCAATGATCTCCTGGTCACGGACCACAATAGCTCCAATAGGTACTTCTCCAATTGCCTCGGCTTTGAGGGCTTCAGCAATGGCTTCTTGCATCCAGTATTCATCGGTGAACATTTTTAAATTACTCCCTTTTCATCCCATGAAGGGCTGATGGTTATTCTGCGAACATTTATTCGTTGTGAACAGCCTGTGTGTAAATATGTGCATAAGTATGATGTTATCAACAGAGTTATGCACAAGTTAATATTTTTTGAGTATAACTAAGGGCAATCTGTGGGTAACTATAAGTGGGCAATGATTTAAACATGACCCATATTCAACTCGGAATGTCTTTGCAAAAAGTGTCGTTAAAGGTATTATGATAGGAGAGTTATTCCAAATATCGGCAAGCTATTCAGGCCGAGGAGTGAGCAGCGAATTGTCCATAAAAACGAAATTATCCATTATCATATCTTTTCTGGCTGTGGTTCTTCTGTCTTTGAATATTGTCCTCAGCTACTTTACCACGCAAGAAAATCTGCGTAAAGATAGTGAGAACAAAATCATGCTTACCGCCAAGCAAATCGCAATCGCTGTCGAACAAAGTGGGTTCAGCTCTGAATATGTCGAAAGGCAAATGACCCAGAAGCTGAAATTGGCTTCTCTTTTGGCTGCCAAAGAACTGAATCCCGATATCAATCAGGTGACCAACCAGCAGCTGGCCCAGTTGGCGAAGAAGGTGGGCGTAACAGGTATATCCTTATTTGTAAAAACCACGAACGACATAGTGGTGACAAAATCATCGGAATCCCAAGAGATCGGGTTATCCACGAACAAATGGGGGTATTGGTATGCTGCATTTAAACAGCTGTTCAGTTTAGGGCAAGTTACGATAAAGCAAGGTCAGAAATCCGAGCATTTCTGGTCGGGTCCATTTGAATATTCCACCTCGACGCCAGACAGTATCGTAAAGTGGGGTTATTATTATGACGGAACGAGCAATTACATTATAGATCCTTATATTCGAAATTCGGAAATGGATAACTTCTTTGAAGTTCTGGATCCAGAGAGGATTATAGCTAAGACCCAGGATGCCAATAAGAGCATACTTGATATTACGGGTATAAATTTGAACCGGTTTGAAGAGGCTGTTACGCAGGGGCTTCCACTTCAAAAGGGCCTCTCGGTTGAAATGAAGGACCGACCTCTCGCATTCGGTAAGTACAAGTACCCGAGTCCCGAAGCGGACTTGAAGGTTCTGAGGGAAGCTATCCATAATGGGCAGAGTGCCCAGTACGACGTTAAGATTGATGGGAAAAGAGTAATTAAGAGCTTCATTCCGATTAAGGATAACACGAATTATACGTATGTAATCCGGATTATCTCCAGCTATGATCCTATTTATTCTGTGATTTCCAAGCAGATGATTAGCCAGATATCTATTTCTTTGGTTCTTTTGGAGATTGTCATTTTTGCAAGCTATATTCTTGCCGGGCTTCTGATTAGGCCGATCCAGGATATCCTTCTAAAGGTGAATGGGATGGCAGATGGGAACTTTGAAACCCAGCTTGAGGTTTCACGCAAGGATGAGCTTGGTCTGCTGGCAGCCAGGATTAATGCCATGGGTGGGAATCTGGCGCAGTATACACAAGATCTAAGAGAAATGAACGATGAGAATCGCTCTGTCAAGGAGCACCTGGAGTCCATTATCCGTCAAACGGCGGATGCCATTCATCTGACCGATCCTGAGGGCAAGATATTACGTGTAAATAAGGCTTTTGAACAGCTTTATGGCTGGACAAGCGAGGAGATTCAGGGGGTCTGCCTGTTCAATATTCCTGAATCGCTTCGTGAGGAAGAGTCGCTCTGGAAGAAGAAGCTGAGTGAAGGAATACCGGTCCTCTCAGCGGAGACTGTCCGTCTGACGAAGGAAGGAGCGGAGGTCCGGGTCAGCATCAGTGAATCTCCGATCTTTGACGAAGATGGGCGGATTACCGCCTACGTGATCATTTCCAGGGATATGACGGAACGTAATAAGATGGAGGAGCTTTTGCGTCGTTCTGAGAAGCTGACTACGGTAGGACAGCTCGCAGCAGGGGTAGCCCATGAAATACGGAATCCATTGACGACGCTGAGAGGATTCTTGCAGCTGCAGCTGCAGACTAAGAAGCTCAATTCACAGCATACAGATCTGATGCTGTCGGAGCTGGATCGAATCAATCTAATCGTTAGTGAGTTTCTGATTCTGGCCAAGCCCCAAGCTGTTCACTTTCAGGTGAAGGACATCCGTTATATCCTAGGGGATGTTATTTCTCTTCTTGATAGTCAGGCGCACCTTCATAGTATAGAGTTTTCAACGAACTTCTCGGTAGAGGCTTTGCTCGTTCACTGTGAGGAGAATCAGCTGAAGCAAGTATTCATTAACCTGCTCAAAAATGCGATGGAAGCCATGCCAAATGGTGGGACCATCCATATGGAGACGTGGCGCAGGGAAACGGATAGCGTCATGATACGTATCATCGATGAGGGAGAAGGCATCTCCAAAGAGACCTTAGCAAAGCTCGGAGAGCCCTTCTTCACGAACAAGGAGACCGGCACGGGTCTTGGGCTCATGGTTAGCCAGCGGATTATTGAGAGCCACAAGGGCACAATGGAAATTGAGAGCGAGCTGGGCCGGGGAACAACGGTGACTGTAGCCTTGCCGGGTGGTGAGCAACCAAGATAACATTTAGGAATAGTGCAGCCAGATGAGTAAAGAAAAGGTGTGAGATTTGTGCGGATTAATAAATTTATTAGTGAGTCAGGATACTGTTCCCGGCGGGAGGCTGACAAGCTGGTGGAAGCAGGGAAGGTTACAATCAATGGTACGGTGGCTCTCCTAGGGAGTCAGGCCGAAGAAGGCGATGATGTTCGTGTGAATGGGCAGCCTTTAACGGACAAGGAGAAGCACGTGTATTTAGCTCTTTATAAGCCGGTAGGGATTACTAGTACAACCGAGCGTCATGTGCCAGGCAACATCGTGGACTTCGTGGGGCACGAGAAACGAATCTTTCCGGTTGGCCGCCTCGACAAAGACTCTGAAGGACTCATTCTTATGACGAATGACGGAGATATCGTTAATCGTATTCTTCGTGCTGAGGGGAAGCATGAAAAGGAATACATCGTAACGGTCGATAAGACCATTAGTCCACATTTCGTAAGAGCTATGTCGGAAGGGGTGAAAATTCTGGGAGAAATGACGCTCCCGTGTACAGTTACCCGTATGTCAGACCGGGTGTTTCGTATAATATTAACCGAAGGGAAGAATAGGCAGATCCGGCGTATGTGCAGCGCTTTGGGATATGAGGTAAGGCGCCTGCAGCGGATTCGGATTATGAATATTCATCTGGGTAACCAAAAAAGCGGCACATGGCGGGATTTAACCCCTCAGGAGAAACAGGATTTGGGCCGCCAACTGAATTATACCCTTACGTAAAAAACAAATTAGAACATACTCTGCTTCGTAAAAGATTCCTGGCCGCAAAAAGGCCCCTTCAGCTCAGATGAGCTTTAGGGGCCTTAAGTGTTTAGGGTGTGGAGGTAATGCCTTGCTGGGCATCACTCTGATATTTACGAAGAATGGAGACTTCTACGCGGCGATTCTTCGCCCGTCCTACCTCCGTATCATTCGAGGCAACCGGATGATACTCACCATAGCCTGTGCTGACAAATTTCCTTGGGTCCAGCTTACTGTTAAGAAGCAGAATTTTCATAAAGTTAAGCGCTCTTCCCGAGCTGAGGTCCCAGTTCGAGTCAAACTGCTGGTTAGAGATTGGAACATTATCCGTGTGACCGGACACGATAATGTCGTAGTCCGGGAAGCCCTCGAGCATAACAGAGATGGCCTTAGCCAGCTGCTTGGATTCAGGCTTGACCGTGTCGTCTCCTGAAGCGAACAGAGCCTTGTCGCTAATGGTAATCGTTAACTGAGACTGATTCAGCTTCGTATCCAGCTGGGATGACAGTCCGTTGACTTTGATGTAGCTGTCCATTTGCTTCTTCAGCTTCTCCAGATCTTCCTGCTCCTGACGCATAAGCTCGCTGCGCTTCTTGCTCATCGACATACTCTGGGTGCTCTGCTGAGCCGAGCTTTCCTGTGGTGTATTCGTATCTGTTCCCTCAATTGAGCTCTTATCCATTACGCCTACACCGCCATTCAAAGCAATGCTAAAGGCCTTGCTCATCTGTTCAAACTTCTTGGCGTCCGTGGAGCTCATTCCATAAAGTACAATAAACAGGGCGAGCAGCAGGGTGAGAAGGTCAGCATAAGGAATTAGCCAGGATTCATCGGCATGTTCCTCATGAGGTTCATGTCTAGTCTTTTTGCTCACCGGTCGTCTCCTCCTTATCCTGAAGCTTGGCACGTTCAGTTGGAGTTAGAAAGACAGCCAGCTTCTGCTGAATGGCAATGGTGGAGACACCAGATTGGATGGAGAGGAGTCCCTCAACCATCATAAGACGGATTTCAATTTCGCGTTTGGAGATACGTTTAAGCTTATTAGATATAGGATGCCATAAGACGTAACCTGAGAATATCCCGAGCATGGTGGCTACGAAGGCCCCGGCGATCGCATGCCCCAGCTTCTCCATATCGGTCATATCAGCCAACGCCGCAATTAGACCAATAACGGCACCGAGTACCCCGAGCGTAGGAGCATACATCCCGGCTTGGGAGAAGATTAAGGCACCGGCGCGGTGGCGTTCTTCGGTAGCAGCGATGTCCTCGGCAAGCACATCACTGACAAATTCTTGATCATTCCCGTCAATAATCATCCGCATTCCGCCCCGGAGAAAGTCGTCATCAATCTCTTCAACCTTGCTCTCCAGAGCAAGAAGTCCTTCACGGCGGGTAATGGAGGCCCATTCCATGAACAGCGTAATCAATTCAGGTTTGGTGATCAATTTGGGTTTTACAAACAGTAGTTTAAGAAGCTTCGGAAATTTCTTCAGTTCTGAAGCCGGGAAACCGACAAAGAGTGATGCTGCAGTACCTACAAAAATGATGATATAAGCCGCCGGGTTATTTACCAGGTTGATGATGGGTGCGCCTTTGAGCATCATGCCCACGATAATTGCCACAAGACCCAGTACTAGTCCTATAAGTGTTGATATTTCCATTAATACACCTCGTCCATGAGATAGAATTGAATCCTTTCAGTCTTTCCGGCATCCTTCCGTCAAGACAGTTTCTAGGCAGAAACCACAGGGAACTTGCATCCTTCGTTCTGTAAGAAACGGTTTACCTATTTTATCGACAGATTTCCCTTTTTTTTTAAGATGAATTTTCAGTTATAATGAAAAGAGTGGTCCTTAAGTAGAGACCAAGGAAGGCGGAGAGCATAGATGGGCGTAAAACACGCAAGAGATTACGGAGATATTCTAGCTGAATTAACAGCTGCAGTTGGATTGATTGAGGATAGTTATGTTTTCTTTGAGATGGAGGCTAGTGATTGGGGAAGGTTGGCTGAGGAGGACCGACGTGAAGTTCACGAGGCATTGGCTGAGGACCTGTTCTATGGTCTGGGGACAGAGCCGGTCATCACGGTAGGCAGCGGTGTAATTATGCTGGATTCCAACCTGCACCGGATCAACATTCTGCTTGGGGATACAGAACTGGCTACCGTTCTTCTGGTGTAGACATGCACTTAAACCCGAATGTGGATTTAAGCCTAATGTCATGTTAATATATCGTGAGAAGCGTTAGCGTCTAGGTCCTTAAGTTCTGTTCTGGGTACTTAGTGGGAAGAGAAGATCTGCAATACAGGCAGGTATACGGGTCATAAGAAGATGTGAAGATCAGCCGGTTCTTAAGTCACGCCAGGACAGTTCGGACGTTGTAAAGAATAGGGAGGAAATACGATGCCATTTACACCTCAAGAAGTGGAAGCGCACTTAATTAATCTGGAAGGATGGGAGATGGAAGAGGAAAGATGGATTGTACGTAAATATGTATTCTCGAACTTCATGAAAGGCATTGCCTTTGTAGACGAAGTTGCGGCCATCTCGGAAGCTTTCAATCACCACCCTTTTATCACTATAGACCATAAGACCGTGACGCTCCGTCTAACCTCTTGGGAAGCCGGCGGGATTACTGCGGTGGATATAAAGGAAGCCCAGCAGTATAATGAGGCTTTTGAGAAGGCCCGCTCGGCTGAGTAGACTTCGGATTAGTAAGGGGTGGATTGCTGCATGGAGCTTGAGCCGCCATACAGAGCGGCCTAATGGCATCAGACTAGGCTAAACTTAAGTCAAAATACGGACCTCATGCCGTGTGTCGTGCTGGAAAAGGCAGAGGTTCTTACATACTTTTAGGAGCATGTCCCCTCAGAATTTACATAGGAACCTTGAGGGCAACTCGTAAATCAAAATAAAAACACGCCCTCCGGAATACGCTTACAGCGTAAAAGAGGGCGTGCTTTGATTTATTTATTTTTTTGCGGCAAGCCATTCGGCTACATTGGCAATCTCTTCGGGCTTCAACTTGTCTTTGAATGACGGCATGGCGTCTTTACCTTTGGTAACCGTGGTAAAGATTTGCTCATTGGTCAACTGCGCACCGACCTTCTGAAGACTAGGTCCAACCTTACCCTCGAGCTGATCACCGTGACAGCTGATACAGTTCGCCTTAACGGTAGCTTCTGCCTTGGCTGCGTCTAACGTGACCTTCGGCATGGTAGGCTTATTCTCCTGTGCTACTTGTTCTTTACCCGGTAGGTTGAACATGAGCACGATGGCCAAAGCGCATGCGATAAAGAACAAACCGCTCATGATCCACTTTTGCATTCCAATCGTCCCTCCTATGTAAGATACCTTCTTTCATTATAACGGAACATCCTGTTTGATCATAGCATTTGTGACAAAAAAACAAACAAGTTATTTGCTCAGGTTCATTTCATCGGTGGAGTGAGATTTGTCATTGTCGTAGACCATGCAGTAAAAGGGTTTCATTCCATCAGGAGTTCGCAGCTCGTACTGGTCCGTGATTCTAAACCCCGCCTTCTCATATGTACGAATGGCCCGCTCATTCCATGTCAGGACTTCCAGATCTACTTCATGATGCGGGTGCCGGCTTAGGGCCTCATGGACGACAGCCTGTACAAACGATTTGCCCAGCCCCTGGCCACACCAATCAGGCCGCATTCCAATCCCTAAGCGGGATACACCCACCATGGGGAAAATCTGAGCAAATCCAGCTAACTCCCCGGTGTTCGTAAGGACGGACAAGTACTGTTCCCGGCGAAGCTGCGGGTCCCCGAACTCAATTTCAAGGGACTTCATTTGGTCCCAGGGGCCAAAGCTGTAGATGTCATAGGGTGGGGAGTAGACCCAAGAGCAAATTTCTTGTGCGTGGGATTCTTCCATAGGAATCGCCTTGAATTGTGGAGGATTATTCATCAAAAGAAGTACCTCATTTCGTTCTAAAATATAGACTGAAAAAAAAGATCTAAATATGTATTTTCGTAAGTTTAACCCTTATGGCAGTGGGTAAATATAGAATAAGCAAATATATGGAATAAAATTATTTATTCACCCGAAAATGATTGAAACCTTTTACAGTTAACACACGTTTTAGAAGTAGGTACTAAGGAAGCAAAAAGACCGCAGGCGATTCCGGCAAGAATCGTGCGGTCCATGTAAGTCGTGCGGGATGTAAATTCCATTTGAGGGAATGGCGTTTACAGGTTCACAGCATATTTGCTGTATTTGGCTTTACTAAGAACACGTTTAGCTCCAACGTAGCGTTTGCTGTAGTAGCTGTTGCTGAGACGGTCAATATGGATGCCTTTTGAGGAAGAGGCGTGTGCGAATTGGCCGTTTCCAATGAATACTCCGACATGGGATACACCGGTACCGAACGTATTAAAGAAGACAAGATCTCCTGCTTTCAACTGGCTCTTCGCCATAACTGGAGCACCTTGATGAAATTGAGCTTTGGATTGACGGGCAAGTGATACACCCATTTTCTTGAACACAAAGGACGTAAATCCGGAACAATCGAAACCACTTGAAGTTACGCCACCCCATTTATAAGGAGTACCGTATACACTCTTCACCGTATGAGTTAGTGTGGAATCTGCGAATGCGCTACCTGTTCCAAGTGTGAACAATAATGCCAAGCTCGTTGCCGCTGCTGCTAGTTTCTTTCTCAAGTTGTTAAACTCCTTCCAAGGCCTGCGAGGTTAGCTTGAGGATTCGGTTGAAGGTTCCCTATGACCCCTCTAATGCAAGATCAATTCACCCATAACTGGTTCCCCCGTTTCCCAGGTGCGTGGGAATTCGGCTGATTTGTTGGTTTAGTGCACCTGTGCTGAAAATCCTCGAGATAACGAGATTTCAGGACCCAGCGTTCACGGGAAGTGCTTGTATGACTTTCGTATGATAATCATGGACAGCTTTCGTGACGCTCCGACATATGACAGTAATAATTACAAAGTTGTTACTAATTCCTTGCCTATTGTACCAAAGGGACCAAGCTTTGGCAAGTTTGTTTTCACTTTTTTTGTCAAAAAAACATATGATTACGGTTTATTTGTCGAAGAATTGGTTATTGCTATGTAATAAATGTAATTATAGGTAAATAAAAACCCGCAAGATTCCGGCAAGAATCACTGCGGGCGGGCCAAGGGTACTGCTTATTCTACATCGTCGTTGTCTTTAGAGGAATCGGCAACAGATTGAAATACTTCGTTGCTCATAATACGCTTAGCTCCAACGTAGCGGTTGGTGTAGTAGCTATCACTCAGCTTGCTGATGGTAACGCCCTTTGAGGAAGAGGCGTGTGCGAATTTTCCATTACCGACAAATACACCTACGTGTGACACACCATTACCAAAAGTATTGAAGAATACCAGATCTCCGGCTTTCAGTTCATCTTTCGATACGGCCTTGCCCATTTTGAATTGGGAGCCGGATTGGTGAGGAAGGTCTATTCCCAGTTTGTCAAATACATACATCGTAAAGCCTGAGCAATCGAAGCCGTTAGTGGTAGTTCCACCTGACTTATACTCCGTGCCAATCACTTTGTCCACGACTTTGTCCAGCTTGGAGTCTGCGAAAACGCTTCCAGTCCCAAGAGTAAACAAGATGGACATTGATACTGCTGCAACTACAAGTTTCTTCTTCAAAAGCGGTTAAACTCCTTCCAATGCCTGCGAGGTTAGCTTAAGGATTCGGTTTGAAGGTCCCCTATGATCCCTCCGTTGCGAGATCAATTCACCCAAAATTGGTTCCCCCGTTTCCCGGTGCCGGGAATTCGGCTTGATATCTGTGCACCTAACGAAATTTCTTCCGTCTTAACAAGAATACGACATGAAAGTCGAATCTCCTGCTGTGACAAAAAAATAATTACAATGTTGTTACTGTCTATTCATAGTTCACATTGTAGCAAGGTAGGTATCTTTTGGCAATGGTTACTTGCGAGATTCCGGGGTGAATTGAAAGAAAAAGGGCCTCCGCATAGAAGCGGAAGCCTTGGGGGACGCGGGGTATGAGAAGTTAGGGGCAGATTCAATTCTTCTCGTTCCAAAGATGATATTGCGAGGCTATATGCCAAATATTGAGAAGTGTGCGAATGAAAGGATAGGATTGCTGAAGGATAAGTGCCAAGAATCCGGTCCAGATCCAGGATGCCGTACTGAAAGCCCCGAACAGAAGAAGGGCTACACCTCCCAGGAACAGTGAAATTCCAGTAACGATAAGCAGTCGCCGCAAGCAGCTGAGGATAGAGGAGAGTATTCCCTTCCCGAAGATATAACCGAACCCAGCATATAGAAGAAGCTGATGAATGAGATAGCCATAAATCAGCCAGCCCAGAATATATATAGCCGTATAGAGGAGCGGATAGCCGCCAGTCTGTATACCCTGTACAAGAAGGTCCAGCAGCTTGGGCCCAAGCCAGTAGGCAGGACCTAGAACAAGAATGAGCTCTATGAGGTAAAGGACGGTGACCGGCTTCCACAGCCGGCCGATCCCCTGGAAGAATACCAGACCCGCTCCGTCCGGGGTTAGCGGACGAAGTCCATACAGAATCCCTGCCTGAATGAGCGGAGTAAGCAGCATTCGCAGGATGAACATGCCGGCAAGAAGCCAAAAATACAGGTGGACCTCTGAGCTGTATTTTAGCTCCAGCTGGCTTTCAATAAGGAACAGAATGCGGCTCAGCTCGCTCGGCGCTGGATCCGGGTAGCGCTGCAGAAGCGGAATAATGGCGGAATTGATCAGCCGATAGAGAAATACACCCCAAAGCAGCTGGTATAGAAATAGGATAATGACGACCGGGAACTGATCTTTGGTACTTTGCCATCCGTTACGAATGTATCTCATTCTATTGTCACCTCACCATGAGAGCAATCCAAGTAGGGACTCCACTACTTTGGTTATGCCCAGATTCCATCGCGTTCCGGTCTTCTCTTCCACTTCTGCCTTCAGATAGTTGTTGATATGCTTGTTCTCAAGCACCAAGGTATAGCCGGGATCGATCATAGCCCAGGCCAGAGGTTGTTTGTACTGCAGCTTGTAGACAATCTGATTCTCATCGCCCTTCCAAGTCTTGCGCACGATGTGCCCATCTTTAAAGTTGAATAGGACGGGGACCTCAGGATAGCTTCCGCCGAGTCTGCTAATTTTCACGACAGACTCATATAATGGGCCGGCGCTGGTCTGCACTGGACTCACTGTGATGGAATCGACCGAGTAGTTCGTCATTTGACCGCTGTACACATATTGATTGAAATAATCCTTCCATGATCGTCCGGTAACCTGTTCGACGATTCTCTGGAAGTCAGAGGTTGTAGGATGCTTGAAGCGGTACTTGGCACTGTAGCGGGCCAAGATTCTGTTCATGGTGCTTGTTCCGACCTGACGTTCAATGCCGAGCAGTACGAGCTTGCCGCGGGTATATACATTTTGAGCGTAGATATCAGAAGATCCGTATTTCCATGCTTCTAGGGGCAGTGCAGCTGGATGATTCACAAAACTTGCCTGTACTGGCAGGTTAGGCTTAACCCCATAAGCGCTTTCCATGAGTTTGTCTTCAGCATAGGAGGTAAATCCCTCATCGAGCCAAGCTTCCTCAAATTCGTTGCTTGCGATCATGCCGTAAAAATACTGGTGGCCGATTTCATGCACAACGGTTCTCTCCAGCTCGTACCCAGGTGACTCCGAGGCAGCACCGAAGGCGGTTACGAGTGTCGGATACTCCATTCCACCTGCTCCATTGCCGCTTGCCGGGGGCACAACGATGGACAAAGTCGAATAGGGATAACGGCCATACCACTTGCTGTAGGAAGACAGGGCGGCCTTGGCCGCATAGAAATAACGGTCCTTCAGGTCTTTATGAAGCGGATCGAGATACAGCTTGATCCGTACACCGGGGACCTCAGCCGAGGAGAACGGCTCCTCTGCATAGACAAAGTCCGGGGAAGCAGCCCAGGCAAAGTCATGCACATCGTCAGCATAGAACTGATACGTCTTGCGATTCTGCTTGACGACTGCGGTCTTGGTGGGAAAGCCTGTCGCTGCGACGATGTAGGAGCTTGGCACATTGATCCGTACGCTGAAGATACCGAAGTCGGAATAGAATTCCGAGCTTCCGTGATATTGATGAAGGTTCCAGCCTTCGGAGGTACGGCCTCTGGTTCCGGCTGGCTCATACACACTTAATTTAGGGAACCACTGACCAGCCATCACGAAGTTATCTGCGGTACCCATGCGGGCGAATACTTTAGGGAGCTGAACCTCAAAGTTAATGAGAAGAGTAGTGCTTTCTCCGCCCTGAACTGGACGGGGAAGACGAACCTTAACCAGGGTCTGGTCATTCGTATTGCCATCGTCAGGCTGAACATACTGAAGACGGTGAATCAAGGAGATGCCGTCGGTGGTCCGGATTCCGGTCAGCTTCATGGAGCCCCATCCGTCCTTCGGCATAGCGTCCCCTCGAAGCTTGCCTCCAGACTCCTTCATGAAGGTGGTATCCTTGGAAGCGAATGCGTTCGGATACATGTGAAAGTAGAGCTCACTTACCGGTTGGCTGCCCGGGTGCTTCCAGGTCACACTTTCGGTGCCGGTTAAGGTACGGGTCTTCTCATTCAGATTCACGTCGATGTGATATTCGGCAACGCGGTCACTAAGCTGCTCCGTACCGGGAGTGCCAATACTATCAGGTGCCTTGGGCTGATCTCGCGGGAGCTTGCCCATTTCTGGTGCAAATGAAGGCTGGGCAGGGGCGGGTGTCAGGCTGAACCATACAGCGCCGCCAATAACAATAAAGCTGAGAATTGAAATGAGTATAATTTTGATCCGTGGTGGGGTCATTCTTGGATACCTCCCGTTGACAAGCATCTAAGGCATGTATATGTTTGCATCTGGAGGATTATTAGTTAAAATTAAAATATATAGAGCCTATTGTTGTAGAGGGAAGTCTGAATCTTAAGCAAGGCTGCGGCTCAATAATGGAGGGGAATATGGACAATCTGAATAAGACCGGCAAGAAGCAAATTGCCTTAAATATTATCAGCGGGAATGAGAAGAGTAATAAACACAAGGGCTTTGGTGCAGGCTCGATCGACCTGAACAGCGTGTCGC
>RCUN01000724.1_pt1 | contig 14759 bp, 11 predicted proteins | sample 2166181 | NCBI WGS metagenome assembly RCUN01 (sample SAMN09932603, study PRJNA488358) | compost metagenome | feature: garden; material: soil; isolation source: compost soil in crotononitrile-enriched culture | place: Germany: Experimental Botanical Garden Goettingen | collected 2016-01-27 | reverse complement strand
AGTTCGTCCCGGTTTCATATCGCGGGTTTGTTATTAGTTCGGGTTTCGCATGGGTGAGGTCTCGCTACCGACGACCGCTCATGCGAAGAGGGGCGGCACTATACCGATGCTTTCATGTGGGAGCGAGCAGGTTCGCTCCCGGAGGATTTGCTGTTTCATGAATTGATCGCGAGCACCCTGTAGGCAAACTCTTTTTTGCTTGGCTGAAGATGAGCGTGCTGCTCCAGGTAAGCCCGCCATGCGGATTCAAGCATTGGGCCGTTGAAATCGCCATCGGTAGCGATGTAAGCGGCGGCGTCGTCTTTCACTGCCTGGGTGTAGTGTTTCGAGAAGCCATCCGTAGTGGCTTCTGAGGTCAAAATGAACGGCGCGAGTACCGTATAGATCAACCCGACTACAGTTGTTCCCGATAACTGAAGGGGATTGTCAGCTATTTTGCAGCTGGGCTTGCTGCATGAAAATTCAGCGCGAACAGGGAAGCTAGCGACGAGTGTGAGCATGGCGACTAAGCAGCACCTGAAAGCAACTGCTGTTTGTTTATTGTGCCAAATAGTCAAATCCTTACCCCTCTATCGCGAGTGGACTTGTTATCCAAACGGATGGCGCGCTGTCATGAGCGAAATGCTCACCGACTCAGCATTGAATTGTGCTTGTGCGAAGTGCTGAGGCAGAGAGGCATTTAAGATCCGAGAGAGCAAATCAGATGCGTCCTACGTGTGAGTCGGAAACGGGGAAGTAGCAGTGGTGTTGCGAGGGGCTTTCCGCTGCGTGATGCAGTGCGGTGACGAAAAAACCCCGATGGGCAGGAACACGCCAGTCGGGGTTGTTTACTGCTTGGTGAGTCAGCAGGCTCGACGCTGTTGTCTGGCGAGTATCGCCGCCATATCCGGCTCATCCAGATGATCAAGCGCTCGCTCAATCAACAGATGCACCCCGTCAGCCATGCGGCTGAGCGCCAAGGCTACAGAGCGGCGTGAGCCGTCCACATCGTCGGCGAGGTCGGCGGCGATGGCGCTGATGGACAGCAGGTCTTCTGAAGCATTGGCCAGGAGTGCTTCGGTGTTGATGTCTGGGCAGACGCTGAAGAGTTGGCCGCTGCGTTTAGGTGGTGTCTGGTTAGGTGGGACGAGATGGTGATCGAGGGCGCGTTCGGCGGCTTCGTGGAGCTTTTTCGAATCCAGAGATTCGTAGGGGGATGTGGCTTCGTTTTTGGGATTGTTGGCTGTTGTCTTGTTCATTGCTGAAATCCTTGGAGTTAATAAAAATTCGCTCCCGACTTCGGACTTGCACATCCGCTCACCGAGCTTTCGGTGACGATCAAAGGTTAACGGTAAATGTGACGTGCGCATAGTTCATGGATTGCTCGACTTTGCGCAGGAAACATCCGAAAGGATGGAGGGGATTTAAACACCCATCACCTGGATGCAATGACTACGTGGAGCGTACAAATACCGAGATGCTTTTGCGTTACCAGGAGCCATAGGGAATCCCGAATTTTTCTACGTAGGCCTTGGATATCTCAGTCAGGGGCCGATGCTTGCCACCGGACTTGCCTCCATATGGGCCTTTCGGATTTATTGTTCCTTCAACCCGAAGTATCTCGACAGCCTTAAGGCAGGCACCCCCCAGCCAGACTTTGGCAATACCACCCGGCGCCAAACCAATACCGATGTTGTCACGGGACTCGGTTATCCACTTCCCATCTGCTCCGCAAAAAACCTTCTCCGGTTTGCGCATGATTTCCCGTGCGGATTCGGGGATGGCGATGTAAGCCTCATAGGTTTGCGGTTCGGCCAAGGATTGCCAGCGCACGTAGATCAGGCGGGGCAGATCGGCGCCAGTGACATACATACCTTTACCACCGCCATTGCTGCTGACCCATCCTCGGGCGATGCCCTGGTTATTCGGTGGTCTTGGAACCGAGGCGATACCGCCTCCAGCACCTCGAAACACTCGTTCGCGGATATCCACAACATCTGCGGTTTCTATCCAGACTTCCATATACGCTGGAGCGGAAAAAGCCAGGAACCACGGTAAGCCATTACTGGACTGAGCGACGCTTTGTGCACAACCAGTTAACAGCAATCCGAGAAGCAGGCCTGCACATCGTTTGATTGACCGCCAGCTCACGCATGATGCGCAAGTAAACCAACGACAGTTCGCCATGCACCTGGCGTTCGATGCCGGTAGCTGCAAAAAGCTTTTTCCGCGGATAGGGATGTTCCCTCGATGGCTCCATCGGTCTATCCCAGAGCACCACTCTTAGTTCTTTGCGGGAACCATCGAAATCGATCACGCCTTTGTCATACCAAGCACGCATTTCCTTCTCGGCAGACAGGTAGGCAAAACTGCGGGTCTCTTCCATGCCTCGACTGATCTCGCTCGTAACGGGCTTACTCAGCAGGAGCTTTTCTTTGGCTCTCGGCAGGTAGCCGCCGCCGAGGTCCGAGTGCACGCCGGGCAGGGCGATATCCAGGCTTCCGAGGCTGTTGAGGGCGAAGTTTTCACGGATTTCGTCACGGGCAACTAGATGCACTACTTTGTTGGCGCAGCCATCGGGCAGCTTGAGGTTGACTCCGGGGTTTCTGCTGTTGGTGCCTGTGAAATCGAACAGCCAAGGGTTGGCAATCGCAGCGACGGTATCGAATAGGCCGATGAAGTTGATGGTGACTTCAGTGTTAAGACGCCAGTTGAAGCTGCTGGATAAAGCGGGGGAGCCGGCCGGCAGTGCTTTCGCCAAAATGCTGTGGTCGCTTTTGAGCACTTCATTAGCAAAATGTCGCGCCGCCGCTGCCCCTCGACTGAAGCCGAAAATATCGAACTCGATTCGTTCAATGATCAGCTCAGGATTTCGCACTTTTAGTTGGCGTATCTGCTCCACAATAAGTGTAGGACTCTGCTCGACACGAGCGACCACACCTGTTTCGCCCCGCCCGGTCATTAGCGAAAAAGGTGCATCTTTATATCCGCTTATGGTCCCAATTCCATCGTTGTAAACGGCGATTGAAGCCTTTGTTGCTGCTGGCAAGACGACTTCATCTGTTTGGTCGTCATAAAGTCTGTAAAGCCGGACGATGTTACTCACATCATTCCCATAACTATTATCCGGCGAACTCCCATCCCCGTCGTACCCATACCTTGCGCAATGCTGCCGGATGTCTTCCGCAACCTCGGCCAAATCCACATCAGGTGCATAGCAGGCCGCGACGGTTTCGCTGTTGGCCTTGTTGTTGCCCGTGCCATCGAAGAAAACGCCGATCCGCAGGGTAATTCCCTGCACCTCGACCTCTTCTTCCTCTTCCTCCAGCTCAGCCCATTCTTCCTCGGCCAATGGCGCAGGCATGACGGACGCCAGCAAGCCGGCAGCGGGCCCCACCAGTAGCGCCTGAGCGGGTTTACCCGTTCTGGGTGAGCCGCCGACCTTGATCTCGCTGCTGCTGAATATGCCGTTGGCGTTCATCAAGATATGGTGACCACCCGCCTTCAAAGTAATGCTTTCGCCGCCGTCCACTACAAGGTTTGTCCCTGCCTTGATGTGCACGTGCTGCCCGGCTTCGACGACGAGTGTTTGATCAACGTTGGTGTAATGGTTGGATGCGTGCAGGTAGTCGTCGGCGCTCACCCGGACCTTGCGATCGCCGGTGACGGTGCGATGTTCTTCCGCCTCCAGCATCGAAATGCTGTTGCCCTTGATGGTTTCCCGGCGGTCGTTACCCACTTCCAGTCGGCTGTCGTTGCCGACCTTCTGTTCCATATCCCGCTGGGCGCGCAGGTAGACCAACTCTTGCCCGGCGCGGTCTTCGATCGACAGTTCGTTATAGCCACCGTTATGCGGTGAGCTGCGGCTGCGCAATACGGTTCTGGTTTTGTTTTCGGGCAAGGGATAGGGCTGCGACATGACCCTGTTAGGCAAGCAACCGGTGATCAGCGGGTAGTCGGGATTTCCGTCCAGGTAGGTGACGAGCACCTCCATGCCGACACGCGGAATAGTGACCGCCCCAAAACCTTCCCCCGCCCAGCCGGTTGAAACCCTTAACCAGCAACTGCTGTGCTCGTTGTTGCGCTCGGCGCGGTCCCAATGAAATTCGACTTTGACGCGACCGTAATCATCGCAGTAAATCTCTTGGCCGGGAGGCCCGGTGACGCGGGCGGTCTGGCAAACCAGCGGCGTTCTTTGCGAGGGCAGTGGCGGGCGATAGAACACATCCCAGGGAATAGCGCTGAAGCTGTTGCGATAACCCTGGGTAAAGTCATCTTCAGATTCGCTGGTGCTGGCGATTGATTCCTCCATGACCTGAGGCTGTTTGCCGTGGTGGCTTACGCTGAGCAGTAGCCATAGATCGTTGCAGGTTTCGCGTGGATGGTCCGTCAGGTTGAAAAAATGACCACTGCGCAAGTTCGGTTGATCGCTTGTGCCCTCCGCCAATTGATAGTCGACACGGTGCCGCTCAAGCGCCTGTCGGGCCAGTTGTTTGCCGTGGTTTTCGTTTTCGCTGAACAGCGGGTAACGATAGTCCTCCAGCGCTGGCCAGAGCTCGGTGGACACACGACTTTCCAGCAAGCGGTTCGGACGTTTCAGGTCATAGTGCCGCTGTGTGGTACTGCTGGTGCGCATGCTGAAACGTCTGGAGAACCGGCTGACGACCGGATGCTCCGCCACCATTCCAGAGCCATCCAGATACGGCGTTTCGCCCAGTTTGGGGAAGTAAGTCTGGTCATCGGTAAATACCAGCAGATGACCTTCGCGGGAATGTTGGTGATGCCATGCGATGCCGTCCTCGGCACACAGACGCTGGACAAACTCGAAATCCGTTTCTCCGTACTGAGTGCAATAGTTGCGTGGGGCACCGGTCTTGACGTGGAAGGCAAAAGCGTCGGCCAGGATGCCGTGCCGCTTGAGTACCTGGGCGATGATTTGCGGCACCGTCTGGTCTTGAAAAATTCGATGATCGTGCCTGAACTGCAAATTGTGCAGTGCCGGCACCAGGTTCACGCTGTAGTGGTTCAGGCGTTTGCCGATTTCATAAGCGGCCACACCATTTAAATGACCATGCAGACCTTTCCCGTTGAGGCCGAACTGGAGAAAGGCCGGCTGCCCGAGCAGGCTCTCCAGATCAATATCAGGGTATTCGCTGACCAGTTTTATTTCGATTGAATACAAAGAGCTGATGGTTTCAATGCCTTCAAATGCCAGCACTTTGAAATCGTTTCGAACGGTTGGAATTTCAAGGGTGAAATGGGCTGCGTTGAGCGGTGCAAACATGTGCTCATCCTTTTGCTTTTCATTGGCTCGTCCTTGAGCGGGTGGTTAAAACAAAACTTCAGACACAAACCCTGTAAGTCTTGTGTCTGCGTAAATTGTAGAAGAGCGCTATCAATGCATTGGAATGCATTGCGTAGGAAAGTTCTTTTGCTTAAGTCAGAAATGTCCTCAAGTTCATAACCTTGCATATTTTTTCCATGAGTCCATGTCGGCAATTATTCATACTAAAAGTGCAACAAAATACGAGGGGGTTCTAACTAATTTTCTCATCTGTTTGCATTTTCAGAAGCGTCCTACATTTTTCACTTTCTATTTTTGTCATGCTTTGCGCCGGCTCAGCTACGAAGGCTGGCGCCAGTGCAATTTCAATTGACGAATGACCGTCATATTAAAAAAGGCCATGGATGTCTTACTCAGGCAAACTTTCCGCTCATTACCTTGAGCTCGCTGAAGCCTCTGTTTCCGAAGAGAGTTTCGTGGGCGGGGATGTTCGCTTTTCGATTGAATATGAAGCGCTGGAGCGTGAGCTGGGCAAAGTCCAATCCATACACGAAAGCAGTCAAATCGATTGGCCCAAAGTCCGCGAAAACTGCGAAAGTTTGCTACGAACCCAATCCAAGGATTTACGGGTCAGCGTCTGGCTGACGTGGGCCTTGTATCAGTGTGAATCCTTTCAGGGGCTGGTGGCTGGGCTCGGTTTGCTGCACTGCCTGTGCAAAAGTCGTTGGGCCGACGTTTACCCGAGCAAACCCCGTACCCGTGCTGCCGCGATCAGTTGGCTGACGCAGCGCCTTGAGCAGGTACTGAGCGAAAACGTTGCGATCAAGGAGCAACTGCCGTTGTTCCGCTGTTTGGTGGAGCATCTGGAAGGGCTTGATGCCATTTTCACTGAACACCTCGGTGACGATGCGCCTTTGCTGCTGCCGCTTTCCCGTCGTCTGAAAATCCTGGTACATCGGGCAGTTGAGCATCAGCCGTCCCCCGGTGTGGTGGAGGCTGCGATGGCTCAGGTCAAACAGGCTGCCACGCAGTTGTTCAATCCTTGCGCGCCCATCGATAACGAAAAAGATGCCTATAAAGCCTTGCGTGCTCAGCAGGACAGCTCGCGGCCACTGTGCGCCTGGTGGCTTAAGCAAAAGGCCACTGACCTGCGTGCATTGCGTCTGAGTCGTACGTTGCTCTGGCTGCCTGTCGACACGTTACCCGATCGCAATTCAGAACGGATCACGGCACTGCGCGGGCTACCTGCCGACCGACTCAGGTTCTTTCAGGAGCACTACGATCAGGCCCGGTACGCTGATCTGCTGGTGGAGTTAGAGCCGAGCCTGTCCAAGGCGCCATTCTGGTTTGATGGTCAGCGAATGGTGTGGGAATGTCTTCAGGGCCTGAATGCAGAATTGGCCATGCGCGAGGTGGAGATTCATCTGGCGTTACTGATTCAACGTCTGCCGGGCATCCTCGAGTTGCGTTTCCATGATGGCGTTCCTTTCGCCGACCCGGCCACTCGCGCATGGGTCAATGTTCACGTCATGCCGCATCTGAAAAGTCCCTGTGCAGAACGCCCTGTAGAAGCCCCGGCAACCCAACCAGCCTGGGAGCAGGCCCTGGACGACGTCCAACCGATCCTGCGCAAGGACGGACTCAAGGCTGCGGTGCAGATTCTCAAACAAGGCCTGCACGCCGCCCAAGGTGGCCGTGCCCGGTACTTCTGGCAACTCACCCTCGCCCGGCTGTGCTTTCTGGCCAAGAAGTACGAATTGGCCAAGTCCCAACTCGAAACGCTCGACCAGACATTACAGGACTCAGGTTTGCACGCATGGGAGCCCGACCTCGCGTTGGAAGTGCTGCGCCTGCTGCATGGCTGCTGCGAGTTGCTGCCGCAGAACCATGCGGTTCGCGAACGCAAGGACGAGATTTATCGCCGGCTGTGCCACCTCGATCTCGAAGTGGTACTCGAATAGGCCTCCGGGCCACAACCGCAAGGAGAATTGCCATGGCCAAAGAAGGCTCGGTAGCCCCCAAGGAACGCATCAATGTGACGTTCAAGCCTGCCACCGGTGGTGCGCAGGAAGAGATTGAGTTGCCACTGAAAATACTGGCAATCGGTGACTACACCCACCGCAAGGACGAACGCAAGGTTGAAGATCGCAAGCCAATCAGCATTGACAAGATGACCTTTGACGAAGTGCTGGCCAAGCAAGACCTGCAGGTGACTTTGAGCGTGCCGAATCGGCTTCAGGATGAGGGCGCTACAGAAGAGCTGGCGGTGGATCTTCGGGTCGGCTCAATGAAGGATTTCAATCCTGCCAGTCTGGTCGATCAAGTGCCTGAACTGAAAAAGCTGATGGAGTTGCGCAACGCACTGATAGCCCTCAAGGGGCCACTCGGCAAAGCGATCAACAAGCGCTACCCCTTCAGCGCACACAGCGCCAGCGACGTGGCGCTCAACGATTTCCGCGAGTTCTTCAAGGTCCAGGGTGTCGTTGACCGCTTCTTCGACAACTACATGCGTCCATTTGTCAGTGGCGGCCCAGGCAACTATCGCTTGCGCAGTATCGATGGCCAAAGTCTGCCCGTGTCTCGGGTTTACCTCGATCAGATGGCTTCGGTACAGGTAATCCGCCAGAGCTTCTTCAGCGAAAACCCCGCTGAGCCACACGTGCAGTTCAAGCTCGAACCGTACACCCTCGACTCGACGGCGAGCCGATCCGAGTTCCGCTTTGGCGACAGGTCCCTGGAGTATCGCCACGGCCCGATCGTGGCGGCTTCCTTCAAGTGGCCGACCGACGCCGAAGACGGCCGCACCAGTCTGGTACTCGACAGGATGACCGACCGCCCGATCGGTATTGAGAAGAACAGCGGACCCTGGTCGCTGTTTCGTTTGTTGGACTTGATGCAGACCGAATACCTGATCGGCCGCGATGTACTTGTACTCAAAGCCGACCTGGGCGGCCTGCGCGCCAATTACCTGCTGACGAGTCAACGCACGCCGAACCCGTTCGATATGGGTGTGCTGCGCACCTTCCGCATGCCGGTGCAACTCTGATGGCGATGGTCGGACCCTGGCGTAGCGCTGCGCGTACTGACCCTGGCAAGGTCCGAGTGCGCAATGAAGATGCTTTTCTCGATTGCCCACAGCAGGGGTTGTGGGTGGTTGCCGACGGCATGGGCGGGCACCAGGGAGGTGACATCGCCAGTCAGATGATCGTTGCCAGCCTGGCGGAGTTGCCGATTGGAAAAACCTTCGACGAGCGTCTCAAAGGCGTGAGCCGGTGCCTTCATTGGCTCAACCGACGCATGGTTCACGAGTTGACGGTCATTGCCGGACACCAGGACAACGTCATCGGCAGCACTGTGGTCGCGCTGCTGGTGGATGGCAGTCGCGCGGCCTGCGTCTGGGTTGGCGACAGCCGATGTTACCTGTGGCGTGAGCAACGCTTGTACCAGCTGACCAAGGATCATTCGTTGATGCAGCAGCTGATTGACCAGCAACAGATGTGCGCCGGACAAGCCCGAGCTCAGCCGCATGCCGGCGCCTTGACCCGGGCAGTGGGGGCAGGTGAGGAACTGGCGCTGGAGGTACTGGAGTTGGCAGTGCATCCGGGGGATACATTTTTGCTGTGCAGCGACGGCTTGTATCAAAGCCTGAACAGCAACGCGCTGGGTAGTGCCTTGAGTTTGAATGCACCGGTTTTGGCGCTCGCGCGTTTGTTCGACGGAGCCTTGAGCGGTCCGGCGCGGGACAACCTGACGGCTGTCGTGATACGCCAATGAGTGAGTCGGTGTCGCTCGACAATCTACCGGTCAGCGAAGAAGAAATCGCCGACCTGACCTATTTTGCCTTCGCCAAAGCCGTGCCCGCGCCCCGTGATGTTTTGACGTCTCAGGCTCGCACCATAGAGTTGCCAGACGTACTGGTGGGGCGTTACCGCCTCGAGCGGTTGCTCGGCGCCGGTGGCATGGGTGTTGTCTACCGTGCACGGGACTTGTTGCACGAACAGTTCGGTGATCCTGAGCCTTATGTTGCGCTGAAAATGCTCGGCGAAGAGCTTGCCGAATCCCCGGATGCCAGCGCTTTACTCTACAGCGAGTTCGCCATGACTCGGCGCTTGCATCATCCGAACGTACTGCGCTTGCACAGCTTTGAAGTGGACACCTGTTGCCGACGAGCATTCTTCACCATGGAGCTGATGCGCGGCCTGACCCTGGACAGGCTGCTCTGTGACCGGCCTCTGGGTTTATCGTGGCCAGAATTGCGTGACATCGCGCTTCCATTGCTCGACGCATTGGCTCATTCCCACAGCCGTGGTGTGCTGCACGGTGACTTGAAGCCGAGCAATGTGATGGTCAGCGAAGACGGTGTGCGATTGTTTGATTTTGGTCTGGGCCAGTCAATGGAAGGTGTCATGCCGGGGCTGGCACAGTTGAGTCGCAATCGCATCAATGCCTGGACCCCAGGCTACGCTGCCCCGGAACTGCTCGAAGGCCAGCCGCTGTCCACCGGTACGGACATTTACGCCGTGGCCTGCGTGTTGTATGAATTGGCGGGAGGCAAACACCCGTTCAATCGCTTGCCTTCAATCCGTGCGCGAGATGAACGTCTGGACCGAGAGCTGCTTGCCCCGCGGACTCTGCCGAAACACTGCTGGCCTGCGCTACGTGCGGCGCTGAGTTTCGATGCTTCGCAACGCATCATTACAGTCCCGGAGCTGTATGACTCCTTCAACTGGCAACCGCTCTTGTTGCGATGCTGGTCTGCTCGTGTGGGAAGGAAAGTGTAGGACAACAATAAGCATGACTTGGCAGTCATCATGCAAGACAAATGGCTTATCTTCTTCTAACGCAACTCGATAGTGGTGTTCTCGTTTGAAGTCGCTACACTGCGCCAGCCGTTCATTTTTCTCTTGAGGCTTGCGCATGAAATTTCGTTTTCTGCTGTGGATGCTGGGTTTGTTGATGGGTAAGGCCAGCCGGACCAATCCGGCGTTTCAGCAGCAGTTGGGTGACAAGGACCTGGTGTTTCAGCTGCAGACCCTGGACGGGAAAGTGGCGCGGCATTTCCGCGTGAAGGACCAGCGCATCACCAGTCAATCGGGTGTGCATGCCGAGCCTGCGTTTGCGATTGCCTTTAAAGACGCCGCGTATGGCTTTGCCACGATGCAGGCGAAGAACAAGCAGCTGGCGTTCATGACGGGGATTCAGGACAAGTCGATTCAGATCAAGGGCAACCCGGCGCTGGTGATCTGGTTCCAGGGGTTGACCAAGTATTTGAAGCCGAAGAAGGCGAAAGCCAAGGCTTGATTCGTTTCAGATAGACCGAGTTGCATTCATCGCGAGCAAGCTCGCTCCCACAGGGTTCACCTAACCATTGTGGGAGTGAGCTTGCTCGCGATTGCTTTTAGGCCTGGGAAAATTGCGAGGCGAGTTCGCGCAGTAGCACTTCGGCTTCGAGGACTTTGCTGACCACGTCGTTGGCTTTGTCGCGGGTCAGGCCCAGGCGTTCGAGCAGGGCGTCGGGGATGTCTTCGTCGGGGCCGGAGCCGATGCCACGGCTGCGCAGCAGGCGCACCGACAGGCACACCAGGTTCGGGTATTCGGCGGAAGGGCCGTCGTAGGCCGGGTCGTGCTGGAAGCGCAGCGCGGTGGCCAGTTCATCGGGCATGTCCCAGTAGCGCATCAGCCACGAGCCGATCTGTTCGCGGCTGATGCCCAGCAGGTGTTGCTCGATGTAGCTGTGGCACAGGTGCGGGTTGACCTCCAGGTGACGGCAGATCAGCGAGAAGTGCGGCGGGAACACGTGGGCCAGCAGCAGGTAGCCAAAGTTGTGCAGCAGGCCGGCGAGGTAAGTCAGGCCGGCTTCCGGGCGCTGGGTGCGCGGCATGGCGCGGGTCAGGCCTTCGATGACGGCAGCGGTGTAGATCGATTGCTGCCAGTACGGCGTGCTGTGTTGCGGGTGGTCTTTGGGCAGGCTCAGGGTTTTGCCCAGGGCCAGGCCCAGCGCCAGGTTGATCACCAGGTCGAAGCCCAGCACGCGCACGATGGCGTCTTCAACGGAGCGGATCTTGCCCGGCGACGCGTAGTAGGGCGATGCCGCCCAGCTCACCACTTGTGCGGCCAGCGCCGGGTCGGTTTCGACCACGCCGGTGATGTCGTCGATGGTGGCGTTGGGGTCGACGCGCAGCTTGATGATTTTTTGCGCGGTTTCGGCCAGCGGCGGAATTTCGATGGTCGCTTCCAGACGCTGCTGGATACGCCGTGCGGTGAACGCCTGGACGGCCTGGGTGATTTCCTCGCGGTCGTCATCGGGGCGGTCGAGGTTGGGACGGATGCTGGTCAGGTTTTCGCCGAAGTTGGCGGCGCTGGCCTTGGTCAGCATGGTCTTGAAGTCTTCGCTGGCGATTTCCAGCAGCAGGCCCGGCTCGCCGGAGTTGATCAGCAGCTTCGGTTCGCGCAGCAGGCTCTCTTCGTAGAGGCACGGCGAACTGGTCAGCGCCGGCAGGCCCGGCAGCAGGCTCAGGCTGTGTTTGCCGAGCATCTTTTCCAGGCGCTCGGTGGACACGGCAGTCAGACGCCGGCCAGTGAGTTCGGCGAGGCGGTTGAGGTCGAGCAATTGGCTCTGCGGAAACAGCACCATCAGCGCGCCGACGGCGTCGTCCAGCAACACGGCTTGTACCTTGCGCGATGCATTGAGGCCGTGGTGGTCGAGCACTTCTTCGTAGGCGATGCCCAGCTTGCCTAGCAGCAGCCGAATGACAGATGGCGCGTGCGGGGATTCGGGGGCGAGAGCGGCTTCGGTCATGGTCTGTATCCGTTTTTGAAACAATGGCAGGAGTATAACCAGCTTGGTCGGAACGATCTGTCAGAAACTGCGACGGTGCTCACACTTGGCCGTATTGCTGCCCGTGACGCAACCAGCGATCGAGTAATGGGCTGACGTGGGTTGGCCAGCGTTCCAGCAGGGCTTGCGCGGCGTCGCGGACGGCGGGCAGCAGGTCGGCGTCGCGCATTAGGTCGGCAACTTTGAATTGCAGCAGACCGGTCTGGCGGGTGCCGAGCATTTCCCCGGGGCCGCGCAGTTCGAGGTCTTTTTCGGCGATGACGAAGCCGTCGTTGGTTTCGCGCATGATGCCCAGGCGCTGACGGCCGATCTGCGACAGCGGCGGATGGTAGAGCAGCACGCAATGGCTGGCCGCGCTGCCCCGGCCGACTCGGCCGCGCAACTGATGCAGTTGCGCCAGGCCCAGGCGTTCGGGGTTTTCGATGATCATCAGGCTGGCGTTGGGCACGTCCACGCCCACTTCAATCACCGTGGTGGCGACCAGCAGTTGCAGGTTGCCGGCCTTGAACTCGGCCATCACCGCAGCTTTTTCCACAGGCTTCATGCGGCCATGGATCAGCCCGACTTTCAACTCGCCAAGGGCGGCGGTGAGGTCTTCATAAGTGGTTTCCGCTGCCTGGCAGGTCAGCTCTTCGGACTCTTCAATCAGCGTGCACACCCAATACGCCTGCCGCCCTTCGGCACAGGCGCTGCGCACCCGTTCGATGACTTCGACGCGCCGGGTGTCGGTGATCAGCACGGTGTTGACCGGGGTTCGGCCGGGCGGCAATTCGTCGAGGATCGAGGTGTCGAGATCGGCGTAGGCGCTCATGGCCAGCGTGCGCGGAATCGGCGTGGCGGTCATGATCAACTGGTGCGGACACATGCGTCCGCCGACGCCTTTCTGCCGCAGGGCCAGACGCTGCTGCACGCCGAAACGGTGCTGTTCGTCGATGATCACCAGCGCCAGGTTCTTGAATTGCACTTCGTCCTGGAACAGCGCGTGAGTGCCGACCACCATCGGTGTGCCGCTGGCGATTTGTTCCAGCGCGGCGACACGGTTTTTGCCTTTGAGCTTGCCGGCCAGCCACGCGACTTCAATGCCCAGCGGTTCGAGCCAGCGCTTGAAGGTGATGAAGTGCTGCTCGGCGAGAATCTCGGTGGGCGCCATCAGCGCGACCTGATAACCGGCCTCCAGCGCTTGCAGTGCGGCAAGGGCGGCGACCACGGTTTTGCCGGCGCCGACATCGCCCTGGATCAGCCGCAGCATCGGTTCGTGCTGGCTGAGGTCATAGGCGATTTCGTTGCCAACCCGCTGCTGGGCACCGGTCGGGCTGAAGCCGAGGTTGGCCAGGTATTTGGCTGGCAGCTTGGTAGCTTTGGGCATCGCGGGCGCACGCAGGGCGCGCATGCTTTCACGAAGGCGCTGTTGCGACAGTTGATGGGTCAGCAGTTCTTCGAAAGCCAGACGGTGCTGCGCCCAGTGGTGACCGAGGGCCAGTTCATCGACGTCGGCATCGGCGGGCGGGTTGTGCAGGTAGCGGATCGCATCGGCCAGCGGCGCCAGTTGATAGTCGCGGGCCAGTTCGGTCGGCAGCCAGTCGGGCAGGCTGCTCGGGCCGAGCAAGGTCAGGGTTTGCATGCACAGTTGGCGCAAGCGCTGTTGCGTCAGGCCTTCGGTGAGCGGATAGACCGGCGTCAGGGTTTCATCCACGGGCGGTGGTTCGTCACCGGTGATGGCGCGGTATTCCGGGTGGTAGATTTCCAGCCCCGAAGCGCCGGGCCGCGCTTCGCCGTAGCAGCGGACTCGCGTGCCGCGTTTAAGACCTTCTTTCTGTGCGTTGCTGAAGTGGTAGAAGCGCAGGCTGAGCCCGCCGGTGCCGTCCTGCAGGCGGACGACCAAACTGCGGCGACGGCCCATGACCACGTCGGCGCCGCTGACGGTGCCTTCGACCACGGCATCTTGCCCTGGACGCAGCGCACCGATCGGCACCACACGTGTGCGGTCCTGATAGCGCAGGGGCAGGTGAAACAGCACGTCCTGAAGATTCTCCAGGCCGACCTTGGCCAGCTTCTCGGCCATGGCTTCGCCGACACCCTTGAGTGCCGTCACCGACACTTGCGACAGCTCCGTCATGACGCTCGCTTAACCGGCTGTAACCGGTGCCGCTGGCTTGGCCACCGAACACAGGCGAATGGAGTCGGCGAGGATCTCGATGGCTTTCGGCCGTGGGAAGCTCGCGCGCCAGGCAATGGCCACGGTGCGGAACGGCACCGGCGGCGACAGTGGGCGCACTTCGATCACGCCGGGGGCGTAGTGATGGCTGTCGACCGCCGACAGCGGCAGGATCGAGATGCCCAGACCGGACGCGACCATGTGGCGGATGGTTTCCAGCGAGCTGGATTCAACCGTGGTGTGCTTGGCGCCATCGTTGCCCTTGGTCAGGGTCGGGCAGGCTTCCAGCACTTGGTCGCGGAAGCAGTGGCCTTCGCCGAGCAGCAGCAGGCTCTTGTCGTTGAGCAGACCGGCGTCGATGGTTTCTTTTTGTGTCCACGGGTGCTGGGCCGGCATCAAGACGTAGAACGGCTCGTCGTAGAGCGGCAGGGTCAGCACGTCAGCTTCGTTGAACGGCAGGGCGATGATGATCGCGTCGAGCTCGCCGTTGCGCAGTTTGTCGC
>RCUN01000715.1_pt1 | contig 14935 bp, 12 predicted proteins | sample 2166181 | NCBI WGS metagenome assembly RCUN01 (sample SAMN09932603, study PRJNA488358) | compost metagenome | feature: garden; material: soil; isolation source: compost soil in crotononitrile-enriched culture | place: Germany: Experimental Botanical Garden Goettingen | collected 2016-01-27 | reverse complement strand
GCTCGAGTAAGATGTCCGCCAACAACTCTACGAAAGTCTGATAGTTCTTATCATCATTACGTTTCACTAACTCTAACTCCTTTCTTAATTTCTCTATCAAAATTCCCTCCAACAAGTTAAGCGTGATTCGTAGAACTGCTCTAACGCAGTAGTCCATTCTATAAGATCATCTTGAAGCTTTGAATTAGCCTCAATTCGCTTAAATATTTCTCGGAATCCTTCGTACTCTTCCTTCCATCGGATCTCCTCTTTGTTTTCATAGAACCACTTACGGAACTCGACCTGTGTCCAAGTGTAGTAAGGAGAAAACGAATTCCAGTGTCGACGTAAAACAGCCAATTTATAGCTCTGTGTACTCTCCTCAGTAAACATTCTCTCTGTATGTCCCCGCATGGAATTTACAGCTTCTATGATTCCATACTGCATCTCTTCCCATTGTGATCGTCGCTCTTTACTCTTTAGTTCAAAAAGAAACCTCTCAAACCAAGACTCAACAACTTGAAGCTCTAAACCATGATTAGTAACCGTCGAATCTGTATCTATTTCTACAACCCGCTCTTCTGATGTAATTGACACCTCTCTTCTCTCGCTTCCTGAATCCAACGCTAATTTAGGCATGGCTCCTTTAATTGGATTGTACAAACGACTAACATAGTAAACATCACCGTCCAACCGCCATGTTATTAATTTCAAGTCTGTCAGATGATCAAGATAACTCTCCATTCTTTTAATAGCCCTTGGTCTATTCTGATCATCGTTACTGTTTATTAATTTAAGTAGCTTACCTTTTTTACGGAAAAATTGTGCTTTAGGCATCGACATGACCATGTAGAATAGGCTTTTATCTCCATTATCCAACTTTAGATAAGGAATATCCCTGACTACGACAAAGTTACCACAACGTACATTATGCAAAAATGCCCTGCCCCACAATGTATCAAAGTACAATGCATAATCATGAATACGTTTTTTGCTAGGTGAATGGCTTGTTCCAAGTTTAAATAAGGAACCAGTGACAGAGAGAACTTCTGAACCCTTAGCTGACCTTACATGATAATCTGCCTCAATATGCAATCCCTGCAACTTTTCTAAAGAATAGGTTATCTGTTTAGTAGGTAAGTAGTGTCGGTTGACCCTCAACAGATTGCGTATTTGATCAGGCCTGATGACGACCAGCAATTCATCATCTACAGGCGTATCTGCCCTATCAGAACTATACCCGTGCTCAAATACATAGTGGGTTACGACTGCACGTAAAATATCCAAATCGCCCTGAGTAATATCCTCCACTTTTCCATTCAAAACGGGCCGATGTAGAACGACTTTTGATCCGTCAAGAGAGTAGCTTTTTCGGACTGGTTCCAATATGCCACGCGACAATCTTCCCCTTAGCCCGCTTAGACAGAGCGTATCCAGCGCACGTTCACTATATATTACCCAATTCGTCTTTGCTGCCTCTTCCACATGCTCACCTCGAATTTCATAGATTTGTTGATTACATGAGAGTCCTCAATCCCCTCTCCGCTTAAGTTAACCCTTCTCCATTCGAGACCACTAAGCGGAGAAACGAGAATGTTAAGCGATTTTCGAAGGAATTGAGCGAAATAAAGAGCCAACTGAGCGAATTTCCTCTCCAATAGATGTACTGGGAAGTCAACGATTGTTCACTAAAAGAATTTAAAAAGAATATTTAAAAGAACAATTAAAGAAATTATGAATTACCCATTTCAGCCGCTGCGCGGCAGGGGGCTGGCGCCCCCCCACTTGTCCTCTTTCTCTTGTGGATCTGTTCTTTTTGTTTGTATTATAAATACTCAGAATAACGAACTTATTCCTCTATAGTTGATGCTTCTAAAACAGACATAAATTCATCGTGAATCGGTTTTCCTGCATAATAACTCTTTATCCGAATCATCTGTCGCCCCTGATATTCTTCATGTACGATAACAATTTTAGTGGCCTTTCCAAGCAATAAAGAAATAAGTTCTTCATCTTCTTTCCAATCGTTATCTGATATTTCCAAAGCTCCCTGAATCATTTCCCACCGATAAATACTATTCTCAGTAAAAACAACTTGATCTGTTACTTCCTCTCCTTGAAAGAGTTGCTCGATATCTGGCCTTATCATTAACGATAATCTTAATCCTTGATTTCCAGATGAATAGGTGACAGGTTTAACTTGAACAACCACAGCCTCATATGTCCCTGGCGATATTACTTCTTTCTCAATCAAAGCCTTAATTCTGTCTTTTAAACTCATCATCTTTTTCCTCCCTGATTTATTAATACGAGCCGTATTTGTTTGACACTTAAATATACGCTCACTATAAATAAAGCAAAAAGTTCAAAATCCACTCCTAAGACAATATTAAGAAAGTTGATTTTCCGTCATTTTAAGCCAATTTCTACAACAATCCTTTAAATAATTTTTTTTAGTATAAGAGCTTAGTGGAAATGCTCCTATTTCCTATTTATTTCACAATTTTTCTAGCCCCTTTTCTAAACTCACAATCTTTTCTTCTAACTCTTCGAGTTCTATAGTCTTAAGCATAATATTTGCCAAATAGCCAATTGCATTGGCGCTTTTGCTATCAATCTCCTTGTTACGTAAATCGTTAATAATACTATTCAGAAGACGCTTTACATCCCCCACCTTGTGAATATTGACATTACGCTTTTTTGCCTTACTTTCACTCTTTATAGGCATTCTCACTAAGTTATCCATAGCCACTTCTCCTATCTGTTCGTATAGAATAATTATCAAAAATGAAGCTTCTTCGTATCCAGTTGGATTTACAAAATAGTTGGTCATATTAAAAGTGAAGGACCTCTGTCCATCCGGTTCGTTATCATGTGAAAAAAAGGGGGGGGGATCTAACCGTTTTCCTACTCGTCAGTAAATATTAGCCCCAATTCAACGTATACAGGAACCTACCAAAACACAACTACCCTATCTGTTTATGTTTTTGGTTCACTAAGTTGCCTCCATTTCATCTCCAACCTGTAGAAATCCATTGTCAAATCAGGATGTGCAGCTAATATGTGCTCCCTGAGCAAATCAATTTCTTTCATAGGAGGAACACCAACCTCCTCCAGCAGATAATGGACATAAGCCAGGACAATTTCTGGATACATATGGCATGCGTATTGCCCTTCGGTAATATAATCGAATGGATACTCTGCGTTGATTTCCTCATATTCCAACCAGATCATAAAGCGCTGCCGGGCAGCTTGCCGATTTATAGGAAACTGCAATAGTGCTTCGTCAGGGTCGTATTGAAGCCGTATAATCCTGTTGCAAATTTCCCCCAGTTGTTCCTGTTCTCTCTGCTCAATCCTTTGTTGTATCTGATTTAGTCTGGAGCGAATCCTAGACATGCTCATCCCTCCTCGTATTCTTTTGAACTGTCAAAGAGACACTTTCCCCGATATTTCCTGATTGAATGTCTTACCTTAACCCCTCCATTACATTAAAAAATCCACTGAACTAATAAAAATATGAATTCATTCTTTCCTAACGTAATAGCCTATTATTCCTTAATTCCGACCTCCCCACTTGGGAGTGAAGTTTGTACTTATTTGTTTATTTATATAGGAAGTGTATCCAGACCGGGTTTGAGATCGGTGACATTCCTGAAAAAAATGGATCTTCAAAGGACCTCACTTTTGTTAGATGTGAGGGAGTGATCAGGGAGGAACTTATATGGATATTAAAGACATTGCCATCTATGTACGCGTTAGTACGGAAGAACAGGCTGAAGAGGGATTCTCCATTCAGGCCCAGTTAGAAACGTTGCGTCAATATGCTCAAAGCAAAAACTACCGAATATACAATGAATATAAAGATGAAGGAATTTCCGGTAAGTCCGTAGACAATCGTCCAGGACTTATGCAGATGAGAGAGGATGCGAAGAGAGGTAAATTTCAGCAGGTTATTGTCTGGAAGATCAACCGGATATCACGAAAACAATTAGACTTGCTAATGATTGCTGATGAACTTAAGAAACATGGAGTAGCTTTCCGCAGCTACACTGAAAATTTTGAAACCGAGACTCCAATTGGTCAGTTCGCACTCCAAATGATGGGTGCAGTAGCTGAACTTGAACGCAATCAGATCGTTGATAATGTCAAAATGGGCATGAAGCAACGAGCCCGGCAAGGCAAATGGAATGGCGGGGTTGTATTAGGCTACGATGTGATTGAAGTAGAAAATAGTACGTATAGAAAACGTAAAGAAACTAGACTCGCCGTGAATAAAAGCGAAGCTCGCTTGGTCCAAACTATCTTTGAACTATATGCAGGCGGAAAGGGACTAAAAATGATTACCAATGAGTTAAATCATAACGGTTTTCGAAGTAAACATGGCAGACCCTTTAGCACAAACACCATAAAAACGATCCTGTCTAATCCTTTGTATATAGGAAAAATACGGTTCAATAAACAAGAAGACTGGAATACGAAACGGCGAAACGGCACTAATACAGATCCCATTATTGTACAGGGGGAACATGAGGCCATCATTACTGAAGACTTATGGGGAAAAGTCCAAACCAGGTATAGTGTAGCTAGCAAGTCTCCTAATCGTGTCTTTTTTGGTAGCTTTCCATTTACAGGTGTACTACGTTGCCCACAATGCGGACATGGCATGGTGGCTCAGAGAGCAACTCGTAAAAGAAAGAATGGTGAACGCTATTATACACTGTATTACCAGTGCGGACAATTTGCCAATAAAGGCTCATCCATTTGCAAAGCAAACAGTGTGCGTGCTGATTATGTTGAGCAGGAGATTTTAGCACGTATCCAAAAGCTCGTTAACCAGCCTCAGCTTATAGAGGCCGTTACCCGCTCTGTCCATAGTAAGAAACTTGTTGATAGGGAACAACTAGAGGCTGAAGCGAAGCATATTGCTAAAGATCTGGCCGATATTGAAAGGAGAAAATCAAAAAGTTTTCAGTTGTTTGAGGATGATCTTCTAGATTCAAAAGCATTGATAGGTCGGATGAACGAATTAACAAAGCGGGAAAATGAGCTACTCCGAAAAAAGAAAGGGCTCGAAACAAAATTATCTGATAACCAAGCAGATCCAGTAGATTATGTGCATATTCGAGATGTGCTGGGTGAGTTTGCAAGACTGTTCAAACAGATTAGTAACGACAGAAGGAAGCAGATGGTGCACTCATTAATAAAAAATATAACTGTCACTCAAGACAGGAAAATAGATGCAATAAATTTTAATATGGCATCTTATCCTTTATAAGGATTCAAAGTTTATCCTAAATAATTCGTTCGCAGTCATAGACCCTATTAGTATAATTGGTATACAATTAGAACACAGCTAAATATAACGAACGTAAGTTCGGATTGATATTTGCATTTACTGTTTCAAATGGAGGCTCATATGTTACGACAAGAAGATTTATATAGTCACATAATTGACACTTTTATTAGTGAGATTAACTCTCAGCGTGTATCTATAGGAAATGCTAGAAGCAAAACAGAAAAGCTAAATTTAGGACAGTTTTTTACCGAGCCGAAATTAGCATTATTTATAGCAAATATGTTCCACATTCAGGAACGTAATGTGCGTTTATTAGACCCAGGAGCCGGTATAGGTATTCTTACTTTTGCTACTATTATACATTTATGTAGTCTTGAAAGCTTACCTGAGACAATTGATGTTGTAGCAATAGAACTAGATGATCAGCTTATTCCTACTCTAACTCAAACTTTGGAGTACTGTGAAAGAATATGTACTTTAAATGGGGTTAACTTTACCTATAGTATTATTCAACAAGACTTTATTGAGTATTGTTCTTTAATATTTAATCAAGAAAATGGAGTTTATTTCAATAAAGTAATCACCAATCCACCCTATAAAAAAATAAATAGCTCCTCGGCAACCAAAAGAACTTTAAAACTATTGCAGATAGAATCAACAAATTTGTATACTGCCTTTTTGTCGCTCTCTAAAAGGCTACTAGTTAATAATGGTGAACTTATTGCTATTACTCCCAGAAGTTTTTGCAATGGTCCCTATTTCCGACCTTTTAGATTCGATTTTTTGAATGATATGTCATTTACCCAAGTTCATCTATTTAATTCAAGAAAAAATGCATTTAGAGATGATGATGTACTTCAAGAAAACATAATCTTCCGGGCAATAAAGAACCAGGCTCAAACGCAAGTCACAATAAGTTCATCTGATAACATAACAGGTCCTGTCAATACCTACTTGATTGATTATGATCATCTTATACATCCTACCGATCCCAATAGCTTTATTCACATTTTAAAAGATGAAGAGGATCTGAAAATTCGTTTAGCAATTGAAAATATTACAAGCAATCTTAATGAGCTCGGATTACAAGTTTCTACAGGTCGAGTTGTTGATTTTAGAACATTGGAAAATTTAAAAGATGAGCCCGATGAAGAGACTGTTCCACTTATATATCCCTTTCATTTTAATCATGGGTATATAAAATGGCCAGTAATTCCGGCTGATAAGCCGAATGCTATATTAAATAATGAAAAAACAATCAAATCTTTAGTACCTAATGGAAATTATGTTCTAATACGTAGATTCTCCTCAAAAGAAGAACCTCGTAGAATTGTACCAGCTATAGTTACTTCGGATACTTTTAACGCAACATACTTAGGCTTTGAAAATCACATTAACTTCTTCCATATAAATGGATCAGGAATGCCACTTAATATCGCCAAAGGTTTAGCACTTTATCTCAGCACGACTTTAATAGATCGTTACTTCAGGCAATTTAATGGGCATACTCAAGTTAATGTAGGAGATTTAAAAATCCTCCCATATCCCTCCTTCGATCAACTTCAAACCTTAGGCACTATGTTCGATAGGAAATTCCCAGAACAGCAAGAAGTTGATCGAATTGTTGGGGAGATATTGAATATTATTTAATAATATAACAATTAAAAGGAGACAACCTGAATATAGCGTTGTCTCCTTTTATATTTAATATGTTAAGATTTGCTTGTCCTTTATTTGATCAATCAGATGTATAATACGATCCGGCTCATCTGCAAACCACACGTAAGTTCCCCATGCCAAATTAGCTTGTACCCTACGATAGGCTGGATCAGACCGAGAGGCAAATACAGTAACGAACAAACACTTTTCAGGGTCAAAATTATTCATGGCTGCCAATTTGATTAGTGCTTCTTTACGACTCGTCGTGATTGGACCATCAGTATTAACAATTTCAATAAAAACAAAAATTAAATCGTTATCTCTACTGTCGGCCAAAATGATATCCGGAAGTACTTTTTTTGGATTTAGAGCCAATTTTACAATATCAAGGTTTTTACTATACTGCCAATTCACTTTTTCAGCTGATTCACTAATAAGGATCACTGAAGGTTTATTGAGAAAATTGTTAGCAAAAACTTCGATTGCAAGCTTAGTAAGTACTGAACTTCTCCCCGGCGACATCGTGGTTTTTCCATTACTGTAGTTTATCTCAATCGCACTTTTTTGCTCTAACTCTCTTAACCTTTGAAAAAGAATCGCGTTGGCATGCAGATTCTTTTTTTGCCAAGCCTCAAAACTACTTTGCATCTTATCGCCGACCAACTCTGGATTGAATAAATCGGCAAACTCTCTTGAAAGATAGTAACGTGGTTTAGAAGATGTTACAGCCAATCCTGGTTCTTCTTTAATCGCTCCTAAGCCTTTTAAGGTAGAGATGGTATCGTCCCTAATTGGTTCACGGGTGTTTTCACTATACCATCTATCTGGCGGAGAGGGCTTCTTGGGACTTTGCATTCTTTTAAGCCAATTCTTTCGTTCTTCAGAAGACTGAAGCCTTGATTGAACATCACCCATACTAGTAATAGTAGCTGGCCGAATGCGAGCTCCTTCTCCTTCTATCGCAAACCCATATAACATCACAAAGATTGTACGAGCAGCAACAAGATTTCTAACACTGTTTGAGTTCTCCACGTTCTTTGGTATCAATACCTGAAGCCGCTCTTTAATTGTTTCAACATCTGGAAGGATATACTCATACCAATTCATTAAAACACCGCCCTTAGTATAATTAGATTAGTCTATTATCTAAGGTCATACTACCAATATTTATCTTTATCTGCAACATTTATTTTTACACTTAAGTTATTTTTTTTTAGTCAGGACTTTTCTTCCCTCTAAAGTGTTGAATAATTGATAGAAATAATTAAAGGAACCACTACAAGTTTGCAGGGCCCCTATAAAAAAGTCTTATTTAAATTTTCAAATATGAAGGTTAGTCTTCTATATCTACATCTTCAATAGCGTTCGTATCACCATTAACTATAGGTATCTTATACAGTGCAACGTTTATCCCAAGGCGCTTAATTATTCCAATGTGATGTAAAAGATTGACTTTACTAAAAAACGGCAAGATTGTCCTAATATCAGATGCCTTCGCAGTAGATATTGCATATACTAGGGTGCAATCATTGAATGGAAAATTCTCAGCAGCGTAATTGAAATTCGGAAATTGATTCTTTACCTGTTTTATCAAGTAATCCCTATATTCTTCTGATTCTCTTAACAGGGACATTGAAACAGAGCCTTGAGCAAATAAGTGACTTAAGGTTGCTGAACGTGTTTCCTTTTTAACACAAACAAAATGTTTATCTAATGAGAACAAATCACAAATTTCAATCTTACTTCCAGAACCTGCAACTTGGAAGTTTTGTTTATCTAAGTTAACAAAATAATCTTTTCTTTGTTTCTCGTTATAATCCCCTTCTTTTTCTCCAACTTCTATACTGGAAAGAAAGTCAAGCTCTTCAAGTATTGGTATCCCCATTATTTCAGATTGAATTCTTGAAAAATAATCTCGATCAATTTTATACCAATTATTCAAAGAGAAGATGTAGGTATCATCTTCATACTCTGTTTGAAATACTATAAAATGATTTAAAGTGACCGGAGTAGTAACAGCTATGTCCGAGTCGTCAAAACCTATAATTTTAACTTTTTGAATCTGTGCAGGTGTATTGAAACTTACAGTATCATCCAACAAGTTATATAAATCATTTATAGTTACTTCTTCTGTTTCAACTTTTTTATACCCCTTTTTTATTAGATACTTCGAACACTTTTCATATTCAATCATATCTGGATAAGTTAATGTTATGTTATCAGTATCCCGATTTACTAAAGATTCAAATAACAGTAGATTCAGTACTTCAATTAGACTTGACTCTTTGACAATTTTAATATTATCAATAAAACTGAAGTGTTCTTTATAAGAATCACTCAAGAAAAAGTCTAGTATTTGGTTACACTTTTCTCCTAGTCTTGAAAATGTAACATCGCTATTTAAGTTGAGTGACGAAGTTGAGCCTCTAACAGTGGTTCCAAGTTCTTCATTTCCTGATTTTCCAGAAACCAAGTTGATAAGATCCTGTTCAAAGTCAAGATCAAATTCCCCTAATTCACTTCCTTTGTTAATGAGTACTCTTTTTTGTTTAGTTTTTAGATCTATATTCCTAACATCAAATGCTTTTAGTTCTCTGGAATCAATAGTGTTGAGCGCTACTTTTAACCCAAAGTTGTTCTCTAGGTTATTTTTATTAATGGCAGTAAATCCAAATCCTCCTGTAACTGCGAAGAAATAGGCATTTCCTTCCCTTACAACCTTTATGAGAATCACGTAGGAATTAACAGTATTTTTAATCTCATCTCTATTTGGAATTTCCAAATCTCTTTCTAAAAAGGTGATCCACGAAGGTTCCTTTGTTCTATTTCTTTGAATATATACTTTAAACTCAAAGTCATGTTCATTATTCCTAGGGTGTAACTCAAAATAATTGTTCTCTGCATTAATTTTATCCGATTGTATCATTTGATTGAAATTATGAACGCTTCGATTGAACAAATAATATGATAATTTCAAATAGATCTCCGCCTTCAGATAAAAGATTTTATGCTAGTTCTTTCTGTTCCGTAGATATAGAATAACCTAGTCGGGTCTTCAGAACTATTTTCACTTTACCATATTATTCTATCAACATCACCATAAAACCCAAAACGTTGCCGTTACTTATGATACGGTTCACCCCGATTAATCTTCACCGCCCGGTAAATCTGCTCCACCAGCACCAGCCGCATCAGCTGATGCGGCAGAGTCATGCGCCCGAAGCTCAGCTTCGTCTGGGCGCGCTTCAGCACCTCGTCCGATAGGCCGTTCGAGCCGCCGATGACAAAGGCGACATTGCTCGTCCCATAGGTGCCCAGCTTGTCCAGATGGGCGGCGAGCTCCTCACTGGACCACAGCTGCCCGCCGATGGCGAGGGCCACGACGTGCGTGTCCGGCTTAATGTGCGCTAGGATGCCCGCCCCCTCGCGCTCCTGCACCTGGCGCATCTCCGCGTCACTCATGTTCTCGGGCGCTTTCTCATCCGGCACTTCGTGCACGGACAGGCGCAGATAAGGCGCAAGACGCTTGCTGTACTCCGCAATGCCCTGCACCAGGTATTTCTCCTTCAACTTGCCTACACACACGATCTGTATATTCATAGCGAAACCGCTCCTTATTTGTCACTTGGTATGATGATAATTCTAACATCGCCGCAACTTGAGATAAAGGCGGCAACCCCGCCTGACCTGAGGCAATTCATGATTCCTCTACAAGCCCTGTATGTTCATGGTTCATTCAACTTGTTCAACTTCAAGAACTGTATCCCTCAACCTCCACAACCGAGCATGCGGGCAATCAGTGAAATACTGGAAATTTTGTAGTAAACTGAACAAGGCCCGCATACCGCTACAGCATAAGGCTCAATAACCTACATGTTCCTACATGTTCCTACATGTCCCTTTTCATTCATTCATATTCCTTCATCATACATAGTACAGTAAGGTGGTTTATTTAGTGAAAATAGCTCAAGTTACTAGGTTCATATCGATTCTGTCTCTAGGCATGCTCTTACTGGCCGCTTGTACAAAGGGCGAACTCAAGACAATTCCTCAGCAAAGCCAGAGTCAGAGCCAGTCTCAGAACCAGCCGCTGGAACAGGAACAGAGTCCCCAGACAGCGGATAAGGATGCACCGGAAGAAAATGTCTCTCCCCAGCCTCAAGATTCTCATTCCGTACCAACAAGCACTTCTCAGCCTCAGGCCGCTCATAAGCAGAGCACTGCAACCTACTCCCTGGAGAATTATGAAGGCAGCTGGACGGATACTAAGTTCAATCAGAGTACCTGTGATGATTGCCTGAATTCCATTGAGGTTAGCAGTAATAGCCCAAGCAGCGGTTCGCTTTATTTCTTTCTGTATAATTCCGACCGGGTGACCGACTCAGGAGCAGAGATTAAGCTCAAGAATAATACAGCAACCTTTCATTTTAACGATGATTCAGGTAAAGGGACGGGTACGATTACACTTGAAGACGAGCAAATTAAGATCAGGCTCAAGCTGAGTTCAGGCCAGGATAATCTTAAAGAAGTCTACAATACGGAGCGGACCTTCGTACGGGAACCGTATAAGAACCTGATTCATCAGGACCCCATCGCTCTGATCGAGGATTATGCCAAAGACAAGGACGAGCTGGATAGCTTGAACTACAAGCTGGATTCCAGCGCGGAATGGAACGAGGAACTGGATGGAACCGAGGAGCTTAAAATTGTTGTTGGTGTGGATGAGAATAACAACGTGATCAGACGATTTTCAGTAAATACGCTAACTGGACACATTAGGGACTTGTCTTCTGAATAATCTTATTGACCCGTTTTCAGGTTCATATATCTGTTTCTCCCAAAATATAACGACCGCTCCTGATCATCCGGAGCGGTCGTTATGCTGTCTCATTAATTCATCCCAAGTCTGCCCACCGCATTTCATTCATTGCCCCATTTTTGCCAAAATCCCAACCCTCATCTGCAAGGTCTGCATACACTGCATTATCAAACAGCCGGAGGTGATCATCTTGAGCGATTTCGGACATTGTCACAAAAGATCCCATCGTCACCACAAGAAAGTGAAAGTGGTTGTTCTGAAGCCAGGTCAAAAAGCAATTGTCGTATGCAAAAAACACAGAAAACAACACAGAAAATTCTGGTAATTGTTTTTAGGTTGCTAAGCGAAGGCCCTTTAATAGGGTCTTCGTTTTTACTATTTTCATAGAGTACAAGCCTTGCAAGGTTCATAATGTATCGGCTTAATCCACTGAGAGCACGCTCATCCCTGCTGCCTGGCTCCGGCCGCTGCTCTTCGCCTTGTAGAGCTGCTTATCCGCTGCTTCTACCAGGGTCCGCGCATCCATCCCCGCAGTAGGAACCACACAAGCTGCGCCAGCACTGATGGTTACATAGTCCGACACCTCGGACCCACGATGGGGAAGATGGCATTCCCTTACCTCCTCGCACAATCCTTCTGCTGTCTCTATCACCAAGGCAAGCTCATATCCAGGCAGAATGACCGCGAATTCTTCACCACCATAACGGCTGAGTATCGCCGCACTCTCCCTTTGCTCCAGCGAAGCTCTCAGCGTCTGGGCCACTTCCCTAAGGCATTCGTCGCCTTGCAGATGCCCGTAGGTATCATTGTATTTCTTGAAGAAGTCCACATCGATGAGCAGAACCGCCACTGGAGAGCCCTCTACCAGACATCTCCCGAACTGCATCTGGAGCTGATCGTCAAAATATCTCCGGTTATACACGCCGGTCAGACCGTCGATTACTGACCACTCCCTCAGCTGAAGATTAAGCGTTTCCAGCTTCCTGTTGCTCTCGGCAAGCTCCAATGTCCGTTCACGCACCTTCATATCCAGGCTGTCATTCACCAGAGCCAATTCCTCTGCGAGCAGCTCCGTCTTATTGAATGCGAGCGAAAGCTTCTTGGATAGAACGAGCGAGAAGCAGAACGTGAACGCCGCAACTCCAACAGCATTGGAGCTTAGCTCCGCTACGCTAAGAATGGAACCAAATATATCGAACAGCACTGCTGAACCGAATACGATATAACCGACCAAGGCATATAATGCGCCTTCCCGCTTATGCATGGCAGCCCTTACTATGGCGAACAGGGCATAGATTGCGGATAATACCGCCAAGATCTGATAGTACAGCAAGATCTGATAATAGGTACTCGCCGGGGTTACCATGGTAAATATCGTGTACAAAACCGCTGCAGCTGTAATGATCCTGATGAACAAAGCTGGAACTTCAGCGGGGAACAGCTTCCTGAGGAACATCGCGATTAACGGAACTCCAATATAGAAACAGATATACTCCATTTTTGAAGCCAGCTCCCAGGGGAATTCCGGGAATAGCTTCGTTAGGAATACCTCATCTACAGTAAGACTGCGCAGAGCCACAATGAAGCAAAAGGCACCGAAATACAGCAGAGAAGTATCTTTTCGCCGAAAAAGGCCAAGCCCAACATGATAGGCGCCCGCCATTATGATAATTCCCAGCAGGACGGCAGTAAAAATCGTCTTCCGGTCATGACTCGCCCCAATCTCAGCAGCGGCCCCATAGCGGATCGGTTCCCACATACCCCCGGCATAGTTATCATAATTGGATATCTGAATTAGAATCTGCACCTGCTCCGACCTTGGCTGGAAATAGACCACCTGGGTTATCTTTTGCGGTACACTGCTCACGGGTCCTGTCCCCACTCTGCCGCTGACTGCCGCCAGGCGGCCATCTACCCATAGCTTATAATTCGAGTACATGACCGGAATAAGCAGCCCCTTCGTTTCTCCAGGCTGACTCACCTTCAAGGTTAACCGAAAGGTGGCATATCCCTTTCTGGGAAGCTGCTCGCCCTTTAGGTTACAGCTGCTCCAGTTGTTCGGCATATTCATATACCCTGTCAGCCGCGGTCCTCCTGCTGCGAAATCAGCTGGTTCAAGCAGCTGATTCCAATATAATTCATAGGCTCCTTTTAACTCAGTGAGCCGGTTCTCCTTATCCCCTGCGGTGGCATCGAGCACCCCTGGTCTGCTCTGAACAGGAATTGCTGATTCACCGATCCGAAGACTGCAGCCTGTTGCCAATAGAGTGCTGATTAGCATGATCAATCCTAGTCTTATTATCATAAGCTGATCTCCCTTGGTAACATGCGGTGTTAAACTTCAATAACCTCTTCAGATATTATCGTCTGCTGATGCTGCCTATTGAAGACGATGAACAAGATTAATCCCGGTCCAGCATGAATAAGGCCCATATCCGGGCGGGATACAGGCCTTAATAGAGCATTATTGTGCAATCACCTTACTGTGCTGTGAACTATATCTTCCTGTCTTTATGCAGGCAAAAGGACGCTTAGAGCGCCCTTGATAGCGAATATCTTATCCGTGTCCTCTACGGTCGGTTCATTTATACTACCAGAAATACAGCCGCCTGGTCGCACTGCGAGCACTTCACTGGCGGATCCCAATCCGAGAACTCCGTCTCCTTCAAATCAACGATATCAGGGGCATCCTCAAATTCGTCCACGAACATATCAATCGCCAGTTCAACATGATCTTTGCATACTACGTACATAAGCTAAAGCGCATCCTTTCTATGCTGCAATCTCCATTTGGTCTGTCAGGGGGTAAAGTCCCTCTACTTAAGTTCTACCATACTCCCGGGCAAAAGAAAACCGCATCTGCATGGAATGAGCTAACTTTAGCTTATTCGTTACGTACTATATGGAATGAACTATCCATCTAAATGATCTCTTTATGTTCCTTACCGCGCGGCAGACTTTGGGCATCCTCTGGCACTACAGCATCGTACAGGTACGTCTCAAGCTCCTTCGCATACTGGCTTCTCTGTTCCGGTGTCCAGCCGAGAACTTCAGCCATATAATCCATAACCGGAACCTTCCACTTCTGGACCCAATCGATATGGAAAAAGAGGGCTCCTGTGCGGCGGATGAAGAAGTCCGCCGGCTTGGCGACCATTTTCTCTTCCAGCGCATACCTA
>RCUN01000714.1_pt1 | contig 14977 bp, 17 predicted proteins | sample 2166181 | NCBI WGS metagenome assembly RCUN01 (sample SAMN09932603, study PRJNA488358) | compost metagenome | feature: garden; material: soil; isolation source: compost soil in crotononitrile-enriched culture | place: Germany: Experimental Botanical Garden Goettingen | collected 2016-01-27 | reverse complement strand
AACCGCGTTAAGCTGAACCCCAACATGGTGGAAGTAGAACTCCCTCGTGCTCTGGAAGAAGGTGAGGACGACGATGGTGACAACACCGTGATCTTGGTCAAGGCCAAACCCGGTGGTCCCTTCAAAGGCCAAGAGGATCTGTACTACGCTCGGGCTGACATCGAGACCCACTACCCTGTCTTCCAAGTGGATCTGGAAGAGGTGAAGGACATTGCAGACAAGGCGGCCTTGATTGCCTACCTTGATGGCAAGTTCAACTTGGTGGACGGTGAGTTCGACGTGGACATCAACGATCCCTTCAACTCCTTGTTCCAGTTCATGGACGTGGACATCTTCGCCAAAGAGAAGTCCCTCATCTACATCGGGGACAAGAAGATCCATTTGTTCTGGTCTGGCGGTATCCGTCGGATCACTGACGAAGGGCGACTGCGCATTACCGATGAAGGACAGATCCGGTTCGTTGAGAACGGTTCTCTCGACTAACGGCATAAAGAGCGAGGGCCACTGGCCCTCGCTCTATGACGCTTCGCCTTAAACTGGCGGAGTTTCTGGCTCTGGTTCCAGACCGTCAGACGCTTCGTTGAAGGCGTCGATCAGGGCTTGGGCCAGTGCGTCGATGTCGCTGGTGTTGGTCTCAACCTGAGTAACGATTGGAGCAACGGCAGCATCAACAGCCGCTTGTACTTCAGCAGCAGATACCAGCAACTGGAAGCCAGTGCCTTTGACCTGCACGTCAGCAATGGACAGGCTGAAGATTTCAACGTAGGTTTTGCCCACGCCGTCTTTGTCAGCCAGTTCAACGCGACGGGTAACGACTTTCGACGCTACGCTGCCAACCGAGCTTTCAACAACGCTCACCGACAGGAAGGCGGTGACCGAGCCGTGCTTGGTCAGAACGTCATCGCTGGCCATGCCAGTAACGACCGCAGGACCGGACCATTCGCCAACAACGGACGAACCCATTGCCACGTAGTCAACGCCCAGGAAGACGTTCAGCGGAGCAGTGGTGAAGTCATCAGGGGTAACGCCGGACAGTTGCAGGATTTCAGCAAGAGTCTTGCCTTCCAGCTTGTCGGAGTCGACCGCGGTGTCGTCCTTGCCCAGGAAGGTCTGGTCGGCGTAGGTCTTGGCAGCAGCGACCGCAGCGGTCTGTGCAGCATCGGCCTTGGCTTGCGCGCCTTCAGGGGTTTCTTTGGTGCCGATCTGGCTCATCAGGGTATTGATGATGTCCGGATCGTTGTTCAGCGCGTCAGCGATCTCTTTGATGGTGTCCAGGGTTTCTGGAGCGCCACCGACGAGGTCGTCGATCTTCTTCTGAGCAATCTTTTCAGCAAGGAAGGCGGTGACGTACTTGTCAGCTGCGCCTGCCAGTGCTTCTTCTTCGGTAGCGACGCCGAAGTTCTCGACGTTGCCCAGGCCGATAGAAGCTTTGTCGATTGCGCCAATGACGCCTTCGAGTTCAGTCTTCGCAGCAGTTACGGCAGCTTCGATAGCGGCAGCGTATTCTGCTTGCAGAGTAGCGAGGTCCTTCCCGCCAAGTTTGAGGGCGTTATCAGCTTCACCAGCGGTGGCTGCTTTACCTTCCAGGATCAGGGTGGTGATCTCGGCGAGGGTTTTGCCTTCAAGCTTCAGGCTGTTGAGTGCATCCTTGTTGGCCAGTGCGGCTACAAGACGTGCGACCGCCGCTTTTAGTGCGGCTTCAAGTGCGGCGTTGGACAGTGCCATGGAACATTCCTCTCTTGGGAAGGGTTAGTGAGGAAGCCTGTATTGGCTCGTCACATAAAATAGACGAGTCTGACGCACGCTCCCTAAATGACTCAGGACCGTACGTCAGGGACACCATCACGGAGTAGCAATCAGCGTGTCAGTGATGTCGTCGATGTCGCGTGTGACGTTTTGCAACGTCTGTTGAAACTCTGCAACCAGCAGGTAGTCTTCAGCCAGCTTACCGCCCAGCTTTAGAGCATCCACCGCCACTTCATCCGCACCCAACTTACCATCGAGCAACTCTTGAGTCCGCTCTTCGGTCATGGCCCCGACTTGTTCAGCCGTGACTTGGTTGGGGTTATCTCGCCTTGCGGCGTAGATAGCGAGGATGTCGTAGATGGTCGTCCGATACGTCTTCTTCGGCAGACCTTCACCACCATCAGCACGGGTGCTGGTCGTGATCTCTACGCTATCCTCGCCAGACAGCAGCGAGGGATCAATGGGCGTCAACTGCCCAATGGTACTGGTCCAGCTTTGAGGCACTTCTGGCTCAGCCATGATTATTCCCTCACCCTATCAGGTCAACCCTTAGGCCGGTTCGGCTTCGGAGTCAACAGGGGTCACTTCCAGGCCGCCGAGCTCTGGGTTAACGACGGCTTCAGCTAAAGGGGTTTTAGCTACCGCCAACGAGACCAGCAGATCGCCTTTGAAAGCGAACGAGCCAGGGAGGGCAGACAGGACCACTTCGGTATCTTCTTCGCCGACCACGGTGGTCAGGTCGAAGTCTTCGGCAGTGAAGCCGAGACCGAAACGGGTGTTGATGGCGTCAACCACTTCACCAACGGTGGTAGCACCCTTGATGATGGTGACGTCGGTGATGCCGGCAGCGGTGAAGATGCCTTGCACGTCCAGACGGTCGAAGAAGACAGTCTGTTCGCCGGAGAACAGGGACTCCGGAGCAGCGGTCAGTTCGACCTCAACTTCACGGTTCGGGTTGGTGGAAGCGGCGACAGCGCCGAAGGTGAAGTCGGAAGCCAACAGGGTCTTGCCCTGGACGGCGGCAGCGACGTTCAGAGCCGCGAGCAGCAACGCGCGGCCAGTGTGAGCAGCGTTCATAGAGTGATCCTCGTGTGAGCGAATACAGCGAAGGAATTGCTGTACATAGGATGTCGGCATAAACCCCCTACAGCACCGAAGCACTGTAGGGGGCAGGCTTTATAGCGCGAGCATGGTACTGTTCTGGGAAACAGGACGATGCAGTTGGAACGGGAAGGTCTTCTCGTGGTCGTCATGACGCACGACGTTCACACGGTACTGACCGTTGTCCTGTTCCTGTGGGGAGGCCTGAGTGGCTGCCACATCGAGCCATTTCGCCATGTACGGCAATGGCATCTCCAGCGGGGCTTTGAAGTCCACAGGACGTTCCAGGACGTCACAGGCATCAGCCACGTTGAAGTTGATGAACGAACCAATCTCATCCCAACCCACGCCCGGCACGATCGAACCCGAATCACGCTGGAAGTTTCTCCAACGCATTTCAGATGCACGCACTTCGAGGGTCATGTCGTCGATCAGGTGGCGGTTGGCTTTCCAGCAGGCACGGCCACGTTCAGTGGACATCTCGTACTGGAGCACGTACTTACCGACGTTGACGTGGATCTCAGCTTCGTCCTGAGCAATACGCTGTACCGCTTTGCAGATTGGCATGTAAGCGCCAGTCTGTGCGATACCGCCAGTCACTGCGAACGAGCCCATGAAGTTCACACGCTCGAGCAGGAACAGTGCAACCGTGAACATGAACGCAGCACGGTAGGCTTCGTCGGAGTTACGGTCAATGAGGCCCAAGGAGACCTTCAGGCCCACACGGTAGCATTCGCCCATGGTGCGACCAATGACTTCCATGCGAGACATGGCTTCTTTGATGCCCAGTACGTTGGCCAGCACTTCGTTCGGCGTGTCGAAGCTGTAACGCACGATCTCAGAGTAGGTCGTTGCGTGCAGGTTCTCGTTAGCCACGATCTGGTCCCACACTACCTTCAGTGCAGAACTGGTCACGAAGTGGTTACCCACGGCCATGATGCTGTTGGCTGCGAGGGTGTCCCCTTCCCATTGCCAGCCCAGGTTCTGGATCATGGCTTGAGCGACGAACTTATCGCCGGTCTTGAATTCCAGCAAGCACGGACTGAAGTCGAACTCGTTAGTGTCCCAGTCCAGACCACGGAGCGAGCGCCAGAAGTCCCACAGCTTCGGATGCGGATCGTTCACGGTGTCCAGCAAGCCTGCCGGTTCGCCGAGGAACAAACGGCTGTCACCGTAGTTCTGCTTTTCGGCGTTGAAGATGTTCACGTCAAACATGGCGGGTTGGACGATGGATTGCAGTGCAGCGATCGGTGAAGCTTCTTTCAGATTAGACATGTCGTTGCCGTCTATTAAGTGTTGGAGGTAATGCCGGCGGAAGCACCGGCATCATGCCGAGCAGATTAAACGGAGCAACCGCCGGAAGTACATGCAGGACCGCTAACGTCAAGGCCGTCGTCTTCTGCGACTTCGCGACGTACACGTTGCATCACCCCAGCCAAAGCGTCTTTGTCTGAGGAGTCAGTGTTGGTGTAGTAGACCGTCTTCTGTCCCAGCCAGGACATGTAGTTGGTCTCTTCGATCAGGTCACTGGAACTGATCTTCTCGTCACCTTTGAAGGTGGCGTACCAGTCAGCGCTGATGGATTGGTCAGCCCACTTCTGGAAGATGGCGTATGTCTCGCTGTGTTGACGACGAGTACGGTTCCAAGCAATGGAATACCATTCTTTCAGGGTGTCGGCTTCTGGAGCTACCCAGTACATCGAGTTGTCGGCATCAGTCTTGATGATCGACAGTTCGCGCAGGTCCATCAAGCTGTTGGTGCACGCGCTGTACTTGGACGAAGACTCACCTGGCATGTGCGCAATCAGGGAACTGAAGCGACCACCGCCTTGAGCGATCAGACGACGAGAGACGTCATCCCAATCGTACTGGTTAACGAACGGAGCCAGCGTGTCGACGTTACGGTTGTAGGTCGATTGCGGAGTCCAGCCACGTGGCCAGTCAGTCTTGTGAATCCACTCAGCGTTGCCGCGCTCTTGACCCAGACGGATCGAGGCGTTGATCAGGTGGTACGCATGACGTTCAGCAATGCGGTGCAGCTCCAGCATGCCCTCTTGGGACGTGTAGGAGAGCTTACGCTGAGCCATGTAGTGCGCCACGTCCATCAGGCCCACACCGGCGTTACGGCGAGCTTGTGCCGTGAGCTTCATGTGTGGCAGGGCGTAGTGGTTGTGATCGATGCAGTAGTCGATCATGTACAGGGCGTTGTAGGCAGTCTCGGCGTACTGCTCTTCGGTGTGGATGTTCGTTGGGATCAACGCAGCCAGAGCACACAGGGAGACTTCAGGCTCTTTGCGCGATTCCAATACCTTGGCCACGGTGTGCCATTGGTCATCGCCTTCTTTACGGTCCTTCGCAGCACGGCGGAACATGGTGCCGGCTTTGAGTTCCAGTGCAGCCACTTCACCCACGACGCCTTGGATTTCAACCGGGACGTTGCTGTCCAGGAAGACGCCCTTGGTGGACATGGTGTCGAACTTGATGAACCCGATGAACTTCTCGCTGTACAACTCGAGGAGCATGTCGTAGTACCAAGTCGGCTGAGTGATCTCAACGCACAGGTTCGACGAATGGATCGCATCACGGTGTGGCGTGTGATAGTTGATCTCGTCGATCATGGCCAGGTAGAAGCGGCCAGTCTCGAAGCCTTCGGAACGGGCATTGACGACCAGTTGACGAGCGGAGATCCAGATCTTCTTGAAGTTCTCGTCTTGCTCGTACTGTTCGTACAGTGCGATGAACTCGTTCAGGTCTTTGCCGTACAGTGCACGGTACAGGTCCGGTGCAGTGTAGACGTTGAACAGGAAGACGTTCTCGCCGAGCGAAGACTTGTGCAACAGCCAACGGTTCAGCATCATCGTGTAGTCGATGGAACGGTTGCGCTTGTTGATCGGGGTCCGTGGGTTCTTCAGGACCATGATGTCCACGACTTCTGGGTCGTAGCCACTGAAGAACTCGTTCAAGCTACCGCCACGTGGGCCTTGCTTGTTCGACTTCACGATGCCGGTCTGCTTGTTCATGTACGGGATCTTGCCCGAGTGAACAATGGAGCCACCACGGATCGGGTCGCCCAGCGAACGCACCTGCATGTTCTCGCCCAAGCCTGCCGACATGTAGGTCATGACTTCAGCGATGTGACTGGAAGCCGCGATGGATTCCTTGGTGTCGTCACAGGTGAACAGGCAGCATGAGAAGAAGCCGTTGTGGCCAGTACCCATGTTGTTGTGGTTCGGAGTCGGAGCAGACAGACGCTCATTCACCAAGTCACTGTAGAGGGACTCCAGACGGGCCATACGGGTGATTGGATCATGGTGCTCTGCCACGACCATGGCTACACGGGCCAACGCGTGCTGACGGGTCTCGTAGATCCGGCCAGTGATACGGTTGCGCAGGGCGTACTTGTCACGGCCTTGCTTGAGCTGGTAGTGAGCGCAGTGGAAGTCACGTTCGTGGTCGACCCACTTCTCGATCTGAGCGTATTCCTCATCCGAGTAGTTCAGGTAGACCATGACGCCCGCGGCTTGCATGACGGTGTGGACTTCTTTCAGAGGGAGCTTCTTCTTGCCCCCGAATACTTCTTTGTGGATCTCCGTGGCGTAGATACGACCGGCCATCAGTTGGCCTGCCCACGTATCAGTGTTCAGTGCGTTACGGATCAGACCGTTGTTGAATTCCTTGGCTGTGCAGCGCTCAGGCATCTGAGCCACAGTAGCCACCACAATGGACTGCCAATCGATGTACTTGGCGAAGCCTTTGGCTCCCCACTTACCCCAGCCGAGGGCCTTGGGCGCATTGAACGGCTCGATGCGTCCGTCGCGTTTGATGAACTCTTTGATCATGGTGTGCTGTGCCTTAGCTAGTGATTCTGAGACCAGATTTGAAGAATGTTTGGTCCTCTATGCATAATGTATCGGGGGTCTATTTATTTTGTAAATTGAACCGTATTGTAACCACACATTATCGTTTCGAGACCACTGTAAAATAAAAACGAAGGGGTCAGTTATATGTACATCAGGGGGATTTATGGAAGCGCTAACAATACACAAGCTTAATGAAAAGCTCGTCGTTAGCTTGATCGAGTTACCGGGGTTTCGCAAACTCGGAACGGTCACGGTAAAGGATGAGGAATGTAGGAAGTCCGGTAGTGTGACCGTGTACTTCGTTGGGGACTACTTCGCCACGCAGTTGAAAGAAGGGGAGTTTGACAAGGTTCGTAACCAAGTCACCAAGCTGGTCAGGAACTACGCTGTAAAGAACGGGTACGGTGTCTCGACAGGGCGTATGAACCTGGCCTTGACATTAAGAGAGCGTCACAACGCTCGCCTGCCAGAAATAGCTTAGGGGAAATGCAATGGGCTGGATTAAACGACTGCGTGCTCGCCATGAAGAGCGCCGCAGGCTGTACGAAAGCATCAAGATCAGCCACAAGGCCATTCGCAGACTGGTCGTCACCGACATCTTCGTCGGCTACAGCGGACACTCTGAGGAAATCAGGGCGCTCTACCGCGAGATGATCGAGCAGGTGGGTCGCTTCGCGGACATCTGCTGCAAGCCCACTCTCATCGACACCATGTTCTACGGCGAAGAAATGCGTAAACAGGTGTCCTACATCAAGAAGCTCGATGACGAGATCCGGAACATGATGTTCTCGACTCAAGAGCAGGAACAGGTCTCAGCCAAATGAGCTTAAAATCTGATCGCTGGATAATCCGGCAGAACACTAAGCCAACCCATCACTTTTACGGTCGCCACGGTGCCCGAGACATGATGGTGGGTCCGCCGTACTCGCAGTACGAACAGCAAGCGATCAACGACTACCCTGAGATAGGGGTCAAACGTCCTCCTCGAAAGCACATCGCCATTCCTATCGATAACTCGGTGGAAGGTCGTAAGCTGCTGGACAATTGGAAGCCCATGATTGAAGGGGCTTTTGATAAACCAGTGCGTTACGTGGATCGGACCTCTGGTAAGCCTGTGGACGTGCCGTATGGTGAAGAGCCACCATCGCATGCCCGTAAGGTTATCTCGTTCGGTGCGTCCTCCTACGGCTACGACGTACGCATTAAAGGTGACCCTGACCAGATCAAGGTCTTCACCAATGTGTTCATGCCGGAGATCGACCCGAAGCGCATGTCGGAGAAGAACTTTGCTACGCCCTTCATTCGCGTTGATGAAGACGGGGCACGCTACGTTCTGATCCCTGCCCACAGTTACATCCAAGCACCGACCATGGAGTACTTCCGCATCCCGCGTGACGTGCTCGTGATCGTGCTGGGCAAAAGCACTTATGCACGCTCTGCATTGATCTGCAACGTGACGCCCATCGAGCCTGAGTTTGAAGGTGAGGTGGTCATTGAGGTGGCTAACGTGACCAACAGTCCGGTCCGCTGCTACCTCGAAGAAGGTATCGCTCAATTCGTCTTCTTCCAAGGCGATGAAGCGTGCCTGCGTTCGTACAAAGACAAGATGGGCAAATACCAAGGACAACGCGGCCTGACACTGGCACGCGTCTAACAGAGCACAGACACCATGAACAAGCCAGATCTACTGATCGCGAATGACATCGAGCGTGCTATCGCTTACGTCAAAGAACAAAACCCTGCCTGCGCACAACCGTTGACGGAGATGATCTTTACCTCCATCGAAGTCCTGCGTGACAGCGGTTACAACATCACCTACCTGGGCTCCATGTTGACCGGGAAGACTGACTTCATCTTTGACGCCAGTGAGCAAGGCATGGATGACCATGAGCGGGTCTTCTTCCACCTGATGAAAGTGGATCAAGAAGGCCAAGCGATTGATGTGACTGCCTTCATCGCAATCGACATCACGGCAGGGACAGTGACTGACTGCTCTGCCAACATCACCACTACGCATTGAGGCGGACATGAGCGAAGCTGAAGTAAAGCTGGGCATTGGTCAACAGACCATCACACAAGGCACCTTTGAGAAACTCAAAGCCAAGGCCGAAGCAGGCGGACTCTACAGTGAGTTCGGTGCTCCTCGGCTGATGCCCGGTGCCAGCATCAATGAAAAGGCTGATCGTTACCGTGCAGTGCTGGATGACCGCGTCTGTGCACGCATCACCAAGCTGCGCCTTGACGAAAACGGAAATGTCTACGGGACCATCGAAGCGTTTGGTCCACATGCCAAGACCGTCAAGCAGATCCTCGACCGCGGGCAACATGAGCGCTTGGCGTTCGGTGCTCGCATTGTGACCAAGGCCTCCGTGGCCGACGTCATCACCTACGACCTCGTCAAATTCTGAGAACATCATGAAACCAATTATCGTGCTCTACCACCGCGGTTGTAATGACGGCATCGTGGCTGCATGGGCTGCATTCGCTCACTACGGTAAGTCGGCCAAGTACATGGCTTACCAGTACGGCGAAGAGTTGCCTGTTGAAGTCTTCGGTGCTCACGTCATCATGGTCGACTTGAGTCTCCCGAAAGAGATGCTCGAGAAGATGGCTGCTGAAGTGGAGTCGGTTCTGATCATCGACCACCACAAGACCGCGAAGCCGCTGACGACCATCATGCGTCCGGTCAAGACCTACAGCGAATACCTGAAGTACCGTTCGCAAGGTGAGCAGTCGTTCATCCTGTTTGACAACGAATACTCCGGCGCTGTGCTGGCGTACGCGTTCTTCAACAACCAGTCCAGCATTGTGATGGACGATGTGCCTAAAGCCATCCGTCTGATCCAGGACTACGACCTATGGCAACACAAGTTCGATGACACCAAGCCGCTCAATGCGTGGCTGATCAATGGCGGTCTGACCATTGAGCGTGTGGACGAGTTGATGTCTCACGGCGACAACATCCCAAGCGAGTATCTCGCGGTGGGCAGTGCGCTGATGAAGTACGACGACAAGATCATCCGCAGTGTCATCAAGGAATACCTTGAAGTCTTCGAGACCGATGCGGGTCTGCGTTACGTCATGGTCAATGCGCCGCATCACCTGCGCAACGAGATTGGCGATCGCTTGAGTCCGAAGTACGATTTTGTGGTTCTGTACACCCGCCGTAAAGAACGCACCGTCTACAGCCTTCGGGCTCGTAAGGGTGGTTTCGACACGTCTACCATTTCCGAGATGTTCGGTGGTGGTGGTCATGCTGAAGCTTCAGCGTTCTCCATCGCCCATCCGGCTACTGGCAGTATGAACCTGCCACGTATCCTCGGCAAACCACCCACCATCCTCGAACGTATCTCCGCTGCATGGGGTCTCTTCCGAGGTGTCACACCGTAAGGATTCGACGTGACCGATAATTCGTTACTCATCATCGCAGCAGGCTTCTTGTCTGCTGTGGTGCACCTTGTCATGACACCCTTGTGGTTGTGGATCATCCCGCAGAAGAAGGCTCCCGGGCCTTTCATGCTGGTGCTGGTCTACTTCCCGCTGGGTGCTCTGTTGATCTACGGAGCATTGTACATCGCGTACATGTTCTATTTCACGTATAAGCCCTGAGGACCCGCGTCCTCTGAATCGGAGGCAATGATGTTTAGCAAGTCGTCTCACCTGCTTCAGTATCGTGTTGAGCTTCACGACCAGTACTACCAGAAAGGGTACGCTGATCAAAGCAAAGTTCACAGGCTGTCCGCGTTAGACCAAGACTTGCTGAGCATCAATCGCAAGATCTGGAATGACGGTAAACAGCAATTGATTGATACCGCCGATGCGGTCAAGGGTGTCATTGCTGCCATCCGGATCTTGAACCTCTGTGGCAAGAATGCTAGCCAAGCCTTTATGTGCGACGGCATAGCTGACCCTAACGATGCGAATGCTCTTCTCATCGCGGGTCACGGGCTCTCCAAAGCGATTCGTGAGTTTGCTCTGAAAGGTGACGTCAAGTACCTTCGGATCATCGTTATGGTCGTGATGGAGATGCTGTCGGTTTATGTCCGACAGTGCTGGGCCCATGACAATGACCTCAATGAGGCCATTGTCGAACAACTCGATCTGGAAGCGGTGGACGATCTGTTCTACCCTTTCCACCGGATCGAGATCCAACGTCTGATGGGAGTCGCTTTAACCACACTCCCAACCCAAACCCCTCACTCATCGCTACCAATGTAGCTGGAGACTTCCCATGGAAGCTGTATCCCCGTACCGCGCTGTAACCGAAGGCATGAACACCCGCCAGATCAAGGCGCTGCACTGCCTGAACATGTTGCAGTTGATGGCGATCCAACGCCAGACTGTCAACTACGAAACCATGGCCATCATGTTGGGCCTGCCGTCCTCTGGCAATGCCCTGGCGCAAGCGATCTCGCCTGTGCTGTACGACGTGTTCAACTTCTGCAAAGAAGCTGGCCTGCCTCATCTGACGGTCTTGGTGGTCCGTAAGTCCGGTAAGGACAAAGACCTGCCTGGCCCGGGCTTCTGGAAGGTGTACCGTCCAGATCAGCAACTGACGCAGATCGAGCGTATCGACCTGACCGAAGAAGAAACTGCCAAGTGCTTCCGTCTGTTCGAGAAGCTGGGCGGTTAACACACCCGTAATAGAGGCTGGGACATCCCAGCCTCTTCACCATTGAAATCCTTTCCGAGGAAACACCATGATCCGTAAAGAAACTGTTAGCCGTGCAGCTCCTGAAATCGTCCGTGCTAACAAATGGGCAGTCAATCCTGAATTGGTGGATGCGGCCTTCCCGTACTTCTACTTTGGCTACTTGTTCAACAAGAAGCTGCAAGAGATCAACGCTGTGACCATGGTCCGTGCTGAGATCGCACCGAATCAGTTCGCCGAATTCCCACTGGGGGATTTCAAAGCTGACATGACGCTGGAGCATATCCACAACCGTGGCTGTCAGTTCCGTCTGGTGGTAACTGCCTTCCCTCCATCGGAAGACTTCGTTGACAACCCACCGTCCGACCTGAACTTCCGTCTCTCGTCCGGTGAAGATGTAGAGGTCAAGTTCGATCGCAGCCACGTCCCCGATGAATCTGCCAGCGCCGATGAAGGCAATGGTGCTCGTCGTCAGGCTACCCGCGGTTCTCGTCAGATGCGTGAAGAGATCAATGCAGTAGAACGTGCTCGCCTGGATACCTGTGCACTGCAAGCGTCCACAGGCGTGATCAACTTCCTCAAGGGCGATCAGGCTAAAGCTGGTCGTAAAGAGCTGGAAGAGTACTGCTTCAATCTTTATTGCGGAGTGCGCATTCAAGCAGCGGTACAGGTGATCAATCAGAACTACGTGGGCGACAAGGGTGAAGACATCCTGGTCAAGAACCTGTTCGACAACCGCGTTGTTCCGGGCTTCAGTATCAACCACGGTACTTCTGCCGAATGGGTCAAGAGCAACATCAACGACGGCAGCTCCCGCTCCGGGCGTTATGAGTACACTCAGGAAGAAGACGACATCATTGAGGCGTACGTGCTCTTCTTGAAAGACATCGCTGCGTAAATCAGCATCAAGAATAATCAATTGAAGAGGGATGCCCTGTGTCCCTCTAGACCACTATGGGGTTTAACATGTCTGTATTAGTTCTGGATTCTGGCTACATCGTTGATGGTCTTGGATTGGTGCCACGCATCAAAGGCATTTACCGAGATCAATCGGAAGGTCGTGAACGTTGGGTGGTGTCACCTAACAATGACAACAACCTGACTGAGCGGGCTTACTTCCACGACAACGTGTACGGCGATGCCGATGAAGCCTACAAGGCAGCTATCAGGTATCTGTACGAACACGGGGAGTTCTTCCAGCAAGGCATGCGCCGTATCCTGAAAGAGCGTTGCGACAAGCAATGGCTCACAGGGACGGTAGGTGTCTGTGTACGACGTCAGCACAGGGGTAACCTAGACTACTACGCGATCATCGCTACACCGATCGCTGAGGAGCCTGGGTGCATCGCTTATGCCGGTAACGAGAACACACATGGTCACTACTTCGAAGCGGCAATGGAGTTGGTCACCAATCATCGACATCGTGCAGTCAAGCGGTACGTGAAGAAACGTCGTGTGAAACTGAAGGATGCCATGCCCTGGCAGATCCCCGGTATCATGTGACAGCTCTAGGCAGGAGGGCTTCGGCCCTCCTAGCCACCCTTTTCTTTTTTCTTTGTCCGAGGACGCTATGGCTCGTAATACTCCGCCGATGAACATCTCGGGTCCGTTCTTGCTGCGAGCCCCGTTCGTAGCAGATCCTACCAAGAGTTACACCGTCACCGCTCACCGTAGTTTCAGTGAACTGATTGCCCGCAGTCAGGACGTCCTGAAGCTGGTCTACAACCCCGTCGGTCTGACTGCCACCGCGTACGTCGAAGACCAGATTGAAGGGGCCATTGTCATTGCCCTGCGTGACAGTGCAGGTAACGTGCTGTATGTGCCTGACACCTACGTGGAAAGCTACCCGGGACTGGGCAGCGTACCGTACAGTCGTCTGATCGGTGTTGTGGACTTGGGCATGTGGGCCAACTACCGTGACCTCGATGACGTCATGGCCTCCCTGAAGGAAGCCTGCAAAGGCAACTTGGGTGTGGATGTGGAAGTCACCTTGGCTCGAGGCTCCGTCACCAACAGCATCACTGAAGAACAGCACATCCAGATCACCGCTGCTCGTGAAGCGGCCAAGACCAACAACGAGACATCGACTGCGACCATCATCCGCCTGAGTGATGAGCTTGCAGCCCGTGACGCCACCATTGCAGAACAAGCCACGCTCATTGAAGCACTGGCTGGCACACCGACACCCTGACACACGGCATAGAGAGCGGACCAGTGGTCCGCTCTCTATGCTGCTATGCCGCCATGCGGGAATCGTTCATCTCATCGATGTCATTCCAAGCCATCCCACCACCTTGGGAACTTGGTCTGCCACCAACGATCTTGTAGCTCAGATCCACTTCCAGATGGAAGTCATACGCTACGCCGTACATTGGGTGATCGTTGAACTTGAGGACGAAGTACTTGTGCGCCTCTGGAGTCGGTTCCACCACGCCACGGTGTTTACCCCACAGGTACTCGATGTACGCGCCGTCATTGACCACTTGTTTGTTGACGTAGAACTCCCAGTCGACTTCGGTGTCCAGTTTCTTACAGCCTTGGTAGTAACCACCGCCCGGCATGTCCCGAATGAACTTCGTCGGGTTCATCCGCTTCTCTTCCTTGGCTTGGGTCGAGAGCTGATGCGCTGTGACTTGCAGGATCTTTTCGGCTGACGTGTATTCACGTGTCCGCTTGTACAGATCTTGCAGGTCGTCACCGGTGGAACCTTGGATGCAACCGTCCTTGCTGAACATGGCCAAGTAGTCGATGTACGAAGCACAGACTTCGAAGCCCTTGGCCTTGTACTGCTCCAAATGCTTGATGTACTTGGCGTACGTAAACGACGAACCTTTGATCCGGTGCAGTTCCACGTGCCAACCACGGGCTTGCAACTTCTCAATGACGTAGGCGGAAGCTTCTGCGGGGTCAAGGCCCTTAACAGAGACTGCCATGCCCAGTTCCATCTGCTTGAGGATCACGTAGATCTTCTGGATGATGATTGGGATGTCATCTTCCGTACTGTAGAACAAGCAGAGCGGTTTCTTGTCCGGGTCAAACAGGAACGGGTCGTTGAACAGACATGTGCCAATGAACAGGTCAAGCAAGGTGCCTGACTTGTTGTTGTGAGGCAAGGCGTTAACCAAACCAAACTCACCCCGACGGCCACCACCTTGTACACCCATCATGCGGTTCAACGCTTTGAAGGGGAACTTGATGATACCTTCGGTGGACAAGGACTTGTTCATGTCCGCGAACGCGGCTGTAACAGAAGCTGGGTCGTTGAAGTTGATGCTGGTGATGAACGCAGGGTCTACCCGCTCGTCTGTCTCCATATCGACCGACAGGAGGTCCTGTGCAGTCTGTAGTACAAAGGTGTCCCAGTCTTCAACCTCGGCTTCGTTGAACGACAGGGTGTAGGAAGCTTTCTTAACGATCTCGTGCAGTTTCTCACGGTTCTTGTAGCGGCGCATCTCCCGTGAAATGTCGTTGATGTGTTTGCGAATCACCGATTCATCCGGGTACTTGCGGATGACCTTTTCCAAGGCTTTATAAGTGATGTCATCGGATTGCAGGTTCATCCGAATACGCTGCATCAGCATATCCGGCTCATATCTCTGTGAACCACCGCTGTTCAACA
>RCUN01000708.1_pt1 | contig 15112 bp, 17 predicted proteins | sample 2166181 | NCBI WGS metagenome assembly RCUN01 (sample SAMN09932603, study PRJNA488358) | compost metagenome | feature: garden; material: soil; isolation source: compost soil in crotononitrile-enriched culture | place: Germany: Experimental Botanical Garden Goettingen | collected 2016-01-27 | reverse complement strand
CATTTAAACGATTGAACCGCCGTATACCGAACGGTACGTACGGTGGTGTGAGAGGTCGGCTATTCAACTAATGGGTAGCCTCCTACTCGATTTTTTGTCCCTAGTAGGGTAGATAGAAGAACAGAGGTTGGATTCACAGATAATCTCTGGAAGGTCGACAAAAAAAGTTGAACTCTGCATTCAATATTAGACAGACTTCATACTTTGATCTACTTATACTGAGAACATCGATCTGCTTTAAGAGAATGGACAATAAGACCGAACGGGGGAAATAACATTTCAAAGTGGTAATCTCTTAAGTGTTTTTAGCATTTCCATGAACGCTAGCAAATGAAGAACTGCTCCCGTGGAAATAGGCAGGTGAAGCCGTGGTTGTTTATATTGATCTTATTTTCCTTATGAACCTGGTCATTGACGGAAGTCTTCTTTGGGTGACAGCGTGGATGAGGAAGCTGAAGGTGAAGAAATGGCGTGCAGCTGCAGCAGCAGTAATTGGCGCTTTATATGTGCTTATGATGTTTCTGCCTCAGCTGTCCTTTTTGTATACGTTCCTTACGAAGTTTTTATTCTCAGTAATCATGCTTTGGGTAGCCTTCGGGTTTGGAAGTCTGCAAAACTATCTCCGGAATATGGGTGCCTTCTATATTGTCAACTTCGTGGCGGCCGGGGGGATTCTTGGCATTCATTATCTGCTGCAAAGCTCCGGAGAAGTATGGAGCGGCATCTGGTATACGACTACTGGAGGAGCAAGCTTTGAAATTAAGATAGGGGCCTTGTTCATTCTAGTTGTCTTTGCGCTCGTTCTGCTGTGGTTCAAGTCGGTTCAATCCTCCCGGCAAAGGCAGCTTCGCTTAAACACCTACCTGGGAGAAGTGATGGTGCTTATTGGGGAAGTGGAAGTAAACTGTACGGGACTCATTGATACTGGAAACCAGCTTACAGATCCGTTAACCAGAATGCCGGTCATGGTTATGGAGGCCTCGCTCTGGGAGGACTTTCTTCCAGACAGCTGGGCAGGCAAGATCAGTAGTAGTGGAGCGGACAACCTCATTATGGAACTGAGTGAAGACTCAGGTTTTCCATGGAGAGAGAGGCTGCGACTGGTTCCTTACCGAGGTATTAATAAAGGTTCACAATTTATGATTGCATTGAAGCCGGATAAGGTAACCGTTGTGGTCGGAGACAAAAGAACCACAACCAGCAGGGTGCTGGTAGGGTTGGACGGAGGAAAGCTGTCATCCGAAGGAGCCTATAAGGCCATTATTCATCCGGCATTGACGGAAGAGACTGGTGAAAGCGACCAAGCAAGTGCAACTGCTAACGCGATATAGGAGGTTTGAGCCATGCTTGTAAAATGGAAATTGACACTTCAACTACAGTACTATAGGCTGCTATTCCTTTTGGGAATGAAAAGTGAAGAGATATATTATATCGGCGGTAGTGAGGCGCTTCCGCCTCCTTTAACACGCGAGGAAGAGGAGTTTCTGCTGCAGAAGCTCTCCAGCGGAGATGCAGCCATAAGGGCGATGCTAATCGAACGCAATCTGCGTCTGGTCGTGTACATTGCTCGTAAATTTGAGAATACAGGGATCAATATTGAAGATCTGGTCTCAATCGGAGCCATTGGATTAATCAAAGCCGTTAATACTTTTGATCCCGAGAAAAAGATAAAGCTTGCAACCTACGCCTCGCGCTGTATCGAGAATGAAATTTTGATGTATTTGCGCCGGAACAGCAAGATCCGGTCCGAGGTATCTTTTGACGAGCCGCTTAATATCGACTGGGATGGTAATGAACTGCTCCTGTCCGATGTACTGGGTACCGAGAATGATACCATCTACCGCAATATTGAAGAGCAGGTGGATCGTAAGCTGCTGCACAAGGCGCTGGATAAGTTAAGTGATCGGGAGCGCATGATTATGGAGCTTCGCTTTGGCCTGACCGATGGGGAAGAGAAGACACAGAAGGACGTGGCAGACCTGCTTGGGATCTCGCAATCTTACATTTCCCGTCTTGAGAAAAGGATCATCAAGCGTCTGCGAAAAGAGTTCAATAAAATGGTGTAACCCCAAAATAAAGGAATAAAAAGACCTCCCTCGGAGATAATGAACATTAGTTTCACCGCAGATTAGGTAGGGCCGCAGGGCCTTACAGGTTTGATCTGTATCCTTGGGAGGTAAGACACGATGACACGAAACAAAGTCGAGATTTGCGGTGTGGACACTGCAAAACTACCTGTTCTAACGAATGCGGAAATGCGTGAATTATTCCACTCTTTACAACAAGACCACGTGCGAGCAGCAAGAGAAAAGTTAGTAAATGGGAATCTGAGACTCGTGCTCAGCGTAATCCAGCGGTTCAACAATCGGGGAGAGTATGTAGACGATTTGTTCCAGGTCGGTTGTATCGGACTAATGAAGGCTATTGATAATTTTGATTTATCGCAAAATGTGAAGTTCTCCACCTATGCGGTTCCGATGATCATTGGTGAGATCCGGCGGTACTTAAGGGATAATAATCCGATTCGGGTCTCTCGGTCCCTGCGGGACATCGCATATAAGGCGCTTCAGATGCGGGACAGTCTGACGAACCGGAACTCACGTGAACCGACCGTACTGGAAATTTCGGAGGCTCTGAATATACCTAAAGAAGACGTTGTGTTCGCACTTGATGCTATCCAGGATCCGGTATCATTATTTGAGCCCATCTACCATGATGGCGGGGACCCAATCTATGTGATGGATCAGATCAGCGACGACAAGAATAAGGACGTGTCCTGGATCGAGGAGATCGCGCTGCGCGAAGCGATGCATAAGCTTAACCGCCGAGAGAAGATGATCCTGTCCATGCGGTTTTTTGAAGGCAAGACCCAGATGGAAGTTGCGGATGAGATCGGTATCTCTCAGGCACAGGTATCCAGGCTGGAGAAATCCGCTATTTTACAAATGCAAAAGCATGTGAAATCCTGACGGCCCGAAAGGGACCGTCTTTTTTTGTGCTTGATCTTATTTTTTGGATAAGTGACTCATATATTTAACAGACAAGGACGATAGAGGTCCCGACGGGAACTGGATGTATGATGCGTATAAAGGGGGAGAGGTTGCTCGTGAAAATCTCCGATTTCCAGACGAAAGATGTTATCAATGTGGTGGACGGAAAACGGCTCGGTCAAATTAGTGATCTGGAACTTGATCTGCGGCAGGGGCTGATCGAAGCTATCGTAGTTCCAGGCTACAGTAAATTTATGGGGCTGTTCGGCGGCGGTAATGATATGGTCATTCCCTGGCGGAATATTGTAAAGATAGGTTCGGATGTAGTGCTTGTGAAACTGGATGAGAGCCGGATCAGAACCCAGGAAAATGATAATACAATCTATATTGAACGAGACAGACATGAGGGTCGCCGGAGCCTGTAAAGGTGCTAAGATGGAGCCCTAAGTACTAAACTATGTGGATTCAGGGTTAGTAAAGTTCGGAGCATATGGTACACTGTATTCAGGAGTTATTAGGAGGATATGGGATATGGAACCGTTTGTTAGGGTAAATATAAAGGACGGAGAGCCAGAGCGTCTGAGCATACGTTCTTGGGAAGATGCCTTTCCAGAACTAAGTGTAGGCTTTACTGGAAGGGGTGGCGGAGCTGGAACCTCTCCCTATGATAGTCTTAATTTAGCTTTGCATGTAGGAGACAATCCAGATGTGGTGATCGCCAACAGGGCAAAGTTAGCGGAATCCGTGGGATTCTCATTCGATGCATGGACCTGTGGAGAACAGGTCCATGATACCCGCGTAGGCGTGGTAAGTGCTGAACATCGGGGACGGGGAAGAAAGGACAGATCAAGCAGCTTTGAGGATACTGACGGCTTGATTACCAATGTGCCGGGTGTTTTGCTTACGTCTTTTTATGCGGATTGTGTGCCGCTTTATTTCTTTGATCCCGTACATCATGCTGTTGGCCTCGCTCATGCAGGGTGGAAAGGAACCGTTCAGCAGATAGCCTTGCAAATGGTTATGAGGATGCAGGAAGAGTACGGCAGCAGACCGGATGAGATCAGAACAGCGATTGGTCCTTCTATAGGGGAGTGCTGTTATGAAGTTGATGAGCATGTAATGTCCAGGGTCAGAAGCATTGTACCTGAACATTCACAGCGGGAGTTGGAAGCGAAGGTGGCTTCTGCGTCGGTTAATCCTGGCAAAAGCATGCTGAACTTGAAAGAACTGAATCGAATCATTATGATAAAAGCAGGAATTTTGCCGAGTCATATCGAATGTACAACGTGGTGTACAAGCTGCAGCACCGATTTGTTCTTCTCCTATCGCAAGGAGAAGGGAACAACCGGTCGCATGGCCAGCTGGATCGGCATGAAGGAGAGGTGATCCTTCTTGAGTTTGAAGGAACGGATTGAACTAGTGAACACACGAATCAGACAAGCCTGTGAACGAAGTGGAAGGCAGCCTGAAGAGATTAACATAGTTGCAGTGACGAAATACGTCTCCTTGGAGGCGACTGAAGCGGTGCTTGACCAAGGGCTTACACATATTGGCGAGAATCGCTTGCAGGTGGCAGGTCCGAAATGGGAACAGCTTGGGGGCAGAGGGACGTGGCATTTCATTGGCCATTTGCAGACCAACAAAGTGAAGGATGTTATTGGGAAGTTTGGGTATATCCATTCCTTGGACCGTCTATCCCTGGCTAAAGAGCTGGAGAAGAAAGCCGCCGCGGAGAATACGTTTATTAAGGTATTTGTCCAGGTTAATATATCTGGAGAGGAGACCAAGCAGGGCCTTGCTCCAGGTGAAGTACCAGGCTTTCTCGAAGAGATTCGGAAGCTGCCTCACCTTAAAGTAATCGGGCTAATGACTATGGCCCCTTTCGAGGGTGACCCGGAAGATACAAGACCTATTTTCAGAGGGCTAAGGGAGCTTCGGGATCAGCTGAATGATAAGTCATTAACAGACGAGCCGATGGAACATTTGTCGATGGGAATGTCGAATGATTTTGAGGTGGCGGTTGAAGAAGGGGCGACATGGCTTCGCCTCGGAACTCTATTAGTGGGGAAAGAGGAGGAGAATTAATGGGAGTCATGAATAAATTTATGAATTTCTTTGGCCTTCAGGAAGAAGAGGAAGTTGTGGAACGAGAGAAATTCCAGGAGACAGATGAACCCGAGCTTGAAACTCCGAGCTTCGACGCACGTAGAAATCAAAGGGGAAGTAATGTGGTAAGTATTCATTCCCAGAAGAATGTGAAGCTGATCTTGAATGAGCCTCGTTCCTATGATGAAGCGCAAGAGATTGCAGATCATCTGCGTTCGCACCGCGCAGTGGTTGTCAATCTGCAGCGCGTTCGTAACGATCAGGCCCTTCGTATTATCGATTTTCTGAGTGGTACAGTATATGCTCTGAGCGGTAGTATTTCTAAAATTGGCGGAAACATCTTTCTGTGCACCCCGGATACGGTTGAGATTCAGGGCTCCATTACTGAAATTCTAGCCGACGAACAAGAATATAACAGAATGAGGTGACCGGAGTTTGAGCAGCATTGAGACGATTATTTATGCCTTGTATCAAATTTATATGTACATGATTATCATTTACATTCTGATGTCATGGATACCGAATGTCAGGGAGAGCTTTATCGGTGACCTGCTAGGGAAGCTGGTGGAGCCATTTCTTGCTCCTTTCCGCCGGTTCATACCGCCGGTTATGGGCATGATTGATATTTCTCCAATCGTAGCCTTATTCGTACTTCGGCTTGCAGTCATTGGGCTTATTAGTGTGGTTGGCTATTTAACAGGAAGTAGATAATGAAGATTGACATATATGAACATTTCCGCCCGGAAGAACGAATGTTTGTTGACCGGGCATGGGAGTGGATTGTTGGAGCCGGGGAATATCATGAAGTGAAGTTAACCGATTTCCTGGATCCTCGTCAATGCTTCATCCTGGAATCTCTGGCCGGAAGGAATCCCGAGGTGAGCGTGAAGTATGATGGCGGGTATGAAGGAGCTGAACGGGTTCGAGCTCTTATAGCCCCAAGCTACAGGGATTTATCTTATGAACCGATGAAGCTTAAAGTTCTTGATATATCTTCTCTTGACCAGAAGCTGGACAGCTTGGAACACGGAGATTATATGGGGGCTCTGCTGTCGTTGGGACTGAAGCGTGACAAGATTGGGGACATCCATGTTCTTGAGGACGGCTGCAATGTGATTGTAGCTGAAGAGACTGCGGACTACCTTCGTGCTAATCTTCATCAGGTCCATAGAGTCAATGTATATACGGAGATTAAGGACCTGAATGAACTGCGTGTATCGAGTCCCATTCTGGATTCCATTGTGCTGACCGTGGCTTCCTTGAGATTGGACGGGATTGTCAGTGATGTGTATCGGCTTAGCCGAAGCAAGGTGTTGATTCCAATCAAAGCCGGCCGCTGCCGAATCAATTGGAGGACGGAGGAAGACCCTTCCAAGAATTTAAAAGAAGGGGATATCGTCTCTCTGCAGGGATTTGGACGGTTCAAAGTCCTGGAACTCGACGGAGTGACGAAAAAAGGGAGATTCCGTGTGAAAATCGGGAAATTTGTGTAGAAGACAGCAGGAAATCTTCTTAACCTGTCGAATTGGAATACAGTGAATAGAGCGACAACCTGATCTTCTGCCTTGTTGTTCAAATTTTTAGGAGGTGCGCAGCATGCCATTAACGCCGCTGGATATACATAATAAGGAGTTCTCTAGGCGTCTTCGCGGTTATGACGAAGATGAAGTGAATGAATTTCTCGATCAGATCATTAAGGATTACGAGAGTGTCATTCGGGAGAACAAGGATCTTCAGAACCAGCTGCTGACGGTGCAGGAGAAGCTTGACCATTTTGCTACGATTGAAGAATCGCTGAGCAAGACAATCATCGTTGCCCAGGAAGCCGCTGACGAGGTTAGGAACAATGCGAAGAAGGAAGCTCAGCTTATTTTAAAAGAAGCAGAGAAGAATGCAGATCGCATTATCAACGAATCCTTGAGCAAATCCCGCAAGGTTGCCCTTGAAGTTGAAGAACTCAAGAAACAGGCATCCGTGTACCGGGCTCGCTTCCGGGTACTGGTTGAAGCGCAGCTGGAACTTCTAAGTCAAGATGGCTGGGAATCTCTTGAAGAGGATACCAAACGCGGCGAGCGTGAAGTGCGCGAGATTTACTAGGCCTTCTTCCGGTTGACATTATGACCTAAAACGGGTATAAATAAAAACATATCATTTTAACCGCATAACAATCTTTTTGATGATGGGAACCAGTACGCTGAACCCCTTGATCCCCAGAGAGTTGGCATCTTGCTGAAAGCCGACGTTCAAGAGTCAGACGGAATATCCTCCCGGAGAAGTTAAGCCTAAATTTTCAGAGATTATTTCTCTGGAGACGTTAAGCTTCACCGGCTGCCGGCCGTTATACCGGACCCATATGAAGTGTATGGGACTAAGTTGTCAATCTTTCATCTGCCAGGCAGAAGGTAAGATTGAAACAAGGGTGGTAACGCGAGCACAAGCCTCGTCCCTTTAGGGACGGGCTTTTTTTGTTGTTTTCAGACCATGATTTTACGTTGGAGAAAGGAAGGCTGTAAGAGATGCAAAAGGTGGATGTGAAAGAAAAAGCCCGTGCGCGGGAGAAACGGATTTTGGCTAAATGGAATAGTGAGGATACATTCCGTAAGAGTATTGAGAATCGGGCAGGAAGACCGAACTACGTGTTCTACGAGGGACCTCCGACTGCAAACGGACGACCACATATCGGGCATGTGCTTGGCCGTGTGATCAAGGACTTTATTGGTCGTTATCAGACCATGAACGGTTACCGTGTTGTCCGCAAAGCTGGCTGGGATACCCATGGTCTGCCGGTGGAACTTGGTGTGGAGAAGCAGCTTGGAATTTCTGGCAAGCAGGAAATCGAGAATTATGGGGTTGAAGAATTCATCAAGAAGTGTAAAGACAGTGTCTTTGAATATGAGAAACAGTGGAGAGAGCTGACCGAAGCGATCGGATACTGGACTGATCTTGATGATCCTTATATCACGCTTAAGAACAGCTATATTGAGAGTGTGTGGAACATTTTGTCCACCATCCACAAGAAGGGACTTCTGTATCGTGGTCATCGCGTAAGTCCTTACTGCCCTTGCTGCCAGACTACTCTAAGTTCACATGAAGTGGCTCAAGGCTATGAAGATGTGAAGGATCTTAGTGCAACAGCAAAGTTCAAGCTGGCTGACAGCGAGGAGTATATTCTTGCATGGACAACCACACCATGGACGTTGCCAGCGAATACGGCGCTTGCCGTGAATCCGTCAATCACTTATGCGCGCGTTAAGCAGGGCGCCGAAGTATTTATTTTGGCTGAAAGTCTGGCCAAAGATGTGCTTAAAGGCGAATATGAAGTTCTCTCCACCCTTAAAGGTGCAGAACTGATCGGCAAGAGTTACACAGCTCCATTTGATTACATCCATCCTAAGAATGGCCTCGTAGTAGTAGGTGCTGAATTTGTAACGGATTCCAGCGGTACAGGGATCGTTCATATGGCCCCTGCTCACGGTGAGGACGACTACAGAACCTGCCGTGAGAACGACATCGAATTCATTAGCGTCGTTAACCTCCAAGGAAGATATACTGATGTGGTAACAGACCTAGCAGGACGTTTCGTGAAGGATTGTGACCTTGATATCGTCAAATTATTGTCCGAGCGCGGATTGCTGTACAGCAAAGAAAAATATGAGCACAGCTACCCATTCTGCTGGCGTTGTAAATCGCCGCTTCTGTATTATGCCATGGACAGCTGGTTCATTAAGACAACCGCTGTGAAGGATCAACTGATTGCGAACAATAACAGTGTGGACTGGTACCCGGGACACGTTCGTGAAGGGCGCTTTGGTAAGTTCCTGGAGGATCTGGTGGACTGGAATATCAGCCGGAACCGCTACTGGGGAACTCCGCTCAACGTATGGGTCTGTGACAAAACAGGCAAGGAATTCGCTCCTGCAAGTATTGCTGAGCTAAGAGAGCATGCCATCGGGGATGTACCTGAGGATATCGAGCTTCACAAGCCTTACGTGGATGAGATTAAGCTTAAATCTCCATTCCATGAAGAGGGTGTCATGACCCGTACATCAGAAGTCATCGACGTATGGTTCGACAGCGGCTCTATGCCTTTTGCCCAGCAGCATTATCCGTTTGAGAATGAAAAGGAATTCAGCGAGCAATATCCAGCCGATATGATCTGTGAAGGGATTGACCAGACGCGCGGCTGGTTCTACAGTCTGCTAGCGGTCTCCACCCTGTTTACAGGTAAGGCTCCGTATAAAGCTGTAATTGCCACCGGTCATATTCTGGATGAAAATGGGCAAAAGATGTCTAAATCCAAAGGAAATGTTATCGATCCTTGGGACATCATTGAAGAGTACGGCACGGATGCTTTCCGCTGGGCACTCTTGTCCGACAGTGCTCCATGGAACAGCAAGCGTTTCTCTAAAGGTATCGTGGCTGAAGCCAAATCGAAGGTTGTCGACACACTGGTTAATACCCATGCGTTCCTTACTTTGTATGCCAATATCGATGGGTACCGTCCTGAGGAGCACGCTTACCGGCCATCCGAGAGCAAGCTGGACCGTTGGGTGCTGTCCCGCCTGAACAGTCTGCTTCTGACTGTGGATAAAGGGCTTTCGGTGAACGATTTCCTTAATCCGGCCAAAGCGATTGAACAGTTCGTTGACGAGCTGAGCAACTGGTATATCCGCCGTTCCCGCGACCGTTTCTGGGGCAGCGGACTAAGTGAAGATAAGCTGTCTGCTTATCAGACACTGACGAACGTTCTGGTTACTCTGGCCAAGCTGACCGCTCCGTACACACCGCTCTTGGCTGAAGATATCTACAGCAATTTAGCTGGAGAGCTTGAGAGTGTCCATTTTGCAGACTATCCAAAAGCGGATGAGGCTCTAATTGACAAAGACCTTGAACAGGATATGGAGACGGCCCGTCAAATTGTGGAGCTTGCCCGTAATGTTCGGAATGAGACAGGAATTAAGACACGTCAGCCTCTCTCCGAACTGATTATCTCTCTTGATCGCAGCTTTGCAGTAGCTGATTATGAAGAGATCATTAAGGATGAGATCAACATCAAACGCATCGAAGTAGAGCAGAGCGACAGTGGATTTGTTGATTTCACGCTGAAGATGAACCTTAAGGTTGCAGGGAAGAAATATGGCAAAAATATCGGCTTCCTGCAAGGTTACCTGAAAGGTCTCGCTGCCGACGAAACCCGCCGGATCGTAAATAGCGGTGTTCTTCATATCACTTCTCCGGAAGGTGAGGAACTTGAGATTACAGCGGAGGAACTGCTGGTTGAGAAGCAGGCGAAGCCTGGATTTGCTTCAGCTTCCGGATACGGTATTACAGTTGCGTTGAATACGGAGATCACCCCTGCCCTTGAACAGGAAGGCCTGGTGCGTGAGGTGGTTCGTGCGGTTCAAGACACACGTAAGAAGCTGGATCTGCCAATCGAGAAAAGGGTTCATCTTACGCTTGATGTAGATGATGAGCTGAAGGCTGCCATTACCGCTTTTGACCACGTGCTTCGTGAGAATGTGCTTGTCACGGAAGTATCCTTTGGTGCTAAGGAAGGATCAGAGCAGATCGATTTGGGGACCAAACAGATCAAGGTTCATATTGCCGAATAAAAACAGCATGGTTCTCTGATTTAGGGCCATACTAAATAGCAAAAATAACTAACGAGCTTTAGCCAGAATTTCCTCCTTAAGGAAATCTGGCGGGCTCGTTTGTGTTTTGAATGAAGAAGCTTGAAGGCCACCTACGGAAGGACTGAACAAGTCAAATGATACACCGCAAGCCGGCGAATTCAACTAAAGAAACTGAAGAACACATGCTGGATGGGACGCTGGAAGAGAAGATGGGAACCGTATATAAAGTGACTCTTCATTGGTCTCATGAGCTTGAGAAGTCACGGATTTTGGAATATACCCAGCTTATGGTAAGGCCATGGAAGCTGATCTGGCTGAATTTATTGTTAGGAACCTCCCGCGGAGTGGGAATTGCAATCGGCTTTACTTTTTTCGCAGCAACCATTATTTACTTCCTTCAAGTTCTGGGGGCATTGAATTTACCGATTGTCGGTGATTATATTGCCGATATTGTTCGTATTGTCCAGCGCCAGCTGGAGCTTAATACTCGTTAGAGCCGGTACCCAGTGAATCTTCTGATTCCAGGTGCTTGGTGCTGCTCATATGCTTGCGGTACTGCCCATTCCGGTAAAAGAACACCTCGGTACCCGTAATGTCGGTTGCGACAAAGCTTTCGTAAGGTTCAACGAATCCGTCCAGCTCACTGCCCGATTCAATTTCCATATCGTTGTAATCGTCAATTTCATTGTCTTCCGCCATAGCCGGTGAATTGGAGGTTCCAAAGCTTTCAAGGATCTGCCAGGCATCCTCGCCGTCGAAGCCGTTCTGATCATCACGTTCATCAAGGCTGGTTCGGCCGAAAGGAGGATACAGGAATTCTTCCTCGATAGGGCGTTTGCTGGAGACTTCTCTTTGCGGCGTATGTTCTTTGCAGTAAGTGGTTTCGGGGATGGCGGACAGCCGATCATAACTGATGGGTTGTCCGCAGGTGATGCATACCCCATAGCTGCCTTCATTAATGCGCTGCAAAGCGTCATCAATCCTGTCCAAATGAAGCTCATCATGTTCTGCCAGGGCTAAATCTTTGCCCCGCTCGAACATTTCAGTACCGAGGTCTGCCGGATGGTTGTCATTGGTGGATAATTCACTAATGTTCTCGCGCGTAGTTGCCGCCATGCCATAATGCTCATTGTAGGCTAGTCGGCTCGCAATATCCTCCCGCTGTTCCCGTAGTCTTTGTTCGAGTGTGGTAATCTGCTCTTTGCTTAGATGAGACATAAGGGTTCTCCTTTCTTAGGTGCACAGAATGTAAAAGCTCTTACCTCTAGGTTGTGCAAAGGGGGATGGTTTTAGAGGAGGAAAATCCTATCGCTCATGGACGTTTTCTTTCCTGCTGTGCTACAATATACAAGGCTAAATCGTGGTTAATTCTGCCGGATTGTACGGTGGGTGATATCAAAAGACGAGGTGACAATTTGCAGTGATCTATTACTTAATCGCATTCATTGTATTTCTGATTGACCAGGGAACCAAGTATATTATTGCTACAAAATTGCAGCTGCACGAACAAATCCCTGTCATCGGTGATTTCTTCGTCATTACGTCTCATCGGAACACAGGAGCGGCTTTCGGAATACTGGAGAACAAGCGTTGGTTCTTTATTGTGATTACGGTGATCGTCGTCTTGGCCATCGTATGGTACCTGCAAAGAATCAAGAACAGCAGCAATAAGCTTCTACCCACGGCTCTGGCATTGGTGCTCGGAGGTGCAATTGGTAATTTCCTGGATCGTGCGTTAACTGGAGAGGTTGTGGACTTCCTGATGCTTAATTTTGGAAGTTATACGTTCCCGATTTTTAATATTGCTGATTCATGTATCGTTGTGGGTGTTGCGCTAATTGTTCTGGATTCGTTCCTGGATATGGGCAGACAGAAGAAAAAACAGGCAGAGGCAGGGAGCGAACAGACTTCATGAATGAAACCCTTGAATGGACGGTTACAGCCGACACGGTTAAAGAACGTATTGATAAATATGTAAAGGAATGTCTGACTGAAGATTATTCCCGGAGTCAGATCCAGCTGTGGATTGAAGAGGGTCATGTCACAGTGAACGGGAACCCGGTCAAGTCGAATTATAAGCTTGCTGAAGGTGACCTGGTCAGTGTCACCATCCCGGAACCCAATTCCGTCGAAATTGTACCTGAGAACATTCCCCTTGATGTGTATTACGAAGATTCAGACCTGATTGTAGTTAACAAGCAAAGAGGTATGGTTGTCCATCCTGCACCGGGTCATTCCTCGGGAACCTTGGTCAATGCATTGATGTATCATTGCAAGGATCTTTCAGGCATTAATGGCGAGCTGCGTCCGGGAATTGTGCACCGAATCGACAAGGATACGTCCGGTCTGCTGATGGCAGCCAAGAATGATAAGGCGCATGCTTCGCTGGCGGCCCAGCTGAAGGATCATTCGGTGACACGTAAATACTACGCGCTTGTGCACGGAAATGTCACCCATGACCAGGGAACGATAGATGCTCCGATCGGCCGCGATACCTATGACCGGAAGATGTTCACGGTAACCGAGAGGAACAGCAAGACGGCAGTCACTCATTTCCATGTTGTGGAGAGATTCGGGGATTATACGCTCCTTGAGTTAAAGCTGGAGACCGGCCGGACACACCAAATTCGGGTACATATGAAGTTCATTGAGCATCCACTGGTGGGAGATCCTTTATACGGTAGAAGTAAAGGGATCAAGATGAATGGACAAGCCCTGCATGCTGCCGTTCTTGGATTTATCCATCCCTCCACAGGTGAATACCTTGAGTTCTCAGCTCCGATTCCAGAGGATATGGAGGACCTCTTGATCTCTCTTCGAAATCGCTAACTCATCTAAAAGACATTTCTAGAAGCAGACCACTTGCTCCGGTAAGAAGCAGTGTTTTGATCCAGGGTGTCTTTTTTGAATGGAGGAGATGTGAAAATGGCCTTGTTTGAGCTTCGAAATGTTAGATATCGGGAAGTGCTCCATGTACAAGAGCTGGATATTGAAGAGTACAAAGTTACCTGTATATTAGGGGAAAGCGGTAGCGGGAAGACAACCTTGCTTCAGCTTTTGAATGAGATGATTAGTCCTGATGAAGGGACAATTCTGTATAATGGGCAGAATATCGCTCATATGGACCCTGTCCTGCTTCGCAGGGAGTGTGTTATGGTCCCACAGAGTGCAATAATCTTCTCGGGCTCGATTAGAGATAATTTGGGCATTGGCCTAAAGTTGTCGGGGAAACCTCCAGCTACAGAAGATGAAATGCGGGAGTCACTTAAGGCTGCCTGCTTGGCTAAGGAGCTGGAGGATGCAGCGGAACGCCTTTCGGGCGGGGAGAAGCAGCGTTTGTGTTTAGCCAGAGCTATTCTCATGTCACCTGGGGTCCTGCTCCTAGATGAGCCGACTTCGGCATTAGATGAAGCTACTTCCTTGGAAGTGTTGACTTCCATCACAAGAAGAGCTCGGGAAAAGGGGATTTCTCTTGTGATCGTTACGCATTCCCGTTCAGCAACAGCTACTTTTGGGGAGAAAATAGTATACGTTCATCAGGGTGAAATCGTCTCCGAGGAGGTGCTTTCACCTTGAATGGGGTTATCAACCTGGAATGGTACAGGCTTGCAGCGGCATATTTGTTCGTAATCATTCTTATTGTCATTGTTCGTATTAAGAAGATACCCAGGGAACGGGAAATTCTGTTATCTACCATTCGAATGACTATTCAGCTTATAATTGTAGGTTATGTTCTGCAATATCTGTTTACCCATGCGGGTGCTTGGCTGACCGGCCTGATTGTTCTGCTGATGCTTACCTTTGCGATCTATACACTGTTCAAAAGATCCAAGCATCCACTGAACAACCAGTTGAAGAAATTGATTGCCATTTCGATGACTTCTGGCATTGTAGCCAGCCTGCTGTTCTTTTTACTGGTCGTCATACATAAGACCCCATGGTATGAGCCAAGTTATATGATCCCCGTTGCGGGTATGCTGATTGGGAACTCAATGACAGGGATTGCGCTCGGTGTTAATACACTGGCTCAGGGGATAAACTCCCGTAGAAGCTGGATAGAGGGGGCGCTGATGCTTGGAGCCACTCCAAAAGATGCTTGCAGGGATATCATTAATCAGGCGTTTGATGCCGCATTATTACCGACAATTAACTCTATGGTTGGGATGGGGATTGTATTTCTTCCCGGAATGATGACAGGACAGATTCTCGGGGGCGCATCCCCAATCGTTGCGGTGGAATATCAGATTGCGATTATGCTGGGCATCATGGGTAGTGTTTCTTTATCAGTTGTTGTATTTGTTCAGTTTGCCTACAAAGCCTATTTCAATGACCGTCACCAGTTAGTTGAAGTAGGGGAGCTATCACAGATGGCCAAATAGTACA
>RCUN01000705.1_pt1 | contig 15135 bp, 18 predicted proteins | sample 2166181 | NCBI WGS metagenome assembly RCUN01 (sample SAMN09932603, study PRJNA488358) | compost metagenome | feature: garden; material: soil; isolation source: compost soil in crotononitrile-enriched culture | place: Germany: Experimental Botanical Garden Goettingen | collected 2016-01-27 | reverse complement strand
TTACTAACAATTTTATCACTTCGCATTTCTTAGGTATTACACACTAGGAGGAGGTTTTATGCGCCTAAATAAACAGATGCTTGCATCACAAAGTGCAACATCCGCTTTTGTTTTACTCTGGGGTAGTGCCGCAATTTTTACTCGATGGGGATTAGATAATGCCTCACCCATAGCATTATTAATTCTGCGTTTTTCTACTGCTTTGATTGTTCTATCGTTACTTGCTCTATTTAGAAAAAGACTTTTACCCAAACATGGAACTCGAAAACAAGTTTTGCTCACTGGGCTACTTATTATTGCAGGTTATTCAATATGCTATTTTAAAGCTATGGCCCATGGAGTCACTCCTGGCTTAATAGCAACAATTATGGGAATACAGCCCATACTCACGCTTTGCCTTATGGAAAAGAATTGGCAAAAAGAAAGACTGTTAGGATTATGCATCTCTTTAGCGGGGCTCATACTTTTAGTATGGAAAAGCCTGACAATGTCTTTTATTGCTCCAATTGGTGTGCTGTTTGCCTTGGCTGCTCTCATGTGTATAACTTTTGGGGCCATCATGCAAAAGAACATTCAACAAGCCCCGACTGATGTCTTACCGCTACAATATGTAATCAGTCTTGTCGTCTGCTTATTTATAGTGCCCTTTGAACATTTTGAAATAGCGTGGAATTCACAACTGATTATTTCAGTCTTATTTCTTGGAATTTTAATTTCTGTAGTTGCTCAGCTTTTACTCTACCGACTTCTAAGTCAGGGCAATATTGTAAATGTGACAAGCCTGTTCTATCTGGTTCCTATCGTTACTGCACTTTTAGATTTTCTAATTTTAAAAAATAAGTTACCACTAGCAGGTTTAATTGGGATGATTGCAATTTTGCTAGGCTTAATGCTCGTATTTAAAAAGAAATAATTCGTAAAGATTTTAGGGTGCAACCCTCGGTTGAGGGTTTTATTTTTGAATACAAACTTAAACCAATTTTTTCCAGTCAGTGCCGATTTGAGCTAATGCGGGTAATTCATCACTATTAAAAACATTAAAATTTTGGTCAATGGCAAATCGATAGATAGGTATAGAATCAGCTTCAGTTTTCTTAAAGAAACTGAAGTTTTCAGTAAGATGATAATTGCCAGCTTCTGTAGATTTTATTGCTGTTCCTGACGGTATATGAATATAACTTTCACACACCACTTCAACGTTCTTTCCATCAAGATCCTGATATGAAAATTTCATGCTTCAATCCTTTTTAAATTTTTATGATTGAGAAAAACTTAACATGCTATTTGATTCGATTATGGAAACTTTTTTCAACTAATTGTTTAAGTGTGTATATTTGGTTAAAACTAGAATATTTTTTAAAGATAAAAAAGCTAATCAAATATTAAGCACCTTTCAAACACTTTAGTTAAGTCTATTGAAAGACTATATGAATAATTAAGAAGTTATCAAATAACTGTCATAAGTTTTCTTCTTTCTTGCTTCAATTTCAGATATACTGCACTTAGTATGAGATGAGCCTTATATAGTTCATTGCTAGATCAATGAACGACTAAGCCCTTCGCTTTCGAGCAAGGGCTTTTTTAATGCCTATAATTTGAGAGAATTATGCCTATATGAACTGTTCGGTCGACCATTGGTTTGCCTTTATAGAGCAGGTCTGTTAGATTGGTCTTGTTCATCAACTCCTATTGTCGATGAATACTGAAGCCTGATTCGTAGCATCAGGCTTTTTTACGCCTAAAACTTGTATAAATGATCCTGTCAAAATGATGACATACGATCTCGGCGTGACCTGAAACAAAGTAAATAAAACTATAAAATAAACTGCACTATCTTACTTTTAGCCAAGAGCCAACTTCTTTTAGCACCTCAACTAAACCGTTTAATTTCTTACCATCTTCCGTTAATGAGTACTCAACTTTAACAGGAACTTCCGCAAAAACCTCTCTGTTAATAAATCCCTCTTTTTCAAGAAAACGTAATTCCAAAGTTAACATTCTTTGAGAAATATTAGGAATTGCTCGTCTTAGCTCATTAAAACGCATAGGCCGCTCGATGAGAAATGAAATAATTAACATTCTCCAGCGGCCACCTAATACTGTCATTGCCTCTTCTACAGAACAGCCAGAAATATTATCTTTCATTGTCTAATTAGGTATAAAAAATATACCTATATAACAAAATAGTGCCTAATTTACAATCTATACCTAGTGATGAATAATAGTTTTTTATTACGAAAAACTGGTCTATATCATGGAATATAAAGAAGTTGCTAAAAAAACGATTAATCATTTGTACTCAGCACATGCATCTATACGAACCTCTGGCATTGATCCTCAAATAGTTGCTTTAGCTGAGTTATATGTGTCACAAATCAACGGCTGTGCTTACTGCTGCGCTTTTCATGCTCAAGAATTAAGAGATATGGGAGTAAGCCAAGAAGTCATTGATAAAATTCCGGGCTATAAACATTCGAATGTCTTTTCAAAGAAGCAACTTCTTGCTCTTGAACTTGCAGAGGCAGTCACTTTTTTATCTGAAAAAATTGAAACTGTAAAAGCTCATTTAGCCGAGTATTTTAATGAACGAGAGATTGTAGAGTTGACCACCAGCATTTCACTCATGGGAGCATTAAACAGGCTCAGAATCACCTTAGGGGATAAAAGTTAATCTATTCAATTTCCAGATGAAAAAGCCCTGACCATTCGAGGCTTTTTCATGACTTTTTAACCAAGTTTAATAAAAAATTGAGACAACTACTTTGATGATAAAAACAATTTCTTTTCCATTGCACGGCGATTAACCAGCCCTTTCAAACGCTTACCGCCTGCATTTACCCAGACATCAAACTGGTTTGCTGCTTCTTTGTAATCACCTGAATTTAACTTTTTGAGTAAGGTCGAATGTTTAAAGGCGCCTACCCCAATGTTATACGTTAGAGAGACTAGTGCATCGAATTGATTCTGTTTTAAAGGAACTTTTACAGAACTATTTACTGCACGCTCAAATATCTTTAAATCGTGCTGCATATAGGTTTTAGCTTGTTCAAGAGAGCATCGGTCTCCTTCACTTACACGCTTACCATTAGGATATCTCGTCGTGCCATATCCAATAGTCCATACGCCAGTACCGTCATCATAAGCACTGAGTTTTAATCCTTCAAAATTACAGATTTGGTTTACACCATCCACACTAAGAGACATCTCATCAACAGCAACACCTGTCAATTCATCGCCATGATCAGTTGCCGTAGCAATGAGGTGATCCGCTGTTGCATCTTGCTGAGGCTTGGTAGTAAAAATTTTGCGGAGATAATCCAATATTTTTTGCATTTAATGCCCTGCTATTTACTTTTTCTCTGTAACCCAAAGCGTAATATATCCTTGAACTACAGGCTGTCCATCCGCTCTATAAGCATTAATTTTTATTTGCATATCTCCCACCTTCCATTCCTTATCAATTGTTGCTACTAACTTAATATCAGAATCTGCCTTAGCGACATAATTTACACTCATGCCTTTGGGTAACCATCTTAAATGTTGAGGCACAGATGCTTCAGCTAACACACCCATGACAAATTCCAGCCCATTACATATCGCAATCACGTGTACCGTCCCGATATGATTTTCGATTGATTTATTTTTTTTGATCGAGGCTTCACACACATCTACATCTAATTTTTGGATAATTGGATTTACAGTCTGAAAATATGGAGCAACTCGACTAACGACTTTTGACAATAGCGTTAATCCGCCTGGTACATTTTTCAAAGTCCTAAAAGCAATCAGAACATCATTGACAGGTGGAACTGCTTTATTTTTGATTTTGTTGGTAAATGTAGAAATATAATTACTCATAGTTTTACTTCAATTCGAGAATAAATCATTCAATAAATATATATGTACACCTCTCTACACTCATTGCTTAGGTATCAATTTTTTAAGTCATTAATGATAATGATTGAATAACCTCTAGCATATCGTACAGTTCAGATAAAAAAATCAAACCTATTAAAAATGCCCAATATTGAATTGGGCTTTGAGTTATTGTTCGATTTCGATCGGATCCCCATCTTCAGGGCGAATGTGTCGCTCACCATCATCTGCGGGATCTACGCTTGAGCCATCTTTTGTAATGCTGTTATATAACTCATCCTCTTTTTTATCATCGATAAATTCTTCATCGGTAAAATCGAGAGGTTCTTCATCATCGTCAAAATTTAAGGGTTTTTCTTCATCTATCATGAGATTCATCCTTTACTTAACTTGTGTTACTCCATGCTTAAATAATTAACGGATACATTCAACACCAAACAATCATCATTTGTGTAACTGACACTTTAAGATACCTTTTCCGATAAAAAACCGCTCTAGAAGAGCGGTTGCTAAATTCTTATTCACTAGCGATAGAAATACAGTAAATAATTATTTCACTCTATTTCCACAAACTAGCAGTACTGCACATAAATGTTTTTCGACTGTTTTAAGAAAAACTAATTTATTTCGCCTGAAATTTGATATTGAATTTTCTTGCTTGTTTTCTTACCTCTGGATTCGAAGGCAAAACAAATGGACTTGCACGCCAGATCGCTTTTTCAATACTTGTTTTAAATTTTTGTTCTTCTTTATCTAAAAAGATGATTTGCTCAATCTCTCCACTATCACTTAAAAATACTTTAACGCTTGCACTCATCCCTGTAGAAGACTTTGGAATATCCCATATTTTATAAATTTTCTTTTGATATTGCTTTTTATATATCTCAGCCTCAGAAGTGATTTTATTATCAGTCACTTGAACAGGAGTGGCTTGTTTATGACCAGTAGTACACCCAATCAATAAAAATAAGGAAGCAATAATAGTGAAGTTTTTCATTTTAAATACCTTTTTCAATAACTAAAATTTAACAGTTTAAAATTTAAAAAACCACCCGAAGGCGATATTAATCATTAATTATTCCTCGTCAGCAAAGGTGGTAAGCTCCCCTTATTCCACCTTTGTTTAAATTAATGTTTTATTTTTCTTTAAAAAGGGACTTCATAACGGATATTCATGTTTGAATTTTCTGGCATATTATAGATATCTTGATCGGTAAAAATTCCATGGTCAGGTGTTTTAAAACTATTAAAGGCTTTATTTTCTGGAACAATTGGAGGTTTATTTAAGTAATTTTCTTGAGAATTATATGTAGATGAAGCACAGCCAATCAGCCCAAAACCCAATAAAGATATAACTAAAAACGTCTTCATAAATTTCGCCCACTGTTATAAAAACCACGCAATCTAACAAAAAAAATCCCCATTGTCACACCTGCACTATTTAGTTAAGCTTAATAATAAATTTAAAAGAAGTATTTTAAAAAATTGGAATCTGTTACGGGACAAATATTAAAATTAGATAAGGGACAAACACTTTGAAATTAAAAATTTTAGATTTTATTTTATATAAAATTCTTTGTCTGGAGCTTTCAATAGAACTTCACACAAACCCGTTCACTCACCTCATTATTGACCAGATGATCAAATATCCTAAAGATAAAACCTTTAAAAATTAAACTTTAATGTTACAATACAGTAATTTACTCAATTTCAATTGGACTTCAAAAGAAATGAATAGATTGTTATTAACTTTTTTATTTTTAAATATTAGTCTTTTTTCTTCCTCAGTATTTTCTGACACAAACACGTTTCAAATGAAACAAGAATATAATCACCCTAAATTTAATCAGCATAAAAGCATTCTTGAAATGCGCGCGGGTTCTCCAGATCATAGAATCAATGAACAACAAGATTTTTCTAATTCTAACACTCCTCCTCAAAATGTAGATTTTTTTGAAATTGCAAAACAATATCAAGAAAAGGAAGCTAAGCCGTCCTACTCTACTGAAGAAACAGTCAATATGAGTGATCATGAGCGTAGTCTTTACTACATTAGAAATCATGATAATGTGAATATTCAAAGAGAAATTCATGGTCAGCAGTTTAAATCGCTAAAACAACAGCGAGATAAAGGCGTCATTTCCAACGATGTATATAAAGAAAAGGTCTACAAGATCTTAAGCCAACCTTCTGTTAAATAAGTTAAAAGCCCTCGCTAGAGGGCTTCTATATAAAAATGATTAGAGATGAAAGCTGTGTTTAATTTTTCTAAAAAAATTAAACCCCTTTATAAAATTTTGTTACTTTTTCGCTATAATGATTATAATTATCGTTTAGGATTTCGATACATAAACATGGAACGCTCATCTGCTCTTTCACTTCCAAATTTTGAGTTCAAAGTTTCTACTCTTAGCTATGCAATCGGACTTGCTTGTACTTATCTAGCAATTCCAGCACATGCCGAAGATACAGCTACCAGCGCATTACCAACCATCACTATTAAGGCGCAAGGTAACTGGTTAGAAGAAGCAAATGCTGAAACTGTTCACAAACACCCAGGTGCTCGAACTATTATTGACCGCAAACGTTTAGATGAAACGGCTGCGACTTCAATTCGAGAAGCCCTAAAGCAAATTCCTGGAGTTCAGGCTCAAGATAGTAGTGGAACTGGTGGTAGTGATGTTTCGCTCAATATTGGGGTCCGTGGTTTAGCATCACGTCTTTCGCCACGCTCAACAGTTTTAGTAGATGGTGTTCCACTTTCGTTTGCTCCTTATGGACAGCCACAATTATCTTTAGCTCCTGTTTCAATAGGTAATATTGAATCGGTTGACGTAGTACGTGGTGCGGGGTCAGTTCGTTTTGGGCCTCAAAACGTAGGCGGAATTATTAACTTTGCGACCCGATCAATTCCACAAGATTTTAGTGGAACTGTTAGCTTAACTTCAGAATATGCATCTAGTACTGACCAAGTAAAACTCAGTCCTAATCTATTTGTTGGGGGAACTTTAGATAATGGATTAGGCCTTGCCATATTATATTCAGGGACTAAAGGAAACGGTTATCGAGAAGCTAACAATAAGATTGATATCGATGATGTAATGTTAAAGTCTGCTTATCAATTTAATGATAAAGATTCAGTTGCTTTAAATCTGCATCATTATGAAGGTCGAGGCGAAATGCCAGAGGGTTTAACTCAGGCTCAGTATGCTGAAAACCCTTATCAGTCTTCTGGTGAAAAAAACTACTTTGCAGGTCGACGTACTGATGTGTCTTTACGTTATAACCATAAAGATGAAAAAAATAACTTCGAAGTTCTGACTTACTATATTGACTCTTTCCGCACAAGTAATCTTGAGACTGTGTTAGCTAATGGTCAAATGCGCCTCGACTCTGCTCCACGTGATTATAAGGTCTACGCAATTGAACCGCGTTACTCTCGTATTTATCAACTAGGTAATACTCAAAATGAAGTAACGGTAGGCTATCGCTACTTAAAAGAAGAAAGTTCTGAGTTTGCTGGACGTACTGCATCTTATGCAGCAGGTTCATCAGCTCCAGATTTTGCTCCACGTAGTAGCAGCGAAGGTGGTACTAAAGCGCATGCGGTATATATCGACAACCGTATGGAACTGGGTCGTTGGACGATTACACCAGGCGTTCGTTTCGAATCAATTGAAACCCATAATAACTTCACAGGTTATAACAAAGGACAACCTAATACTGTTTATCCAAAAATTGATTCAGACGAATTTTTGCCAAGTTTGTCTGTCGTGTACTCAGCAAATGAAAATTGGAATATATTTGCAAACGCTGGTGTATCTTTTGGTCCACAGCAATACAGCCAATTAGCACGTCTTGAAGGAACAACCGCAACGGCTACAACCGAAGGTTTACATCCAGAGAAGTCTAATAACTACGAAATTGGAACCAAATATTTAGGTAACGGTTTAAATGCCGAATTTACCGTGTTCTATCTAGACTTTGATAAAGAGCTTTCATTAGTACGTGATGCTGGCAATAACGGAATCTGGACAGATTTAGGTGCAACCAGCCATAAGGGTGTCGAAACAGGTATTAGCTATGATTTCGGTCAATTAACAGACGTGTTAGAAGGCTTAAAAGTATATGGTAACTATACTTTCACCAAAGCAGTAGCTGAAGCTGGTCAGTTTAAAGATAAAGACCTACCATTTTACTCGCGCCATGTCGGTAATGTTGGGTTAGGTTATACCATGGATAAATGGTCTTTAAATGCTGATATGTTTGCACAGTCTAAGCAGCATTCACCAGATCTTCCAGATAGTAATGTCTATCAAACAGAAGAAACTGCTGATGGTAAATATGGAGATATTCCGGGTTATACCACTTTTGCGGTCCGTACCTCTTATGACTTAAGTTCACAAGTTAAAGGTTTAAAAATCGCTGGCGGAATAAAGAATGTCTTTGATAAGCAATATTTTACCCGCTCAACTGACTCTACAGGTGGTAAGTATGTAGGGCAACCACGTACTTTCTATCTACAAACATCTTTTGACTTTTAAAGCTAAATCAAATTGAACAAAAAGCCCTCTTCGGAGGGCTTTTCTAAAGGCATTAAAAACTAGAGTATTAATCAACCTAAACAAGCATCGACATAAAATATTCTAATAGCTTATCTCTTTCATCAATCTTATTTGCACTTAAAAGTTGAACCATTGCCCCATCAATCACAAATAAAAACATGTAAGCATCTTCAACTGTGGCTGTAACTTTTATGGTTAAAAGTAGCTTATAAATTTCGTTAATGAACCAATTTCGGTAGTCAATGACGAGTTTATAGGCCGCTGGATAAAGCTTTTCAATTTCAAAAATGGCTTTAAACTGCAAATGATAAAACCCGTCTAAATCAGCATGTAAAAAGAAAATTTTCTTTAACTTATCGAAAACCATAAGTTCTTGGTACGAATGAATAATAGAAAACACCTCATGTTTTAATGCATCTTTTTGAAAAGTCAGAGACATCTCAACCAGTTTTTCTTTAGTGTGAAAGTAATTATAAAAGGTGGCTTTTGGAATTTTGGCTTCACTAATAATTCGGTCGATACCAATGTAAAACCCATGTTGATTAAATAAATTTTTTGCCGCGTGGAGCACTTGTAGTGCTCTAAATGAAGCTTCTAAATTTGGCATAAACATACCGTTTAAAATAATTTTTTGTTGTATATAAATGAGATAGAAATACCGTCACTCTTAAAATGAGCGCTAAAAACAGGCACACCAAGGCAGCATAAAACCCTGCCTTGCATATCTCAGGCTTTATTATTGCTATGATTTTTTAGTCGTAATGATCTAAAGGTGTAGAAAACCTAGAGTCGATTAAACCGTTTTAAAAACTGTTTATATGGTATGAATAGAGAGAATTTGGCAAAGGCCAAGAAATAAGAAGAATTAGTACGCATAGCGGACTCCTAGATGAAATAGAAGTTCTACCAGATCACTGCTAAATGATTATGGTGGCAGAACGAAGAAGGGTTAGCAGACCAGTCATCTAGGAACCGGCACGCCCGAGGGCGTCCCTCCTCCGTCCTACCGCTACGAAGGGAGACGAACGAGTTCGACACCAAAAAATTGCTTTTTTGATGTCCTAGATGAAAACGGTCTGCTAAAACCGACTGGCAATGTGGCCAGCAGGCAAAGGATAATCGGAGAGGTTTTAGGTGTCAATGTGATATTGACTAGAAAATGGTTAAATAATTATTGTTTTTCATTAGATTAGAGTATTAAATTACTTAGTTAAAAACTCATTATTAGCTCATCTTTAGTTAATATGAACCACTACTTAATAATATATTTTATCAACTACTTTAAAATAAGGATAATTATGTTAGACCTAGACGAAATGAATGGGAATTTTTTTAATTTTGATCATGTGGATACATTCAAGCTAGAACATGATCCTATAATGAACTGCTACAACCTTGTTTTGATTCTATCTAAGAATTTACATGATCCTTCATCCCCTAAATTTAATGTATGCTTTAACCATATTTCAGATTTAAGTCTGAATGATAGTTTTAGAAATAATTTTCAACAATTCCCGACGTTACTTATCGAAAAGCACAAAAATCAGTGGGATAATGTTAATTATGAAATTAGACAAGTGGAAGATGATGACTTAAGTTTCAAATGCAAGAGTTTTACTGCATTCTTAAGTTAACATTTTGATATTTAATACCTTATCCGATCTCTAAGAAGTCCTGTTTAGTCACTCTTAATGCAACAGTACTCTTTAGTCTATCAAAACTCCTATTCAGAAAAGTTTGATGTATAGAAACAATGTAGGGTTGCTCATCCCTAAATATTGCTTGAATAATCAGTTTCTAATGAAGCTTATGAAATTCAGTCTTTTAACTTAATTTTATTTAGTGCCACACATAAAACTTTCTTGTCTGCTTCTTTAAGTTGAGGATGCTGAACAGACCACATGTAGCCACAGCTATGAGGTGCTTTGTTGTTATTTTTCTTAAGTTCATAGGCAATATTTTTTAGGAGCTCCGTGTTTAGCGTACTAATTTTTAAACGTACTTCTGCTAAATCTTGGGGCTTCCAATTGGTTTCCGGACTCGACAACCAGTCTGCTCGATATCGGTACTGAATTGCTTTGGCAACATTCATTTGAGTCACAATAAATGGCTTCACTGTTTCGCTATTTAAGCCAAAAGATTCAGCTTCGGAAATAGATTGATCGAGAACTTTCTTTTCTTGAGTTAAATCTTCAATCGGCAAATGCTGCTCTGCTTTATAACCCGCTACATCCTTCATATAAGATAAGCGCTCGTTAATTAAACGGGCAGTCTGATCATATTGATATGCTTGAGCTAATGAAGAAAAGCACATGAAAACTGCCAACGTACAAACCGCTTTAACAGCTTGCTGAACACGCTTAATTTTTGCCATGTAATACCTATCGAAATTATTGTTTTGTCATCATTCCAGATCAGTACTGTATTTTAACAACATGCGAAAGTAAAATTTCAAGATAGGCTAAGTTCTTGGCTCCATGCCGAATCAGGTTGCTGATAGATGTGTTGGCATACTTGTTTTACAGATGAAATAAAGTGCTGGTTTTGTCCATCCCATTTCTCAACCATACAATAGGTGATATGAATGCCTTTAGGTTGAAACTCTCTTGCCAATGACTGCGCTAAAGCACGAATGCCCACGAACATGCTTTGACTCAATACATCGTAATGAGTCGAGTTGCTAAATGGCGCTCCAAGAAAAATAACTGTGCCCCGTTGCTGTTTTAGCATAGGCTTAATCACAGCTTGCGCTACACACACTGCACTTAAACCTGTGGTCTGCCAATGGTGTTCAATCTCTTCTAAAGATAAAGCCTCAATATTTGGCGAAGATGAAAAGTTGGGCTGAAACACACACAGTTCAATTGTATGTCTGTGACTGGAAATATAACTCAACAAGCTTTTTAAATGATCAGCATTCACCAAGTTCAAATGAACTGCTGTCACGCCATCATTTATAGAATGGGCTTGCATATTCTGCACGGCAGAATCATGCACAACTTGATAAAGATGTAATGGAAATTGGGCATTTCTATCTAGAATTACAAAGTCACGCTCGATCAAGTGTAAGTCATGACCAGCAACGACAACACAGCCCTGCTTTTTTTGAAATCTCTGACATATTTTTTTTAGCATTTTAGTCTCTCAAAATTTTTCTTGATAAGGGCGTAAATCCAACTCATGTGTCCAAAGCTCAGGCATTTGTTGGTAAAGCATCCAATAGTTTTCTGCAATTGCATCAATATTGAGCCCACCCGTTCCACGCGTAAGACGGGCTAAACGCCCTAGGCCAAATAATGCTTTATTCACTCGATCACCATCGACCATTCCATCAATAATCACATGAGCAATATGTATGCCTTGTGATTTATAGGTTTGAGCTAAATTTAGTGCATAAGCTCGCAAGGCAGACTTACCCATCGTAAAAGCTGCAAAAAAAGGTTTTCCGCGCAAAGAAGCACTCGCCCCAGTAAAAATAAGCGTACCGTGGTTTTGATCTTTAAAGATTTTTAGACAGCTTTGAGAAACTAAATACGCCGATAGAAAAGTGGATTGCCACATTTGAGTAAAAAACGATAGCGGGCTGCGTAAAAAAATTGAGGGAATATTCCCTCCTACATTGTGAATTACAGCAGTAATGCGCTCATTTTGACTAGTAATTGTGTCAAACAAGGCTTGTACTTGCTTTACATCTTCTGCATCTAAACGAAATGCAACAGCGTCACCGCCTTTCGAATGGATTTCGGCAGCCACTGCTTCAATTTTTTGGAAAGTACGCCCAGCGACATAGACTTTTAAGCCTTCTTTTGCAAAACGATGGCACACAGCTGCACCAATACCTTGTGATGCCCCAACGCCAATAACAACTACACAATCTAATATTTTATCTGGTGTTGCTAATGTCATAATCGTTTCACCCTGTTTGTTTTTTATACCATAATGCAATAGAGGGGTGATCCAAAATTTCTTTACGAAACTTTTTGCTTGTGCGAATCACTTCACCTAGTTGAGCAACAACAGCAATGTCAGCAATTGTCTGAGAGTCTCCAACCAACCACTCACTTTGTGATAAGACTTGTTCAATGCGGGCTAAGTGTCTTCTAAACTCTTCTTCAACATGCTCAGCTTTCATTCGGCCAAGGCCCTGAAAGAAAAGCTGTGTTTTTAATTCGGCTAAAATAAATCCTTTTACCATTGGCTTCTCATACGCTGGGCGGCCAATACTGCTAATGCGAATTGCTTCATCTAGGGCTTCTGGATCATTTACGCGTAAATAGACTTCATAAAAATAGAGAGACTCATCTGCCCAGTCTTCCCATAACTCTGCAAGAGCCTTTTGATTTGGATCTTCTGGATAGAGCCGAGGCGTATCTGGATAGGTTTCATCCAGATAACGAGCAATTCGAGTACTGTCTTGAATACGCTGACCATTATGGTCAATTACAGGCACCTTGCCCACTTTACTCAATAAAGGAACTTTAGCCCCCAAAATGCCGTTATAGTTAACTGTTTCAAATGAAATTCCTTTAAATTTCAAAATTCTTGAAACTTTCTGACAAAATGGGGAAATTTCCCATTGATGCAAAATAATATCCGACATTTATTCACCTTTATTTTAATTGCCTGTTTTGCTTGCTAGTTCTTTTTTGGAACTAATCAATAAATATACAGTATGCATTTTTAAGTCAAACTGTTTTTGATGACGGATAAGTTTCAAAAAACTAAAATCATTTGATTTATATCGTTTTATGCTCAGCCAATTTTAATGAATATAATTAAAATTACGCGGAACCATTTTTACTAAAATAGAACCGCGTATAGACTCGAAAATTTAATAAGTCACTGTAACAACAACACTATCAGAATAGCTGCCTGGTGTACTTGCGATGGAAGTACCTTGCGGGATCTTTCCATACACTGTGGTAGTCTGAGCGCTGCCTGAGCCTGTTTTTGAGACTCCTCCAGAACCACCGACATTAGTTACCCCACCCGTAGTATCCCACACCGTACTATAGTTAGAATCTTTATATAACTGATAGGGAATAAATTCATTATTGCCATTGGTCATACGTCTAAATCCACCAGCAATACGGTTATTCCCATCCCCTAAATAAATGCTATATGGCGTTCCATAATTACAGGTCGAATTTACAGCTCCTTGTGCTGTGTAATCATGCTTAGTCGTACTAATATCATTAATATTGCCGAAATCTACAGTTGAGGTTGAGTTTAATTGGCACAAACTTGGTACTACAAAGTTCGCTGTTAGTAATGTATCACCTGAATCCCAGCCACCAATTAAATCACCGCATGATAAACCCAAAAGATCCATATCCCAATATAACCGAACCGAAGCCGTATAGGTTCCTTGAGGATATGCAATGAGCGTTCCCGTTTGGGCTGGTACTTTTACATTTACCGAGTAACTCACAATATTATTTGAAGCGACTGTTCTCACTGGCCCATACCAAACATTTGAAGTTTGATTCGTAGTAGAAGACCCAGCCCCACCTACAGTTGCAGTGACTGTATAAGGTAATGAAACACTGTTAATTGCATTTGTGGTTCCAGTAAATACGGTTTTCATACACATGAAATTAGAAATCTGGGGAAGTCCTAAATTCGTGCAAGTAATTGTGCCTGAAAGGTTTACAGTTGCATCACTATTAATATTTGCTGCCGTGTAAGTAAACGTACTATTAGTGGTTCCAGTTACCGTACAAGCAGCATGTGCCGGACTAAAAAATGCATAAACGAGATAAAATAAGCCAATGCCTATAAAGTATTTTAAAGACAATGAAAATTTCTTATAGCTCTCTATTTGAGCCTTATTCATAATATTTAATGACATACATAAGGTCCCAATTTTTTAGTTGAGTACTGATTACTGTTATATGTGAAGTCAACTTGGCATGAACCATGATCCAGAAGATCGACTTCAAGTTTGTTTTGCTTTAAAAGGTTTGGAATAAATACTTCACCGTCGTAGCCAACCACCCCATCTTGTTGCCCATTAATTCGAACCGTATAACCTGGCAATAACGCTGAGTTATTCGCATCAATAAGTTTTACTAACCCTGAAATGACCTGATGAGCACCAAAATCAATAAGACCGCCTTGGCGATAACCAACCACTGTTTTTTGATCTGTAGATTTAACACTCCAATTTAAAGGAAGATACGACGGATCTAAATAAATATGATTCTCTTTATATGGCATTAGACTAGGAATCAGAAATCTTCCAGACTTATCAGTTACACCTAAATTGACTCCACCATTTATAATTTGGCTTTGTGGTCCGGCATTGGTCACAACTGCATAGCCATCTCCAATTTCATTGGCCGCAAATACTCTTCCTGCTGCCGCAACCAATGATCCTGTCGCTGAAACTGCAACCTGATCATTATCTCCAATTCGGTTATATCGACCTGTCAGGTAGGCTGCCCGAGCACGGTAAGAAGCATAGATAGATGCATTGTTTTGATTGGCATCCTGATCATGCTCAACATAGCCTCCCCATCCAAATGAGCCGATTTTGGGTTCTGATAAGCCAAATATTTCTTGACGGTAACTCAACCTGCCGCTATCACTAGATACACTCGTAATCGCATTGACTCTAGTAGACGGTGTATAACGCAACGCAAAGTAAATGCCATAGTCTTTGTGATTTTCATAATCTTTATACGCTGAGGTA
>RCUN01000702.1_pt1 | contig 15154 bp, 13 predicted proteins | sample 2166181 | NCBI WGS metagenome assembly RCUN01 (sample SAMN09932603, study PRJNA488358) | compost metagenome | feature: garden; material: soil; isolation source: compost soil in crotononitrile-enriched culture | place: Germany: Experimental Botanical Garden Goettingen | collected 2016-01-27 | reverse complement strand
CCAAGCGTCATCAGCGCAACATCGACAGCGGGCAGTTGAACCTGCACCTGTGGCGCGACGGTGACAACACCTACCACCTCAAGGGCATGTGGGTCGACCGGCGCTATACCTTGCTGACCGGTAACAACCTCAACCCGCGGGCGTTTCGACTCGATCTGGAAAACGCCTTGTTGCTCGATGATCCCCATGGCGAACTGCTGGAACCGCGTGGCAAAGAGCTGGCGGAGATCTTCCAGCACACCCGGCGAATCGAGCACTTCCAGAACCTGGAAACCCTGGCCGAATACCCGGCGGGCGTGGCCAAGTTCCTCAAGCGTGTGAGTCGTGTGCGGATCGAACGGTTGCTCTACCGCATTCTGTGAATTCAGAAAAGCCATCGCGAGCAAGCTCGCTCCCACAGGAATCCGGGTGTTCACAGCATTTGTGAACAACGCAGATCCAGTGTGGGAGCGAGCTTGCTCGCGATAGCGGTGGATCAATCAACAGGGATACTGTTTCAGCTAAGATGCCCCCCACTCGAACAAGAACAGGGCTTGCCGCGATCCATGTCGGAAAAAGACACCATCTCCATTCAACTGGTGCGTGAAGCACTGTTGCAAAGCTGCGCGCCAGGAATCGCCACAGATGAGGTGTTGATCAAGGTCGGCATCGACCCGCAACTGTTGGGCAGCACCGACGCCCGCGTTCCGGCCACGGCTTATGCGCGCCTGTGGCGGTTGCTGGCACGGCGCGGGGATGATGAGTTCTTTGGCATGGACCCACGCAAACTCAAGTCCGGCAGCTTTGCGTTCCTGTGCCGCAGCGCCATGCTCCAGCCCAACGTGGCGGCGGGAGTGGCCAGCGGCCTGGCGTTTCTGTCGTTGATCCTCGAATACTTGCCGGCGCAGTTGGTACGTCAGCAAAGCCTGGCGGAAATCGTCCTGCTGGAGGACGACAAGGACCCGCGCCGGGCCTTCACTTATTTCACTTACTGGATGATCGTGCACGGCGTTGCCTGCTGGCTGGCAGGACGGCGGATTCCGATCCTTGCCATCGAGCTGCGCTGTTCCAAACCGGATTTCTGCGATGACTATCAGGTGATGTTTTCCGAGAACCTGCGCTTCGACCGCCCACGCACCCGGATGATTTTCTCCGCCGATTGCCTGGACCTGCCCATCAAGCGCAGCCCTGAAGAACTCGAGCGATTCCTGGCCCGTGCGCCGGCGAACATTCTGGTGAAGTACCGCGATCCGCAGAGCCTGGCCAGCCGCATCAAACACGACCTGCGCCACCTGCCGGCCGAACACTGGCCGGAAACCGAAGCCCTGGCGCAACGCCTGTGCATGTCGGCTTCAACCTTGCGCCGCCGACTGGCCGAAGAAGGGCAAACCTATCAAGGCCTCAAGGACAGCGTGCGCAAGGAGTTGGCGATTGTCTGGCTGGCGGAACCCACGATCAGCTTCAGCGAAATCGCCACGCGGCTCGGGTTCGCTGACGTCAGTTCGTTCTACAAGGCGTTTCGCAAATGGTCGGGGTCAAATCCGGGGCATTACCGCAGCCTGATTCTCAATGACACCGAGTGACTTCAGCGGCGCAACAGCCAATTCATCCAAGACGTTTAACGGCTGCCAGTGGTCGGTCCAGGCAGATTGAGCGTGCCACTGTCCACGAAACGCTTCGTGTTGAACACCCCACCCGAGAGCTTGCCGCGAAGGACATAAGGCATGTTGTTGAGGGTTTCCATCTGGCTGATGCCATAGGTCTGGCGGATCACCGAAAACGCCGAAACGCTGACCGGTACGCTGACGATGGTGTCGGAAAAGCGCCCGATCGTACCCCTCTCATCGGTGACGCCAGAGGCGAAGGGCTGGCCGTTGATGTCCAGGTCCAGGGCAACGCCGCTGTAGGTGAGGGTGTAGTCATTGGGGTTCTGCACGCGGATTCTCACGGCAAAGCGCACTTCCATGCCTTCGCCTTGCAGGGGTTCGACATCCACGACGTTGATTTTCAACGGGTCTCGATTGGGCAGCGAGGAACAGGCGCTCAGGCAGAGCAGGAGGGAAATCAGGACCGCGTGGAGGCTGCGCATGGACGTGTTCTCATCTGAAAAAGGCTGAACCGCCAGCGGCTCAGCCCTTGAGCCCGCCTAGTGGTTCGACTGTGCAACCACCGCAGCCTTTGCGGGTTCATCCCTGGCGGTCACATCGGGGTTCTGCATCACCTGAAGCACGGAGGCTTCCGGATCGAATTCGTCCTCCTCCAGCTCGATGAACTCCTCGGGCAGGAAGATATTAAGAACGATAGCGCACAGCGCGCCGACGGTGATGGGCGATTCGAAAATGTTGTGCAGGGCCTTGGGCAGTTCACGCAAGACTTCCGGCACGGCGGCCACGCCCAGGCCCATGCCGATGGAAATCGCCACGATCAGCATGTTGCGCCGATGCAGGCCGGCCTCGGCGAGAATCTTGATCCCGGCCACGGCGACGGTGCCGAACATCACCAGTTCCGCGCCACCGAGCACCGGTTTCGGCATCAGTTGCAGTACCGCGCCGATCATCGGGAACAGGCCAAGCACCACCAGCAATCCGGCAATGAAAAACGCCACGTAGCGGCTGGCCACGCCGGTGAGCTGGATCACCCCGTTGTTCTGGGCGAAGGTCACCATCGGCATGCTGTTGAACACCGCGGCCATGGCCGAGTTGAGGCCATCGGCGAGCAGGCCGGACTTGATCCGGCGAATGTACACCGGGCCCTTGACCGGTTGCCGGGAGATCATCGAGTTGGCGGTGAGGTCACCGGCGGCCTCCAGCGGCGACACGAGAAAAATCACCGCCACCGGAATGAACGCCACCCAATCGAAGGAGAACCCGTATTTGAACGGCACCGGTACGCTCATCAGCGGCACTTCGGGCAGGCTGTTGAAATCCACCTGGCCCATGAGCCATGCCACCCCGTAGCCCAGGGTCAGGCCGATGACAATCGCCCCCAGGCGCAGAAACGGCACATCCACCCGGTTCAACACTACGATGGTTCCCAGCACCAGCGCCGCCAGGGCCAGGTGACTGGCCGCCCCCAGGTCCGGGGCGCCGAAGCCGCCGGCGATGTCGGTCATCGCCACCTTGATCAGCGACAAGCCCATCAGCGTGATGATCGTGCCGGTCACCACCGGGGTGATCAGCATGCGCAATTTGCCAATGAACTGGCTCAACACCACCTCGATGAACGCGGCAAAAAAGCACACGCCGAAAATGGTCGAGAGAATCTCATCGGTACCGCCACCACGAGCCTTGACCATGAAGCCGGCGCTGAGAATCACACTGATGAACGAGAAACTGGTGCCTTGCAGGCACAACAGGCCAGAGCCCACCGGGCCGAAGCGCCGCGCCTGCACGAAGGTGCCCAGGCCGGAAACGAACAGCGCCATGCTGATCAAGTAAGGAATTTCACTTTGCAGGCCCAGGGCGCTGCCCATGATCAGCGTCGGGGTGATGATGCCGACGAAACTTGCCAGCACGTGTTGCAGGGCGGCGAAGACGGTGGCGGTCAGATGCGGGCGGTCATCGAGGCCGTAGATCAGGTCGCTGTGGCGTGGAGCGGGGGCTTTTTCGGAGGCGGTCATGGTGGTTTGCGTGCCAGAAGGCGGGCCGGGTCAGAAAATGGAGGCGCAGGATGCCAGAACCGCCCGGCCACGGCAAAAGAACCTCCAGAACAGCGACTTACAGTCGTGGGGCGAGCACTTCGCCAACGCTGCGGCGTTTGGCGTGCAGTTCGCTGGCCTGGATCAACTGTTCGAGGTCTTCGGGGGTCACGTCATAGAACGCTTCCATGTCGGCCAACGCCAGTTTCAGGTCTTCGGCGGTGATGGCCTGACGGTCGACCGGCGGGTGATCGGCAGGAATCCTGGCCGCGGGCTCGCTGGCGCTCTTGGGGTAACGAACGCGGGTCAGGTTGTTGTAGGCCAGGGCGCACAGCAGCATCGTCGCGGCGCTGAGCATCACCGGTCCAATGGCTTTCCAGTCCATGGCAATGGTTGCCGGATCGGCCAGCACCAGGGTCAGGGCCAACGCACCGGCCGGTGGATGCAGGCACCGCAGCCAGCACATCAGGATCAACGCCATGCCCGCCGCCAGGCAAGCGCTACCCAGGGTCCGGCCCAACACATGGGCCACCAGCAGGGCAATCACACCGGCGCTCAAGTAACCACCGAGAATCGACCAGGGCTGGGCGAGCGCGCCCGAAGACACGGCAAACAACAGCACCGCCGACGCCCCCAGCGGGCCGATCAGGTGCTGGGCCACCTCAATGCCGAACACCTGGCTACAGAGCCACACGCTCATCAGTGTCCCCAGGGCCATGCCGATGGCGGCGCGGCTCCATTCGGTGGGGCGGGTGTTGATGGCGGCGGGCAACCAGCGAGCAAGCATTTCGAGAAGACTCCGGCAGAAAATCCAGGCAAAAAAAAGGGCTTGGCTGGGGAACCCAGAAAGCCCTTGAAGTTGTTCCAACTGTTGGGGGAGGAACGCGCACAGTGTGCCGTCCAATCCTGCTACTGACAAATTCATATTAATGAGCTTTCAGTGCATTAATTTTGCTGTAATTTGCTCCGTCGACCGCTTGTGTAGCACAGCAAACCACCCAGGGCCGCGAGTGCACTCAAGGCATAAAACATCGTCGGCGCCGGGGTGTGCATCAGCATGAAGCCGCAAATCACCGGGCTCAACGCACCGCCAAGGGCAGCAAGGTTTTGCGCGCCGTAGTAGCTGCCCCGCAGTTCTTCCGGTGCCAGGGTGTCGACGAAGAGAAACTCGGCCGGGTAAATGATGATTTCACCGAGGGTGAAGATGAACATCGCCACGCACCAGCTCACCAGGCTGTCCGCCAGGCTGAAACCGATCAGCCCGAGGATGAACAGGCCGGTGCCGGCCACGATCCATTGGCGCAGTTGCTCGCGCTTGAGAAAACGCCCGATCTGGTATTGCAGCAAGATCACACTGATGGCGTTGCAGGCGAGCAGGGCGGCCATGATTTCCATGGTGTGTTGGGGATTGCTGGTCACCAGCAGGTACTGCGACAGGTAAAAGGTAAATCGCCCGTGCACCACGGTGCTGAGCAGGCAGCCGGCGGTGAACAGGATCAGGGTGCGGTCGTTTTTCAGGGTGATCAGGGTTTTGAGGAAACTCTGCCCCTGGCCGCCGACAGGCGAGCGCGCCGGGTCCTTCGCGATCCCGGTCATCAGGAAAATACTGAAAAAAGCGATGGCCGCAGCGATCAGGAAGGGGGCACTGGCAAAGGCCCCGGCAATCAGCACACCGAGCATCGGCCCGACAGCGTAGCCAATGTTGGTCAGCGTATAGCTCAGGGAAAACGCCTTGGCGCGTTGACCCACCGGGAGGTTGTCGCTGAGGATCGCTTTCGAACCGATGAGGAACAGCGATGAAGCGGTTTCGGTGACGATCAGGGTGATGGTCGTCAGGTAGAGGTTTTCAGCAAAGGTCAGCAACACCAGGCCGACAGCGCTGGACGCCATCGAGAGAATCAGCAACCGGCGCTTTTCGAAGCGATCGATGATGTAGCCGCCATACAGGGAGAGCAGGGTGGCGACGAACACCGCAATGCCGAGCAGCAAGCCAACGTCCTGCTGGTTGAGTCCCAGCTTGTCGCTGACGAACAGCGTGAGCAAAGGGCTGGTGATGGCGCGGCTGACGACGATGGTCAGCGAGCAGATCAACAGGCGGCGGATGAGGGGGGAGTAGCTGGTCACGGCGCGAATATCCTTATTCAATCGGGCCGGCATCAGCCCGATCGTGAGCGCTACTCTAGCAGTCAGACACGCGGTCGTTGCTATGGGATTTGCTTGAGGTGCCGCAGCACAAAATCATTCTTGTCGAACCGCCCGCCCAGCACTGGCGGCAATGCACCGACGGCCGTGCAGAGCCAGCGCGGGAGACTGTTGGCGGATGTGAGGGAACAGGCTGTTCAGGCGACCACTGACTCGGCAAACCATTGCTGGTACGGAATCGGCAATTTGCTCGACTCGCCCCGACCGATCGGGAAGTAGGTGAAACCGATGCGTGCCAGACGGTCTGTGTCGTAAAGGTTGCGGCCATCGAAGATCAGCGGTGCGTTGAGCCGCTGCCGGATCAGTTGAAAGTCTGGCGCCTTGAACTGTTGCCATTCGGTGCAGATGATCAGTGCATCGGCACCGGACAAGACCGACTCGGGTGTACCCATGAGCATCAGCTTCGATTCATCGGGATACAGCTTCTGGGTTTCCTGCATGGCTTCCGGATCGAACGCACGGACATTCGCTCCGGCGGCCCACAAGGATTCGAGCAACACCCGGCTCGGCGCATCGCGCATGTCGTCGGTGTTTGGTTTGAATGCCAGGCCCCACAGAGCAAAGGTCCTGCCACGCAAGTCGCCCTTGTAGAACGCGTTGATGCGCTCGAACAGCTTGTATTTCTGCCGCTCGTTGATGGCTTCCACCGCTTGCAGCAGGTCACTGGAGCAATGGGCCTCTTCGGCGCTGTGGATCAGGGCGCGCATGTCCTTGGGGAAACATGAGCCACCGTAGCCGCAACCGGGGTAGATGAAGTGGTAGCCGATGCGGGAGTCGGCGCCGATGCCCAGGCGTATCGATTCGATGTCGGCACCCAGGTGTTCGGCCAGTTCTGCGATCTGGTTGATGAAGCTGATCTTGGTCGCCAGCATGCAGTTGGCGGCGTACTTGGTCAGCTCGGCGCTGCGCAGGTCCATGAACATGATGCGCTCATGGTTGCGGTTGAAGGGCGAGTACAGATCACGCATCACCTCACGCACTTCTTCGCGTTCACAGCCGATGACGATACGGTCGGGGCGTCGGCAGTCGGCCACGGCCGAACCTTCTTTCAAGAATTCCGGATTGGAGACGATATCGAACTGCAATACGCGCCCGACGCTGATCAGGCATTTGTCGATGTGTGCACGCAAGGCATCGCCGGTGCCGACCGGGACGGTGGATTTCTCCACCAGGATCGCCGGTTGCTCGCGATGACGGGCCACGGCGTCGCCCACCGACATCACGTAGCGCAAGTCCGCCGAGCCGTCGTCCCGGGACGGGGTGCCAACGGCGATGAACAGCACCTGCCCGTGCTGGACGGCGAATTTTTCGTCGCTGGTGAACTGCAACCGCCTGGCGTCAAGGCCTTCGCGTACCAGGCTGGCCAGCCCGGGTTCGAATATACTCACGTGGCCCTGCTGGAGCAGTTCGACTTTATTTTCGTCAACGTCCATGCAGACCACGTCGTGGCCGACTTCCGCCAATACCGCTGCCTGCACCAGGCCGACATATCCGCTACCAAATACACTGATTTTCATGGGTCACTCCTTGATTCAGGCGCACGAGCAGGTCGGGATACTGATGGTTATGACGCCGAGGAAGAGCAATGCCACGCCAAGGCTTTTCCAGACAGGTCAGCAGACAGGCGACCAGCAGCAATTGCAGGCTCATGGTGCCGCCTGAGGAATAATCAAAACCGAGTCAGGATAGGCAAGGTCATATTTCAATTTGTCTATCGTGTTGAAAAAAGCCACATCCGGCCGTTTCAACCGTCAGGACAATGCCGACGCTGCCCAGTAGTGCAACGGGCGCAAGGCCTGACTCTTGGGCAGCCCTGGGGCTGTAAACGTAAATAGCCTTTACATCATTGTTTTTTTACTTATTAGTTGTTTCACTTAACTGTTTTAATTCAAGGCCGTTTCGTTTGATTGACTTACCTGTATCTGATTCACGCACACCCCTCACCAATCCACTGACCCTGTATCTGGCGAGACTGGCGCCGTCCAGCCAACTGACCATGCGTTATGTGCTGCAGGATGCCGCCGACCGCCTGGGCTTCGAAGACCACGATATCGAGGAAATTCCCTGGCACAATCTGCAGCCAGAGGACGTCATTGCGTTGGTGGCCACCTTGCGTTCGGACGGCTATGCGCCGAACACGTCTTCGCTCTATGTCAACGCGGTGCGCGGGGTGATGAACGAAGCGTGGCGCATGAGCCTGATCTCTCAGGAGCATCTGTTGAAGATGCGTACGGTGAAGGGCATGGCCGGTACACGGCTGTCCCAGGGGCGCAATCTCAGGCGTACGCTGATCCAGGAACTGATGGCGGTCTGCGCTGCCGATCCGCGGCCGCAAGGCCTGCGGGATGCCGCGATCATCGGGATTTTGTACGGTTCCGGGATGCGCAAATCCGAATCGGTGAACCTGGAGCTGAACCAGGTCGATTTCACCGAGCGCAGCCTGCGGGTGACGGCCAAGGGCAACAAGCAGTTGATCAAGTACGCACCGGCCTGGGCCTTCGCCAAGCTTGAAGCCTGGCTCGAGCTGCGCCGTTCGATGCTCAAGGACGGCGAGTCGGACGACCCGTTCCTGTTCAACCGCATCCGCCGTGGCAGCCACATCACCCGGGAGCGCATCACCAAACACGCGATTTACTACATCGCCCGGCAACGGGGCGCGCAGGTCGGGGTGAAAATCATGCCCCACGACTTCCGGCGTTCATTCATCACCCGGGTGATCGAAGAGCATGACTTGTCGATTGCGCAGAAGCTGGCGCACCACAGCAATATCCAGACCACGGCCAACTACGATGTGCGCGATGACAACGAGCGGCGTCGGGCGGTGGATCGATTCGATCTGTGAACGATCACACCTCGCTCAGTACATGGGCATGGCCGATGGTCGAGACTTGAACCGAGCTGCCGGCGGGTGGTGCATACATGCCTGAACTGCGCACCAGCAGTGATCGGCCCGACTGCGCGTTGCGGGTCAATGGCTGCAGTTCCACCGTCAGCGTGCAGGTGTTGCCGCTGAAATCCCGATCGGTGACCACGGCCCGGCAACCGCTGGCTTCCGGGTCGCTGGGGAGGATGCTGGCCAGTTGCAGTTGTTCGGGGCGCAGCATGATCTGCGCCGAACTGTTGTTGCGGTGGTTGTTGACGGGGATCCGGCCCAGGTCGCAATGGGCCCAACCAGCCTCGATGCGTGCGGGCATCACCACGGCATCCCCCAGGAACAGCGCGGTTTGCTCGTCTTCGGGATAGCGGTAAAGGTCCAGCGGATGCCCTGACTGGACCAGTCGGCCATGACGCATCACCGCCAACTGGTCGGCGAACGACAGGGCTTCACTCTGGTCATGGGTGACCAGAATGGTGGTGACGCCCGCGTCCTCCAGCAGCCGTGCAACCATCTTGCGCATGGCGGCGCGCAATCCGGTGTCGAGCGCCGAGAACGGCTCGTCCAGCAGCATCAGTCGTGGCTGTTGCGCCAAGGCCCGGGCCAGGGCCACGCGCTGTTGCTGGCCACCGGACAATTCATGGGGCCAGCGCTCGGCCATCTTCGCGTCCAGCGCCACGCTGTCCATCAGTTCGGCGACGCGTTGTTGTTTTTCAGTGCCCTTGGTCGATAAGCCGAAGCCGATGTTCGCCGCCACGGTCATGTGCGGAAACAGCGCGCCATCCTGCGGCACGTAGCCGATCAGGCGTTGATGGGCCGGCACTTCGTGGGTGCCGTCGACCAGGGTCTGGCCATTGAGCGACAGGCGTCCGGAATCGGGGAACTCGAAACCGGCAATCATCCGCAGCAACGTGGTCTTGCCCGAGCCGGAGGGGCCTACGATGACCGTGCGACTGCCGCTGGGCACCGAGAGGCTGACGTTGTCCAGGGCGCAATGGGCGCCATAGGACTTGTAGAGGGCATTCAATTCAAGAGTGTTCATCGGCCAGCCGTTTTTTTCGATTGGTGATAAAGAAGTCCGGTCAACGGAAGCGACAGCACAACCATCAATAAGGCGTAGGGCGCGGCGGCTGCGTAATCGATTTCGCTGGTCAAGGCCCAGAACCCGGTCGCCAGGGTGCGCGTGCCGTTCGGGGCCAGCAGCAGTGTGGCGGTCAGTTCGTTGGTGATCGCCAGGAACACCAGCGCCGCGCCGGCGGCCGCCCCCGGGGCAGCAAGGCGCAAGGTGATCAGCCACAGTGCCCGGGCTGGCGAGCGGCCAAGGCTGCGGGCAATGTTTTCCAGTTCCACCGGGGCCTGGGCAATGCCCGCGCGCAGGCTCACCAGGGCACGGGGCAAGAACATCAACAGGTACGCCAGCAGCACGGTGAAGGTGGTCTGGTATATCGGCCGGGCAAAGTGGATCGTGACGGTCACCAGTGCCAGCGCCACGATAATGCCGGGCAAGGAACTGGTGATGTAGTTGCAGCTTTCCAGCACCCGTTGCAGTCGACCGGGGTAGCGGATCGACAGCCAGGCAATCGGGATCGCCGCGCAGGTGGTCAGCGCCGCCCCCCCGATGCCCAGCAACAGGGTTTGCTCCAGTGCAGGCAACAATTCGGCCATGTCCCAGACTTCCACGCCTCCGGCGATGAGCCACTTGCCCAGGGTGATCAAGGGCACGCCAAGGGCCAGGGCGCAGGTCATGATCTGCAGCGTCAGCGAGAGCAGGGTGGATACCGGTTTCAGGCGTACAACCCGTTGCTCCCGGGCGCTTCCCGAACCGACGCGGGCGTAACGCGCCGAACCCCGGGCGGCGGATTCGGCCGTCAACATCGCCAGGCAACACAGCGCCAGCACACTGGCCAGCATGTGCGCCGCTGCGCCGTTGAAGGTCGATTTGAACTGATCGAAGATCGCGGTGGTAAAGGTGTCGAAGCGGATCATGGCGTACAGGCCATATTCGGCCAGCAGGTGCAGGCCGACCAGCAAGGCGCCGCCGCAGATCGCCAGGCGCAATTGCGGCAACACAACGCGGAAAAACACTTTCCAGGGTTTGAGCCCCATGGACTCGGCGACGTCTTCGATGGCCGGATCGAGCCGGCGCAAAGTGGCCGCTACCGGCAAATACAGGAACGGGAAGTAGGCGATGACCGAGACCAGGACACCGGCAAACAAGCCGTGAATCGGTGGCACCAGGCTGACCCAGGCGTAGCTGTGAACGAACGCAGGCACTGCCAGCGGCGCGGTGGCCAGCAACGACCACCAGCGCCGCCCCGGCAGATTCGTGCGTTCCGTGAGCCAGGCCAGCGTCACCCCCAGCGCGACGCACAAGGGAATCGTCAGCAGCACCAGCAGCACGGTGTTGGCCAGCAGTTCACCGACCCGAGGGCGGAACACCAGGGCCACAACGGTTGACCAGCCGGTTTGCAGGGACACACCAATAACGTAGGCGATCGGTAGCAGTGCCAGTAATGAAACCAGCACCGACAAACCGATCACCCATACACCGCCACGTCCCGCAAAAACTCCGCGGGAACGTCGACGCAAATGTGCGGGTGTCGCCTCAGCGACCTCCGCAGGCAGGGTTTCTGGCATCAATTAGAGCAGTCCGGCCTGTGTCATCAGCTCCACGGCTTTTTTACTGTCGAGTTTTGACGCATCGACAGTCGGCGCATCGAGTTGATTCAGAGGCACCAGTTTAGGGTTGGATTCAGCGCCTTTGCCCACGGCGTATTCAAACGACTTGCCGTTCTTCAGGACAGCCTGGCCATCCTTGCCGGTAATGTACTTGAGGAACGCCTGGGCTTGCTCCTGGTGTTTACTGGAAGCGAGGACGCCGCCGCCGGAGATGCTAACAAAAGCGCCCGGGTCTTTGTGCCTGAAATAGTGCAGGGCGGTGTTCTTGCTGTTTTCGCCGGTCTTGGACTGATCCACCAGGCTGTAATAGTGGTAAATCACGCCGCTGTCGATCTGCCCGGCATTCACGGCCTTGAGTACCGAGCTGTTGCCACGGTAGTTGGCATAGTTGGTTTTCATCGCCTTGAGCCAATCCAGCGTGGCGGCTTCACCCTTTTGTTGGAGGATGGCAGCGACGATGGCCTGGAAGTCAGCACCACCGGGCGATGCACCCCAGCGACCCTTCCAGCTCGGTGAAGCCAGGTCCATGATCGATTTCGGCAGGTCGGCTTCTGGCAGTTTGCTCGGGTTGTAGACGAACACCGTGGAGCGCGCGGCGATGCCTACCCATTTGCCGTGGGCCGGACGGTAGGCGGAGTCAATCTGCTCCAGCGTGGCCTTATCGACAGGCGCAAACAGCCCGGCGTTGTCGACCAGGACCATGGCCGGGGAGTTCTCGGTCAGGAATACGTCCGCCGGCGAAGCCGCGCCTTCCTGCACGATCTGGTTGCCCATTTCGGTGTCATCGCCGTTGCGCAAGGTGACGGGAATACCGGTCTCCTGGGTAAAGCCCTCGACCCAGGCCTTGGTCAGGCCTGCGTGTTGCGCGTTGTACACCACGATGCCGACGGAGTCGGCTGCATAGGCCTGGCCAGCGCTCAGCAAAGCGGTGGCCAGCAGGGCTTTTTTCAAGAACGAAGGGATTTTTGGAATCATTCTGCGGGCTGCTCCTGGTGCATTTTTTGAAAGTCATGCGCATTCAAACGCCAGTTAACCAATGCGAATCATTTGCATGTTTTTGAAGTGCGGGAAATGTAGAGATCCAAATGAGAAAATAACGTCAAAAAAACCGTTAATACATGTAATTTTCATTCAGATTAGCAGCACTGTGCCCGCTGTGTTTCGACTCGTCGATCAAACGATGCCGCCGATCAGAATATGACGCTGCCCCGGCTGCCTTTTTGTCGTGTGCCTCGGCGTATTTGACGTTGCCAGTTGCTGCGGGCCGCCTCTCTCGGGGAATGACAGCAGGAAACAGGAAGGACGGATTAACGGCGAACCTGTCGCCGTTGATCCTGGGGAGGAATACATTCAGGGCGCAGGGCAGCTTGCCTGTGGTCTGACGGCAGCCTGGCTGATCAGCGCGGCCAGGCGTTTGACGTTGTTTTGCTGGGCAAGCACCAGGTCATCGATGCTCGCACCCGAGGGCGTTTGCAAGGTGCTGCGGCAAATCAACCGTGCCGTGTCGCCGGTGCTGGCGCTGCGCAGGCGCCATTCCACGTCCATCAAGGCGTACTGGCCGGGCACCGAGTCGAAACGCTGCACATCGACCCGCACCGAGTGTCGGCCTTGTACAGGACTGTTGCTCAGTTGATCGACCAACGCACTGCGCAGTTCGTCCACCAGGGTCGCGCCCCACCATTGGGTTTCCAGGATCGCCAGGCCACTGTTGCCCTCGCGAATGACGATCTGCGCACGATCGACCTGGGGCGGCACGCTGATCGACTCGATCTGGATCACGCCGACGGTGGTCCTTGAGTGATTGCCCTCCTGGGCCGGGGTCAGGGTATGGAATTGAATCGGGTCGCTGCGGCAGGCGGCGAGCAGCAACATCGTGGTGACCAGAGTTAACTTCAGCGGTAAAGCCATGGGTGTTGCTCCTGTGTTCAATTGCGCGGAGGCCCTTGCAGATCCATGGGGGCGGCATTATTCGGGCGGCCGCGAAGCAGCGATTCCGGATGCCGTCCCAGGTAATCCGAAAGATCACGCAAGGATCTCGACGTGCGTCCCAGTTCATCCAGGGTTAGCCCCAGTTTTTCCCGTTGCGGCGAATCCTCGGCCAAGGTCGAACTGGCCGACTGCAGGGTCGAATTGGCCGTTTCCAGCGTCTTGCTGACATCCGACAAAGTGGTTTGCACGCCAGGCAAGATCTTTCCGTTGAATTGCATCATGCCTTTGCGCAGTTCGACGAGATTGCCATCGAGATTGCCGGCAATACGCTCGATCGGCAGTTTGTTGATCTTGTCGACCATGGATTCGAGTTTTTCCTGCAATTGCTCGAGGCTGCCGGGAATGGTCGGAATCATGACCGGGCGTGCGTTTACATCGAAGGCGACCTTGTCGGTCTTGGGGTAGAAGTCCAGGGCAATGTACAACTGGCCGGTCAGGAAGTTGCCGGTGCGGGCCTGGGCACGCAGGCCGTTTTCGATAAAGGTACCGATCAAGCGTACGCCAGCGGCTTCGTTATCAGGGTCATGATTGAGCGCCTTGAGCATTTTGACATGGGCCTGGCCCAGGCGCTGCGGGTAGATCACGATACCGACGTTGACCGGAAAGGAGCGCTTTTTCTCGTCGTAATCCAGATTGACCGCCACTACCTTGCCGATTTCCACACCGAGGAACTCCACCGGGGCATCGACCTTGAGCCCGCGCAGTGCCTGGTCGAAACGCATGGCCAGATACTGCGGCTTGCCGTTTGGCGGGGCCAGGGCGGTTTGTTGGTCGTCGAACAATTCGTAGGCGTACTCTGCGGCAGCCGGCTTGTCGTTGGGGCTGTAGTCGGGCGCGCGGAAGGCTATGCCGCCCACCAGCAAGGAAGACAACGACTCGGTCTTGACCGCAAAGCCATTGGCGCCGACGTTCACGTCAATGCCGCTTGCGTTCCAGAAACGGGTGTTTTCGGTGACGTACTTGTCATGGGGTGCATGGATGAACAGTTCAATGTTCACGCCCTTGCCATCCGGGTCCAGCGCGTAGGCCACCACCTGGCCCACGGGGATCTTGCGGTAGTAGACCGGAGAACCGATGTCCAGCGACCCCAGGTCCTGGGTGAACAGCGTAAAACGCTTGCCCGGTTCGCCGTAGGTGATGGGTGGCGGATTCTCCAGTCCGATGAAGTTTTTTGCCCGGCCGTTGGCCTGGCCGATATCGGCCCCGATGTAATCGCCCGACAGCAGCGTATCGATCCCCGATACACCGCCCGCGCCGATGCGCGGCCGCACAACCCAGAACTGCGAATCTTCGCGGGTAAAGCTTTCGGCCTGCTTTTCCAGTTTGATGGTGGCATTGACGCTTTTCTGGTCACCGCTGAGCTCCACATCGGAGACATGACCAATCACGACATTGCGGTATTTGACCTCGGTCTTGTTCGCGGTCAGGCCGTTACCGGTCTTGAACGTGACAACGATGGTCGGGCCCTGCTGCAAAATGCTGTGGACCACCAGCGAAATACCCACCAGCACCGCGACGATCGGGACGATCCAGACCAGCGAAACGCTGAAACGGCGGGTCTTGATCGGAGCCTGCCCGGGAGCTTGTGGCCCGTCAGTGGCTTGTGACTTCATCAGTGACCTCCTCATTGTGTGGGTTTTTCCGTTCTTTATCCCAGATCATGCGGGGATCGAAACTCATTGCCGAAAGCATGGTGAACACCACTACCAGACCAAAGAACAGAATGCCCGGGCGCGGTTCGATGTCGGCCAGGGCCTGGAATTTCACCAGCGAGGCCACCAGGGCGACCACGA
>RCUN01000697.1_pt1 | contig 15181 bp, 15 predicted proteins | sample 2166181 | NCBI WGS metagenome assembly RCUN01 (sample SAMN09932603, study PRJNA488358) | compost metagenome | feature: garden; material: soil; isolation source: compost soil in crotononitrile-enriched culture | place: Germany: Experimental Botanical Garden Goettingen | collected 2016-01-27 | reverse complement strand
AGGTATCGTATATAACAAGAAAGCATTTGCTGATGCTGGCATCACCGCAGTACCCAAAACATGGGATGAATTCCTGGCAGCGTGTGAGAAGCTGAAGCAAAAAGGCATCGTTCCTCTAGCTTCGAACTTTAAGGACAAATGGCCGCTGAACAACTGGGTATATGATCTTCCTCGTCTGATCGAGAACAACCCAAGCTTCCCGAATGAGAAATTGAACACCGATACACCATTTACAATGGACAACGGTTACGGTAAAGCAATGGGACTGCTTCGTGAGCTTAACGAGAAAGGTTACCTGGAGAAAGATATCAACTCAACGAACTGGGAACAGTCCAAGAAAGATATCGCTGCCGGCAAATTCGGAATGTACTTCCTGGGGAACTGGGTAATCAATCAGGTCATCGGCGCCGGCACAACCTCGGATAACGTAGGATTCTTCCCGCTGCCTTATGATAACTCAGGCACACCATCAGCGGCACTGAGCCCTGACTTCTTCTATGCCGTTGCCAAAGACAGCGAGAATGTTGATGCAGCGAAGGCCTTTGTGAAATGGATGATCGAGGACTCCGGTTATGAGGATTTCGCCGGATTTATCCCTCCGCTCAAGGACAAAGAGTCCAAGCTTACGCAATTAAAAGAGTTCCAATCCGGGGGTGTGAAACTTCAGGAAGGAACGGTTGATGATCCGGTAGTCACCGATATCAGCAACAAAGCACAGCTTGATCTGCCTGCGGTTGCACAAGAGTTCGTGCTCGCTTCCGATCCTCAAAAGGTACTCGACAAATGGAACGCGGCCTGGGCCAAAGCAAGAAAAGAAGTTAAGCACTAATCTAGATGGAATGAACTAAAGATATGAATGTATGGATTAAGGATAACGCTTGTTGTGCAAGAGAATTAACCACGCAGTCTTAGTTCAATCCATCCAGCCACAAACATGAAAATGGATTATCTCCTTCGGATAATCCATTTTCATTTAAAACCTGAAGATTTGAGAAAGAAGGTCTGATCGATGTTTGGAACTATGTCCTACAATAAGCAAAAGACCATAATTATCGTGTCTTTCCTGACCATCCCTCTGCTCCTGCTCGCTCTATTCACCTATTATCCAGCGATCAAGCTCGTCTACTACAGCTTCACCAACTGGGATGGATACAGTCCTGAGAAGCCATGGGTTGGATTGGCTAATTACCGGGAGGTATTCAGCAATCCGGATATATTCAAAGTATTCGAGCATAACTTTGCTTATTTCGTCATGGGTGTTGTCCAGAACATTATCGCGATTTATTTCGCTGTTATTCTAAGTAATCGACTTCGGGGGAAGAACTTCTTCCGTATTCTATTGTTCCTGCCTTATATCATGAACGGGGTTGCGGTAGCCTTCATGTTCGGTTACGTATTCGACACAACGAACGGCTCCCTCAATCTTCTTCTCGGGAACCTTGGCCTCTCCAGTCTCTCACAGACAAGCTGGCTCGGAACAGATGGCCTGGTCAATTACTCCCTGGCTTCCACAGGGTTATGGCGCTTTATGGGCTATAACATGGTTATCTATATTGCTTCGCTGCAGGCTATCCCTCGCGATATCTTCGAGGCTGCGAAGATTGACGGTGCAGGCTCCATGCAGACACTATGGAGAATCACACTCCCTAATATGAAGCCGGTTATTCAATTGAATTTGTTCCTTACTGTTACCGGTGCGCTTGAAGTATTTGATCTTCCCTTCGTACTGACCAAAGGTGGTCCTGCGGGAGCCAGTCAGACTTATGTACAGCGGGTTGTCGACACAGCCTTTGCCTATAACAACTACGGACTCGCCTCAGCCATGAGTATTATTCTGCTGTTCTTCGTCGTCTTTGTCCTCTTGATCCAGCAGCTTGTTCTTAACCGAGGAGGTAACAAATAGCTATGGGACAATCCAAATTTCGTGTGATAGATATTATCAAATATGTAACTCTGCTCATAGGTGTATTCGTGGTCCTCTTCCCTCCTTACGTGGTGATCGTGAATGCTTTCAAGTCTACAGATGAATTTAACACCAGTAATTCGATGGCACTTCCCAAGAACTTTTTCAATATGGAGAATTTCTTGATCGTATTCAAGCGGGGCCATTTGCTCATCGGATTCGGTAACATTCTCATCATCATTGTGGTAGCTTTGGCCCTCAATATTCTGTTCGGAACGATGGTGGCCTATGTTCTAGGGCGGTTCAGCTTCAAATTAAAGCCGGTTATTTTTGGCGCGTATCTCGTAGCAACCATCATTCCAAGTATTACCACTCAAGTCGCTACCTTTGGTATTATCAAGAGCCTGGGGTTGTACAATACCCTTGGAGCGCCTATCATTCTATATATTGGTGCCGATGTAATCCAGATCATCTTATATCTGCAGTTCATCCGGAACATTCCCGTAGATTTAGATGAAAGCGCTATGGTTGAAGGAGCTTCTCTATTTAAAATCTACCGGTCAATTATATTCCCTTTGCTTACGCCCGCGACCGCTACCCTGGTCATTCTGAAGACCATCAGTATCTACAACGATATGTATATTCCTTACTTATACATGCCAAAACAAAGTCTTGGCGTAGTGACCACGGTACTTATGCGTTTCCAAGGTGTCAATACGGCCGATTGGAATTTGATTTGCGCAGCGATCCTGGTCATTCTACTGCCTACTGTGATTCTGTACTTCTTCCTGCAGCGATATATTTTTGAGGGTGTCACCAGCGGCGCGGTGAAATAGCAGGCATGCAGGGATGGAAAGGAAGGCTCCGAAGTGAAATTCTCTATGATACGTGCTGCCTTGCACCGAGTATGGTTGTTTCTCGCCAACCTTTCCATGCAAAAAAAGCTGATCGTCATTTTTATCTTTCTGATATCACTGCCGATCACTTATGTCAGCTACCTTTCTGCTCGGTCTACGCTTGAGTCTGTTCTTCAAAATGCAACGAACAACGCCGCCCAAATGACTACCAATGTCTCTGATACCATCGATGGTTATGTTGCTGATCTAAAGCGGTATACCGTCCTTCCCTTATATAACAAGGATGTACAATATTACTTGGAACAAAAGGAGACGAATTGGGATAAGAGCGTAAGTATTTCTATGTTTCTTAGCTATCTTAGTCATACCAAGGAAGAGATTACCGCTGTCTATCTCGTCGATAAATACGGTTCGGTATTCTACGACAAGAATACAACAATCAATGAGCTCTATCCTTATGAGCAGACAGCAGAGTGGAACAATTTAATTCGGACCAATGGATCTTCGGCGATACTTACAGGTAAGCATACGATCCGAACCAATCTGAGTGGAAGCAAGGAAGTATTCACTGTTCTCCGCACAGTCAAGTCCGCCAGTACACTCAAAGATATCGGAATTATCGTGTTTGATACGGATACCAAGATGTTCAAGAATATCTTTGACCCTGTGAATCAGGTTACACGCGGCAGTTCTATTATTGTTGATAATAAGGGGGCCATCCTATTTGCCAGCGAGAACAGCAGCTTTGACCCCTCGAAGCAGTTAAGGAGTTTAGTGAAGGAAATCAAGTCACCCAGAGGCTCATTTCAATCGGAAATCGACGGTCGTACCTATTTAACAGTGTATACCGTCTCCTCAGTGACCGGATGGATTACAATTGTTAACATTCCACTGAGTCACATTCTTTCATCCTTTGAACAGAACCGGTCAGCATTAATTGTTACAACCTTAATTATCATTGGTTTCGCATTATGCGTAGCTACTGTAATTTCATACGCGCTTACCAAGCCTTTGAAATCCATGGTGCGCTTAATGAAGCAGGTTCAGCGAGGGAACCTTGGGGTCTCCCTTAATCCCAAATACAATGATGAAATCGGACTGCTCGGCAGTCAATTCAATCGGATGATTACCCGGATTAAAGATCTGCTGGAAGAGGTCTCTCTTACCGAGAAGCGCAAGCAAAAAGCAGATATGCGCGCGCTTCAAAGCCAGATTAATCCTCATTTCATATATAACACGCTGGAATCCATACGGATGCTTGCAGAGAGTAATGAAGACCCTCGTGTTGCGGAGCTGACCTACTTGCTTGGTCTGCAGATGAGATACAGTATTGTTCGTAGTGAAGCGACGGTTACAATCGCTGAGGAACTTGAACATGTACGGAATTACTTTCAACTGCTGCAGATTCGTTTTCCGGGGAAATTTGAGCTAATCATTGACGTGCCTGACATCTTCCTTGACCTTCCTGTACTTAAGCTGGTATTCCAGCCTATTGTTGAGAATGCGGTATTTCACGGTTTGGAGAAAAAGGTTGGGCCTGGTCTTCTCACCATCTCAGCCTGGAATGAGGAGGATACAGCCATCTTCTCGGTGGCTGACAATGGAGTGGGGATGGATCAGGAGACCCTTCTCGCTCTCAATCACAGTCTTCGAACTTCAGACACGGGAGAGAAATTCGGAATTGGCCTTCGCAATGTGAATGAACGGATCTGTCTCCATTACGGACATTCGTATGGTCTTCAAGTAGAAAGTGCTCCCGGAGTTGGCACCGTCGTCACGCTTCGGATTGAAGGATTGTCCAAGACACCACAGATGAACGATATAGGTTAGGGGGGAACCACTTTGCTGCGTATTGTGATTGTAGATGATGAGGTCTTGATTCGCGAAGGACTTGCCCGGATGATCCAAAAGGAAAACCCCGAATTCCAAATTACCGCCAGCTGCTCGGATGGGCAGCAGGTGCTGGATGAGCTCAATCTCGAAGAAATCGATGTCATCATTACAGACATTCGGATGCCCCAAATTGGCGGCCTTGAATTAATTCGGGAGCTCAAAGAAAGACGCCCTCAGATACGTTCCATTCTGATGAGCGGCTTTACAGATTTCAACTATGCAAGAGAAGCGATCAAGTATTCAGCTGTTGAGTATTTATTAAAGCCTATAAATAAAGATCAGCTGTTCGAACTGCTGTACCGGCTCAGTCAGGAGAAAGCTTCAGCCCGGCTCAAAGAAGATCGGCAGCGCTGTGGACTGCTGTTGTCCATCCTGCTCAGCAGAGCCTCATCACCTCACCTTCTGCCCGAGCTCGTTATGCCACGCCGCTTTTTTACCCTTGTTGCCATAAAGATGAGCAGATCTGGGGATCTGCATATTCAGCAGGAGAATCTCCCTGTTCTTATCGACCGATTGGAGCTTCAGGAGCGAATGCAAGTTCTGGTCTGCTATTCCGAGAAAGAGCTCACCGATCATGAGCTTAGAGATTTCTGTAGTTCGATAATTTCTTCCGTTCCAACCAGGCCCTCCCTTCATATGGGAATAAGCCGTTCCTATCCCAATCTGTCTGATCTGTACCCGGCCTACCTCGAAGCCAAGAAAGCTTGTGACCGGGGAATTTATAGTGATTCGTACTTGCATATCGCTAACATTCAGGATTTGGATACGACTCCATCAAACATCCTTGAGCGGTTAGCCTGCAGCAGATCTGAACTGATTCACGAGCTGCAGATTCTGAATCTCGAGAACGTCATGAAATGGATTAAAGATGGGCTCCTCTCCTTAAAGTCCGAGTATGCTGCCCCTGAGTCCTACCTCCATTACGCTCAGTTGATCCGGGAGAGCTCAGCCAATGAACTCCAGGAATTTGACTTGATCTCTCGGTCCTATGCTGAGCTTGAGCAGATCCTCCTCGGATGTATGACCTATACCGAATTGGAGCATCAGTTCATGAATGCGTTCCTCTCGATGTTCACAGAGATTCGGACTAAACGGATGTGTATGGGTGCTAACGCTGTTGAGACAGTAAAACAATGGATATCTGCCAACTATAATCAGCAGGCTGACCTTAATGAGCTGGCTCAAATGGTGTTCTTAACCCCCAGCTATTTAAGTAAGTTGTTCAAGCAAGAGACCGGCCTGACCTTAACGGATTATATGATCGAAGCCCGCATCAAGAGAGCCAAACATCTTCTGAAGACGGAACCCGGTATGAAAATTCATACTATTGGCGCAGAGGTTGGCTATGCAGATCCAGCCTATTTCAATAAGCTGTTCAAACGTATTGTAGGTGTAACCCCCAATACGTACAAACAAATCTCCAGGCAATCCGGCTTAATTTCCCGCTGATCGCAAGTGAGAGCTGCTGTAAAAAAAGTCTGCACGATAAAAGAGGACGTGGAATAGTTAGTCATCCATGTCCTCTTTGATTTATTTCAAGACCTCGAGACCAGAATTTGTCCCGAACTAAAAAAAGCCTGAATTCTCAGGCTCTTCTCAGTTTCGGAAACGGTATCCAGCACCCCAAACGGTCTCAATATACTCGGTCCTGGATGGCCCGGTCTCGATCTTCTCTCTCAGCTTACGGATATGAACGGTCACGGTCTGGGCATCGCCTAACGAATCGAATCCCCACACGCTGTCAAACAGATGATTCTTGCTGAAGACCCGGTTTGGATTCTGTGCGAGAAAATGCAGCAGATCAAACTCCTTGGTCGTCAGCGCTACTTCATTCTCCTGCAGAAACACTCTTCTGGAATCTGCATCAATCCTAAGATCACGGATGCGAATTTCGTTCGGCACGGCCTTATCTCCGATTAACCGCTCATATCTGGCAAGATGGGCCTTGACTCTCGCGACCAGTTCTCCTGGTTTGAAGGGCTTCGTAATATAATCATCGGCACCAAGGCCAAGGCCTTTTATTACGTCAATATCTTCCTTCTTGGCGGTAACCATGAGTATAGGCACATTTAACTTGTCACGAATCTGCTTGCAGACCTCGAACCCGTTCAGTACAGGCAGCATCAAATCCAGGATGATCAGATCATACTGTCCGCTAAGTCCCAGATCAAGCCCCTTCTGCCCGTCCGAGGCGATATCTACCCGATATCCGCTCACCTCCAGATAATCTCTTTCGAGCTCTGCAATAATCTGTTCATCTTCTACAATAAGAATATTCTTCAAGCTTGATCACCATCTTCATATGAAATAAGCGGGAGTGTGATTTTGATGCTGGTTCCTGCGCCCTTCACACTTTCTGCCTGAATACTTCCTTTATGACCTTCAATCATCTGTCTCGCTATGGCTAGGCCAAGGCCACTTCCACCCGTAACGCTGTTCCGTGAGGGATCTTCTCTGTAAAACCGTTCAAAAACATAAGGAAGAGCCTCTGCATCGATTCCCTGACCATTATCTGCAATGAAGAGAATCAGATGACCCCCGGCTTCATAAGCTTTAAGCTCTATTTCCTTCTCAGCTTTATTCATATATTTCAAGCTGTTGCTGATAATATTCGAGAATACCCGCCGGATCTTATCACGGTCAATCGAAATCTTCGTCTCCTCAGCAACCTGAATATCAGAGTCGAACTCGACCCCCTGTTTATTAAGCTCAAACAGCAATTCTTCCGACCAATCCAGAAGGAATGACTTCAGGTTGATCTGTTCGAAATGAAAAGGAAGACGGTTAAGATCCAGCTTAGAGTATAGAAACAGCTCATCTATCAAATGATCCATCTCCTCTGCCTTGAGCGAGATAATATCAATATATTTCTGGACTTTATCCGGGGTATCTGCGATTCCGTCTCCAATTCCCTCTATATAACCACGAATCGCCGTTAGCGGCGTTCTCAGGTCATGCGATATATTCGAGACCAGCTCTTTGCGGTTCTCTTCATATTGAAGCTGGGTTTCAATGGAATCCTTTAGTCGTACACGCATTTGTTCAAATGCCAGACTTAGCTCCCCAATCTCATCCTTGTTCGTAATTTGAAGTTCAAAGTTCAGATCTCCAGATTTAATCCGCTTGGTAGCATCCTTTAATTTGTGCAAAGGTCTAATGATGCTCCTGGATACGAAATAAGTAAGCAGACTGTGAGTTAGTATCAGAATGAAGATCAGACTAAGGAATAAGATAAAGGCGAACTTTTGCACGAAATGAACCACAGAATTCACGCTGGTAATCACAAATACGGTTCCCGGCTGATGATCTTCATAAGTGAAATTGAACTGCGTCATACTGAGCGACTCTTTGCCATACTTGAATGATTCATTTTTCCTGGCCGTACTTTTGTCTTCGTAGTTGGATAATACTGTTAACAGATCATTATTCTTCAATGAGGGCGGCACATATACGAACTGCCCCTTCTTACTTACAATAAGATTGGAATTGCTGAGTTCGAGTTCTTCCTCTACCTCTCTTAGATATTCGGAATCAGACAATGTGGAGGGGCTGCTCTTCACCGTCCTGCCCAGTTCCTTCACCAAGCGTTCAAGATTGTGATCCTCATAGTAATCCTTCGAATAACCATACTTTTCATGTAGAGCTTTGAGATCACCTCTAAATACAAATGTCAGCAATAAGGCCGTAATCACCATCAATATTAGCGGGACCACCAGCATGGCTGCATAGGACAAGATTAATTTCAACCGGATTGACATCCACATCTTCCTTTTTCTTAGACCTGAGTACGATCGAATTTGTAATAGCCCAGTGAGTAGAATAGCACACTGCTGGCCAGCAGGAACAAGGCGCCTGTTATTAGTGTACCTGATCGCACATAAGAACTCAGCCATAACATATGCCAGTCCGTATAGTTCAATGGCGAGAATGCCGAGAAGGAGCTTAACAAAAAGGGTGCAATTTTAAAAGCTGCATAGAGTACAAGCGCTACAATAACGAACCCGCTGACGCTTTTGAAGAATTGGGCTACGAACACAAATACAGCGGATACCGCAAGCATAGCGATAAATGCAGCAGCGTAGGCCTTCAAGTTACTTAGAACTTCGCCGAGGCCGTTCATAGTTCCTGCAAATAGAGTACACAGGAATGTGGTAATGAACAGAATCACCAGAATTCCTCCAACTGCTGTAGCCAGCGAAGCTGCTTTACTCAGGAACACCTGAAGCCTTGTAACTGGTCTTAGAAAAGCAAGCTTAAGAGTTCTGGATGCCACTTCATGTGGGAAGAGATCCGCCGTAAGCGTCAGGATCACAAGTGGAATCCAGAGGCCTGTGTATAGGCTTAGCATCTCAATCGGAAATGATGGACCTACAGCAAGAAGAGCAAGCAGCGGCTCAAGACCTTTGAGGGCAAAGGCGATTAGCACCGGGAGAACTGCCGAGAATATGGCGATCATGATGACTTTTTTGCGATAAAATAACAACGCAAGCTCGTTAAAGTAAGATGCTTTCCACTTATGCATACAGCGCCTCCTCCTTCGAACCTTGAAGCTGCTCGATATAGAACGCCTCAAGAGATTGATTATGTGTAAGCAGGTCTGTGACATATCCTTCCTTGATCAGACGCCCCTGCACGACAATGCCTACACGGTTGCAAAGCTGTTCGAGTTCATGAATCATATGACTTGAAATGAGAAAGGTGGTCTTCTTCTCCTCAGACATCGACTGTATGAGCCTACGGAACATAACAACCCCTTCAATGTCCAGCCCATTCGTAGGCTCGTCAAGAATCACGAACTTCGGCTCCGGCAGGACAGCTGCTGCAAGCGCAAGCTTCTGCTTCATCCCTGTTGAGAAGCCTTTGATCTTATCATTACGAACATAGGCAAGGCCGACATATTCCAGGAGTTCATCAATCCTCTGCGCCTTTACATGCGGATGGAACTTGGCAACGCTTCGAAGATACTGCTTCGCATTCAGGAATTCATAGAAGTCCGCAGATTCAATCATACATCCCACCTGCTCCAGCCCCTTGTCAAAGCTGACCATACCCTGTTCACCAAATAAGGATACCGTCCCATGGTCATAACGGATTAATCCGGTAATAGCCTTCAGAAAGGTGGTCTTACCGGCCCCATTGGGACCCAGCAATCCGTATACATCTCCCTTATGAAGCTCAAGCTCAATCTGATGTATGCCCCTGTCATTTCCATACCTCTTGCCTAGGTTAACCGTCTTCAGTACAGATTCCAATTGAATCCCTCCAAGTAAGAAAATAAGGGCAGACAGGTTGTTGAAGGTGCCTGTCTGTCCCCTCGGTAATTATCTTTATTTGTTATGATCTTCGTCTTTAAACGCGCCTTCGTGGCTCAATTTCAAGGTTTGAACCTTCTTCCCCTTCAAATCAAGGGTATCCGGTGTTGTGCTATTGAATCCAGAGAAGTCAGCCTGCAGATGAATGATCAGCTGATGAGCTGCACCGCTGCTGTCTTTACCTGACACAGTTAAGTCCGCTTCCTGGTGCTGAATGTAATTGGACGCATTGACGGTTGCTTTCACAGACACATGATCAATCTTGATATCTTGGGTGAGCTGTGGAACCTCATCCTTCAAGACATCTTTATGGAATGGGAGGGCCAGAGGCCTGCTGTCTTTAGGCTGAATCTCGTCTCTATGTTTCGTTGCTTCTTTAATGGCAAGAGGTGCAATCGCATTGACAACGGCAGGAAGCTGTGCATTATCGAGCTGCAGGGAGATCTGTTTGGAACCATCTGCAGCCGAATCCATGTTCACATAATCTTTCAGATTACCGACCAGAGCATCAACAACCGTTTCTACCTGACGGGAAGTTTCCGGGTCAATGGCTTTAGAATGATCCATTTTCTTGAATCGGCTCTCTTCCTTATCCTGCTTCACATAGTAAGTATCGCTGCTATCTGTTTTTAGAATAGTCTGATCATTCTGGTTGTAAATATTAAGCTTCTGATGTTCCCCGCCAGCCGAGAAATCTGTATTCCCACTTGATGTCCCGCTCTTCATATTCAGCTTGAACTGCGCATTAGCCGTTCCCAGGACTTTACCATTATCCTGAATGGTAGCTGCACCCTGAATGGCAACACTCTGAATTGTTTTTGTGTTCTTCAAAGCGGACTTGTACGCTTCATACCCCGATGTGCTCGCCATAGCACTGAGGCCTGTTGTCACCATAAGCGCCGCACTGAGACCAACCGTACTTCCTAATACTAACCATTTTTTCTTCATATACATCCTCCTGTGTTTTGTAATTAACTACAATTGCTATAATAGAAATAAAAAATAAATTGCCAGTGAACCATTTATTAAAATTTTCTTAAATAACAAAAAGAAAGGGAAATCCCAAAAGTCATCTAAGATGACAATGGGATATCCCTTGTTTTAATCTAGGTAAACGATACACTTTCTGCGCATTCGAATGTTCTCAGGGGGCGCTGGCGCTTCTCCAGAATCATTCGACCTGCTCCGTTTTGGTGTAACCTCTTCTATTTAGCTGCTTCTATCTGAGCTTCCCTATTTCTCTTCCCGTCTTGGTGTATTGCCCTTAACGACTTTGGTTACCATATCTTCCGCAAGCTCCTGCCCGAATTGATCAAGCCGGCTAGGGCTGGCTGCCGGGCCTGTATTCTTCGGCTTATTATTTCTTCCTGTCAAATCGATCACCTCCTTGTCTTAAGATGATCGACTTGGGCAGGTTTCATGCATTGACACGAAACCATTTGGTGTCATATAATCGCAAAGGGAAACCTTTTGGTTTCGCAGTGAGTTATACAACCAGGTTGATATCAAATCATTCGGAGGTCAAATCACATGAGTAACTCCAGTTCAAATTCACTGCCGGACATCCGGCACACCTTTACTTTCAATGCCCCGATCCACAAAGTATGGGATGCCGTAGCCACTTCTGAAGGCATGGCCGCTTGGTTCATGCCCAACGATTTTAAGGCAGAGCTCGGGCACGAATTTTATCTTGATGCCGGTCCATACGGCAAGAATCCCTGCAAGGTAACCGAACTTGATCCCCCTGCCAAACTTTCGTTCAAATGGGCCAAGAACTGGACCATTACTTTTGAATTGAAGGAAATGAACGGGCAAACCGAGTTCACCCTTATCCATGCCGGCTGGGATGCTGCGGACCAAGTACCGTACAACAATATGAACCATGGCTGGGCGGAGATAGGGCAGCGACTCGGCAAATATGTCGGGGCCTAGCATGGATGCAGCGCCCGCAAAGCATGATGTCTTTCAGGCTATTGCAGACCCGACCCGTCGCAGTCTGCTAAATATGCTTGCCCGGCAGGAAATGCCCGTAACCGCGATAAGCGGACACTTTCCGATCAGCCGAACGGCAGTATCCAAGCATCTGAGGATACTCGCGGATGCAGGACTTCTCAAAGAGAGAAAGGTTGGGCGGGAGACCCGCTACCGTCTCGATCCAGAGCCGCTCACTGAATTGAAGCGGTGGCTTAGCTTCTATGAACGATTTTGGGACAATAAAATGGCTTTGCTCAAAAACTATGTTGAGTCTGAGGATAACAAGTAAGAGCGAGCTGGCTCGGCACACCGATCCACTATACAGAGGGAAATGATTTGATTGTCGAATCAAATTCTCCAGACTTAAACGAATGATGTTAGCTGTACAGCAGTCGAGTGATCGGCTGCTGTACGTTTGTGCTGTAATAGCTTTCCGGTTAGCTCATAGCTTTATAGCTTTGGACATTCTGTAATTCATTAACTGAGTACCATTACGTTCTACGATCTGTGATTGTATTACACTGTATCCTTTACCTTCGAAAAAAGGCTTGGCGGTTATACTGGCATCCGTAACCATTTCAACGATACCTATTTGTTGAGCATCACGTTCAAGAGTATTTACCAAAGTAGAGGCAATCCCCCTACCTTGATAGTCTTTATGGACAAATAGTCTATCCAGGTAACCATGCTGATTCAGATCCGAGAAGCCAACGATTCGATCCTCAATTTCGACTACATATGATATATTTGAGGTTAGAGCTCTCAGCCAGTTCTCAGTCTTCGACTTCAACTCAGCTCTTGAAGCCCATGCATCAAGTTGTTCCTGTGTGTAATCCAGCTTATTAATCGTATGGACTGTCTCATAAAATAAAGTGATGATCTCGTCTATATCCTTCTCTTGGAACCTGCGAACCAGCAAGATTCTTCCCCTCCCAACCCCCGGATATATTATATCTCCTGTAACCTATCGGCTCGCCCTGTTATAACGTTAATCAAATATGCCTTACAGGGACCTGGCAAGCCGGAAACCGAGATCGTCGATACGAAAAGTCGGATGACTGCGGCGGCGGCACGTTGCACCACAGCTTCTGGCTTCCTCAGCCCAGCTGCCCCCACGGAAAACCCTGTATGAACCGTACACGTTAGCATCATAGATATCCCAGCACCACTCCCAGACGTTGCCCAGCATGTCGTAGAGCTTCCACGCATTCGGTTCCTTTCGTCCCGCCTCGCGGACGCCACCTTCCGAATTTTCGTTATACCAAGCAATGGTGTCCAGCTCATCGTACCGATATCCAGTTGTTCCGGCTTGGCATGCGTATTGCCATTCCGCTTCCGTAGGGAGCCTATATCCGTTCGCTTCTTTATTCCAAATCACATCGTTACTGTCTTCGCTTACTGTGTAACATTCCACAAGGCCCGACTGCCGGGAGAACAAATTACAGAAGGCGATTGCGTCCTGCCATGACGCTTCCGTAACCGGTATATTCATATCTTCTGGATACCCGGCTGTCTGATGCATAATTGAGCCATATAAGGCTTTCGTGACAGGAATTGGCGCAAGCTGAAAAGCATCTATCTTAGTCGTCCACGATGTTTTGATACGATCATCCCTTAACTGGACTTCTCCCGAGGGAATGTTAACGAGCGGATAGTCGGAATGATCCCATTCGAATGACATTAGTTACCTCCGTTACTCAACTGTAATCTTCAATTAATGACAGTTTATTTTCTTTGATCTGGAAGACAGACTTCCCTTTTAGCTGAATCTTGTCGCCAGCCTTCAATCCATTAGGTAAATCAACAGCCAGTATTCCTTCATATTCAATCTGCACTTCTGCTTTGTCATCTATAACTATGTAGTCGGTAACTGTCTGACATCGGCTTGAGAACATATCTGTCGACTTTTCCGCGAGTTCTCTAAACTCTTCTATTCCATTGGTCTCTGTGTTAACTTCTCCACTCGAGAAATTTCGGAACAGGATATCCTTATGTAAGAATCTAACCATACCCTCAATATCGAAGGCGTTGTAAGCCTCAATATATTTATCAATAATTTCTTTCGTCTTATCACTGCTCATACTCATTCTCCTCTCTAATCCTTATTTATTCACCAATACAGACAAATCTCCTTCAAATACTTTCTCATCTTTGTCATTGAAAGTGGACAACAGAACGGTAACTATTCCCGTTTCATTCAATTTCTCTCTAAGGGCAGTAACCTCTACCATCGTATGCAATTCATCGCCCGGGTACACAGGCTTGATAAATTTAATATTATTCATAGCAGTTCCAGCAACAACATCATCACCATAACTACCTGTTTCAACCCAAAGCTTAAATGAAACGGCTAACGTCTGAATCCCAGAGGCGATGATTCCATTAAATCTTCCCTGAGCTGCTTTCCCCTCATCCAAATGCATATATTGCGGGTCGAACTCCGTTGCAAATCTTGTGATATCCTCTTTAGTTAATTTCAAAGACTTAGTCTTAAATACTTGTCCAATATAGAACTCATGAAACTTCATTATTGCACCTCTTGGTCTATATATTTGCTTTTTATATTATTGTGCATTGTATCATTTAGCAAGTAAACGCCCCGATCTATTCTGCGAATAGAATCGGGGCGTTTGTGTTACGGAGTGTGATGTCCGAAAAATTGAAGCGTATTTACTGGGTAGGAGTTCCATTCCCCAGCCTGGCTAAAGGATGACGATCCTGACCTAATTCCTGCTTTGCGAATAATCGTTCCGCCATTCGGCATGAACTGGGTTGTCCCATACGGGTCGCCCAGCACGTCAATGATCTGGCCGTTCTTTTTCAGAACATAACCGGTAGTGACATTAGTGTTGGACTGGAATAGTCCCAGTTCCTCGTTATAATACCAAATATTAATTATATCGAAAAAATCATAAAAAATTGTATCAATATAAATATATGGCATTCCCTTATAAAACTGAAGAAGATTTTGGCTCCATACTTTTGGCGTATTTGTTGTCCGATTGTATTGATGAACTTCCAAAGAATATCCGCTAGTTATCGGCTGAGATGTGTCTCCAACGGGATTGAAAAACAATTCGATCGCAGTACGTGTATTATCCATCGATAGATACTGCGAGAAATACAGATCTTCAGTACCTTGCGGATCTGCAGTAACATGAATAACAACTGCTGAACCGTTCGCACCAATAACCCAGAACGATTGGAATGGATCTCCGTTCCATACCCAGGTTGTCCCATTT
>RCUN01000694.1_pt1 | contig 15244 bp, 13 predicted proteins | sample 2166181 | NCBI WGS metagenome assembly RCUN01 (sample SAMN09932603, study PRJNA488358) | compost metagenome | feature: garden; material: soil; isolation source: compost soil in crotononitrile-enriched culture | place: Germany: Experimental Botanical Garden Goettingen | collected 2016-01-27 | reverse complement strand
GGTCAGGGGGATCAGCGGCGGGCAGCCGTCGACGACGCAGCCGATGGCCGGGCCGTGGCTTTCGCCCCAGGTGGTGACGCGGAACAGATGGCCGAAGGTGTTGTGCGACATGATAGCGACGCTTAGGCCGCCATCCGCTCCGGCGTCCAGACCCGAGTGAAACGAAGCAGCATGTCTTCAGCCGCCGAAGGCAGATCGGCAGACGGGGTCAGCTTGACGAAAAGATCGCCGGCGGGACGTTTTCCGCGCGCCGGCAGACCCAGGCCGGGCAGGCGCAGGCGCACTGGAGCGACCATGTCCGGCACCAGCCAGGCGGCCTGCGGTCCCGCGTGGGTGTCGATCTCGATGCGGCCGCCGTCGCGCATCAGGCGCGGAGGGATAGCCCAATCCATGAACAGGTCCGCGCCCAGTACCGATAGGCCGTCGGTCGGGCGGATCAGGACGCGCACCAGGTCCGGGCAGCCCTTCAGCCGGAGGCGGTCGGCCGTGCGCACGCCCGGCGGAACGTGCACCAGCAGGCGACGGCCCCAGGCCGCGACGATCACGCTGCCGCCCGTCAGGGCCTGCATCGGCGTCAACACGACCAGAGGCGGCGGGACGTTGGCGGCCGGCGCCGGGCGCGCGACCGGCTCGAAGGCCTCATTGGACGGCGCAGGCAGGGCGGGGGTCTCGGTCTGCAGCAGGCGATAGGCGGCGATCACGCGCCGGAACCGTTCGGCGTCGCCGCCCGGCTGATCCGGGCGGGCCGCCTTGATCGTCGTGCGGAAGGCGGCGGCCAAGGCCTCGGGTCCTGCCGGACGATCGAGACCCAGCAGGCGCCGAGCGTCCGTGAAGGAAAGGCAGTCCGCGCGCATGGCGGCTAGCCTGCCGCCGAGATGGTCAAGGCCGGGTTAACCCTGTCGATACGGCTGGGACTAACGCAGGTTTGAACGGTCGCCCTGTGACGCGTAGCGCAAGCGAGACTATAGGACCGCCATGACCCAGTCCGTGATCCCGTCCAGCCCGTCTCGCGAAGATTACGCCGCCCAGCTGGCGGCCAATGCGGACGAATCCATTTTCGAGCGAGACGATCCCATCGCCCTGTTCGTGGAGTGGCTGGAGGCGGCCCGGGCGTCCGAACCGAACGACCCCAACGCCATGGCCCTGGCCACCGTCGACGCCGACGGCTGTCCCGACGTGCGCATGGTCCTGCTGAAGGACGTCGATGCGCGCGGCTTCACCTTCTTCTCCAACCAGGAAAGCGCCAAGGGCGAGCAACTTTGGGCCAATCCGTCCGCGGCCTTGCTGTTCCACTGGAAGAGCCTGCGTCGCCAGGTGCGGGTGCGCGGCCCGGTCGAGCCGGTCAGCGCCGAGGAGGCCGACGCCTATTTCGCCAGCCGCGCGCGCGAAAGCCGCATCGGCGCTTGGGCGTCGGACCAGTCGCGCCCCCTGGCCGACCGGGCGACGCTGGAGGCGCGGGTGTCCGAGCAAGCGGCGCGCTTTGACGGTCAGGAGGTGCCGCGTCCACAGCGCTGGACCGGCTGGCGGGTCACTCCGGTCCAGATCGAGTTCTGGCGCGATCGGCCCTTCCGGCTGCACGACCGCCTGCGCTTCGAGCGGGCGGAGAGCGATCAAAGCTGGAGTCGCGGCCGCCTTTGGCCTTAGGCGGCGTAGCGCGCCAGGAAGGTTTCGACCGCATCCTCGGCGATGCTGGCCGGGGAACGGGCAGGCAGGACCTGATCGCCGGTCACCATGGGCACGAAGAACAGCGGATGCTCCACCATGCCCATCAGTTGGCTGGCGGCCCAGGAGGGCTTGTCCAGCTTCAACTCGCCCTGGGCGGCCATCTCGGCCAGGGCCGTGATCAGCACCGTGCCGAAGTCCTGCTTGGCTTGCTCGTAGAAGGCGGCGGCCAGGCTTTCGAAACGGCGGCGCTCCGTCATGACTAGGCGAAAGATGGCCCGAACGAAGGGATCGCTGATGAATTCGGCATAGGCGGTCAGGAAGCTGTTGAGCCGCGGGCGCGCAGGCCCGGTGCACCGCTTCACGCCCGCCATGCGCTCGGCGAAGTCGGCGGACGCCTCGTCGATCACGGCGGCGAAGAGAGCGGCCTTGTTCTCGAACATGGCGTAGAGGGTGGCCGTCGAAACCCCGGCCTCGCGGGCGATCGGTTCCATCTTGGTCCCGGCGTAGCCCTCCTCGACGAAGTGCAAACGAGCCTGGCGCACAAGGGCGTCGCGTCGAGGATCATCGAGGGCATAGACCGAGATGGTCATCGGATTTGTCACCAGCCGTTAGGCGACGACATTGCCTTTAATTTGACACGATTGCAACGATCAGGGTTAACGCCGCGAACGAAATCGTTAGCTGAGCCAGGGTTCTAGCAGCGGGTGGGCCAGAACCGGCGCGGCCAGGCGCACCACAGCCTGGGGGTCGTCCAGACGCACGGCGGCGGTGGCGTCGGCCACGATGAAGTCGGCATGGACCCGCGAAGGCTCTGTCAGGCGCTCGTGGCCGGGCCGGACGGTCGCGAGATATTGGTGGATGACGGATTCGGCGGTGCGACCGCGCTCGGTCTGGTCGCGCAGCAGGCGTCGGATGAAGCGGATGTCCGCCGGGGTGTCGACGAAGACCCGGATGTCGAACAGGGCCGCCAGGGCCGCCGTGCACAGCAGGTGGGTGCCTTCCACCACCACCACCTGGGCGGCTGGCACCGGCTCGCCGCCGGGCTCGCGGCCGTGGTGGATGAAGGAATAGAGGGGGGCTGTGACGCTGCGGCCCGCCTTCAGGTCGGTCAGGTCGGAGATCAGCAGATCGTGATCGCGCGCGGCGACATCGTCGAAATCATGCGTCGCGGCGTCGAAGCCAGGCACAGAGCCCGCGTCAAGATAGTAGGAGTCCTCGCGCAGCAGGGTGGCCACGCCCTCGGGCAGCGAGGAAATCAGGGCTTCGGCCAGGGTGCTCTTGCCCGAGCCGGAGCCGCCGGTGATGGCGATCAGAATGGTCATGGTCCGGCTCATTCACCCGGACGGCCGGGGATGCAAGCCTCGACCGCGGACGTAACGGCGATCTGTCGCGGTCAGGCTTCCCTTGCGGCACGTTGCTTGGCGGCGTTTACCTGTCTTAGCGTGGGGCAAGCGCCCCATTCAGAGCGGGCGCACAGACGAGGGAAGACGCCGAATGCTGGGTATGATGCAGGACTGGCCGCTCACGGTCGACAAAATCCTCGATCACGCAAAGAACTGGCACGGGAGCCGCGAGGTCGTCACCCGGTCGGTCGAGGGGCCGATTGTCCGCACCAACTACGCCCAGATCCACGAGCGGGCGCGCCGGGTGTCGGCCGCGCTGCTGGCCTGGGGCGTCAAGCCGGGCGACCGGGTCGCCACCCTGGCCTGGAACACCGGCAATCACATGGAGATCTGGTACGGCATCATGGGCATCGGCGCCGTGTGCCATACGCTGAACCCGCGCCTGTTCCCGGAACAGCTGGCCTACATCATCAATCACGCCGAAGACCGGATCATCTTCACCGACCTGACGTTCGTGCCGCTGCTGGAAGCCATACTGCCGCACTGTCCGACGGTCGAGCGCGTCATCGTCATGACCGACGCCGCCCATATGCCGCAGGCGAAGCTGCCCAAGGCCGAGGCCTATGAGACGGTGCTGGAGCAGGCCACGGGCGACGTGAGCTGGGGCGGTTTCGACGAACAGACGGCCTGCGGGCTCTGTTACACCTCGGGCACGACCGGCAATCCGAAGGGGGTGCTGTATTCGCACCGCTCGAACTTCATCCACACCCTGCTGGGCCTGCAGGCGACCGTCATGGGCGCGACGCCCAGCGAGGTGATCCTGCCGGTGGTGCCCATGTTCCACGCCAACGCCTGGGGCATCGCCTTCGCGGGCCCGGCGGCGGGGGCCAAGCTGGTCATGCCGGGCGCCAGGATGGACGGCGCAGCCCTCCATGAGCTGATCGAGAGCGAAAGCGTCACCTTCTCGGCCGCCGTGCCGACGGTCTGGCAGGGGCTTTTCGCCCACATGATCGAAAACGGCCTGAAGTTCTCCACCTTGAAGAAGGTGCTCATCGGGGGCTCGGCCTGTCCCGAAGCGTTGATCCGCGGCTTCCAGGACAAGTTCGGCGTCGAGGTGATCCACGCTTGGGGCATGACGGAGACCTCGCCCATCGGCACCATCGCCAATCTGACGCCCGAGCTGGAGGGGCTGCCCTATGACGAGCAGATGACCTGGCGCATGAAGCAGGGCACGCCGCCGCTGGGCGTCGAACTGAAGATCAAGAACTATGGCGGCCAGGAGATGCCGCACGACGGCAAGACCTTCGGCCGCGTCATGGTCAAGGGCCCGACCATCGCCGGCGCCTATTTCAAGGGCGAGGGCGGCGACATCCTGGATCACGAGGGCTTCTTCGACACCGGCGACATCGCCAGCGTCGATCCCCAGGGTTTCATGCAGATCACCGACCGCGCCAAGGACGTCATCAAGTCGGGCGGCGAGTGGATCAGTTCCATCGACATCGAGAACATCGCCGTCGGACACCCCAAGGTCGCCCTGGCCGCCGTCATCGGCGCGGCCCATCCCAAGTGGGACGAGCGACCCGTCCTGTTGGTCAAGCTCAAGGACGGAGAGGCGCCGGACAAGCAGGAGCATCTGGACTTCCTGCAGGGCAAGATCGCCAAATGGTGGATGCCCGACGACGTTGTCTTCGTGGACGACATCCCCCTGGGCGCCACCGGCAAGATCGACAAGAAGACCCTGCGCGAGCGAATGACTGACTACCGCCTGCCCACCGCCGGCTGATTCGACGGAGAGGACGCCATGTCGACCACACGCCCCAAAGAGCAGCCGTTGGCCGTGCTGTTGTTGCTGACGGCGCTTTCGGCGCCGGCGTTGCTGCTGGTCGCCGTCTTCGGCACGCGTCTGGGGTTTTGGGACGCCGATTTCGGCATGGGGGTGCTGGCGCTGAAGGCGGGACGCATCCTGGCCTATCTGGGATTGGCCGCGGCTCTCGTCGCCGTGCTTCTGGCCTTGAGGGATCGTCGCCTGCTGGGGCTGGCGGGCGCGGCCCTGCTGGCGGCCGTCCTGAGCGTCGGCGGCTATTGGATGCAGGACCGACGTTTCGGCGAGGCGCCGCGCGATGTGGCGACCGATCCCTCGGATCCGCCCGCCTTCGCTCGCTTGCTGACCGCCGAGCGGCGTCTGGCCGGGGCGCCTCAGACGCGGCCGCAGGCGTGCGAGGGCCTGGCCCCGGCGCCGACCCAGGTCGCGCCGGAAACGGCCGCCTGGGCGCTCGAGAAGGCCGGCTTCACCGTCCTGGGCACGGCGCCCTTCCGGGTGGACGGGCGCAAGGAGGGCGCCTGGTTCGGCCTGACCCACGACGTCAGCATCCGCATCCGTCCCGGCCGCACAGACGTGCGCGTCGCCGCGCGGGACAGCCTGCCTGTGGGGGATGAAGCCTGTCGTCTGGCCAAGGCGGTGGTTGCAGAGCTAACGCCCTCCGCATGAAAAAGGCGGCTTCCGTCGAAGCCGCCCAAAGCTATGCGGTCGCTGATGCCGGCTCTGTCCGGGCGTTTGCCGGTGGGTCGTTTTCTTCGAGGTCCGCCCCTCGGAAGGTCCGAAGCCGTTGTTCGCCCTGGAAGAGCTCCAGCCGCTCCAGGCGGGGCCATTTTCGTTTGACCGCCTCGAGTTCGCGGATCGCATCCCGCTGGTTATCCGCGCCCAGCACCCAAAGCTCCGGGGTCATTACCTCAGGCGTATGGATCAGACAGTAGAAGGGTTCCATAGTCTCCAACTCCCGGCCGAAACGGGCCGTCAGCTCAAATCTGGCGCTGCTTGACCGGGTTTCAAGGCGGGTGCGTCAGAACGCCGGGTCTGTCAGGCGCCAGGTCGCGCCCAGCTCGGGCCGAGGGGAGGCCAGGACGCGACCTTCCTTCGCCAGCTTGATCAGGTGGGCCAGGACCGACAGGCTGGCGGCGGGCCACAGCCGCTGGTCGACGGCGGCATACAGGATCGGAACCATGTCGCCGATTGTGCGGTCGCCGGCCGCCAGGCGGGCCATCACCTGGGCCTCGCGTTCCAGCCGGTGGTCGCGATAGGCCTTGAGGAAAGGGGCGACCTGGGTGATCGCCGGACCATGGGTCGGCCAGATTGTCGAAAACCCTCGCGCCAGCACCGCGTCCAGGCTCTTCATATAGTCCGCCATGTCGCCGTCTGGCGGGGCGACGACGGTGGTCGACCAGCCCATGACGTGGTCGCCGCTGAACAGGGCGTTCTCCTGGCGCAGCACGAAGGCCATGTGGTTGGAGGCGTGCCCCGGCGTGGCCAGGGCCTCCAGCGTCCAGCCGTCGCCCTCGATCCGTTCGCCGCCGCTCAGGACCACGTCGGGCTGGAAGTCGACGTCGTCTTCCTCGTCCAATCCGCCCGAGGCGTGGGTGGTCCGTTCGGGCGGGGCCGCGGCCAGGATCGGCGCGCCGCCGACCGCTTCGGCCAGAGGGCGGGCGAGGGGGGCGTGGTCGCGATGGGTGTGCGTCACCAGAACGTGGCTGACGACCCGGCTCCTGATCGCCCTCAGCAGGGCCGCCAGATGGGCGTCGTCGTCCGGCCCCGGATCGATCACCGCGACTTCCGCGCCCGGCCGGTCGCGCCCGACGATGTAGGTCCCGGTGCCGGTGAAGGTGAAGGGGCCTGGGTTGTCTGCGATCACTCGTTGGATCAGAGGCGAGACCTGGTCCCGACGGCCATAGGCGAAATCGAACTGACGCAGGTAGGGAATCATGACCGGCCTCCCTGGGCGCGCAGGCGCCGAGCGGACAAGCCTTCCCCTAGAGGGGTAGGCGGCTCAGATCATAACCCGCCTGGGCCGCGGCCGCGCGCAGTTCCTCGGGGTCGGCGCCGTTCAAGCGTTCGGCCATGGCCCAGGCGGCGGTCGACCGCATGCCCGAGCGGCAGAACATCAGGGTCGGTTCGCCATGGGACAGGACCAGGGCCGTGGCCTCCACCGCGTCGGCCGAGGGCAGGCCGCTGATCGGCGCCGCGACATAGGCCAGGCCAGCCTCGGCGGCGGCGGCCGCGAGATCCGCCGAGGTCGGTTGGCCGGCTTCTTCATGATCGGGGCGGTGATTCACCACGCGCTTCAGGCCGAGTCGGGCCGCCAACTCGGCCAGACGCTGCGGAGACATCTGGCCCGTGATCCAGACGTTCTGAACGAGGGCGACGGGTTCGGTCATGACTACTGCCTTTTGACACGCACGGCGCGACTGGCGCCGGCGGTCAGAAGATAGCTGCCCAGGGACGCGCGACGCACGCGAATTTCCGTTCCGGCGCGGTTCTCGAAGCGGACCCGGGCCGAATCGATCTGTCGCCATTCGCTGCCGTCAGCCAGCCGGAACGTCCACTTGCCCTCCCGGTCCTGACCGGCGCCGAGCAAGGTGGTCTCCACGTCATCGACCTCCGGCTCGCCTGCCTCATTGCCGCCTCGGCCGAAGAGGGCGGGCAGGGCCGGGGCGTTGAAGCCGAAAAGCTGGCGGCGTGCGTCGCGAATCTGTTGCCGCTCGACGACAACGACCTCGCCGTGGCGCTCGGCCGTGTCAAGCGCATCCGCCGTTCGGTCGAAACAACCGAGCCGCGCAGCGTTGTCTGCGATAGCGCGGCAATCGGACAACGCGGTCAGCAAGCTTGACCGTTCTGGGGTCGGAACTTGCGCCAATGTGTCGCAGGCGAGGCTGAGGGCGCCAATTGTCGCAGCGGTAACGGCCAATATCGTGCGCATTCTTAGCTTGTCCTGATTGGTCGATATGACGTCGATCCACTGTCTCATGCCAGATGAGACAAATCCACCCAAGTCAGAGCGTGGCGGATTTGCGACAGGATAAGGGCGCAATCATCACGACCGAGTAATTTGAATAGTCTGTAGCAGCGCCTCGTGCCTACCCTTCTGGTTGGGTATCGACCGAACGTCCCGAATGCGACGGGGGCCGAGTTTATCCGTGGTCGACGGGTGGGGGTTACCTCGTCAGCGTCGAGCACAACTCAGGAGGACGAACTTTGCATTTTCAGATCAAGCGTGAACGACTGCTGGCCTCGACGATGATCGCAGGCCTCGCGCTCGTCGGCGTTGCGGCTCCGGCCGTTGCACAGACGACCCCGACGCCAGCTCCGCAATCCGACCAGCCGAGCCAGGTCAGCGACATCGTCGTCACGGGCTCGCGTCTTCGCCAGCCGAACCTGACGACCACCAGCCCGGTGACCCAGGTCACCGGCGAAGACATCGACGTTCAAGGGGTGACCCGCGTCGAGGACCTGGTCACCCAACTGCCGCAGGCCTTCGCCGCCCAGAACTCGACCGTGGCCAACGGCGCCTCGGGCACGGCCACCGTGTCGCTGCGCAATCTCGGCTCTTCGCGCACCCTGGTGCTGATCGACGGCAAGCGGATGGGTTACGGCTCGCCCCAGGACGACGCGGCCGACCTGAACCAAATTCCCGGCCAGATGGTCGAGCGAGTTGAGGTGCTGACCGGCGGCGCATCGGCCGTTTACGGCTCGGACGCTGTCGCCGGCGTCGTGAACTTCATCATGCGTCGCGACTTCGAAGGCATCGAAATCGACGCCCAGTACGGCTTCAATCAGCACAACAACGACTATGACGGCGTGGGCAACCTGCGCAACGTCATCGCCGGACGCGCGGCCACGAACCCGTCGCAGTTCAAACTGCCCGACGACAACGTCTACACGGGCTTCAGCCGCGAAGTGAACATCATGATGGGCGTTAACGCCCCTGATGATCGCGGCAACATCACGGCCTACGCCGGCTACCGCAAGAACAACAAGATCCTCGGCCGTGATTATGACTATGCGGCCTGTTCGATCGGCGCTGCGACGGCGCCCGACTTCACCTGCGGCGGCTCGGGCACGTCGTTCCCGGGGCTGTTCACGGACTTTTCTACTTACCAGTTCACGGTCGATGAGGCGGGAAATTTCATCCCTTACGTCGCGGCTCGTGACCAGTACAACTTTGGCCCGCTGAACTACTACCAGCGTCCGGACGAGCGGTATACGCTTGGCGTTTTCGGTCATTACGACGTGACGGATAAAGTCGAAGTTTACACTCAGCTGATGTTCAGCGACTACTCGACGATCGCGCAGATCGCACCGTCCGGTAACTTCTTCGGCGAGTTCTCGAACGGCTTCCGCACCACGGACGGCAGCTCGACCATCAGTTGCGACAATCCGCTGCTTTCGGCCCAACAGCGGGCGGCCATCCTCTGTACCGCCGCCGACATCGCCGCCGGTGCGACCAAGGACATGTACATCGGGCGTCGTAACGTCGAAGGCGGCGGTCGTCAGTCGGACATCCGCTTCCAATCGTATCGCGGCGTCCTGGGTGCGCGTGGCGATCTGAACGACGTCTGGAGCTACGATCTGGCGATCCAGTACTCGCGGGCGCAGTTCACCAACATCTATCGCAACGAGTTCTCGAACACCCGTCTGGCGCGCGCGCTGGACGTCGTGACGGATCCCGTGTCCGGCCAGCCGGTCTGCTCGTCGGTATTGGCCGGCATCGATGCGGACTGCGTCCCCTACGACGTCTTCCGTTCGGGCGGCGTGACCCAGGCGGCGCTTGACTACCTGCAGGTGCCTCTCCTGGCCACGGGCTGGACGACCCAACAGGTTGTCGTAGGTTCTATGACGGCCGACCTGGGCGCCTACGGCATCCAGTCGCCGTGGGCCAGCCGAGGCGTTCAGGCGGCGTTCGGCGCCGAGTATCGTCGTGACGGCCTGGATCTGACCCCGGACGTGTCGTTCACCAGCGGCGACGGCGCGGGCCAGGGTGGTCCGACCTTGGGACTCAACGGCGCCAACCAAGTCTATGACGTGTTCGCCGAAGCGCAGATTCCGATCGCGGAAGGCATGGCTTTCGCCGACCAGTTGTCGATCGATCTGGCCTATCGCCACTCGGAGTATGAACTGGGCGGCGGTACGGACTCGTGGAAGATCGGCGGGGATTGGGCGCCCGTTCCCTCGGTCCGCTTCCGCGCCAGCGCCCAACGCGCCGTGCGCGCGCCGAACGTGATCGAACTGTTCACCGCGCAGGGCTTCAACTTGTTCGACATGGACACCGATCCCTGCATCGGGGCCACTGGCGGTCTGCAAGCCTCTTGTATCGCGACCGGCGTGCCTGCCGACTTCTACGACGGCGTCAACGATGCGTCTGAGCAGGCCGGTCTGCTCAGCCCTGCAGGGCAGTATAACTTCCTGCAAGGCGGTAATACGGCTCTGACCCCGGAAGAGTCCGACACCCTGACTTTCGGCGTCGTCTTCACGCCGGAGTTCCTGCCGGGCTTCAACCTGACGGTGGACTACTTCGACATCCAGATCGACAACCTAATCTCGTCGATCGGCGCCCAGAACTCGGTTGATGCCTGTTATCAATCGGGCGTGGCCGCCGCCTGCGCCAACATTCAGCGGAATTCCAACGGTCAACTGTGGATCGGCACCGGCAATGTGGTGGACTTGAACACCAACATCGGCGGACTCAGCACCTCCGGCATTGACGTCGCCGCCAACTACAACATCGACCTGGCTAACTGGGGCTGGGACGGCGCGGGCACTCTGGGCTTCGCGATGGTCGGGACCTGGCTGAGCGAGCTGGAGACCGATACCGGTCTCGGCTTCTCGAACTCGGTCTACGACTGCGCCGGCTTCTACGCCAACCAGTGCGGCGTTCCCAATCCGGAATGGCGTCACCGTTTGCGCGTCGACTGGGGCACGCCTATCGTGGGTCTGAACCTGTCCGGCACGTGGCGTTATTATGGCGGCTCGGAACTCGCGGTCCTGGCTCCCGACGGCAGCTTGAACAACGCTGCGGCGAACCGGATCGATCGTGAGTTCGACGACATCCACTACTTCGACCTGGCGGCCACCTGGCAGGCTCTGGACAACGTCAGCGTCCGCATGGGCGTGAACAATGTCTTCGATATCGATCCGCCGCTGTCCGCCAGCGTCGGCACGACCGGCAACAACAACACTTACCCGCAACTATACAATGCGAACGGGCGCTACTTCTTCTTCGGCGTCACGGCGAACTTCTAAGTTTGTCTAAGGCAAAGTAAGGGCGGCGAATCCGTGGGTTCGCCGCCCTTTTTTCTTCTGATGATCGCCGTGGGGCGATCCTGACGTCCGCGTGTGGCCCTATTCCCGGCGCACGCGCACGGCCCGGCTCGAGCCCAGGTTGAGGAAGTAGCTGCCCAGCGCGGCTTTTCTCACCCGCACCTCTTCGCCCTGACGGCCCCGCGGATTGGAGATGCGAGTATTGTCGATCTGCCGCCAGACCGAGCCGTCGGCCAGGTGGAACACCCAGGCGCCGTCCAGGGCGGTCGTCGCGCGATCCAGCGTGGTTTCCAGGCTCTCCACCGCGTCGCCGCCGAAAACCGCGGGCAGGCTGGGGGCGGTGAAGCCGAAGACGGCCCGCCGAGCCGCATCCACCTGGGCGCGCTCCACGATCACGACCTCGCCGGTGTTCGCAGCGGCACGAAGGGCGGCCATGCGTTCGTCGTAGCAGGCCAGTCTTTGGGCGCTGTCGGTCAGCGCCTGACATTCAGACAGTCGTTCGAAGGCGGTCGAGCGGTCCTGGGCCGTCGCAGCGCCCGCTGCCCCGTAGGCGAGCAACAGCGTGGCTAAAAAATGACAAATATGAGACGAAACGGACTTCTCGGGCATGATTTTCGGAATCTTATTCTGAGTGAGGGGCGAGATTGTAGATGTCAATTTCTAGTCGGTTTGACTATGTCTGTGGCGATTTTGAGACACATGAGAGGCGAAGTCACGTCGGTATCGTAAAGGTCCATGTCCAAATCGCTCCAGAACGATAAAGGCCACTTCAGTCGTGGTCCGAATCATTGGGGCGGTCACGGCTGGGTTGGGGGTGTCGGCGTTTCTGGAATATCCGTTTTCCGCTGCGCTCCTTCATTCATTGGAGGAATGATTTTGATTTCCATGGAAAATCGCAAGCGTTTGCTGGCGACCACGATGATCGCCGGGGTGGCGGCGATCGGTTTTGCCGCGCCTGCCTTCGCGCAGAGCGCGTCGCAGGAAGAAGTCGCCCGCGTCGATGAGATCGTGGTGACCGGCTCGCGCATCGCGCGTCGCGACGCCGTCGCCGAGAGCCCGATCCTGACGGTTCAACAGCAAGACATCACGCACTCGGGCGCCACGACGCTCGAGCACTACCTGAACACCCTGCCGCAGGTGACGGCCGGTCTGTCTTCGCAGTCGAACAACCCGTCCTCGAACGGTCGGGCCTTCATCGACCTGCGCGGCCTGGGCTCGGGGCGTAACCTGGTGCTGCTCGACGGCCGTCGTCCGATGGGTTCGACCGCCGGCGGCACCGTTGACACCAACACCATTCCGGCAGCGCTCATCGACCGCGTTGAAATCATCTCGGGCGGCGCGGCCTCGACCTACGGCGCCGACGCCGTCTCGGGGGTGATCAACTTCATCCTCAAGGACAACTTCGAGGGCATCCAGCTCGACTCGCAATACCGCCTGACGGAACAGGGCGACGGCGAAGAGTGGTCGACCGACATCACCTTCGGCGGCAACTTCGACAACGGCAAGGGTAACGCCGTTTTCAACGCCAGCTACTTCAACCGCGCCGAGATGTACAAGGACGCGCGCGAGTGGTCGGGGCAGGCTTCCAGCACGACCTCCATCTTCCCGGGCGGCGCGGCTGGCCTGGCGGCCACCAACCTGCCCAGCCAGGCGGCGGTGGACGCCATTTTCGGCGGCAGCAACCGTTGCGCCAACACGGGCGGCTGGGCCGGCTTCGGCTTCAACCCCGACGGCAGCCTGTTCTGCACCGGCATCGCCACGAGCTCGGCGTATAACATCTATGGTTATACGGGCCCGGAATCGGCCATCGCTACGAACTTCGCGCCGAACATCTTCTCGTACAACTTCGAGCCGGACAACATCCTGGTCCTGCCGATGGAGCGCTGGAACCTGTTCACGCGCGTGAACTACGAGATCAACGATCAGTTCAAGCCCTACGTCCAGGCGCTGTACACCAACTACAACGCCCTGCAGGAACTGGCGCCGACCCCGGCCGGCGGCACGACCGGCTGGAACGTCGCGGTCACCAACCCGTTCATCTCGACCCAGCTGGCGCAGGTCCTGGCGGCCCGCCCGAACCCGCTGGCCCCGTTCGCCTTCTCCAAGCGCTTCAACGATCTGGGCGGCCGGACCGGCTACAACACCCACGACGTCTGGCAGGTGGTTCTGGGCACCAAGGGCGACCTGGCCCGCACCGAGACCTGGCAGTACGACGTCTATGCGTCGTTCGGTCGTTCGGTCCTGAACGAGATCCAGGGCGGCAACGTCCGTCGTGATCGTGTCCAGACCCTGCTGGACGCCCCCACCGTCGCTGCGATGAACACGGCTTCGGGCGGCAACTGCCCCAACGGTCTGAACCTGTTCGGCCAAGCCCCGATTGATCCGACCTGCGCGGCCTGGATCAGCCTGGAAGCCAAGAACCTGACCGTCGTCCAGCAGTCGGTCGTGGAAGCGGTCGTCAACGGCGACCTGTTCGAGCTGCCGGCGGGCCCGCTGCAAGCGGCCTTCGGCGCCAGCTATCGCGAACTGGACTTCGACTTCCGTCCGGACGGCGGCCTGCAGCCCGGCCTGGTGGCTGGCTTCAACCAGCAGCTGCCGACCTCGGGCTTCCTGAACTGGACCGACCTGTTCGCCGAACTGCTGGTTCCGATCGTCAAGGACGTGGCCTTCGCCAAGGACGTGTCTCTGTCGCTCGGCTACCGTGTGTCGGAGAACTCGCGTGCGGGTTCGTCGGAAAGCTGGAAGGCCAACCTGGAATGGCAGGTCAACGACTGGTTCCGCGCGCGCGGCGGCGTCCAGACCGCTATCCGTTCGCCGTCCATCTCGGAACTGTTCGCGCCCCAGCTGAACAACTTCCCGGCGTTCAACCTGTCCGACCCCTGCGACGTTCGCATTCCCAACACGGCCGCCTATAGCCGTGGCGGTCCGAACGGCGCCCAGGTCACCGCGCTCTGCAACACCCAGTCGGCGGCTGCGGGTCTGAACACCTTCACCTGGTCGGGCCAGGCCAACGCCATCACCGGCGGCAACCCGGACCTGAAGCCGGAAACCTCGGAATCCTGGACGGCGGGCTTCGTGGCTCAATCGCCGTTCAACACCGGCGGCTGGGCGGACACCCTCTATATGTCGGTCGACTACTGGTCGATCTCGCTGGAGGACGTGATCGCGGCTCCGGGCGCGGCGGTGATCGTGCAGCGCTGCTTCAACCGCGACAACGCCAACCCGACGTTCGACCCGAACAACGAATGGTGCCAACTGTTCACCCGCAACCAGTCGAACGGCGGCGTCGAGAACCTGAGGCAGCTGTCGCGTAACCAGGCCACCACCGAAACCTCGGGCGTGGACGTGGCGTTCAACGTTCTGTTCGCGACCGACGGCTTCGGCGACTTCGGCGTGAACGTCCTGTCGACCTGGGTCGAGAAGTACACCAGCCAGCTGTCCTCGGTTGACCCGATCTACGACTTTGTCGGCACGATCGGCTCGGGCACGGGTTCGGCCACTCCGGAATGGCGCCACACCATTTCGGCCAACTGGGCTCTGGATCCGTTCACGGTGACCGCGACCGCTCGCTATATCGACGAGATGGTCCACAGCAACACCCTGACCGGCGGCACCGGCACCGGGACCCCGGAGATCTGGTACTTCGATCTGCGCGGCACCTGGGACGTCAACGACACCGTGTCGCTGCGCGCCGGCGTGAACAACGTGTTCGACGAGCAGCCGCCGCTGTATACGCCGAACATCCAGTCGAACACCGACCCGTCGACCTACGACGTGCTCGGCCGTCGCTACTACGTGGGTCTGACCGCTCGCTTCTAAGCCGCGGAACTGACTTGAAGACTGGGCGGCGGATCCTCGGATCCGCCGCCTTTTTCTATGGTGGTGAGTTGAGCTGGAGCTCAGGACGACGCGCGCCGTCCGTCAGCGCACGCGCCGGCATGATCTGGCCAAAGCCCAGGCTCCGGCCGTCGACCGCACACAAGGCGCGACCGAGGGAAAGCTATTTATGTCGGGACAGGAGTCTTGGGGGCGGGGGCGGCGCGCCACTCCTCAGTCTCTGAGAGGAGTGGCGCGAGTGACGGGGCTCGAACCCGCGACCTCCGGCGTGACAGGCCGGCACTCTAACCAACTGAGCTACACCCGCGTT
>RCUN01000688.1_pt1 | contig 15363 bp, 18 predicted proteins | sample 2166181 | NCBI WGS metagenome assembly RCUN01 (sample SAMN09932603, study PRJNA488358) | compost metagenome | feature: garden; material: soil; isolation source: compost soil in crotononitrile-enriched culture | place: Germany: Experimental Botanical Garden Goettingen | collected 2016-01-27 | reverse complement strand
ATGTTTAGATGTTTAGATGTTTAGATGTTTAGATGTTTAGATGTTTAGATGTTTATCAAGGAAGATAATATGACTGCATTGATGCTAATGGCTTTAGCTATATCGATAGGCTTAGGTTATAAAACAAAAATTAATATTGGATTTTTTACGATAGCGTTTGCCTACCTGATTGGGTGCTTTGGCATGGGACTTAAGCCTTCCGAAGTTATTGAATTATGGCCTGTCAAAATTTTCTTTATTATTTTATCCGTCACTTTGTTTTATAACTTTGCCCTAGCAAATGGCGCTTTAGAGAAGCTTGCCAGCCATCTTTTATATAAATGCCGTAAGTTTCCACAATTTTTACCTTTAGCGATTTTTTTCGCCGCGACCATTATTGCAGGTCTAGGTGCTGGTTTTTATACAGTTCTTGCTTTTATGGCACCGATTACACTGCTGCTGTGTAAAAAAACCAATATGAATATGGTTATTGGTGGGATGGCTGCAAATTATGGCGCTTTAGCTGGCGCAAATTTTATGACATCACAAAGTGGCATTATTTTCCGAAGCTTAATGGAAAATACAGGCATTAGCTCACAAACAGCTTTTTCATATAGTGGTGGAATTTTTGTCTTAACTTTATTAATTCCAATTGCGGTATTGGGAATTTACACCCTCTGGAATAGAAAAAGTAATTCTATTGTTATTGAAGATCAAAAGCCTGAACCATTCGACAAAAAACAGAAACAATCTATCTTCCTTATTATTTTAATGATGTCGATTGTTTTAGTTTTTCCAATTTTGCACCTTGTTTTTCCAGATGCAAAAACCATCAGCTTTTTAAACTCCAAAATTGATATTGCCTTCCTTGCTATTACCTTTTCGCTCATAAGTTTACTCATGAAACTTGCCGATGAGAAAAAGGTGATTGCACTTGTGCCTTGGGGAACACTGATCATGATTTGCGGTGTCGGTATGCTCATCGCATTAGGTGTGAAACTTGGCATTATTACGACACTTTCTGAATGGTTAGCAAACAATGTGCCTGTCTGGATCATTCCAGTACTGTTATGTCTCATCAGTGCCATTATGTCTGTATTTTCAAGCACTCTAGGCGTTGTTGCTCCTACCTTATTCCCAATTGTTCCTGCACTTGCAGTTACATCTGGCCTAAATCCGCTTGTGCTCTTCATTTGTATTGTTGTTGGCGCTCAATCGACAGCTATTTCTCCTTTCTCGTCTGGCGGTAGCCTCATTATGGCTTCTGCACCAGCAGATATGGATAAAACTAAATTCTTTAATCAACTGTTATTTAAAGCAATTCCTGTAGGAGTTATTGCCGCTTTAATCGCTATTTTCGCTTTAAAATTTGTAATGTGAGATGAAAATGAACTGTATAGATACACATGCACATGTTTTTTCGACACAGGATCACAGTATTGAAACAGCACGTTATGCACCTGATTATGATGCAACTGTGCAAAGTTTTATCTCTCATCTCGATCGACACAATTTCAGGCATGGCATTTTGGTTCAACCCAGCTTTTTAGGGACAAATAACCAAGCGATGTTACAAGCGATTCAGCAATATCCTGACCGTTTAAAAGGGATTGCAGTTGTTCAACATACAACGGCTTTTGATGAGCTATTTCAACTCAAAGAACAAGGTATTGTTGGTGTTCGTTTAAATCTATTTGGTCTAAATCTTCCTGCATTAAATACCTTTGAATGGCAAATTTTTTTAGGAAATCTAGAACGTCTAAATTGGCAAGTTGAATTACACGCGCCAACAAAATATCTAGTTCAGCTTTTGCCTCAATTAAGTGAATACAACTTCAATGTTGTGATTGATCATTTTGGTCGGGTTGACCCAGTTAAAGGGATTGATGATCCAGATTATCAGGAGTTTTTAAGCTTAGTTAACGTAAAGCAGCACTGGATTAAAGTGTCCGGCTTCTACCGTTTAGGCGCTAGTCCCAACAATATAAATATAGCCCAGCAGGCATATAACATTTTTAAAGAAAAAGGTTTTTTACACAAACTCGTTTGGGGAAGTGATTGGCCGCATACCCAACATGAATCTTTAATCACTTATGAAGATGCAATTAAAGCTTTTAAACAGATTGTATTTGATAAACACGAACGATGCTTAATTTTAAACCAGAATCCTACCGAGCTTTTTGGTTTCTCACGTACATAAGGAGTATGTATGAAAAATGATATATCTATCTCGGAAGTAGAAAAGTCAACGATCCGTAAACTTTCTTTTCGTATTCTTCCCTTCCTGATTCTTTGTTATTTCATCGCCTATATTGATAGAGTAAATATTGGTTTCGCGGCATTAACCATGAATCAAGAAATTGGTTTAACTGCTACCGCCTTTGGTTTTGGGGCTACCCTATTCTTTATTGCATACGTCATATTTGAAATACCAAGTAATATGGCAATGGAAAAGTTGGGTGCACGTATCTGGATTGCCAGAATTATGATTACTTGGGGAATTGTCGGTTCCTGTACAGCTTTCATTACTGGCCCCACTTCATATGCAATCTCACGTTTTTTACTCGGTGCAGCAGAAGCTGGATTTTTCCCGGGCGTGTTACTCTATTTAACGCTATGGTTCCCTAAAAGATATATGGCTAGAATTGTTGCCATATTTATGGTTGCCATTCCTTTATCTAACTTTATCGGTTCACCTCTGTCTGCTTTATTATTGAACCTGCATGGTTTGTTTGGGTTAAGTGGATGGCAAGTCCTTTTAATTTTTGAAGCATTACCTGCAATTCTCCTTGGTCTGTTATGTCTTATATGGCTACCTAATACTGCAAACAATGTGAAATGGTTAAATAAAGAAGAAAAAGAATGGCTATCAAGCACTTTAACTTTTGAAAAAAACCAACTCTTAAATTCTGAAAAACAAGACAGTACAGAACAGAAAAAAAGTAAATTCAAGCTTCTTATTACCAATAAATATTTATGGTTCTTCGCGATTATCTATGCGGGAAGCTCAGCAACCAGCAACATTTTATCGTTATGGATGCCTCAAATATTAAAATCTTTTCATCTAACTGCTATGCAAACGGGTCTTTTAAATATGATTCCATTTGGTTTAGCTGCTGTTTTCATGATTATTTGGGGAATACATGCTGATAAAACTGGCAATAAGAGCCTAAATACAGCTATTCCATTGTTTGTAACGAGTTTTGGTTTGCTTCTCACTATTTTTACCTCATCTTTAACGCTGAGCTTAGTTCTATTCTCTCTAATTTTGATGGGTAATTATGCGATTAAAGGTCCTTTCTGGGCATTGGTTTCTGAGCGCTTACCGCCTACTTTAGTTGCTGTGGGTATTGCAGCGGTGAACACCATTGCGCATATCGGTACTGGGCTTATGAACTCTATTATGGGTATAGTCAAAGATTACTCAGGTAGCTTCCCTGTTTCGCTTTTACCGCTCTGCATTCTGACATTTATTGGCGCCGTGATTGCGTTGTACTTGGGAAAAAAACCGACTTTACCAAAAGCGCAAAAGGTTCAGAATGTTATTTAAAGTTTGAAAAGAATTTATTTATTGAATTGAACTATATAAAAGTATTTTCAGATATATCTAGAGATATGAAAAAAGAGACCCTAAAGTCTCTTTTTTTTAATTAATCTAAATTCATGGCAACCGCTCTGGTTGCTTTACGCTTTCGCGTGACGAACAATCCGCAAACGACCACCACTAAAGTTACACCTAAAGATAAAGTAGTTTCATAACTATAGGCTGGTGATAAGAACATATAACCTAAAACGGTCATAATGACTAAAATCACAAACCAAGTTAACCATGGGAACAACCACATTTTAAAAGATACAGTTGTACCCTCTTTTTCCCATTTATGTCTTAAACGCAATTGTGAAAATGCAATCACCAAATACACCAGTAATGCAATTGAGCCTGTGGTTGAGAGCAAGAACCCAAAGACTTGGCCTGGAAACATGTAGTTTACAGCGCAGCAGACCACACCAACCAAAGTAGATAAAAACACAGCCGAAGTCGGTACGCCCGCTCCATTAATTTTTGTCACTACTCTTGGTGCTTCCCGACGTGTACCTAAAGCAAATAACATGCGAGATGAAGTGTAAACTGCGGCATTCATACAGCTTGCAACTGCAATAAAAACGACAGCATCCATAATCAGTTTAGTTTCAGGAACATTCAGGCTCATTAACACAAACTGGAAGGTACCAAATTTTTGTAAGTCTGGTGAACGCCAATCGACCAAAGCAACTGCAAGGAAAATAGAAACAACAAAGAATAAAATAATTCGATAAAGCACTAAATTCGTTGCACGTTTAATTTTTTCTTCGGGATTTTTAGATTCTGCCGCTGCAATAGAAAGAATTTCTATTCCAAAAAATGAAAACGCCGAGATTAAAATTGCCGATAAAACCCCGCTCATACCATGTGGCATAAAACCACCATTTGAAAACAGATTGCCGACACCACTCACATTTTTTGCTAAAGGCCACATTCCAAATACAGCCATTGCCCCAATGATAATGAACACTACAATCGCAATGACTTTAATGAGGGCAAACCAAAACTCAAACTCACCAAAACTTTTAGTACTAAAAAAATTGGCTAAGCTGAGTAAAATAATAAAAGCGAATGCATAAATGGCACTAGAAATTTGCGGGAACCAAGCATACAAAATTTCAGCTCCAGCAATCGCTTCAATTGGAATCACCAACACCCAGAACCACCAATATAACCATCCAATGGTAAACCCAGCCCAAGGACCGATGGCTTTACGGGCATATGTAGAAAATGAACCTGTGTCAGGTTGCGCTACCGCCATTTCGCCCAGCATGCGCATGACCAGAAAAACTAAAATACTTGTAATTATATAAGCGAGTACGGCGGCTGGGCCTGCTTTTGCAATTGCCGCAGAAGAGCCTACAAATAAACCCGCACCAATAACACCACCAATACTGATCATGGTGACATGTCGATTAGAAAGTCCTTCACTTAATTTTATTGTTTTATCATTGTTCATATTCGATTCCTTCAAATTGACAAACTGATTTTAAAACCGTCTTAAAATGTACTTCTCCAACTTGTACGAAACAAAAAAGGGAAAATCAGAGTTTTCCCTTTTATTCATCAATTTAGTGTAGGCATAGCGAATTGTTTGGATTCACGGACTTGCGTCGAAGGCCAACGTTGCGTAATGGTTTTACGGCGTGTATAAAAACGTACACCATCTGGACCATAGGCATATAGATCACCAAACAATGAACGTTTCCATCCACCAAAACTGTGGTATGCAACCGGCACAGGTAATGGCACATTGACCCCGACCATCCCGACTTGAATATTGCTGGTAAAATAGCGTGCTGCTTCACCATCACGAGTGTAAATACACGTTCCATTACCATATTCATGGTCGTTAATCAGCTGCATTGCATCTTGCATGGTTTGTACACGAATGACCTGTAAAACAGGACCAAATATTTCTTGCTGGTAACTTGTCATGTCTGGTGAAACTTGATCAATTAAAGTTGGCCCAACAAAAAAACCTTTTTCGTAACCTGTCGGCTTTGCATCACGACCATCCACCACAATTTTAGCACCTTGTTGCTCTGCACTTTGAATAAAAGCTTGTACTTTATCTTTATGTGCTTGCGTAATGAGCGGTCCGAAGTCATTACGCTCATCTGCATAGTGACCAAACTTCAACTGCTTCATTTCTTGTTTTAATTTTTCAATGACAACATCTGCAACTTCATCGCCAATTGCAACAGCAACTGATAACGCCATACAACGTTCGCCCGATGAACCAAAAGCCGCGCCTAATAAAGAAGTTACGACGTTATCAATATCTGCATCTGGCATAATAATGGCGTGATTTTTGGCTCCGCCTAATGCTTGACAACGCTTACCACTCGCGGTTGCTGTACGGTAAATGTACTCTGCAATTGGGGTTGATCCGACAAAACTAACCGCTTGAATTTTTGGATGATGCAATAACGCATCAACAGCGTCTTTATCACCATTTACAACATTGAAAACACCATCAGGCAACCCTGCTTGTTTTAATAGCTCCGCTAAAAATAGAGCAGCAGAAGGCGCTTTTTCTGAAGGCTTTAAAATAAAACAGTTACCGCAAACAATCGCCATTGGGAACATCCACAACGGAACCATTGCTGGAAAGTTAAAAGGCGTAATCCCAGCAACCACACCTAATGGTTGAAACTCGCTCCATGAATCAATATCTGGACCCACATTTTTCGAATATTCACCTTTTAAAAACTCAGGCGCGCCACATGCATATTCGACATTTTCGATGCCACGTTGTAATTCACCTTTTGCATCGTGACAAATTTTCCCGTGTTCTTCACCAATCAGTTCACAAAGCTTGTTAGCATTTTCTTCAAGTAATTGCTTAAATTTAAACATAACACGTGCACGCTTAATGACAGGTGTATCACGCCATGCTGGAAAAGCCTGCTCTGCAATTTGAACCACTTGGTTGACCAGCTCTGCATCTGCAAGCGCAACATCTTTAGTACTCTCACCAGTCGCGGGGTTATAAACAGGTTGTTTCTTGGTAGTTTTGGTTACGAGTCCACCATCAATAAAATGCCCTACCACTTTAACGGTTTGCTGACTTGAATCTGTGTCTGTGTTGGCAATCACGTTGCTGTCAAAATTCTCTAAAGTGTTCATCTTTATTCCTTGTGTCTATTCATCTTTTCCAATTAAGTTTTAAGTCGATCAATATTATTTGACTTGATAAATTGCCTCGCCCACGGCATTCATGAGTCGTTGTAGCTCTGCCTCTGTGCTATTAAACATCGGGCCAAACTGAAGCGTGTCGCCGCCAAAACGCACATAGAAACCTGCTTTCCAAAGCTGCATGCCAATTTCAAAACCACGAATCGTCGCATCGCCATCACGCGGTGCTAATTGCACAGCACCAATCAGCCCGCAGTTGCGTATATCAAGAATATTTGGAGCGCCTTTTAACTCATGTAAAAGTTTTTCAAAACTTGGAGCCAATTCAGCCGATTGATGAATTAAATTTTTCTTTTCTAAAACATCGAGTGTTGCTAAAGCAGCCGCACAAGCCACCGGATGCGCCGAATAGGTATAGCCATGGGTAAATTCAACCGCATGTTCAGGTAAATCTTGCTGCATAAAGGCGTCATAAATTTCATGCCTTGCCACCACACCACCAAGTGGAATAGCGCCGTTGGTAATTTGTTTGGCAAAATTTAAAATATCTGGCGTGACATCAAAATATTCTGAAGCTGTCCATTTCCCCATTCGCCCAAAACCAGTAATAACTTCATCGAAAATCAGCAAGATATCGTGTTGATCGCAGATTTCTCTTAAGCGTTTTAAATAACCAGTCGGCGGCACAATACAACCTGCCGAACCAGAAACTGGCTCTACAATAACGGCAGCAATATTAGATGCATCATGTAGCTCAATTAACTTAAGCATTTCATTGGCAAGCTCTACACCACCTGTTTCAGCACAGCCTTTGGTAAAACTTAAATCGGGCTGTAAGGTATGTGGTAAATGATCTACATCCATGAGCTGACCAAACATTTTACGGTTGCCACCGATACCACCAAGACTCGTTCCCGCAACGTTTACACCATGGTAGCCACGTGCGCGCCCAATCAGCTTGGTTTTGCTTGGTTTGCCTTTAATTCGCCAATAAGCACGCGCCATTTTAATTGCTGTATCTGCTGACTCCGAACCTGAGTCGGTAAAAAACACATGCTGCAATTTTTCAGGCATATGCTGAATAATTTGTTCAGCCAATTGAAACGACAATGGATGGCCGAACTGAAATGCCGGTGAGTAATCCAGCTTTGCCAACTGAGTACTTACGGCTTGCTGAATTTCTGGAAGCGTATGTCCTGCACCACAAGTCCAAAGGCCCGACAAAGAGTCATAGACTTCGCGGCCTGCGCTATCAATTAAATAAGATCCTTTAGCACCAACAATCATGCGCGGATCTTTATGAAAATTACGATTTGCAGAAAATGGCATCCAATGCGCTTGATAATTTAAGCTCATCTGAGCATTTGATTGAACGGTTTCCGATGCAAAATCACCATCAGTTAATTTGTCGATATCAAACATAATCACTCTTCTTGTTTTGAGGCTATTTTTTGAGTGTACAGAGCGATATAGTTTTGATAAATTCAAATTATCTTGAGTTTAGATTTAAAAAAACAAAACTAAATGAAACCCAAAAAATTAAATCAAGTCACTGATTTTGATATTAAATTACTTAAAATATTTAAAACAGTTTGTGACTGTCATAGTTTTACATCTGCCGAGAGTATTCTTGGCATTAGCCGCTCTGCGATCAGTTTGCATATGAGTGATTTAGAAAATCGTCTGGGCATTCGACTATGCCAACGTGGCCGCGCAGGGTTTGCATTGACTGATGAAGGACGGGAAATTTTAGAATATATAGAAGTACTCACCGCATCTATCGAAGACTTTCGCTCTAAAGTTAATCAAATGCATAACCGTCTAAAGGGTGAATTTAATATAGGTATTATTAACAACCTTGTGACCATGCCAAGTGGCTACATTACCAATACGCTGGCACAACTCGCCGAAGAACATTCTGAAGTGATCATTAACATTAGTATGAGCACACTTTCAGATATTGAGTGCCGCGTGCTAGATAACCGTTTACATGCTGGAGCAATTCCCCTCGTTACTCCATTATCTGGTCTAGATTATTTTGATTTATATAGTGAAAGCTCATTTTTGTATTGCGGTAAAAACCATCCACTGTTCAACCAATGTAGCAACCTCAATTTAGATGAGTTAAAAACCTGGCAAGCCGTACTCCCCAATTACGCCATCACTCCAGAAGCAGCAAAGTTGCACCAGCTTTTAGACTGTAAAGCGACTGCAAGTGACCGTGAAGGAATTGCATTTCTGATTTTAACTGGAAAATTTTTGGGTTTTTTACCCGATCACTACGCAAAAAAATGGGTTGAAGATGGTTTCATGCAAGCTGTTTCAAAGGAAAAAATACATTACAGCACCCCAATTTGCTTAATTACTCACAAAGGCAAAAACCACAATATTATTTTAAAAACTTTTATGGAGATGCTTGAGCAGCGAGTCCTTGGGAATTAAGAAATTATTTAACAGGTAATGTCTTCAGATAAAAAAAGAGCACCTAAGTGCTCTCTTGATCTTATTGATTTTTGGATAAGGCAAAATTTATTGCCCTATCATATGCGTGTTCTTGTAACTCAGTATATACATAGAAATCCTGTTCTGCCTTGGTAACAGGATTAATGAGTTTCATTGCTTCATAACTATGAGTATTTAAATCATTGGGATCAACATCAAAAGCTTCTAATTGCTGCTCTCTCCACTCGCCACTTAGAACACCACCCACACAAAGCCATTTTGTTGAATTGTCTGACATATATAGTCCTTATTATTGGAGGTGCTTTTATACCATATCACGACGACCTTTAAGTGAGTTTAATTTTTCATCCCAACAAAAGAAAAGCATCGTGTTTAGGAGCTTTATAGCTAAATTTTTTAGTTCATCTTGGTGACTAAATTTAATGTGCTTTAGATTTAATACATTTTTCTTTAAGCTCCTCCAAAGCTCGCGGCACCATTGGAGCAGTCATCATGCTTCTATAGCTTATACACTCAGTAGTCTCTTGTGGTTTTTTTTGACTAAACACTGCACAACCAGTAAAAGCACAACAGATCAATAGAAAAGGTAAGAATTTCATATTTATATTAAATTTCACAAAAAATTAATTTTTAGTATAACTAATCATGCTATTTAAGGTCATTGCCTGCTGTTTAAATTCTGTTATTTTAAAATAAGAGTAAAATGGTCTTTCAGGACTAGAATAAGGGTCCGATCCAAAACTTCGAATGCTATAACTTTTAATTTCTCACTTATAGTTTTATCTATATATATAACTGATTCAACTCTTTGAACATTTCCCTTATTATTAATAATTAAATACACCCACTAAAAATAAGAAAAATTACAGTCAATAAAGCAATGTTCCGTTTTTTCTTCAAGTCTTTAAATTCTATAAATATGTAGTTTTATCGATATTTAGCAAAATCAATTATACAAACTATAGTGGTTTAATAGACCAATTAACTAAATGAATTTCTAATGGTAGATTCAGGTTATTCCAGGCTGCTTTGACCTGATCAACCTTCTTTAAATTTTCAGCAGTACTTTTTCCTTTAACTTCAACCACAATATTCCCATTTTTTTCATTGTAGCTAACAGTTTGAATGGTATTAAAATAATTTTTTACTAGTTTTTGTGCTTTATTTATCTGACCTTTAGCAATTTCTCTTGTTTCTTTTGCCCCATATTGAATATCAATAGGCAAATCACTTTTAGAAATTGCATTTCCTACTACTATATTTCGCTTTTCATTCTGGCCATACCCTTTGACCCTAACCACAATTTTATATGTAGGTGAGTTTTCAACATAAATACCAGCTATCCTCCCCTTGAACTTCTCTTCAATACCATCTAATGCAGAGTCTCGGTTAGCTTCTAAAAACAATGCTTTATTTGCTTCTGCTGTGCTAACGCCATGCAATAAAGAATAACTACGGATGTCCTGCTCAAATCCCTCATTTGATACAGCAAATGTATAAGATGATGAAATTAAAATTGTTAGCGCTAATATTTTTTTCACTTTTACCTTCTAATCAGAAATAAGGTTAAAAATATAACGATATATTCTTTATATAAAAACCAACCAAAATTTAAAAATGAGCTGCATATCTTTAAGATTTTCTTGAACACCTCACCATTAAATATAATATTTCTAAGGAAAAATTAGAAATTACAATTTATAAAACAAAATATTATGAACGATTATTTTTTGTTTAAGTTAGCCACACGCACTAGCTACTATTCGTTTTGTTTTTGGATCAATTACTATAGTGACTCGATCTGGGCGGAAGTCTTCAGTAACCGCTTCTCCTGGATAAGCACTTCGATAAATTCGAGCATTGGTCATCGATAGAACCTGTTTTTCGGTTAAGCCAGTTTTACCTATAAGATTTTTAACTTTAATTGGATCACAGTCAAAAGATGAGTCCCATTCTTTACTTGTGCCAAGGACTGGAGGCTTGACTTTTTTCTCTGGTGGCTGCGCTTGAACTTGTTTAGGAGTTTCAGGGTTTAATACATTATTTGAACAAGCTGAAAGCACGCTCATCACGAGCCCTATAAAAATATATCTTTTCATACTTATTAACTTTATTAATTATTCAATTGATACCAATATATCATGAGTTAAAAAGATAGAAAGTCCCACCAATAATCGATATTTAGCGAGGCTTTCTCTGCAAAAACATGTTCAACTAATTTAAATACTTCAGTACTGGTACTTATAGTTAAGATATAGGACATAGAAAACGTACATTATTTCCATTAAAAAAGAGCCTTTCGGCTCTTAAAAATCTAATTTTTCACTTTCTTGAGACTGCCTGTAAGCAACAATTATCTTCTCTTCAATTTGTAAATTTTCTAAAGTAAAATCATCTTCAATAGACCGTAGTTTGGAGTTTGTAGGAGCTGATGTACTATGTGAGGGCAAATGCTTTGGAATAGTTATCAATTGGGTTCTTTGGCTTATATACTTTTCAAGCGCAGCATCCAAATCGGTTTTTTCAAAAAATATATAATCAATATTTAAAGAGTTCACTGTAATGACTTCACAACCATAAAAATTATTAAAGTCTTTGCTTAAATCGGTGTTTGGGTCATGCAAGATATCTTCGTAAGTCTGTAAACTGATAAACAGTAAATCAGGATTTCTATCATAACGATCATGATAGCTTGTCCTGCCTTGAACTAAATCAATTCTAATCGTCATAATAATTACTCAAAATGTTTAATCTCAAATATACCAAATAAAAAATTAAAAGCCCCACCAATAATCGATATTTAGCAAGACCTAGTGTACAGACCATTCTGTATTAATCTATATCCCCAAAAAAATGCTATCGCACTTATGAAATTTAATTGAATACTTTGATTTTATTTATCAACTTAACTACAGTTTGAATAGATGATCTTCGATTCGTTATCAATCACAACACTCAGTCGATCATAATGTAAGTCTGACCTTACAGGTTCACCTTTACGAGAAATCCGCACAACACCTGCATTAGTTATTTTCTTTAACTCTGCCTCACTAGGAACAGGCTGTCCTATAAGCTTTTGAGCCTCATTAGGATTGCAATAAGTATCTTTAGGCTTTACTTCTAATGGGGTTTCTTTAAGTTCATTGGTTGCACACCCAATCACACCAAAAATAATTAAGCAATTTAATAGAATTTTTTTCATAATCTACCCCATGGGATTCATTTCTATATTTAATACTCTTGTTTATTTACATCCAATTTCAGATATTCAGCTCAAAAAAAACAGCATTTAAGAAATCTTTTATTCAGTAATAAGTACTATGTACTGTTTTTTAGTTCAAATTGTCCTACAATTATCTTTAAGTCTTACTTTATAACAAAAATCTATTACAGGGATGGGATAACTATGACAAATATCAATGATGGCGAACCAATATCGCCTCAATATAGCTTGCGCTTACCTATAGAACTTCGTGAAAAACTTACAAATGCAGCAAAGAGCAATTCTCACTCACTAAACAAAGAGATAATTATAAGACTTGAACAATCATTAATTTTAGAAAAGTGCCCTGAGTGTGTTAAGTACTTACAGACAGTGAAGAACCATGAAAAAATATTTGAAGAGCAATATAAAATGTTTGAGGAGTTAAATAAAAAAGATACAGAATAAAAGTATGAAAATACGTTTATGCTAAGTCACATATATCCTATGTACAAAAAGCCCACCTTCCGATGAGCTTTTTATTTAATTAAAATTAACGGTATGTATTAGGCGTTAAATTCTACTAATACAAAGTTTTTTACTATTTCATCAAAAGTTGGTTTCAGAAGAGCTGGCTTGTTATTTTTTATAGTTTCATACCAATAACTCGCTGCAACTCCCATACTGAACAAAGCTAACAATTTCATTGCTCAACTCACTTATTGGGAAGAGTGAAACTTAAAGTATCATTCGCGTTTGTAGACTTCCAACTCGTTTTAGCGAGGTTTCTGTATATATTTTAAGCAATGTGTAATAAAAAAGTCCGAAACTTTGTGAGCTTTCTCTAATGCCAAAGGTGCAATTTTCTTGGACTTCGTCCACTATAACGCAAAAAATAGATTTATTCTTCGGTTTTAACTTTGTCTGTAGCAGGTGTAATTATAAATGGTTGACTGAAGTAAACTGGGTAATCCAAATTCTTATATCTAAGATTTAGCTTTTCCTGAAATTTCTTAAAGTTTGCAGCTCTAATCATTTTTAAAATTTTGTCATCTTGCACTGGATCACCACTACTTTTTGTAAGAACTACCTCGAACGAACCATTTTTATATAATTTTATACGTGCCTCTGCCGTTAGATCTGTTGGTTCTGGTTTAGTAGTTTGAGCACTTAGAGTCTCCTCATTTGCATGGATATTCATGCTGAGACTTAAAGCAAATAGTAATCCACTTATTAAATATCTTTTTATCATATTTTACCTATAGTTACGTTTACTCATAATTTATAAAAATAGTAACAATCTAAATAACTTTACTGCTTAATTTAAAATTTGGAGTTTCTTCTACTTAAGATTTAAGGCGCGCTATTTTCTTGATTTAGTTTTTCCCAAAAATCTTTTAATTTTAATCTGATATTTTCATAAAATTTTTGCTGTTTTTTTAGTATTCTTTTATTGATCACTTCATCTTCTTTTAAACCTATTTCGATTCTCAGTTCTCTTTGCAAATCTAAAGCTTTGATTCCATAGTCTCGCATAAAATCCATCATCTCAATCTGGATTCTCAATCTTTCTGCTTCATTTCCTTCAAAGTCATAGAACTGCTGGCTATAACTCCTAATTTTGAATAAATCCTCTGTAAGTTGCATTGTAAAATCTAATACTTTTTCTTTGGTTAAAGGGTCAGAAATAAAACTGGTTTCATGTAAAGAGGCAATTAATTCTTTCAAAGCAAGACTATAATTTTCTATATAAGTATCTTTATTTACATTTATGAAAGAAAAAACTACCATCATAAAGTTTTGCCATTTACGAACTAATTCTAAATAAACATCTCTTTTTGCCTCAGCTAATTTATCGATTTTATGTGCTTTTAAAGTAAATTGAGCAGTAAACAAAATTGAAGCTAATAAAAATGCACCACCGATAACAGCTGCCCAAAGTGCATAATTAGCTTGAATTTGTGCGCCTTGAATTGTTGCAGCTGCTGAAATTAGATCATCCATAGGATTTAAAATTTAGTTATTAATAATCATTAATATAATACAAAAAAGCCAACAATATTTTCTAAAAATTATAAATGATTAATCTCTTATCGCATGACCTTAATTTCATCAATGTAAATTTAAAGAAAGTAATATTTCCTATTTAAAAACCTTTCCACCACCACATCCCTTTCATCCAAACGATTTGAGCTTAAAATCTGGAACATCAAGCCATCAATTAAGTTTAAAACCATATCAGCACTTGGTTTTAACGGGCGGTTTTCCAAACTAAAAACCAAATCAAAAAGTTCTCGAAGCAGCCATTTTCTATACTCAATTGCCATGTGGTAGGCCTGAGGGTAAATCTGTTTAATTTCAAAAATGGTTTTAAGCAATAGATAGTACAGACTATTAAAATTGACATGTAAAACAATAATCTCTTTGAGTTTATCGCTTGAGGTTCGGTAACGGCTTGAGTAAATAATTGCCAGCACTTCTTCTTTCAGTCGGCTTTTTTGAAAGGATACGCACGTTTCAATGAGGCGTTCTTTTGAATGAAAGTAGTTATAAAAAGTAGCTTTAGGAATTTTGGATTCTTTGGCGATTAAATCTACGCCCGTATTGTGAAATCCATAGATATTGAACAGCTCTATTGCGGTATGAATAACCTGTAATTTTTTGGAAGATGTTTCTAAAGTTGGCATAATTTTACCGTTATAAATTCTTGTTGTTTCTAAAAGAGATACTTTTCTGGGAGAAAAAAAGGCATAGCAAAGCCATAAAGACTGTGCTTGGCACATCTCAAGTTTTATTGTTGAAATAAGTTTTTAGCCGTAATGACTTAAAGTCTGAAAAGCCGATGAGCCTTCAAACTGTTTAAAGATGAATTAAGTGGTGTCGTTATAGCTTTTGGCAAAGACTGCCAAGAAAAAATGAATGTGCAAAGCCAACTCCTTCTATTGGGAGTTCTGCCGAAACATTATAAATTATGGTGGCAGAACGGAAGCAGGTT
>RCUN01000686.1_pt1 | contig 15408 bp, 19 predicted proteins | sample 2166181 | NCBI WGS metagenome assembly RCUN01 (sample SAMN09932603, study PRJNA488358) | compost metagenome | feature: garden; material: soil; isolation source: compost soil in crotononitrile-enriched culture | place: Germany: Experimental Botanical Garden Goettingen | collected 2016-01-27 | reverse complement strand
AGCATGTCAAAAAGATTCGCGCGAAGCTCAGCGTGGCGGATCCTAATTGCAATTATATTACAACGGTATGGGGAGTCGGTTATAAATGGGAAGCTCTTCATTCCTAGAACGCTATTCGATCAAAAAGCAGCTGATACTTACCTTTATAGGAATATTAGTCCTAAGCATTGCCATGACAATCGCAACGATAGGCGTGGGGATCTACTGGCTGTACTCTAAAGACTGGCTTCATGCTGCCAATCATTACGAACAGGAAATTCCGAAGGTTAGAGCTTATATTAATCAGCAAGGCGCCGAATTACTAGCAGGAAAGTCCCAGGAACCACTTGAAAAGGTCATTCCCTTGGATGGAATTCAATATCAGGTTATCAATCTCTCAGGACAAGTTATATATGGTTCAGTAGGTGAACCGATCATTCATGGTAAGGCAGATCTGATTACAAGGTTGAATACTTCTGAACTTAGTAATTCTTTATTAAGCATAGGGGGGACGGTCTCGAGTGTGATTCCACTGACCAGCGTGGAAGGCGCGCTTAAGGGCGCCGTAATTCTGCAGTATAAAATGGAGACATCCACAGATAAACGTGCTCCAGTTATCCTTATGTTCGTTGTTCTTATTCTGCTCTTTGGCTCTCCGTTCATTTACTTCGCCTTGTTTACTTGGCTTTTTGCCTCCAAATTCGGCAGGCGAATAAATAAGCCCGTTCGCGAACTTATGCAAGCCTCTGAACGAATCCGGAAGCAGGATCTGGATTTCTCGATCTCCTACTCAGCTAATAATGAAATTGGTCACCTTTCACAGTCATTTGAGGCTATGCGGAAGGAGCTTGCGCAAGCGCTGCAGAGAGAGTGGGTGATGGAGCAGGAGAGACGGGATATGATGGACGCGATTGCTCATGATTTCCGTACACCTATGACCATCATTCAAGGCAATGTGGAGTTAATGGCGGACACCCTCCCTGACTCTGAACAACGACTGAGCAGACACCTCCAAGTGATTGAACATAATGTGAAGAGGGTTAACCGGTTAATTCAAGATATTCATGTGGCCTCGGAACGAGACCTTGAGTATTTCCCGCTTAACCTTGAAGAAGTGGATATCGACAGTTATCTTGCTATGAAAGCAGAGGAAATAACTCAATTATGCTCCCATAAGCACATTGGCTGCGAATTTAAAGTTCAGGATCGAAGGCAACAGGTGGGCACTGCCATCTTTTTGGATACACAGAGGGTTGGACAGGTACTCGATAACATCGTATCGAACAGCTTACGCTTCGCCCAGCCCTATGGTGTAATCAAGTTGAGTATATCTCTTCTAGATGGAAGCATTAGATTTGAAATATCTGATAGTGGGGCCGGATTTGAGACCAAAGATCTTCCGTTTCTTTTTCAAAAGTTCTATCGCGGAGAGAAAGGCCAAAGTGGTCTGGGGTTATATACGGCAAGAATTATTGTTGAAAAGCATGGAGGAATCATTCAAGCAAATAATCATCGAGAAGGAGGGGCATGTGTTACCTTTACAATCGATACCAAGCAAAGAGCAGTCTAGGAGCGAGATCCCGACTGCTTTTTAGCACTTTCATAAGATTAATAACTTAGTAATTTTACATATTTTATAAATATAACAAACATTCTTCTAATACTTGGGCTCTAAAGTTAGTCAAAGAAGAAACCAATTCATAGGAGGAAGAAGTAGATGAATACTCAGAAAAAGAATAAAGTGAAAACGGTATTTGCAGTATCACTGACTACAGCTTTGTTGGTAACCAGCCTTGTGAGCATTCAAGCGCCTGGTCATGCAAATGCCACAGGCAAACCAGCTAAAGCCGGTCAGCCAACTAAAGCCAGCCAACAAGCTAAGAATGTGATTTTGTTTGTGGGAGACGGAATGGGAGCAGCCGCGCGTGAGGCCATCCGATTAGCAACGGTGGGTCTTAAAGGTAACTTGGCGATGGATTCGATGCCTTACTCCGGCTTAATACATACTAGCTCTACCTCGGTTGTAACCGACTCTGCTGCATCAGCTACGGCTTATGCAAGTGGGGTGAAGACATATAATGGTGCAATTGGAATGGATGCCAACAAAAAATCCGTAAAAACGATTTTGGAATATGCAAAGGATGCAGGGAAATCCACCGGGATTGTGACTACAAGCCAGGTAACAGATGCGACTGGAGCAGCGTTTGCATCTCATGTGGAAGATCGCAAAGAACAAAGCCAAATTGCTCTGCAATACCTGACAAAAAGTAAAGTAGATGTTCTTCTAGGTGGTGGAGAAGATTTCTGGTTCCCAGCAGGTGAAGCAGGAGCTTTCAAAGATGAGCCAGCGGAAGATCCTTCTGAGAAGAGTAAAGGGACCCAAGGAAATCTCGTGAGTAAAGCGAAGCAGCTCGGTTACAGTTATGTGACCAATAAGTCAGATATGCAAAAAGCAAAAGGCGGCAAGGTGCTTGGATTGTTCGCTAACGAAGAAATGTTTCAGCAAAACGAAGAGGGCAAAGGCGATCTCTATAATCCGGTTGTTTCGCTTCCCGAAATGACGAAAAAAGCGATTGATACTCTTTCCTCGAACAAAAAGGGTTTCTTCTTGATGGTCGAAGAAGAAGGAACCGATGAGATGGCTCATGAAAACAATGCTGCTCTCACCATAAAAGCTGGTCAGGAACTGGATAAATCCGTTCAGGTTGCCAAAGATTTTGCCAAGAAAAATCCGGATACGCTCGTACTTGTACTCGCTGACCATGAGACAGGCGGATTCTCAATTGAGGCTGTAGATGATAAAGATGAATCCGGTGATGGAATTTCAAAAGAGGATGGACCGTTCAATATCGCCAATTCAAAAGATCAGTTCTTCGTGGATTGGACAACTTCCGGCCATACAGCAGTAGATATTCCTATTACCGCAATGGGTAGAGGCGCTGAGCTATTTACAGGGGTCTATGAGAATACAGAAATCTTTAATAAAATGGCTAAAGCCATGGGCTTGAATATCAAGAAATAGGCAGCTGACGGAATCAAGAAACTCAAATAACCAACTAAAACTCCGTGCCAAAGCACGGAGTTTTAGTTTCATTGTACAAGGAGATCAAATCTAATTAACCTAGTTGCTGTGAACCATTGAGCCACACGGATTTGATCGACAAGGTATCCGAAATATTAGTGGTCGGATCACCATTTACGAGAATAAGATCAGCGCGAGCACCTTCGGTAATACGGCCGCGATCGTGAAGACCAAAGCACCGGGCCGGTTTGGTAGTAGCTGACTGAAGAGCTTCGATCGGAGTGAACCCGGCTTTCACCAGCAGTTGCATTTCGTGGTGGACACTGGCCCCATGAGCAAGGCCGCCAAGGTTCGGAACGGGAACTGGCGCGACATCCGTCCCTACCAGAATATCAACTCCGGCACGGTGAAGGTCCATCACATTCTTAAAGCTGTTCTCCATATTGCCTTGCGGGAACGTATTGAAGCTTGAGTTCAAAATATCGATCCAATCCGGACTTAATTTGGAATGAACACGCGGATCATTCGCCAATTCCGATGCCGGATTTCCAATAATCGATGAATTCAGCACCAAGCACGGTGTAACAAAAGCACCTGAACTAGCTATGGATTTCACTAACTCGGATGTGTACTCGGGTCTGTCGATAAACAAGTGGCCCAAACCGTCGACTCCAAAATCGATGGCCTCTTGAGATGAATGAGCTGTCAAGACGTGGGCGATGACCAGCTTATCGAACTTGTGAGCTTCTGTCACGGCTGTTTTTAGAATCTCGTTGCTTAAGACAGGTAGGCCAGGTGCACCCATGACCGTTCCTTCTTCAATCATGATCTTAATATAGTCGGCTCCATTCTCCACTTGGGTATGCACATGTTTAATTGCTTCTTCCACCGTCGTCACTTGCGGTATTTCTTCGTGATCGTGAGCGTATGCGGCCAACATCGCTTCCCTGTCTTCCTCCGATAACTTCTCTAGTTCCTTTAATACGAATTCCGGTATTTCATCTCCATCCGACAGTAATTCATCTGGGTGTCCGCCTGGAGCGGTGATCGCGGTGCCAGCAGAACGGACGTCTGCGACGTCATTCACATTTTTCAACTGAATCTCGCGTCCTCTTTTAGTGAAATCGCCGTTCATTTCGAGTTCTGTTGTAACGCCGAATTTTAAGGCATCTCGTAATCCGCCGATTGAGGTGTGGACATGCGCATCAATTAGACCAGGCATAAGAGTCGCATTTTCTCCATCGATAATCGTTGCATTGGCCGGAAGGTCTCCGCCCACCGAAACAATGGACGTCCCTTTAATAACAACATGTCTAGGCGCAATAATTTGATCTCCATCAAAGATGCGTACATTTGTAATCGCTGTAAATTGTTCTAACGCAGTATTTTGAGTTACCTTCTCCATTTGAATTCCTCCCAAATGTTTGTTGTTCAACAATTCGTAGCATAACTGTTAGACTTCTAACTGTCAATAAACTAATATTATTTTGACAATCCTATAGGATCACTGTATAGTTTAGTTGTTTACAATTAGATTCCTAACAATTATAGGAGGGGACGATCATGCGATCCCGTAAGGATACGCCTTATCTGGATTTGTTTCAGATTATTGGTCTTAAGTTAAAGAAAAGAGCGGACGAGAGTATAAAAGATCTGGGGCTAAACGCTCAACAAGGCAAAGTAATCGACTATATTTACAAGAACCAAGATAATCATATTATTCAAAAGGACCTTGCAGACCGTTTTCATCTACGTGGGGCAAGCATTACAAGCATGCTTCAAGGTCTAGAGCAAAAAGGATTCATCGAGCGCAAAATCCCAGCCAATAATGAACGGCAAAAAAATATATATGTATTGCCTAGAGCAATTGAACTGATTGAAGACTTTCAAGACTCATTCCAAAGGGTGGAGCAAGAGATCGTTCAAGTTCTGAGCGATGAGGAGAAGCAAGTCTTAAAGAAATTGTTGATCAAAATCAATGAGCGCATATAAAGCAGACTATTCTTAATAAACATATTCACAAAACCCGTATTTTGTACATATGTCAACAGCGCTATACTCGCTCTTATATCATTTTTCAGGTTGGTCTCCTACGAATAGAGCTTCCTCTGGTTCGACACCGAGTTTAGATAATGCTCTCTTAAAAATTGCTGGGTTAGGCTTTCGTAATCCTTCCCATTCCGAAATAAGAGTCTCATTGAATAAATGGGCGATACCCAATGCTTTAAAATTATCATATTGGAACTGTCCAGAACCGTTAGAGACGAGTGCCAACTTTATACCGTTGTTTTTTAGTTGGGTAAGCATATTTAGCAAATTGGGAAAACCGACGCAATGTCTTTGAAAACTACTCAAATAATCATTTAGGAGGTCGGTCCACTCTATTCCCTGTATAGAGAATTCAGCTATAAGCTGCTGATAAACTTTATCTTTCCAAACGTATCCATGATTATCAAGCTCAAGAAAAAGCTGCACAAAAACATCCTTTTCAACAGTTTGAAAATGTGGGTATCGGTCGTACTGGTCACGAACAAATAGCACAAGAGAGGTATCACGGTCCAATAACGTACCATCTAAATCAAAAAGCACCGCTTTAATTTCCAAAGAACCCCTCCTCCTCAATTAGCCTACGGTATTCGTCTGAAACAAGTCGTAATCCTGCATACTTCTTTGAACAAATCTGCCCGTTACTTCAATAAATAACGGCAGTCGATAGCACGCTGCCTGTTGTTGTTGAACTATAGTAGCCCGGTAGCTGAAGAAATTACCCAATTTGTTTTATTTCCACCCAGCAATCAAAAGAATTTTTTTCACAAAATCGGTTTTTGCATTGGTATAAGCCCCTCGGTCATTGTGAAACTGTTTTGCTAGCTTCAACTTTAAATCGCCATACTCTTTAGCAATTTATGGATGACTTTTCAAATAATCACGGAACATGATATGGCGCTTATATTCAGCGTTATCGATAGTACAAACATAAAGGTGATGCCAAGGTACTCCATTAGGAGGAATGAAAGCTTCTCGACCTATGGCTCCTAAGTCACCTTCGTGTACGTAACCTAGGATAGCTAGCCTTTGAATGGCTTTCTTAACATCGTCCCGTGTTGCTACCACAACGTCCATGTCAATAATGGGCTTTGCAGATAACCCTGGAACGGACGTGCTTCCAACATGTTCTATCGTCACAACAATATCACTTAAGGAAGGAGTCACAATATTTCGTAATGTTTCAAACTCATGAACCCAACTGGGGTCATAATCTACAATAGTTACACCACTCATCGGAATCCTCCTTTAACATTTCCACCTTCCGTATTTTATTATGAAATACCTTCATGTTTGTTGAGCAAATCTGCCCGTTAGTTGAGAAAACCGGCAGCCCTCCGTGGTTACCGGTTCTTTATGCTCTTTGTGCTATAGTATTCCGTTAGTTCAACGAGCATTTGGATACACTAGTTGAGTTTATTGTATGTCCAACCAATTCGATAAAAAAGTGTTGGTGTTCCGGATGACATGCAATTATGTAAGGTTCAGGATTCATGCTTTCAAAATCCGCCCCATTAAAATCAACTATGACGGCTCCAGCCTCTTTTGCAACTAAGATTCCGGAATACAAATCGTCGCCTTCGGAATTGTAAAGCACAATTCCATCTAGATCCCCGCGTGCCAACATGCACCATAGAAGTGAAGGCGCCCAAAGTCGTAATACTCTTTTGAACTCCATATCCAATTTATGCTTTAAAATCATGGCTTTTTCGTCTTTTTGTACCTGATGGCCCTGTATCCACCCAACAGTCATTTTATTATTAGACTTTTTCGGATTCTTCTCAATTAATATTGGTTTGCCGTTAAGTGTCGTACCTTTATCTTTTTGTGCGACGTATACATTACCTTGATGCGAATCATAGATGATTCCCAATACAGGTTCTTTTTTATAGATAAGGGTAATCGACACACCATAAACAGGGAGTCCAATCGCATAATTATTGGTCCCATCTAAAGGGTCCACTAACCATAACCAATCACACTCGTCACCCGTCCATCCGGTCTCCTCGCTCCTTATCTGATCATTAGGAAAATGGGTGAGAATTGACTTTAGAATTACTTCTTCGGCCAGGTGATCGACAATTGTGACCACATCACCATTCTCACCTTTTTCAATGATATGTTTCTCTTTTGAAAAATAATCCTTTGCAAGGTTCCCCGCTTCTATTGCCGCTTTAATTGCTACTTCCTTGGCTAAACAAATTCTGTCCAGCAATTTCATCACTTCTCTCTAATTTTCTTGAATTAGATTCTTTTATTTCACCAATAATTCCATAGATATTTTCCATTATGCTGTCCTTTAGTTGAACATAGCTGGCTGGAACGGCTGCTGTTTGTCTTTTTGTGCTAAAGTTTCCCGTTAGTTCAAGGGGGTTACCATTTTAAATTATAGATCAAATTCATTCTTTATCCGTTCAGCTACTTCTTCGGGACTTATATTTGTGTTGTCTAGTTTCAAATAATTCTTCCGTGTTATCTCTCCCGGAAGGGAGTTTAATCTGTATTTTTTCATTGAATTTTGCATTTCAAGTTCAGATTGTTCAATATTACGCTTTGTTGGTTTATGTTCTAATCTAAACGGTGTTTTGTTTCGTTCAAGTCTTTTTTCAATCGAAGCCGCTAGTTCAACGAAATAGATTTCTGCCCCCTTCGTCTCAAAAATACGGCAAATTTTATTTACAAAATCCCAGTCTTCAGGCTCATTGAAGGCCCATACATAAGTAAAAATCAATCCAACTTGATTACTTTTCGCAACAGATTCGAATATTTCCATTCGAAATAGATTAGATAATCTCCATGTCTCCTCACCAAAACCAAAGATAGGAAACAGCATCTCCAGTGTCATATGATTATGGAAAAGTTTCAATCCTGTTTTTTTTGCCAGTTCATGCCCAACTGTCATTTTACCTACAGCTTGTGGTCCAAATAGCAACACAAATCTCATTGGCCCTCTCCTTAGTCACAAATATATCCAAACATACTTGGATCTTACTACTCCGCTTATCTCTTAGTAAAGGGCTTAGGTTATCCCATTATCCTGCCCGTTAGTTGAACAGCATTCGTCAGCGGGCTGCAGCTAATGTTCCCCGTTAGCTTAGTCCACTAACCTGTATTGTTTGTTGTTCATAATATCCTCAATAACTAGGTCGATGGCATCTACACTGTAGTGACTTGTATCAAGCAGATGTTTGGTATCTAATCCTGATTCCTTGAATTCCTCGATTAAAACAAGACACCGCTCCCCCATTTGATGCTCTGGTTTTCTGAGTTGGTCTCTGCTTAAAAGGGTCTTAGGGTCAACCCACAATACCGTATAAACAACATTTACGGATAACTCCATCAGCCTATCTCTCAGCCAATATGCTTCATCTGGGAAAGTGATGTAATCAACTACTACATCAATTCCATTGGAAACGAAATTTTGGGTTAAACTTAATATATTATTCCAAATAAGGGATAGCTCAAACTTATTTTCCCAAGGCTTTAGACGACCGTTAACATGCATATGACTCACGGAGTCCCCTGAAATGTAAGCACTATTTTTTAAGGTATGGACCAATGCTCTTGAACTTGTTGACTTTCCAACTCCAGCTGGCCCAGACAATATGTAAACCGTTTGCATTATAGATTCCTCTCCTTGCCAAGTCCTTTTATTCCGTCAAGGATAACCTTACCATATCCCTTATTAACTGGGAATCATTGTGCTCATCTGCCCGTTAGCGGAACGACAGAGGGAGCAACTGCTGGGCATCAAGCTGCTCCCTCTGTTGCTGAACTATCGTATCCCATTAACGCAATGAATGTTCCGTTTCGTCTGTCATAACGCATACCATTTTACAAAAGACATCTTCCCAGTCCATATTTACATTTTCAATCGCATGGGTTGGAAAAGGAAGCTCATCAAGCAACCTTAATTCGATCCGATTACGGTTCTCCATAAACTTAATATTTTGTTCCGTTGCAAAGTGTGGTTTAGAACGGATGGATGAAATCCAAACCTGCTGCTCCCGTACACTAGGTTGGGTTAAATAAATTAAGACGGGATTCAAAGCGGAAATTTGATTGGCGATTCCATGAATATGCTCCTCAATTTGGCTATCAGAAGCCTCATAGTGCCCTAGCAAATCATGAATTTGATGTTGAAAAAACACCGCTTCAAGTACAAAAACGGTATCTGTAGAGCTGGCGAGTTCAGCAAAACGAGCCCAATGCCGCTGAATCAAATATGTAAACTCCGACAGCGTGGCTCTGGGCGAATCCGTCCAGCATAACTCACGGGACTTCAGCTCGGCATAGAGCGCATTCAGCTCGCTAAACTCCTTGACCCCACGATAAGGCAGTAAATAATTGCTACCTTCCTTTATAGCCCGCCAACGGATCTCGTTAGCTGTGATCGGATAGCGCTCCAGAAATTCCTTATATTCCTCTTCTCGGAAGAAAGCATGCCAGTTTAAGCTCGCTGGATGTCCTTCGGCACCTTCATCATAAAAACAATACGACCGGCCTTGTTGTACCAGGTACTGATGCAACCGCTCCGCTAACGTTGATTTACCCGTGCCGCACAACCCTTCGACCAAAATCAATTTGCAATTCTTCCGCATGCGATCTTCCCCTAACCACCAAGTCATTTTATATTCATATATTTGACATCAACTTACGCTATCCTGCCCGTTAGTTGAACGAAATGGTTCAAACTGTAATTCTAAGGTGTCTTTCAAGTTCCATAAATGGAGTAGCATAGGAGTCTTCATATTTCTTAATGTTTTTTTTTAACAAAGACCAATTCATTTCAAGGAAAGGATGTATTTGAGTGGTTTGCCAATGTTATAAAGTCTTATTAAGAAATAAAGAATTTCCCAAATCAAATAGTCATCATCTAACTCAAGTAACACCTCAACGACATTTGGAATGTAGCTAAATGCCCCTTCAGGGGACATCTCTCGCCTGCTTTTCACCACGGAGTTGAGCATATATCTGCGTAGTCGATGCCTTCTCATGCCCTAACATGCCTTGAATAAAGTCTAACGGTGCTCCGTTATCGAGCAGCTGACAGGCGTAGGTATGACGAAACCGGTGAGGGTATACATTAGCTTCAATTTCTCCCCGATCGGCAAGTCGTTTCAATGCCCACCTGATCGTCGGTATGGCCATACGGCGCGTTGGTTGAGTGTCCGTTACGAACAGTGCCTTACAAGCATCCTCGCGAGATGTCAGATACTTTTTTAGCCACACTTTGCACTCGGTTGTAAAATATACTTCTCTCTGCTTTGATCCCTTACCATTAACAATCGCAGAACAATTCTCCCAATTCAAGTCTTCAATGTTTAATTGTACAACTTCCCCGATTGGGCAACCGGTACTGTATAGGAACTCAAGCACTGCCCTCTCCCTAAGTGAGTGACAGGAAATCTTCAAATGAATTACATCTTCCTCAATCAAGAACTTTGGAATTCGTTTCTCCATCTTGGGTTCACGTAGTTTCAAGGAGGGGTTGGAGGTGAAGTATGTTTCCTCATATGCAAAGCGGAAGAGGGAGCGTACGAAGCGAATGCGGTGTCCAAGACTATTTGGCTTTAAGCGATCAGCCTGTTTGGCTAAATACTCCTTCAACAACTGCAGTGTTATTTCTGAAATAGCAAGATCACCAAGTTCTTTAATCAAAATCCTGAGTTGCAAGGCGTACGCCTTCAGTGTATTCGGGCTAAAGCCTTGAATTCGCTTTTCAGATTCATACGCTTGCCATAGTTCACTCAAAATCATAATAAAACCTCCTACGAGAGCAGTGTTTATAGTCTAGTTTGCTCTTGTAGGAGGCTTTTAAGCTATTCGTTTGAACTGCCTTTGGCTAGCGTTCTCCGTTAGCGTAACGAAGCATTGAAGATACCTTTATCTCATTTGCGTCTTACGCTATAGAACCTCATAGCTCGCGGTACACCTTTGATTTCCAAGAATCCATTGTAGATAAGTTGCCTTAACCGGTATTCAAAATAGTTATCACCAATGTATTGATCACAGTTTCCTAGTGCTTCACCTATAACTCTCGCTGCCTTAATAAAGTCGTTTTTAGACCTGTACGTATGCAGTTTCTCAACAATCTCTAGCAAATAGGAATCGAAATACTGTTCATCGACGTTAAGGACACGTTTTCCATCCCAAATTCGTAACACCTCATGGTGTTCTGCAAGGGATAACCATTCCTGTTCCAGTAATTGTCTTGTTTCGCATCCTATAGCACCACTTTTCTCGGCTTCTCCAAATACAGACTGAAGCTTATTTGGAGGGATTTCTCCAGCGTGTAAATAGTCGATTGATCGATCAGCAGTATTGAACCTTCTCTCGCAAGCTTCCTCAACATTAAAAACATATATTTCATTCTGATTCTGACTTTTCCTTAGTAAATAAACTGCATATCGTAACCCAACTTGCTCGTGAACGTTTTTTCCGCTCCATATCACAATTGAAGCCTCGGATGGAATTTGGGAAATTTGCTCGGTTAGTCTTTGATGATAGGTAACATCATAATAATCAGCATAATCGCGCCCATCGTTGATGTTATCTCTGAACCACTCACCTCTATGTGCTCGTCCAGCGTCCTCATGAAGCTGCCACAGAGGACCGATAGAATATTGGTCTCGAAAACATATTACCTTGTTCGTATCCGCACATCCCATCTGCTTAACGGCCTCTTTCAAACTTCCGGCAATAGAATCACCGAAAACAATATGCACCTTCGTGGTGACAGCATTCGGTTCCCAGTTCAATATTCGACTATCGGGAACTAGAAGCTTCTCGGAGAGTTCCTTCAAATTATTATACAGATCTATTTTTGCATCATTCTTCGCTTCATCTGTATCCAGTTGAAGCATGATATACATGAGGAGCTGCTTTGCTTCTTGCGAGGAAAGTTCATCGATAGCCTTCCGTATTTCTGATAGTTTGTTCAATGCATTAGCCTACCTTTCACATAAGCAGATTTCGCAAATCAAAACCTCATTTTCATCTCACATAAAACCTTATCATAGAGTTTAAACATATTTTCAATAAATATAACGAATAATGGGAAGGCTTTGGTGCGTTATCCTGCCCTTTAGATTACTTAAATAGAAAGAACAGGGAGCGGCACCGCGGCGGCCTGCTCCCTGTATTGGTTCTACTATCGTTCCCCGTTAGCGGGGTTACTATTTCTTGATCACGTCCGCCGACGCCTGAGCTGGATAGGATTGGTCTATCGCACCATTAGTGATATTTACGCTCACTTGGTCACCTACCGAGACAGCATCGAAACCTTTTTTGTCCACTGAAAGCCAGATTGCATTCGGCTGAGCTTCTTCCAATATTTTGTTAAGTGGTGCTCCAATATTATCAACCCTGTCACGCACCACCAGGACTCTACCGTTTTCTTTCGCAACAACAAAACCTTCTTTATGATTCCAACGCTCGTCTGATTCACTATTATTGTCGGATGAACATCCTGTTGCCAGAACCAGTACGAATACGAGTAAAACAAACACTTTTTTCAAAATGGTCACCCTCCAAGTTAAGTATTTACATATGAACGAGTTGAGAGAAGAATTGGTTGCAAACGAGAAGTGATGTAAAATCATGCAAAACTGCGAGTTAGCTTAGCGGACTTCCAGCAATGCAAAACAAGCGATGGATCGGTTCCAACGCTCTGCTATCGTTTCCCGTTAGCTTAATAAAATTCTGAAATTCTTTTGCAGTGAGAACTCAGGTCATCCAACGAAAACAAATGTGTCTTTGGATATCCTAATGAATTGTATTTGGACCAAGTCAAATGTACAAGCGCATATTTATCTAATTCACCGATCCAAAAAATAACAACATCATTATCAATCCGATGTGCTACAGCAGTAGCTGATTTTCCGAAAAGTAAATGACTTTCCGATAATTCTCGATTCAATTCTTTCTGAAAAGAATTAGCCCTATCGCTAGTTACTGATTCCCATGGTGTTTCTAAAAACTCTAACTGACCCATTGCAAGATCATTCCCTTTATAAAAACTTGATATCTTTACGATTCAACATATTGTCACACTATCCTGCCTTTGGCTTAATAAGGCTGCCGTACATATTCGCGGCATCTTTGTTAACTTCCTTTACTAAACTATCGTATCCCGTTAGCTTAATTGAAGGTTCATTCCCTGATTCGCAGATGTCTTTTAAGTTCCATAAATGGAGTAGCATAAGAATCATATTTCTCAATATGCAATTTTAACAGAGACCAATTCTTTTCGAGGAATGGATGTATTTCAGACGAGTTAGCAATCCTGTACAGTTTGTATAAGAAATACAAGGTTTCCCAAATTAAATAGTCATGGTTTAGCTTGAACAACATCTCGATGACATTTGGAATATAGTTAAACGCCTGTTCTGAGGACATCTCCTTAGAAATCGATTCAAAGGAATTGCTAAAATACCACTCGTCATCATTTAATTTGTCTTCCCAATCAATATATACGTCAACTAAGCCTTTATCCGTTTTGAAGACGTCCTTCAATTAAACTGCCCGTTAGAGTAGCGGAATGCCAGTAATACAAAACAAGCGATGGATCGGTTCCAACGCTCCGCAATCGTATCCCGTTAGCTTAGCGGAAGTCAGTAATGGACCAATAATCATCTGCTTGACTTAGATTTTTAAATACTTTGTTCGCTACTTTGTCGTAAATATTTCCAAAGAAAATACGTTTGTCGTATCTAAACCATTCTTCCTTATCTCCAATCCTCAGCCTATTATTGGGATGTAAATCATGTGCGGTCACTTTATTCGGAGGGACTTTTTTTCCCCAATGATGGGTATGACCCACTGGTGAACAAACGGCTATTTCGATAATGAAACCACCACCATATTTATCGAATTGAAATGTTAGGAGGTCTATTTTCTTTTCGGTTACTCTTCGAAAATGCGGAAATGTACCCTTGAAGCCACGCTCCCGCAAGCTGGGAATAACGATGTCTTTCAGTGAACTTATCATTTTATCTCTTTCTACTGACAACTAAATCCCTCCAACTTATTTCTTTGCACAGTTGACATAGAATTCGATAATTCGTTGCATTATCCTGCCCGATAGCTTAATGACAGCGGTTATTTAAGCAGACATGTTATTCTCCTCTGATATACGTACCAGTAGTCCCGCCAGAATGTAGGCAGTTTTGTGTCATAATCCTACAATGTAGGCACTTTTGTGCATTTTATTATGACATAAATGTACCAACATAAAACAAAAAAAGCCTGATACATCAGGCTTTCATCAAAATTAGTATGTAGGTAACTTTGTGTCATTAGACAGAATACCTTCATATTGATGTTATAGATCGCATAGGTACCCTCTTTTTTACACTGTACCAATCGTGCATCCAATAATATTTTGAGGTGCTGCGACACGTTAGCAAGACTCATACCCGTCTGTTGGGCAAGATTTTCGACTCGTTTTGGACCAATCGAAAGTAAATCCATGATTTGAAGTCGCTTGTCGCTGGATAAACATTTTCCGATACGGGAGTACTGCTGATACAATCTTACTTTAATGGACGGCTCTGAATGTAAGTGGTCCATCCTATCCCCCTCCCTTTCTCAGCAACTCAGAAAAATGTTTGCGGAGTTGCTCTCTAAGATTGACAACCAAGATCCTTCCATGAATGAAAAGTTAGCGGAAGCTCTAGGAAGAATTGAGAGAGCCTAACCGACGGAAGGAGCTTTCGAGCTATTTAATGAAAAGACGAAAAGATCTGCTAAATCTTTTCGTCCTGATATTTAACTGAGCTTTCTAAATATACTCAGCCTTATACTCTTTGAGTTGTATCGTTTCTTTTCCCTTCATAAAAAGACTAACGGAAACTGAATATTTCTGTTTAGGATCTCCTCCGATAATGATCATTATGGGTTCTGGACAATTCATCAATTGATTAGTTGAAATTGCATTCATTTGCTTCACATCAATTGAACTCATTTTACTTGAAGAAAAAGGATGGAAATGCCATTCTCCTAAATAATAAGCTTTTTCCTTTTGCCATAGATTACTTAACCATTCTTTAAGCCCTTCTACTCCTCTGTAAAATCTCGTCCTATTATGTTGTGAGTCTGTAGGGGCAGTACTACTGCTTAAAATAACGGCTTTTTTTTGTGTATCATCATAATAACCGGCCAAAACACCTCCAGTTTCTAACTCTCCGAATAAAGAACAATGTGATAACATGCATTTTAAAGTATCTTCACTTAATTCAACTTCTAATCCACTTTCTCTATCTTTAAATCTATGAACAAGCATTAAAACACCTCTCGTTGTTTCAGAACTACCCCTGCAGATAACCCATTTAGTTGCTGTTGTTCATAGACAGCAAAAA
>RCUN01000682.1_pt1 | contig 15459 bp, 16 predicted proteins | sample 2166181 | NCBI WGS metagenome assembly RCUN01 (sample SAMN09932603, study PRJNA488358) | compost metagenome | feature: garden; material: soil; isolation source: compost soil in crotononitrile-enriched culture | place: Germany: Experimental Botanical Garden Goettingen | collected 2016-01-27 | reverse complement strand
CGGCTGCGCGCCGTGGCTGCCAGGTGACGTCCACCGACTATGTCGCCGCCTTGCTGGAGCGCGGCGAAGAGCGGGCCCGGGCAGAACGCCTGAACGTCTCCTTCCAGGTCGCCGATGCCGAAGCCTTGCCCTTTGTCGACGGCAGCTTCGACGCCGTGCTTTCCACTTTCGGTGTGATGTTCACGCCGGACCAGCCCAAGGCCGCCGCGGAGCTGGCGCGAGTTTGCCGCCCGGGCGGGCGGATCGGCCTGGCCAACTGGACACCGGAAGGTTTTGTCGGCCAGATGTTCAAGACCCTGGGCCAGCACCTGCCACCGCCACCGGGAGCGAATCCGCCCTCGCGCTGGGGTACCGAAGCCTGGCTGCACGAGCACTTCGACGAGCGGGACTTCCTGCTGCAGGTGACGCGCCGCACGTTCAATTTCCGCTATCGCTCGGCGGCGCATTTCATCGACACCTTCCGCCAGTGGTACGGGCCGGTGCACAAAGCCTTCGCCGCACTACCGGCGGATGGCGCCAAGGCCCTGGAAGCGGACCTGACCGAGCTGATCAACCGGATGAACCGGGCGGGTGACAAGTCGCTGGTGGTGCCGAGTGAGTACCTGGAGGTGGTGATCACGCGGCGGTGAAGGGGCACGCATAACCCCCCCTGTAGGAGCGAGCTTGCTCGCGATGGTCGATAACGATTACGCGTGATTTCTGGATGCGCGCGGTGTTTTCGAGTCCATCGCGAGCAAGCTCGCTCCTACACGCAAAAAACGGCGCCCTAAGGTGCCGTTTTTGTTCGTGCCTGTTCCTGTAAACGGAGATCGGAAAATCAGATCAAGCGAGTCGGCCAAAGGCAGCGGCGGTTACTCAGGTGGGTCAAGTTGGTCAAGCGCGCGGTTCACCGCCAGCTCGCCCAGCATGATGACTTGCGCAATGCCGAGTAGGGCGTTGCGCCTGGGACCTTCCGTATGATCAGCCAAATCCATGGTCATGACATTGGCCGAAGCCAGCGATTCGCATGCATGGGCCAGCAGGGTTTCTGTATCGAGCTCTGGGTTGACGAAGAACATCGTGCCGACCGAGCGCGGAATATCCATGATGGGGACGTCTGGCTTCAGGTGATAGTCGAGGGTTTGTTCGGCGTCTTCGTGGGGTTTTTTTGAATCGGCGTTTTCGTACGGGGATGGCGGATCGGTCTCCGGCGGATTGGGTGTGACCTTGAACATGGATGGAACTCCGACGCTATTTAAAAGGAGCCATCACCGCCTCGCTACCAAACTAAGGGTGGCGACCATACGAAGGTTGGTAGACCGGGCATCGGAACCGGCGCCCCCGAAGGAGCCCTGCGCATGGTCACCATAAAAACACCGCCCAGACACTGGGCAGTAAAGGTGACGCTATGCGTCGATGCTACGGGCCTACCAAGCCCGATCACTGATTTTTCAATGACCGGCAAACGATAGAACCCAAGCCCACGACGCACAAGCCGGCGGATTCTGTCGCACCGGTAGGCAACGGCGCAAGGTGGTGTAGCTTTCAAGAAGTAATTTTCCAAGCGATTAAACGTGTGCGTTTAAATTTCTTTGAGTGGGCTTCCACTTCGCAAAAAAATTAACTTTTGGAACTATCGCTGTAGGAAATGGGTTGTTGGTTATTGCGAAAATTCCTATTCGTTCAGTTGGCTACGCCATTGGATTGCTTACAGCATGTGTTCCACCGTCTTATTTGTCGTCGCCCAATATTCTCTCTGCTCAGCGTTTCTGCGGAAACGAGAGGGAACGCAACTCAAATCGATGACAATAAGGACGTTTAAATGAATGCATCCCTGAACCCCTCATATTCCAACGAAGTCACCGCTGAGTTTCTCTGCAGTCTTGATGCCCCCCACTTCACTGAAGAACGACTTGCGCAGTTTTGCGAAGAGTCTCTGGCGGTTGTTCGCCAGGGGCAGGCGTACGTGGACGCTCATCCCGCTCACTCCATTTACCGAATCGCAACGGAGGGCAGTCTGACCCGCGATGGCGGGGTGATCCAGCAGGGAACTGCTCCCTTGGTATTCACATTGGAGAGCGGCCAGGAAGTCCGCGCGGCACAGAAGGGCGATTACGTCGTGTACGCAGATGGATCTACGGCGCAGATCGTGACGGGCGCGGGACAAGAAAATAGCCATGTGGCGCTGGTCGGCAGCCGTCTTTGCAATGGCGACGAGATCATCAACACCTTGCAAGGCGGTTTTTTGATAGTGGGGCGTGAAGGGGTGCCGATGGTCGAGGACTTTCTGCCTTCCATCAAGGAGGAAGAACATCAATGAACGAAGGACATTTCATCGGCCTGCATGACAAGACCACCTGTGGCGGCAAGGTCCTGGATGGTCATACCGGAGTCATGATGTACGGCATCGCCCATGCCCGCGAAGGCGATCGGGTCACCTGTGGCAAGGACGGCAAAACTTACAAGATCGTGGGTGGCATTTCGTACATGATCAGTCATGGCAAAGCCGTGGCGGGCACGCTGGACAGCCATAGCGGTTGTCCCTGCAAAGCCCGATTGATCCCCTCGGTGTTTACGGCCACCTATCGCAGCGCTAACTCCGCACCGCGAACGGGCAGGAGTGTTGTGCAACCCGCTGCCAGTGCTGCAACCAGTCAACCGGCAGCCCCGCGTCAGTCCGGTATCGCCCCTTCTAACCCTCCAGTGTCTGCGATATTCACCCGCGCGGAGCCTCAAGAACCGGGTTTCTATGTGGTGCCCAAAAGCATGACCCGCGAAGCCCTGGAGGCCACGCTTTTCGCCACGCCCGATGCCGCCGTGATGCGCAAGTTTCGAGCGCTCAATCCTGAGCGAGGCGATATCAAGGCCGGTTCGCTGATCGTACTGAGCGACCCGAACAACACCTCCTGCACCTATCAGGAAGCGCAGCTGATGCAGGCCGCGCAACAGGTCAAGTCTGCACTCGACCCCCTGACGCCAGATGAGGCCGATTTCATGTACCGCCACGCGGCGGAAATCGCCAGTTTTACCGGCCAGACCTCGACCTGGCTGGGCGTGAGCGCGGTGGTGATGGAAAAACACCTGAGCCGACTGCGCGACACCCTTCAAGCCATGGAACGCCTGCATCAGGACAGCTATCGTCAGCACGGCCATCTCAAATCGCCGCAGTTTTTCACCGAACGCCAGCGCCTGCTCGCGCAACTGGATGCCCACCTGCTGAACTCCACTCGCCTGCGTGGCCAGACGACCTTGGGTGATCACCCCAAACTGAAGACGGCCCTCGGCATTTCCAGTCGAAGTCTGGTGCATCACTGGAACAAAGCCGGTGCGCCGGGGCAGATACCGGGTTATGCGACCCATGTGGATGCGACCAGTCGGGCCGCGAAGTACATGCAGGCGGGCGGGTACATCGGGATTGGGATTGGTGGGGTTTCTTCGTTGCTGGCTGTTCAGGAGGTTTGTGTTGGTGACGCTGGAGCGGCTTGCGAGAGGGTCCGATTTACAGAAGCAGGAAAGTTTGTCGGATCCACCGTTGGTGGCGCTCTGGGTGCAAGGATAGCCCAATCTGCCAGCGGTCCAATCTGCCTGGCGCTTGGGGTTACAGGAGTTGGTGCGGTTGCCTGCGTTGCGACCGTGATAGGGATTGGCGCATGGATGGGTACGACTGGCTTAGGTGAAGGCGGTGAGAAAGTTGGTGAGATCTTGTACGAAAAAACACAGCCATGATGGGTGAGGATTTTTGGTCGTCTTGGTTTGCTTTCTGGCTTCTGGCCGGCCCAATCTTGCTGGGCTGTGTAAGTATTGCATTTACTCTGTATCTGAGCCGTCATCATCTGGATTCCATGTTGGAGGCCTTGCAGAACAGTCGCTACATCTACATTTGGGGGCCGGGCCTGCGGAATCAGGGTTGGTTTGGGGGCTTCATATTGATTAGCAAGATTGCCGGCATGATGATGTGGCCGAGGGCGTATATCCGCATTGGAGATGTGGACCCTATCGATGTCGCAAACTTCCCTCCTCATCTCAAACGACTTCTGCAAATCGACGCGGTGATGCTTTTTGGTAGCGCAACTTGGGCATTAGCAGGATATGTGCTGATGAAATTTGAGTAGGTTTATGGGCGATCCCCCCAAGCTAAAAACGATACTCGGCATCTTCAGCCGCAGTATGGTGCACCACTGGGACAAAGCCGGTGCGCCAGGGCAGATACCGGGTTATGCGACCCATGTGGATGCGACCAGTCGGGCCGCGAAGTACATGCAGGCGGGGGGGTACATAGGGATTGGTATTGGTGGAGTTTCGTCGTTGCTGGCTATTCAAGAAGTTTGTGTTGGTGACTCTGGAACCGCTTGTGAGAAGGTCAAATTTACTGAAGGAGGGAAATTTGTTGGGTCGACCATTGGTGGGATAGCGGGTGGAGCAGGAGCTCCTTTGATTAGTGGCACTATTTGCCTTGCACTTGGAGTTACGACGGTAATAGGTGGTGTTATCTGCGGTGGGGCCTTGGTAGGGATTAGCGCATGGGTGGGGACAGAAGCAGGTAGCATGGGGGGCGAGTTCATAGGTGAGAAAATATTTGAAGTAACACAGCCATGACCAGCATCGGTACTTGGAATCCGTGGATTGCAATTATTGTTGCTGGCGGTCCAATTATGCTGGGCGCTGTGAACATCGCTTACTGCTTATACCTGAGCCGCCGCCATCTGGACGCCATGATGGAGGCCTTGAAAAACAGTCGCTACATTTTCATTTGGGGCCCTGGATGGCGCGGGCAGGGCTGGTTTGGGGGATTTGTACTGATTACTAAAATTGCCGGGATGGTAGTGCGACCGAGGGCATATATACGCCTCGGTGATGTGGACCCAGGCGATATCGAAAACTTCCCACCTCGGCTGAAGCGTCTTCTGATGATCAACGTGGTGATGACGATCGCTACCCTGATTTGGATGGCCATTACCTACGTGCTACTCGAACTCAGATAACGCGATGGGCGAATCTCCAGGTTGTCATTGAAGCAAAAGACGCAAAAACGGCACCGAAAGGTGCTGTTTTTGTTTGGGGCTGATCGCGATGGCGGTGTATCAGTCAGAGCATCTGCGACTGGAAGACCGCCATCGCGAGCAAGCTCGCTCCCACAGGGATTGTGTGGTGGTCATGGCAACTAAACCACCACAGCCCCCCGCGCCTCCAGCAACTCGCGCAACACCGACCGATGACAATGCGCCTCATCCTCGCAGTAACAGCCCACGGCCAGGGACGTGCTGTGAGACAGCGCGGCCAGCAGGTCCAGCATCTGGCTGGCGGCGGGCTGGTTCATCTCGGCCTTGAACTTGCGCCGGAACACCTCCCAGGCCTTGGCATCCTGTGCAGCCTTGGCCTCGGCCACCAACTCCGCGCTGGGTGACAGCAAGGGCTGCCAGACATCATAGAAATCCCGGCTGGCGAATTCGGCTTTCGGTACGCCACGGGGAGGGCGGCGTACCGTGCCCAGGCGCAATCCTTCATCGGGTCGACGGGGTGAGCCGAGTTGAACGATATGGACCGCCATGGCTACTTGAGCCTCGATTCGTCGAACCACTCCAGCGCCGTGCGCCACAAGCAGATGCCCAGGAAGTACGCCGACATCAGCAGCCACAGCCCCATCACCCACGGGTTGATCAGCGGATGGTTGAGCACCAGTGACAGGCTGCACAGCAACCAGATGGCCGTCACCGCAATGTTGATCGGCATGAACCGGCGCACGCGAAACGGGTGCAGGAATTTCATCCGGGTCACGGTCAGCAGGGCCAGGCCAATGACTGTAATGAAGGTGATCCACGGCGACGGGGCGATGATGTAAAGGCACAGGGCAACCACGTTCCAGGCGGCGGGGAAGCCCTGGAAGTAGTTGTCCTTGCTCTTCATGTTGACGTTGCAGAAGCAGAACAGCGACGACACCAGAATCAGCGACACGCTCAGCAGCAAGGTGTAGTCCGGCAACGGGATATAGCGATAGATGAACAGTGCCGGGATAAACACGTACGTCAGGTAGTCGATCACCAGGTCGAGGATCGAGCCATCGAAGCTCGGCAACACCGACTGCACGTTGACCTTGCGTGCCAGCGCACCGTCCAGTCCGTCAACGATCAGGGCGACACCCAGCCACAGCAGGCAATGGGTCGGCTGGTTTTCCAGCAGGGACAGGGTGGCGAGGAAAGCGGTGACCACGCCAGTGGCGGTAAAACCATGGGCGCCCCATGCTTTGAGCCTGGCGATGTACAGGGTTGAAATCACAGGGGCGTTCTCCAGTGAATGAAGCAAGCCAGTTGACGCCCCGCGCAAGGGGGGCGGTGGCAACCGGGTCGGGTTGCAGGTATCGACCGGGTATCCGCGGATAAGGTTCACCATCTATGAATCTTAGCCGTGCTAAAAAAAATACCCCGGACAATCCGCATTGATGCGGGCGCGTCGGCCCAACGGCGCTGGCACATTCGTCTGCGAGGTCTATCGTTGCCTGACTGGACAGAACCCTTCCCAAGAGGACAAGCGTCATGAACACCAGTGATCTGCTCGAACAGTTATTGCGCGCCGGCCAGGGCTCGATGGCGCAACAGAGGGGCAGTGGCGCGTCGCCCCAGGGCGGGCTCGGCGACCTGGGTGGATTGCTCGGAGGGTTGCTGGGCGGTGGCGCTGGTGCGGGTGGCGGTGGCGCAGGGTTGGGCGGTTTGCTCGGTGGTTTGCTGGGCGGCGGTTCGCCGGTGGGCGGTGCACCCCAAAGCCGCTCCGGTGGCGGCACTAATTATGCGGCGCTGGCGTCCCTCGGCATGATGGCGTTCCAGGCGTACCAGGCCTGGCAACGCAGCCAGGCGTCGGCACCGCAGGAGGCGCCGCGCACCGTGGACTTGCTGGCCGGCCCGGAAGCCGAGGAACACAGCCATGCGATCCTGCGGGCATTGATTGCCGCGGCCAAGGCCGATGGCCGGATCGATGAATCCGAAAAGCAGATGATCAGCACTGAAATCGGTCGTCACACCGACGATCCGCAATTGCAGCAATGGCTGGACGATGAAGTCGCCAAGCCGCTGGACCCCAATGAAGTGGCGCAGTCGGCCACCGACCCCGGCATGGCCTCGGAGATGTACCTGGCCAGCGTGATGCTGGTGGACGACCAGCAGGACGCCGAGCGCAACTATCTGGATGAACTGGCCGCGGCATTGCAGATCGAGCCAGAGTTGCAATTGCATCTGGAGCAGCAGGCCAAGGGGACTGCCTAAAGCTTCGCGAGCAGGCTCGCTCCCACAGGTTGATCCGCGCCGAGCGCAGATTCTGCGTGCGCTGAAAATCCCTGTGGGAGCGGGCTTGCTCGCGAAGAACGATAACGCGGTCAACCTGCTGAAACACCGGCCGCACCCCGCGCCACAAGCCCGTCCGTCCGGGGCTTTTCAACGCCGATTGAATTATTGCGCCGCTCGCCGGCTCTGCTTGGTTAAGAGACGTTTGCATCCGACGTCCTGGCGCGAAGCAGGTGAGCCATGCCCCGCAACCTCGATGACAGGCGCGATCTTTCGACGACTGGCGAGCCAGCCGCCAAGCGCTCAGACAAGGAAAAACCATCGCCACTGACCGGTGCCCGCAAAGCCAGGTTGCCGGACCTGCTCAAGCCGGAATTGGCGACGCTGGTGGACAGGGTCCCGGACGGCTCCTGGAGCTACGAAATCAAGTTCGACGGCTACCGGATCATGGCTCGCATCGACCATGGCGACGTCAGGCTGATCACCCGCAATGGCCACGACTGGACCCACAAACTGCCAGAACAGGTCCAGGCCCTGGTCGCGCTTGGCCTGGAATCGGCGTGGCTCGATGGTGAAATGGTGGTGGCCGACGACCAGGGTGTGCCGGACTTTCAGGCGCTGCAAAACGCCTTCGAGGCGCAGCGCAGCGACGGCATTTTCTACTACCTGTTCGACCTGCCGTACCTCAATGGCGTGGACTTGCGCGAAGTGCCGGTCGAAGAGCGTCGGGCTGCGCTGGCAACTGTGCTCAAGACCAATGACCAGCCGCTGCTGCGCTTCTCCGAGTCGTTTGGCGAGGAGCCGCACGCCTTGCTCGACAGCGCCTGCCGGATGCGCATGGAGGGCTTGATCGGCAAGCGTCTTGGGTCGCCCTATGTCTCCCGGCGCAGCAGCGACTGGATCAAGCTCAAATGCCAGCATCGGCAGGAGTTCGTAGTCGTCGGATTCACCGAGCCGAAAGGCTCGCGCCATGCCTTCGGCGCGCTGCTGCTGGGGCTGCATGACCGCGACAGTGGCGAGTTGCGCTATGCCGGCAAAGTCGGCACCGGGTTCAACGAGGCGACGCTGCGCAGCCTCCATGAGCAGCTCAAGCCGTTGCAGGTGAAAAAACCGCCGGTGGTCAATCCACCCGACGGTGCCGAGGCCAGGGATGTGCACTGGCTCAAACCCAAGTTGCTGGCGCAAGTGGCCTTCGCTGAAATGACCCGGGACGGCTCAGTGCGCCATGCTGTTTTCCATGGCCTGCGCAATGACAAACCGGCACACGACATCACCGAGGAGCGCGCGAACACCGTGAAAACCTCCACTGCGAAAAAAACCGCGACCACACAAAAGAAGCCCGCCCCCGCACCCTCGCAAATCGGCCTGGAAGCGGGGCAGGTGCGCATCACTCACCCGGACCGGGTGATCGACCCCGGCAGCGGCACCACCAAACTGCAACTGGCGCAGTACTACGCGAGTGTCGCCGAGTGGATCCTGCCGGAACTCAAGGATCGCCCGGTGGCGCTGGTGCGTGCGCCGGACGGTATCGCCGGCGAGCTGTTTTTCCAGAAGAATGCCGAGCACCTGGCGATCCCCGGCATCGCCACGCTGGACAAGCAGCTCACCGGCCAGCCGATGATGCTCATCAACAATGCCGAGGCGCTGATTGGCGCGGTGCAGATGAGTACCGTGGAGTTGCACACCTGGAACGCCACGTCGGTCAACTTCGACAAGCCGGACCGTTTTATCCTCGACCTTGACCCGGACCCGGCGCTGCCATGGAAACGCATGATCGAGGCCACTGAGTTGACGCTGTCGGTGCTGGATGAGCTGGGGCTCAATGCCTTTCTGAAAACCAGCGGCGGCAAGGGCATCCATGTGGTGGTGCCGCTGACCCGCAAGCTCGGCTGGGATGAGGTCAAGGACTTCAGCCATGCCATTGTCAGTCACATGGCCAGGCTGCTGCCCGAGCGTTTTTCGGCAGTATCGGGACCGAAGAACCGGGTCGGGCGGATCTTCATCGATTACCTGCGCAATGGCCTGGGCGCGACCACCATCTGTGCCTACGCCGTCCGTACCCGTGAGGGCCTGCCGGTGTCGATGCCGATCTTTCGCCAAGAGGTTGCCGAACTCAAGGGCGGCAATCAGTGGAACCTGCACAACGCGCTTGAACGCCTGGCTGAAGTTGGTGATGAGCCCTGGGCGGACATGCGCAAGACCCGGCAGGCGATCACTGCCGACATGCGGCGGCGGGTGGGGATGAAGAAGTGACCTGTGCCGAAAGGCGCTGCTGAAGGCTGCGATCTTCTTAGGGTTTCAATAACCTGAAGATCAAAGGATCGCAGCCTGCGGCAGCTCCTACGCGAGCAACCTGTTCTTACTTGAGGAACGCCTGGAAGTCGGTACCCAGTTTGTCGATCGCCGCCTTGAAGTCCTTGGCGGTAATCTTCTGGCTTTCGTTTTTCAGTTCGGTGCCGAACACCTTGCGCACCACTTTGGCTACGGTCTGGTTGCTCTTGGCGTCGACGAACTCGGCTTCGATGAACAGGGTGGTTTCCTGGTCACGGTGACCGGTGGCTGCCTGGGTTGCCCCGACTACGGCCGCGATGGGCACCACTTCATACCACTTCATGCCTTCGTTCTCGGCGTTCACCCCGGTAATCGCCGCGCGCATGATCAGGGGGCGCGAACCCGCCGGTGCGGAAGAGGTGTTGGTCACTACGCGGTATTTCTGACCCAGCGTAGCCTTGGCCTTGCTGGTCATGTAGTTCTGAATGTCGGTCAGTGTCTGCTGGTTGACACGCTCATCGGGTTTGGGGGCCGGGTAGAGCTCCAGTTTGTTGAACACCACGGTGTCATAGGCATTCGGGTTCCACGCAGGGCTGACCCAACGCATCGCGGTGCCGCCGCTCGGCGTTTCGACTTCCTGCAGGTTGTTGTAGTTGGACAGGAAGCCTGAGTACTGTTCCTTCTCAGTCACTTTCGAGGTGCAACCGCCTAGCAACAGACTTGCCAGCGCAGCGCCGACCAGCAGTTTTCGGGACAGATTCATAGTGGTGTCTACTCCTTGGATAAAATCGTCGTTCTTTCGTTTACAAGACATCAAAATCGCCAGGTCATGTTCCCGCTCAGGGCTTGAATCCAGGCATTGTCGAATTCACCGGAAATCTGATTGCCGGATACGGACTTGGTCTGCTCAACCGGCATGTCGCCGAGCCAGACCATGGCCCAACTGACGTTGATATCGGTGTCCTTGTTCAGAGCATAGGTGGCTCCTGTGGCAATGCGCCAGGATTCGTTCATCGGCACGATCACGCTGCGGTTGCTGTCCGACACGGCACTGCTGTCGTACGCCACGCCGACGTTCCACAGCCATTGCTCGGTGGCCTGGTATTGCGCCCCCAGGGACAGGTGCCAGGTGTCCTTGAAATGTGCGTCGACCGTGGTTGATTGGGCGCCGAGCGCCGTGGTATCGACCTGCACCGCGATGTCGCCGAATTCCGACCAGTCCTGCCAGTTGACCGAGGCCAGCAAGGCCCATTGCCGGTCCAGTTGCTGGAACAGGCTCAGGGTGACGGTTTGCGGCACCTTCATGTCGAGTTCGGTCTTGGTGTTGTTGACGCGTTCGAGCAGTCGGCCATCGCCATTCACGTCCAGCCGGTCCTCGAAGTCCAGATCGACCTGGCTGGTGTAGGTCAGGCCAATCCGTGTGCCGGCTTGCGGGGCGTAGATCACGCCCACGTTGGCGCCATAGCCCCAGGTGCCGTCCTTGTATTTGTACTGGCCGTCGGTGCGGTCGGTGAAACCGAAGGGGGAGCGGTCGATGGCTGTTTGCGCCTGCAACATGCCGTACATGGCCTTGACGCCGAGGCCGACCGACCATTGCTCGTTGAAGCGATAAGCCACGCTCGGTACCAGCGACAGGCCGAGCAGGCTGGAGTTCTGCGCGAAGTAACGACCGGACCAGTCGTTGTCGTAGTTGACCGCCAACCCGAAGTCGCCGTACTGGCCGAAACCGACGCTCCAGTGTTCGTCCAGTTCATGGCTGATGAAAAAACTGCCGCCGGGAATCGGGTCGAGGGCGTTGCCACTGCCGCTGCCCGGGGTGTTGGTGCCGGCATCGCGGTCGAAGCTCAAATCGCCGTACAGCACCTGCAAGCCGGCGGTGATTTGTGTGCCTGGCAGGTAGCTCATGCCCGCCGGGTTGCTGGCGATGGTCGAGGGGCCCTGGGCGCGGGCGGCGGCACCGGCGTTGGCCAGGCCAGCGTTATCGGTGCCGATTTCGTAAAGTATGATGCCGCCGGCCCAGGCTGGCTGGCAGCACAGGGCGAGTAGCGTACAGGCGGGTAGGGCCAGTGTGCTTGTGCGCATGTAACTACCTCATCAAATGTCCATTTCGAATGTGGGTGGCCTGTGCCGGCCACCCATGGTTTCGGCTGTTTACTTGGCCATGGCTGCCCGGGCCGCTTCGATCTTGGCCTTGACCGCTTCAAGATTGAAGCTCGCGCCTTTCTGCATTGGCGGAAACTCCACGGCTGTTTCGGCCAGTTTGACCACTTGTTGCTGCACAAACACATAACGCCAGAACTGGAATTTGAACCACTCGAAATACTCCAGCGAACCATTGGCTGCCATATTCTCCGGCCATCCGGCACGTTCGAACGGATCGAGGCGCAGGTTAGTCAGGATCGGCATGTCCAGCGTGACCTTGGCCCCCAGCCAGCCCCCGGGCTGATCGATGAAGCGGTACTTGAAGTCATCGATGCGGATCGCACCCAGGGTGCTCTCTCCAAAGTAGAAGATTTCATGCCGGTTCGACGGCCCCTTTCCGGTGATCATTGGTGTTTGATCATAGCCGTCCAGGTGAACTTTGTAGGTGGTATCACCCAATTGTTTGCCCTTGAGCAGTTCCGCCGTGATGTTCGGGTTGCCCGCCGCTGCGACCAGGGTCGGGAACCAGTCCATGCCGGACATGATGCCGTTGGCGACCTGGTTGGCCGGTACCTTGCCCGGCCAGCGAATGATCGCCGGCACCCGGAAGCCACCTTCCATCACCGTACCTTTGCCCATGGCGAACGGGGTGGTGCCGCCGTCCGGCCAGGTGAAGTTTTCCGCGCCATTGTCGGTGGTGAAAATGACGATGGTGTTGTCGTCCATGCCGTCTTTTTTCAGCTTCGCCATGACTTCGCCGACGATGTCATCGAGCTGCGCCATGCCGGCCTCCTGTTCCGACCAGCCATTTTGCGCATTGCGCATGGCTTCGTACTTGTCGGACAGGTGCGTGACGATGTGCATGCGGGTCGGGTTGAGCCAGACGAAGAACGGTTTGTTGTCCTGCTTGGCCTTGTCGATGAACGAGAAGGCCTTGTCGCGAATTTCGTCGTCGACGGTTTTCATCCGCTCCGGATAGAGCGTGCCGGCATCTTCGATCTTCTGCTTGCCGACCTTGCCCCAGCGCGGCATCACAGTGGTGTCATCGGTGGTGGTGGCCCAGCTGTGGACCATATTGCGCGGGCCCACGGTGGCGAGCAGTTCTTGCGGATAGTTGGGGTGCGCCGGGTCTTCCATGGCGTCGAGGTGATAGAGGTAGCCGAAGAATTCGTCGAAGCCGTGCACGGTGGGCAGGAACTCGTTCAAGTCGCCCAAGTGGTTCTTGCCGAACTGGCCGGTGGCGTAGCCCATGGCCTTGAGCGCGGTCGCGATGGTGACGGCTTCGGCGGGAATACCCACGGGCGAGCCGGCCTGGCCGACGGTGGTCATGCCGGTGCGAATCGGCAGTTCGCCGGTGATGAAGTTGGCGCGCCCGGCCGTGCAACTGGCCTCGGCGTAATAGTCGGTGAAGCGCATGCCTTCAGCGGCGAGCTGGTCGAGGTTGGGTGTTCTGCCAGCCATCATGCCCTGGTTGTAGACGCCGATATTCGACCAGCCGATATCGTCGCCCATGATCACCAGGATGTTGGGGGCTTTGTCGGCAGCCAGGGTCAGGCCGGGAATCACCATTGCAGACAGCAACAGCGGTACTGCAAACATCGAGGATAAGGTTGTCCGGTTCATGTCGAGCTCCTGCGTACTTGCGTGAGTACAGAGAGACGCGCCCCCAGACGCCATTCAAATTCGTAACCCCCCCGCGAAGAGCGTAGGTTTGAATGGCGGAATATCCAGTTTTGGATAGTCAGAAAGTGAGTGTTTCAGGCGCTTTGCACTTCAATGGCGTACCGGTAAATGTGCGGGTCGAATCGGGCGGCGAGCGATACTCGCCGCCGCCATCGTCATGACCGGGCGGCAGTGGCGACCAGCAACGGTGCCATTTGCTCATCGGTCAATGCGGCGTGCACGTCCATGCTCATCAGGTCGTTCCACTCCAGCACCCACTTTTGAATCGGCACCAAATCACTTGCCTCGGCAATGCCGAAACCGGCCGAGCTCCCTACGGCGTGCCAGCGTCCGTGCATGGTGACGCCTGCGGGCGGCGCGCCACCGGTCTTGAGGAAACGTGCGATTGCGGCATCACGGTTGTCCGGGCTGATTGTCCAACTGACGATGAATAACATCGGCTACCTCCTGTTGCGCATCGGCACCTGTTGTTGCGCGTACCTGGCTGGTGCCGGGCCGTGGCCACGCTTGGGTGTGCAGTTCCGTCCTGGCTGGCTTGCAGCGAAATCTCCCAAGGAAGGCATAGCAGTGCCCCGCGACTCGCGTACGACCGCTGATCCTGTTCCGGTTCATTTTCGAGGGGGTAACAGACGCCTGTTTCACCAGCGAAACATGGGCAGCGGCCGCAGCGGCGAGCGGAGCAATTGGCGGGCTGAAAGCTTCATCAGCATCGAGTGAAAACCGTGATCGGGAAAAGTCGACTGCACGGTTTTGATGAAGCTTCGGGACAGGCCGAAGCGGACCAGGCCCAGGGACACATCCACCAGATCGGCCCGGCGGAAGGGTTCGACGCTGTCGGCACAAGCGCCGCGATACCGACGTAGCTTGTGGTGCTCGAGTATCAACGCACTGACTTCATCTTTGAGTTGCGGGCGTTGTCGGCTGTCGAGATATTCAGTGGCCAGTGCAATGGAGGGCGGCAGGTAGTCAAGGGTGTCATCGGTCCAGATACCCAGGTCATGAAACGCCGCTGCGATCTGTACGGCATCCGGGGGCAAGCCTTCGGTACCGCTGAGGGCCGCATGAAAATTCAGCACCCGGTAAATGTGGTTGCGGTAGCCCTGCAGGTCGGCACCGATGGCCAGGGCGAACGAGGTGAGAATCTCGTCGGTGAGGGGGAATTCGAGAATGGGCTTCATCAGGCGTCACGCAACAAGTCGTTGGCATTGAGCAGCTCGTAGGCAATCTCCGGGCGCTTTTCCATGGCTCGGCGAATGGCGGCCGGGATGTTGGCGCGGGTCTTGCGGCATAGCCCTGGCAGTTCGCCGATCTGGATGCCGATGCCGCGCATGGTGCGCACCTCATTGAAGCCGGGGGCGATGTCCACGCGGATGCCCAACTGTTCGAGCATACGCCGTTGCAGGTGCTCCAGATCGCTCAGGCTCTGCAGGTTCTCCAGGCGTTCGATCAGGCGTTTTTCTTCGTTGCGGGTCAGAAACAGGATGCGCAGGTCCGCCCCTGGTGTTTCCAGCAGCGGGTCACGCCCGCAGTCGCAGGCGCCGGGCGGGCAGGGTGAGCGAATTGGAGCGGTGGTGGTCATGGGGATCAATCATAGAGCGCGGTGATTGAGTTTGCCCATAGGGATTTTGGCGTGAAGACGATCTAAAAAATGTGGGAGCGGGCTTGCTCGCGAAAGCGTCCTGTCATTCGACAATTGCGTCGACTGACACTACGCCTTCGCGAGCAAGCCCGCTCCCACAGGGGGTTGCGGTGAGCCTGCTTGACTTACTTCAGTACCAGCATCCGGTAAACGCCATCCTCAACCTCGATCCCGTGGGTGTCATGGGTGAAGCCTGGGAAGGATTTGTCGAAGGCTTCCAGTGCCTTGAGATACGCCAGCAGCGGACCGTCCGCGGGGCCTGCGTTCTCACCTGGCATGAGCAGCGGGATACCTGGCGGGTACGGCACGATACCGGTGGCGGCGAGGCGTCCGGCGGCTTGCTCGAGGGTCACCAGTTCGATGTCGTTGCGCACCAGTTTCTCGTAGGCCTCCACCGGGCTGAACTCGGCTTTTGGCAAGGTGCCGAAGGCCTGGGACATGTTGGCGGTGGTCTTGTGTTTCTTCATGGCGGCG